>Ga0163147_10005845_pt1 | contig 14731 bp, 11 predicted proteins | sample OliLakLV19MP6G1_FD_148597 | JGI IMG/M metagenome (GOLD analysis project Ga0163147, IMG submission 148597) | Freshwater microbial mat bacterial communities from Lake Vanda, McMurdo Dry Valleys, Antarctica- Oligotrophic Lake LV.19.MP6.G1 | ecosystem: Environmental > Aquatic > Freshwater > Lake >...
GGAAGTGTAGCGCGTGGCGATGCTACTCCGCAGAGTGATATAGATTTCCTAGTCGATTTTGAGGCGGGGGCAAGCCTATATGATTTGTCTGGTTTATGGCAAGACTTAAGCGAGTTATTAGATCGGTGTGTCGATGTATTGTCTGATCATAGCGGGATGCGCGAACGGTTACGCAAGCGTATCATGCGAGATGTTATCCAACTATGAAATCTCAGCGTGATTACCTAAGAGGTCGTTTGGAAATTCATCGGGCGGACAAGTCTCGCCCCTACAGGACACCCTGTGACGCGATTTTGAATACACATCATCAGAAATTTTGTAGGGGCGACGCTTGCGCGCCCGCCGTGAATAAATGATAAATCAGGTCTAATGTCGAATATTCAAACGGCCTCTTAGGGAATTCTAAAACGAACGATAAGAACACATTTTCGGCTTATAATGGCGTAAAGTCACACTAGGGACATGACCGCAACATGATCCATCTCCATCTGACGCCAGACTCTCTCCTAAAAACCCGATTCGCTTTCAGCCCATTGGTTGAAGTATCTGTCAGTTATCACAATCTACGGCGTGATAAATTCGCCAATAGCGCCGTCTATGGTTGGGCGGAAAAAACCCGCCACATCCTCGCCGAGACGGAATTTCCCTTGTTGGATGAGTTGATGGGGGTGTGGGGCTATGTGCCGGACTTCCTGACCCCGACCCCGACTCACATGGAGTTCAACCTCGAAAACGACTTCATCCACCTCCGCAATGCCAGCCCGCAGCTTATCCAAGACAACTTGAGCTACGTGATAGAGACGACTGGCTCGTCTGAGCTGCGTGAACAATTCCGCGTTGACCCGCAATCCTATAAAGAGGCGCTCATCAATGAAGTGCGGACGTATTGGCAATTGGCGATTCAACCGCATTGGCAGAGTTTGGTGAACGTGATTGAGGGGGATTTGCTGTTCCGCGCCCGCCAGATAGCCTTATGCGGCAGCGCCAGCGTCTTGAGCGACCTCGACGCGATGGTGACTTTCGATGGCAAGGCGCTGCGCCTTGATAAGCCCTATTACACAAAACCCGACCAGTATTTCGTCCTCGACCAAGAAGGGTTGCAGCTCGTCCCCAGCATTTTTGGGTCAAGCGTGATGTGGCAGGTCGCGCCGGACTATAAGCCGATGATTATTTATGGGGCGCGGGGGATTGGGACATGGCAACAGGCACAGCCGGAGTTGGACGAATCGCTAGAATTATTGTTGGGGGCGGGGCGAGCGTCGGTGTTATCGGTTCTGGATTCCCCGACCACGACCAGCGAATTAGCGCTGAATCTTCACCTGACGGCGGGGGCGGTCAGCCAACACCTCAATTTGTTGAATCGTGCGGGTTTGGTGCAGTCAAGCCGCAGCGGTAAGCGCGTGTATTATTCGCTGTCGCAAAAAGGCGAGGATTTGCTGCGCCTATTCCGGTAGGCGATAGGGATGGGCGACTCTGCGACGGGTCGCCCGTATTGAAACCATTACATACCCCTTGTTTCTGGGCGATTTGGGTGATTTTTTGCTGACCGCTTGACAAAATTCAAAAGGTGAGTCATCTTTATCTTATCGACCCTTTCTGACCCACACTTTCTTGAGTGGAGGAGCGCAAACATGACTATCAGTTTCGACGGCAAGGAACTTGTCATCCGCTTAGATGCGCCGAAAACCACCAAGAAGTGATGTGTCATCCCATCGGTTAAGATGGGCGCAAAGGGTAGCCAAGAGTCGGGGATAACCTAACTCTGAACGCCTAACAACACACATTTTCGCGGTCACGGCGCAATCGAGCGTCATCTGTTTGGATTCAGGTTCAAACAGATGGCGAACGTCCCGCCCGTGGCCGCTTTTTATTGCCTGCTGACCGTCTGCCTGAAACAAGGCACGAGTCCGCCGCAATCCCCAGCAGCCACGCGGCTTCATCCCAAGCCCGCTGGCTGTTTTGATTCACCCAACCGCTTAAAATCATTCGCTCCGGCGAAAAAAGGAAAAACCACCGTGACTGGTGATTGGATACACGACGACCTAGACCGTTACGCCGATTACGAATCGACGTTTGAGACGCGCCAACCAAAGCGCAAAGCCAGCCATAAGGCCAAGAACCCCAACGCCGCGCAGGTCAATAGCGTGGCGGATGTTGGGGCGATGGAACACGGCTTCAACACTACCTATAAGCCCGGCATTTTTGAAGAAGGCTGGTTGCTCGATTCGCTCAAGCCGTTCTATGACATGGGTCTGTTGGCCGATGTGTTGGGGCGCGTGAAAGGCGGCAAAGAGGCCAATGTCTACCGCTGCGAGGCCAGCGATATGGCCGGGGGCGGCTTGCTGGCGGCCAAAGTCTACCGCCCGCAGATGTTCCGCACGATGAAAAACGACTATATGTACCGCGAGGGGCGGCAAATCCTCGCGTCAAATGGTTCAGCCTTGAAAACCAGCGATAACCGCGAGATGCGTGCGATTGGCAAAAAGACCGATTTCGGGTTGGCGGTCATGCACACCTCTTGGCTGATGCACGAGTTCAAGACGTTGAAATCGCTGTATGACGCGGGCGCAAGCGTCCCCAAACCTGTCGCGTCCGCCCCCAATGGCATTTTGATGTCATTCTGTGGCGATGCGCGGTTGAGCGCCCCGACGCTGGGCGAAATCCGGCTGGATGAGGATGAGGCGCAACCCGCCTATGAGGAAGTCGTCCGCAATCTCCGACTGCTGTTGGAGATGGGCATTATTCACGGCGACTTATCCCCCTATAATCTGCTCTATTGGGATGAGAAAGTCACGCTGATTGACTTCCCACAGGTGATTAGCGTCAGCGGCAACCCCAACGCCCGCGAGTTGTTCCTGCGCGACGTGACGCGCATCGCGGATTACTTTGAGGAGTGCGGCGTGGATACCGACTCACAACGCCTGTTCGACCTCTTGTGGGTGGAGTGAAAGAACCGCCTATACGCCAAATTCTTCGCCAATTTTGATTATCAGGGACAACGCGGGCGTTGTCCCTACAAATTCTCTCGTGGCGGGGTTTTATTGTAGGGACACGGCCTGCCGTGTCCCCGGATGGTGAGTGGTATCAATCGGATTTTGGCTAGGTAACGAGATAAAGGTGTAACAGATAATGATTTGGCGTGAAGCAGTGATTGAGGCACTACAACGATATTCAATACGGAATAAAACGTATCATATTGAGCGGCAGCGTTTGATTGACGAGGAAATGGACTCGATTGTCCACACTACCATTACACAAGGCAAAACCCCGTCCCAAACCCTCAGTCGAGTGCTTCAGGAATTGCGCGGAGATGTGTTAGCGTTTGTTTCTGAGGGGCATTATGTATTGTTAGATGCGCCGCTAGATATAAGCAATCCGGCTGAAATTATCACCGAGGAAACCATCGAAGATGCGATTCTGGCGAATAAGATTTTGCTCCCGACCATTGAAACAGGCGATACCTTCCGCTATCAGCGCGTAAGATTGGGACAGCAAAAACTCCGCGAGCAAACACTCAAAAACTATGGAAATCATTGCGCCTTATGTGACATTCAGCAGCAGGGGTTTTTAATCGCGTCTCATATTATTGGCTGGGCAGAGCGCACAGATATACGTGGAGATTTACGAAACGTGATTTGCTTATGCCGTTTTCATGACCCGTTATTCGAGCAAGGATATTTGTCGCTATCCGACGATTTTGAAATTCACAAAAAAGCCCAACCGCACTCAAAAATGCTCGCTCAGGTATTGGATGCAACCATTGCCTTCACCCTTCCTACGCATTATGCGCCGTATACAGAATATCTAGCACATCATCGGAACCGGAGCGGATTCTAACCCTCAATTGATTGGACTAACTTGGTTCAACGGGCGCTTGTACCATTAAAAGGACAAGTCGATACTATTTCCCCACCACGCTCACCAGAAATCAGGCCGCGATGTCCGCCGAGTTCGTCACCCAAAACACCTATAAAACCGACCACCGTTCACCGGGGCGTTTCATCTGGTCACACGTCATGCGCCAGCCGTGGCTACTGCTCTCGATGACCATTGGCGCGTTCAGCAATGCGGCGCTGGCGGGCGTCATCCCGTACCTATCGGGCGTGGCCTTCACCGCCGTCAGCGACAACCCGACGCCATCGGTGCTGCCAGTGGTCGGGTGGATGTCGATTGGGATTATCGTCTCACAACTGCTGCGCTCGGTGCTTCAATTGATGCGAAACAGCAGCGCCGAAGCCTATGCCCAGCGCGTCGAGCGCGATGTGCGCGATGAACTCTACGCCAGCGTCTTGGGCAAGAGCATGACCTTCCATGACCAGATTCCCGTCGGTGAAATCATGGCGCGTGTGACCAACGATGTGCGTGAACTGAATTACTTCATGAACCCCGGCATCAACCTCTTGGTCGGGTCGTCCATGTTCTTGATTATCCCGATTTTCGCCAGCCCGCTGATTCACCCTGACCTGATTTGGACGCCGCTGATTTTCGTCATCTTGCACGCCATCGTACAGGTCTATTTTGTGCGCCAACTGCACCCCATCGCCCAACAGGTACGGAGCAGTTTTGGTCGGATGAACGCTCGCCTTGCAGAAGCGCTAGACGGCCTACAGGTGATTAAGGGCGCGGCGCAAGAAAACCAAGAGACCGCGCTGTTCGATAAGCGGGTCGATGAGGTCAAGAAACATTTCATCGCACAGGGAGGCGTCGAAGCGCGTTACCTGTCCAACCTGCTGTTGCCGTTGGCGATTGTGATTGGCCTCGTCCATTCGGTCATCCTGTATGAACAGGGGCAGATTTCGGTGGGCGGAATCATCGCTTATAACGGCATGATTGGCCTGTTCGGTTTTCCCGTCTTTTCATCGTTAAACTCGCTTGCTCGCCTCGCATTGGGCTATGCTAGTTCCGTCCGCATCTTGAACATCATCAATACTCAGACCGACCTAGACCGCAATGAGGCCGGCCACAGCGCCCGGATTAAAGGCGAAATCACGTTTGAGAACGTCACCTTCGGCTACGGTGAATCTGGCACGCCGGTACTGCAAAACATCAGTTTCACCGTGCGCCCCGGCAAGACCGTGGCGATTGTCGGGCAGACCGGCGCGGGCAAGACCACCGTCACGAAGCTGATTAACCGCATCTACGACGCTGAACAGGGGCGCGTCCTGATTGACGGGGTGGACGTGCGCGATTGGAATTTGGCGACTCTGCGCTCACAAATCAGCATCATCGAACAGGACATCTTCCTCTACAGCCGCACCATCAGCGAGAACATCGCGTTTGGGCAGCCGGACGCCACGCAAGCGGAAATTGAGCAGACCGCCCAAAAAGCGCAAGCCCACGATTTCATCGAGACATTCGAGCATGGCTACCAGACCGTCATCGGGCAGCGCGGCGTGACCCTCTCCGGCGGGCAGCGCCAACGCTTGTCGATTGCGCGGGCATTTCTGACCAACCCGCCCATCCTGATTCTGGATGACAGCACCAGCGCGATTGACAGCGCCACTGAGGACAAGATTCAGCGGGCGATTTACGCCGCATCGCAAGGGCGCACCACCATCCTCATCACGCACCGTCTATCCCAAATCCGCTGGGCAGACCATATCGTCGTGCTGAAAAATGGTCAGGTCGCCGCGCAAGGCAAGCACGAACACCTGATGGCGACTTCTGAGGCTTATCGGCGTATTTTCGCGCATTACGAAGGCGCACGCACTACTGATGATTAAAAAAGGCTCATGTTTTTTTGTATAGGGCGACAGCGTGCTGCGCCCTGTAACGAGATGGCTTTCACACAAGCTGAACATGAGCCAAAAATGTAATTAAGAACCCACATCGCGAGAAATTTCGTAGGGGCGATTCGTGAATCGCCCGTCATTATCGGATTAACAAGCGTTCAGGTTTTTAACGATACCCCTCTACCCGCTTTCATCCGGCAAACCAGTTTCTAACCTTATGCCACCCATATCCCATCAGACTCACCCATCACCGCAAAACAAATGTGCGCTATAATTCAAAATACTTTGACCCCCTTTTTTGGGAAAACCTGAAGATAACCACCTACTATGAAGGAGCGCGTACCTATGCGTTTATCGGTATTGCAGACGAATCTGGCAAAAGGCTTGAGCATCGTCAGTCGTGCGGTTGAAAGCCGCCCATCGATGCCCGTCCTGAATAACGTCTTGCTCAAGACCGAGGATTCGCGCTTGAAGCTGGCAGCCGTCAACCTCAGCCTCGGCTTGGGGATTACCTGCTGGATTGGCGCGAACGTCGATATTGAAGGCGCGGTGACGTTGCCGGCTAAGACATTTAATGAGTTGGTCACAAACCTCTCAAATGACAGGGTTGACCTCAACCTTGATAGCGCAACCCAGACCATGCACGTCCGTTGCGGCGCGAATAAGGGCAATATTAAGGGCATCGACGCCCACGAATTCCCCCCCGTCGCTGAGGGCGGGCGCAGTGATTTGAGCATCGACGGCGCGATCCTCAAAAACATGATTACGCAGGTCGCCTTCGCCGCCGCCGCTGACGATCACCGCCCGGCGCTGACCGGCGTGTTCATGCAGTTCAACGGCACGAAAATCACGATGGCCGCCGCCGATGGCTACCGTCTCGCGGTGCATACTGCCGAGTTGGAGCAGAAGTTCGACAAGCCCATCAACTTGCTCATCCCGGCGCGTTCGCTGGCAGAAGTCGCTCGCGCCGTGCAGGATGACACCGATGAAGTCAAAATTGGGTTGCCGGATGACCGCGACGTGGTGTTGTTCACCATCGGCCCCGTCGAAATCAGCGCGCAGTTGCTCGACCACAAGTTCCCGCCGTTCGAGAACGTCATCCCCAAGGATTACAGCACCTCGACAGTCATGTATCGCACCGATTTGTTGTCGGCTTGTCAACGCGCCGAGATTTTCGCCCGCGATAACGCCTTCACCGGGCGCTTGTATGTCAAGCCGCCGACGAGCGCGGGGTCTCCGGGTGAGGTCACGATTCTGGGCAAGAGTCAGGAACGCGGCGACAACGAAGGCGTCTTGGACGCTACGGTGGAAGGTGAGCCGGTAGACATCAGCTTCAACATCAAATATCTGATTGATGTCCTCCGCACCTTGCCGGATGAGCAAGTCGTTTTGCAGTCGAAAGGCCCCGCCAACCCCGGCGTCCTCCGTCCGTATGGGCGCGAGAATTACCTGTACGTCATCATGCCGATGTCGCGCTAAAGAGTAGGGGCGCACCCGTGTGCGGCCTTAAAAATCCCCTGCACAATCATTTGTGTCGGGGATTTTTGCTTTATCCCTGACGCATGGGGAGACGTAAAGACATCTGTTATAATCCGCTGATATGACTGGATTGAGGCGCGTTGTGCGCACTGTGGATTTTTTATGAATACCCCGACTTCCCTTCCCCTCGCCTTGACCGTCGGCGGGTTGACCTTCCTGCTCGGCGTGATTTGGGGCGGCCCATTCGTCGAAATCTTACGCCGCATGAGGATGGGTAAGAACATCCTCCCAGAAGTGTCGCAGCACGCGCATAAGAAAGGCACGCCGACCACGGGCGGCACGATGATCGTGATTCCAGCGGTGATCGTGTGCTTCGCGCTAAATATTTCTAGCGTCTTGCGCGGTGAACAAGGCGGCTCGATTTTGGTGCTTATCGCAGTGATGATTGGGTTTGCGATTCTGGGCTGGATTGACGACTTTTCGGGCATCCGTATGGCACGCGGGCTGATGGGCGAGGGCTTGTCGGCTAAGGTTAAGCTGGGCGGTCAGTTATTTCTGGCAACCGGCGCGGCGTTGATTATTTCGCTGTACGACGGCGGATTCGCGGGCGCGAATCAGGTCAATATCCCACTGCTGTCGATTCCGCTGCCCCTACCGCCGTGGATTTTCATCCCTGTGACAGTCTTTTTGATTATTGCGTCTAGTAATGCCGTCAATTTCACAGACGGCGTTGACGGGTTGTGCGGGATAATTTCGGCTTCAGCCTTCGCGGCCTATGGAATCATCGCCCATTTACAGGGACAGGTGTTCATCACGCAATTTTGTTTCGTGCTGGTCGGGGCGTGCTTCGCCTTCCTATGGTTCAATGCTCACCCGGCGCAATTGTTCATGGGCGATACAGGCAGCATGGCGCTAGGGGCATCGCTGGGGCTGGTCGCGGTGATGACCGGCCAATGGTTGCTCTTGCCGATTATCGCCATCGTCCCGGTGGCCGAGACCATCAGCGTGATTTTGCAGGTGGTCTATGCGCGGATGACGGGCGGTCAGCGATTGTTCAAGATGGCGCCGCTGCATCATCATTTCGAGAAACTGGGCTGGAGCGAGACTCAGGTCGTGCAGCGCTTCTGGCTGGTCGGACTCCTCAGCGCGATGATTGGCGTGGCGCTGGCGCTTTTATAAGCGTAGGGGTTTTCAGATGCGGTATCTAGGATTTAATCTAAAGCCCTACCCACATAGGCAGTTGCTCATCCGGGCGGATGGGCGGTACACTTGAGCTAAAAGCGAGTGTGAACAGGAAGGTCGCCCTCATGGATAAGCGAATGGTTGATTTTATCCGTGCGCTACGCGCCGCAGGCGTGCGGATTTCGTTGGCTGAGAGCCAAGATGCCATGTACGGCGCGAACGTCGTCGGGCTGGGAAGCGCCGATACATTCAAATTGGCGATGCGAACGACTCTGGTCAAAGAACGCCGTGACCAAGAGATTTTTGAGCAATTCTTCCCGTTATTTTTCAGCAGCAATACCCCGTTGATGAACAACATCCCAGATAACCTCAGTCAGCACGAACAAAAGATGCTGGAGAAGGCGCTCCGTTCTCTGGCGGGGCAGTTGGCCGCCCTCAAAGACCTCTTGCGTCAATTGGTCGATGGCAAACCGTTCGATGAAGACCAACTGGGCGAGATGGGCAGGCGTTCGGGGCTGGACGGCGCGGACAATATGGAAAGTCGCCCGTGGTTGGAAAACCGGATGCGAAATCAAGCCAACCTCCAACGGATGCAGGCCGCCATCGAAATGCTGATCGAAAAACTCAAAGATATGGGCATGAGCGAGGAAAAGGCCGAAGAACTGCGCGATATGCTGGAACAAAACCTCGAAGGGCTGTCCGATCAGGTGTCCGATTACACTGGGCGCACCCTCGCCGAGCGCATGGCCGACCAAGACCCCAAGCCCAGCGATGATGTGATGGATGTGCCGTTCCAGCGCCTTTCCGACGACGATATCGAGCAAATCCGGCGCGAGATTCGCCGTCTGGCTGCCAAACTCCGCAGTCGCGCCAGCCTGCGTCAGAAGCGTAGCAAGGATGGTCAAGTTGACCCGCGCCGCACCATGCGCGCCAATATGAAATATCAGGGCGTGCCGCTGGAACTCAAGCGCAAGACGCGCCATATCAAGCCGTGCCTTGTCCTGATTTGTGACGTGAGTACGTCCGTCCGCTACTGTGCCGAGTTCCTTTTGACGCTGATTTATGAGCTACAAGATCAAGTGGCGCGCACCAACTCGTTCATCTTCATCGGCGATTTGGTGGACATCAGCATGGACTTTAAGGAACACGAGCCACAAGAGGCCGTCAAGCGCGTGCTGGACTCCAACCCGCCGGGGTATTACAGCACCGACCTCGGCAACGCGCTCAATACCTTCAAACGCGACCAAATGGGGCTGATTAGCGGCAGGACGACGGTGATTATCCTCGGTGACGGGCGCAATAATCACAACGACCCGCGTATTGATGTCGCGGCAGACTTACACCGTAAAGGCCGCCGTTTGTTCTGGTTCAACCCAGAACACCCGTCGTCATGGGGGTCGGGCGACAGCGATATGCTGCAATACGCGCCCGCCTCGGACGGCGTGTATTACGTCCAAACCTTGCGCGACCTCGCCGACGCGGTGGATAAGGTTTTGGCCGACGGCTAAACCCCGTTCATCAACACGACAAAATTTATCGGGCGCATCGCGATGCGCCCGATAAATTTTTTCTCAGGGTCAATATCTCATTTCAAGTGACGCTCTGCTGCCGCTAAAGCGACGCAGCTTTCTCGCGGGCTAAAGCCTTAAGATGTAAAGCGGACTCGCTCGGCACTTGTCTGCCGCGCATAACACGCCCTACAATCGGTTATATTCCAGATGACTGATAAGGGCGTAATCCCCATGAGCATATACTACATCGACGGTGAATTCGTGGACGAGCGCGACGCCCACATCCCCGCTACCGACCTCGCCGTGATGCGCGGCTATGGCGTGTTCGATTTTCTCCGCACCTATAAACATGTCCCGTTTGAGTTGGAAGCGCACATCCGACGGCTACGTAATTCCGCCTCGTTGATTGAGTTGGATGTGCCGTGGGACGATGCCGAAATCACCAGCATCATCAATCAGACCATCAGCCGTAACCGCTATGAGGACGGGCGCGAGATGAACGTCCGCATCATCGTCACGGGCGGCCCTAGTGCCAACGGATTAATGCCGCTGGGTGAGTCGCGCTTACTGGTGATGGTCACGCCGGCCAACCCCATCCCCTCGGCCAATTATTCCGAGGGCGTCAAGGTCATCACCGAGCAGATTGAGCGCTATATCCCGGACGCCAAGACCCTGAACTATATCCCCGCGATTAAGGCGATGAAGCGGGCGGGGCGCGAAGGCGCTGTCGAGGCGATTTACGTAGACCGCGACGGATTCGCCCTCGAAGGCACGACGACCAACCTGTTCGCTTTCTACGGCGATACGCTGGTCACGCCCGCCGCAGGGATTCTGCCGGGGATTACGCGCAATGTCGTCCTGAAAATCGCCCGCGAATTATTTCCCGTGGAAGAGCGCGCCATCCCGTTGGTCGATTTGTTGAAGGCCGACGAGGTATTTATCAGCGCCAGCAACAAGCAGATCATGCCGGTGATTACGGTGGACGAACACCAAATCAGTGATGGCAAGCCCGGCGGGCGGACTCGCCGTCTGATGGATGCCTTTGGCGTTGTCACAGGCGAACCGCTGGCGAAATAACCTCACTCCTAAGTCCCCTCTCCATGGGGAGAGGGGACTTTTACCGCACAGTAATTCGGCTGCCGCTGCCGGTCTTTTCGACCACGATATGCACCGGGAAACTGTCGCGCAGGTCTTCGATGTGCGTGATGACCATAATCAGGTCAAAATCGTGCTGAATCGCGGTGATGGCCTCGACCAATTTGGTGCGGCCTTCATCGTCTTGTGTCCCGAATCCTTCGTCGATGAACAACGTGCGAAGTTGCGCGCCCGCTCGCCGTGCCAGCAGTTTGCTCAAGGCGATTCGTAGCGCGAAATTCACCCGGAACGACTCGCCGCCGCTAAACATCTCATACGAGCGCGTCCCGATTTCGTCCGCGATTTCGATGTCCAACGTCTCGATTACCCCGCCGGTTTGCTTCTCGCGCTGGGTGGTCAGGCGGAGCGCCATCCGCCCCTCAGTCATCCGTCCCAACAAGTCATTGGCGAGGATTTCCAGTTCCGGGATGGCCGTCTCGATAATCATGGCCGGGACGCCGTTCTTGCCGAACGCGGTTTTCAAGATTTCCAACAACGATTGTTCTTCTTGCAGCGTCTCTAACTCAAGTTGATACATCTCGCGTTGTTCGCGCTGCGCCTCTAGCGAGTCGAGGTTTTGCTGGGCGCGGCTGAGTTTATCGCGTGCGCCCAACATGGCCTGATGCTGCACCCGCACCTCATCTTCACGCGCCTTATATGTGCGAGCGCGTTCCTCTAATCCGGCCATCTCGACTAAGAGCGCGTGTGCCGCGTCTTCTAATCCGGTCAGATGCGCCTCTAACCGCGCTTGGCGGGCGAGGGCGTTATCGCGGCTCTGCTCATAATTCGGGAGCGCCGCCAGCGCCGTATCCAGCCGCGCCTTAAGCGCCTCATAGCGCCGGAAATCCTCCAGCGTGCGACGGGTCGAGTCATGTTCGCCACGGTCATAACCCAAACCCGCTGATTCCGAGTCCAATTCCGCCAGTGACTCGCGTACCGCGTGGCCGTAATCGCCAGAGTCGCGCTGCGTGATGAGCGCCTCCAACCGCTGAAGCTCATCCTCGCGCCGCGTTGCCGCCGCCGCCGCTGAATCCGCCCGCCCTTGTAGCTTTCCGGCCTTTTCTTGCAATCCCGGCAGCGATTTTAGGGCGCGTTCGAGGTCGGTTAATTCCTTTTTAGAGTGTTCAAGCCGCCCATCTAGCTCACGGGTGCGGCTGCGACTCTGGGCGTAATCGGTGCGGAAATCGTCCAGTTCGCGCTCCAAGAGCGCCACCATCTGGTCGCGGTGTTCCGGCGTGAGTTCTTGCCCGCACAGTGGACAATCCGGCGCGTTGGTGTTTTTGAGCGTATCGCAGCGGGCTTTTTTCTCTTTGCCGTCTTTTTCCAGCGTGGCGAGATTGGCCTTGTGCGCCGAAATCTCCTCGCGGGTGGTCGATTCCTCACGCATCAATAATTCGCGCTTGGCTTCTTGACCGCGCAGCGCGTCCAACTCACCTTGCAGCGATTCGAGTTCCGCGCCGGGGTCGGCCTGCACAGCCGAGTCCAATTCGCTGATGGCTTGTTCTAAGCGGGCGATGTCCGACTCCAACTTGGCGCGGGCGGAGTCCAATTGGCGGGTGAGGTCATTTTTGTGCTTATCGAGGTCATTCAGCACATCTAATTTTTCGCGCAGGGCATCGTCGCGCTCACGGGCGGATTGCAAGGCGTCGTAGCCGCCGGTGATGTCCTCCGCCTGTGCGACCAGCGCGGCGCTGTCGTCAATTTGTTTCTGATAGCGGGCGGCCTCGTCCCTTGCGGAATCTAATTCCCGCGTTGCCTCGCGTTGTTGGCGGTCAAATTCGGCGCGGCGATTCTGCGCCTCACTCAGCAGTCGGGGGGCGTCGCGCACGGCGTCTAGGCGTTCTTGCGCCAATTTGAGGGCTTGGTCGGCCTCGGCCAACAGAGTCTCGGCCTGCATCTTATCGGCCAACAGACTGGGACGCCGCGCCAAGTCGCGCTCGATTTCCGCGATTCGGCGCTGGTGATAATCGACTTCAGCGACGACTTTTTTCAGCCGGTCTTTAGCGCGTTCCTCATAGGTCGCCCACTCGCCCAAACCGAGGATGTCAGACAGAATCTGCTTGCGTTCTGCCGGGGTGCGCGTGGTGAAGGCGTCGGCCTTGCCTTGCTGCAAATAGGCCGAGTGGATGAACGTCTCGTGCGTCAGGCGCAGAATATCGTTGATTTTACGCTGGGTCTCGCGGATGCTGCCTTCATTGATGGTCGTCCAGCCGCCTTGCGGATTCAGGCCGAACAGCGTCAATTCGCTACGCCCGGTCTTGCCCTGACGCACACGGCGGCGCAGCACGCGATATTTGAGCGCGTCGTGCATAAAATCCAATTGGACGCTCATCTCGGTCTGGCCTTGATGGATGAGGTCGTCCTCGCGTTTGGCGCGGGCTTCACCCCACAGCGCCCACGTTATCGCGTCCAGAATCGAGGACTTGCCCGCACCGTTCGCGCCGGTCAAACAAGCCATCTGGATTCCATCAAACAGCAGCGGGTCAGGCACGCGGTACGGCAGAAAATTCTTGATTTCGAGTCGAATCGGGAGCATGTTTGATGTCGTTTTTAGATAAACAGGGGAGATTATAGTGTATCATCATAGGATACAGCACCCTATTATAGCGAGGTTTTGTGTCATGGCTCGCGTGAATATCACAATTGACCTACCCGATGAAATTGAACAGGAAGCCCGCGATGCTGGCTTATTCAATCTCGACCTATTCTCTAGCGTGATTGAGATTGAATTAAAGCGCCAACTCAGGCGTTTTGAAGCTGGACGCCGTTTGACTGAAATGATGGATGTTCTGTCAGAAGATTTTCGAGCCGAATACGGTCACTTATCCGAAGAAGATGCGATGGCGATGTTGGCTCGATGGGGGGATGAAAACACACAAGCCTCCACGAATGATGAGACACAAGCATGACTCTACAAGTGGTAGCAGATACCAATATCTTTATCTCTGCACTGCTGTGGGGTGGGACGCCGGGGCGTGTTATGCAAGCTTTCATCACAGGGGACACGATATTGTTGCTCTCAACAGACATCCTGAATGAACTAGAACGCAAGCTAAAGAATGATAAATTTGCGCCCAGAATGCTCAAGCGCAATCTCACGCCAGAGCAAGCAATCAGTGATGTACGCGAGATTGCCAAACTGGTGACACCTGTTGATGTGCCAGATGATGCCGTGCGCGACCCTAAAGACCGCATTATCCTCGCGTGTGCAGTAGGCGGTAATGCGGACCCCATTATCAGCGGCGACCAAGACTTGACCACGCTCGGCATGTATAGCGGGATTCCAATTCTCACGCCCGCCCAGTTCCGTGAGAAATTATCCCCGACTGCTGAAGCATAACCGCATACGGGTTATCGGACGCGCCGTTGCGCGTCCCTACCCTAAGCGTCATTTGTAGGGACGCCCAACGGGTCGCCCATATGCACCAAGTTAAGGAAAAGTATAGTCAAACTGTTGCCAGAGTTGGAAGGCAAGCGGGTTGGATTTTCGGGTAGAATGGCGAGGGAGACGATGTAGCATAACCTTCAAGCGCTCAATCACCTTAATAAAAGGCTGTCTCAGCGCCAGCTTTTGCAATAGTTGCGGTACATATCTTCGGATGAGATTGAGCGCGTCAACGCTGCTAACGGCTAGACATTCCCATCCCCCAACCAATAACAGCCAATGTGTTACCACCACGGCCAGTAGTTTAT
>Ga0163147_10005849_pt1 | contig 14729 bp, 31 predicted proteins | sample OliLakLV19MP6G1_FD_148597 | JGI IMG/M metagenome (GOLD analysis project Ga0163147, IMG submission 148597) | Freshwater microbial mat bacterial communities from Lake Vanda, McMurdo Dry Valleys, Antarctica- Oligotrophic Lake LV.19.MP6.G1 | ecosystem: Environmental > Aquatic > Freshwater > Lake >...
CGCGAGAACGGGCATTACGGTCGATCGAGAGCCTCCTACGGCCCCCGTTGTGTGCAGAAGGTCCGTTTGTCGCGCGACCGGTCGCGCGACAAACGCAAACTGCCGCGCGATCGTTCGCGCGACAAACTTCCGCCGGCGCGCCCGCTACACAATTCCCTCTAATTACAACTACCTCTCTAGCTACAACCCCAGCGAGCGAGGGAGCCGAGGTCGTACTCGCAGCAATTCAGGCCCGAGCGGGCGCTCCGATCTACGGCAGGCCTGCTCAGGACGTCGCCAACGTGGTCAGCGGCGCCGATCCGGCCCGGTTCCTCGCCGCCATCGGCCTCGTCCCGCCTGGTGCGCCGGTGCTCGCGTTCGTCGACGTCGTGCGCCGCTCCGCCGTCGAGGTCACGGTGCCGGCCCCGGCGCCGAGGCCCGAGACGCAACCATGGGCGCCGCCCGACACCAGCGACGCCGTGGCCCCACCCGTCGACCCTCGGGCATTCATGCCCGGCAGCGGCGCCGTGACGCACCCGCGTGCGAGAATGGCGACCATGGACGGAGCCGAATGACCGATAAGCGGCGGCGCGGCAAACCCCGGCTGTTCGACGAGGACGAGCTCATCGCCCGCATCCGGGACCGGGCGCGTGACCTCGTCGCGCTCCGGCTCGCGCTCGAGGCCAATGGCGAGTCGCCGGCCGCCGCTGCGGCGTGTGCGAGGTTCCTCGAGTCCAAGAGCGATGGCGACCCAACCGGAGGCGTCGCCCCCAAGAGTGCCTACAGGTACCGCCGGATGCTCTATGACCTGCCGTCGATCCCGTTGCCGCCGTCGCCGCGCCGTCGCAGGGCCGCCTCGGAACACGGGTCGTCCGATCTGGGGCTCGTTGCGGTCGGCGCGATGGCCGGTGCCGTGGCGATCGCCGCTCAGAGCCCCTCAGTGGCCCTCTGCGCCACTGCCCTACTCGCAGCGCCGATAATGCCGGAGGCGTCGCCCGAGGACGCTGAGCAGCTGCTGCGGGCGGCGTAAATCCCGAATGGAAGAGCTCCTCGTCGCCGCCGCCGCGCTGGCCGACCAGTTGGGTGCGACCGCGCTAACCGCTTCGATGCTGCGCGACCGGGCGCGCAGCATCGAGAGCTACCAGATGCTTGTGATGCTCCAGGCCGTCGTCGGCCAGTGCGAGCTCGCCACAGTCTCGCTCCGGGCGTGTGTAGCGGACGCGCGTCGCGATATCTGACCGACGCGCGTCCGGTACACACCCTGAGCAGGAGGTCCGAGAGATGACGGTCGGTTTCGTAGGGATCGGTCACGGCCGGAAAGACGACGGCACCTTCGACCCGGGGGCCGGCGACGCCGACGTCACCGAGCACCAACTCAACACGCTCGTCGCGCACGTCGTCACCGCCGCGCTCAGACGCTCCGGGCTCATCGTCGCGAGTGAGGTCGACCTGCCCTATCGGAGCGATCCGAACTACCGCGGTTCGGTGCGCGAGATCGCCCGCCGACACTGCACGTGGGGCGCCGAGATCCACCACGACTGGCGCGGCGGCGACCCCGGAATCGCGGTGCTCTACGGAGGCCCCAAGGAGCGCGCTCTCGGTTACGGCATCGTCGAGCTCGCCCGCGCCTTCAACGGCGCCGCCAAGCTGGTCCACGCCCCGCAGCACACGTTCATCGCCGCGCCGTCGGTCCCCACGATCATCGTCGAGGCCGGACGCGTCGACGACGCCGCTCCGTGGGCAGAGCTCATCTTCCGCGGTGAGATCATCGCCGCCGGCCTCGTCGTCGGCCTCCAACAGATCCAGCTCACTCGCGCGACCTACCAGGCCGCGTGACCTCTAGCCGGAGCGCGCGACGAGGTGCGTGACCCCGCTCACGCTCCGGAACCCGGCCGCTCGCGCAGCGCGGCGCGTCGATATGTTGCCGGCGTCGAGCTCCTCGACGATGGCCCGGTCACGGATCGCGAGCTCTGAGTCGTAGAGCTCTCGGGCCTCGCGGGTGCGCCGCGCCGCCTCGGCGATGCGCTCCTCGGCTCGACTGCGCCGCTCGAGGTCGGCGGTTGTGAGGCGTGCCATGCGCTGTTTTCCCTCCGCGCGGCGCGCCGCGCTCTCGTGTGTCCCCTGCCCGGTACACCCGCCCAGGCCCCATGATGGCAGGCGATGGGCCGCAAACCTGGGCCCCCGGTGCGGGGGACCTGCCCGAACGGGCACGTTGTTGTTGGGCTGGCCGACAGCGGTCGGCTCACCTGGCGCGGCCCATGTCCCGAGTGCGGCGCCCCAGTCATTGCCCGACGGGTGCCGTCAACCCAGCGCGGTGCGGGCCCGGCACCCGCCGGCTCCGTCTCCCCCCAGGAGCCGACCGGTGTACCGGCGCCCGCGCCGCTAGTGCGAAAGGTGGCCGCCTACCGTGCCGAAGCCCCAGGGTTCGACGACCCCAGCCTTACCCCAGGACGACCCGGCCCCCGCGCCGACATCGACGTCGACGTCGATCGAGACGACGGATCTGCCGGGGTTCGTCCCACCGCCGGAACCGACGCCGGACCCTCCGGAGCTCGTCGAGGTGACGACGGCCGAGCCGACACACGACGACGCGAGGGAACCGCCATACACCGACGACCTCGACGGGCTCGACGACCTGAGCTCGACGATTGGACCATCCCAGGTATCTACGGCTGACCCGGCAACGTTCGCCTCGCTCATCGGCCTCGGTCTCGGCATGGCCGGCCTCGCGCTCCACGCCCGGTTGGCGCCGGGGGAGAACCCGTGTTGGCTCGTCGACGAGCAGGACCAGGCCGCGATCGCGGGCCCGTTGGCGCGCATCATGGCCCGCCGGGTGAAGGTCACCGCCGGCGCCGCCGGCGACGTCGCCGACGGCATCGAACTGTTCGTCGGCGGCGCTGGCTACGTCGTGAAGAACCTCAACGCGCAAGCCGCGATGGTCACCGCACCGACACCATGGACACAGTCGGAGCAGCACGACTCGTGACAGTGGTCAGGGCGTGGTGCACAACGTGCGGCGACGTCGCCCTCGCCGACGGTGCCCGCACGGTCGTGCTGCGCGTGTGTCTCGACTGGCCCCACGCCGAATATCGGTTCTGGTGCCCTGGCTGCGCGCGCGTCAGCGCGGTTAGCGCGTCCCAACAGCAGCTCGCGATCCTCCAGGACATCGGATGCGCGACCGAGGCGTGGCGGTTGCCGCGCGAGCTCTTCGAGCCCGTCCCGGCTGGCGCGGCGTTCACGCCCGACGACGTCCTCGACTGGCACCTCGCGCTCGTCGTCGTCGTCGGCGTCGACGACCTCGAGTACGCGTGACACCGTTCGAGCCGGTGCAAGCACGCGTCGACCCGCGCCAGGGCCCGGCGATGATGTCGTTTTTCGGACGCAAGGGGTCGGGAAAAAGCATCCTCGCGGCGCGCTGGTGGGCGACCTGGCCGCATGACCGGCTCTGCATCGACGTGACGCGCGACGCGCTCACCGGCGACGACGTCGAGCGCGTCGAGTCGCCGCTCCCGATGCGATGGCCGACCTCGATGAGGGACCGCACCTCGCTCGTGTTCCGGCCCGACCCCGGCTCGGCGACCTACGCCGACGACCTCGACCGCGCCGTCGGCCTGGCCCTGCTCCGCAGAGGCAAGAAGCTGCTCTGGCTCGACGAGATCGGCGAGCACACCAGCGGCGCGCACACCCCGCCGAACATGCGCCGCGCGCTGCACCAGGGCCGCCACTACGACCTATCAATCCTGATGTGTGGGCCGCGCCCGATCGACGTGAGCCCGCTGGTCATCTCGCAGTCCGACTACGTGTTTTGTTTCGCCATGCCCCACCCCCGCGACCAAGAGCGCCTCGCCGGTGCGATCGGGATGGCACCGCGCGAGCTCGCCGCCGCCGTCAACGGGCTCGGCCAGTACGAGTATCTGCGCTACGACGCCGCCACTCGGGAGCTCGTGCACTTCCCGCCGCTACCGACCAGCGCGCCGCGCGTTCCCTAGGGGCCCCCGGTGCAAACCGGCGTTTTCCGCGAACTCCCCGCGCCGCGCTCTTGACGGGCCTCGCCGGCCGGGCCCACGGTGGGCACCTTGGCGGGATCGCACGCCGGCGCCCGAGTACGCCAAGGCCCTGATCGGCGGGCGATCTCGCCCTGGGCCACCAGAGAGGGAACCATGCCGTCAGGGAAGCTGATCCTGTGGATCGTCGGGATCTCGATCGCGAGCACGGTCGCGCTCGAGAAGTACAAGGCCCGGATGGGCGGCTAATGGCCGCCCGCCGCGTCACGTTCTGGCTCGCCGTAGCCGGCGTCGCCATCCTCGCCAACTTCGGCCTCGAAGTCGCAACCAACCGATGGCCGAACCTCGGCCTCGCGAAATTCACCGCGTTCGCTCACAAGGGGTAGACCCGTCATGCCCGCACCCGCCGCAGTCCGACAGATGCAGGGAATAGCGGTGCCCGCCGCGAGCGTGAACCCGCAACTGTTCTTCCGAGCGACCCGCCGCCAGCGCATCATCCAGCGGACCTTCACCTACGCGGGCTTGGGCCTCGAGGACCAGGTGCCGGTATTGCAGACCGGCATCATCGGCGGGCTCTCGATCCGGTTTGTGGGCGTGCTCACCGTCACCCTCTGGGGCGGCACCGCGGCGACGACCCACCAGTGGCCGTACAACCTGCTGAAGCGGTGCCGCTTCAGCGCCAACGGCCAGAGCAACCTCATCAACTGCTCGGGCTGGTCGCTCAAGGCCCGCGACATCATGGCCCGCGGCGACCTCACCGACCGCGGCGTCGTGCGCGCCATCACCGGCGCGCATCCCGGCACCGCGACCCAGCAAGGCACCCTCTCGCTCGCGAGTGAGAGCTGGGGCGTCAACCAGGCCGTGACCGCCATCACCGGCGCCCCGACGAACTACAACGTCGATCTCAACTGGAACGTGCCGATCGCGTTCGACGACGTCGACCTTCTCGGCGCGATCTTCGCGCAGACGTCGTCCACCGACCTCAACCTGGCGCTCACGTGGGCGAACACCGCCGAGCTGTTCACGCTCACCGGCGCCGCCACCGCGACGCTCACGGGCACTGTCGTCGTCAACGCCACCGTGTACTCGATCCCCCAAGGACCCGACGGCGGGATCGTCATCCCCGACCTCTCGGCGTTCCACTCGCTCATCGAGTCCCGCTCGACGCGCGTTGGCAACACCGCCAACGAAGAGCGCCTCGCCGGCCAGGGCGTGGGGCGCCAACTGCTCCGCGTCTACGGCCGCGTGTTCAACAACGGGGTACCCCTCGCGGTCAACGCCACCAACTACGGCCAGATGGGTTGGCGCTACGGCGGCAACGACACCCCCGAGGTCTACCCCGACGGCCAGCACCTCCGCTATTACAACGAGCGGCTGTTCAACGCTGACGTCGGCGTCCAGGGCTACTGGGTGCACGACTTCGCGAGCGAGAACGCGTTCCGCGATTCCATCGACGAAGGCGCCGCGACCGAGCTCCGGCTGCTGTACGAGATCCCGACCGCGGTCGTGCTGACAAATCCGGCGCTCGAGTACACCCAAGAGACCGTGTTCGCCGGCGCCGTCGGAGCGTGACGCCGTGCAACGCTGGGATGCTCTGAACCCCTACGACCGCGTCGGGCTCTCACCCGTCGTCGGTTCCGCCGTCGGCGTCGCGCAGCCCAGCCCCGGCATCGACCGCTCGGCCGGGCCCGGCCTCGCCGGCGGCGTCGTGCCCTGGTCGCCCGACCATCCGCTGTGGTGGTTCGGCGCCATCCTGTTGGTCACGTTCGGGCTCATCGCCGGATCGTCGACGTTGCGGGTCGGCCCGGTCAGCGCGTCGGTCCGAGCAGGGAAGTAGCGCCATGTCCTACGAACGCGGCCGTTGGCTGCCGCCCGGCTACCTCTACGACGTCGACGTGCCCGACGTCGACGTGCCCGACGTCGACGTGCCCGACGTCGGCGGGATCGTCGGCTATCCGTCGACACACCCCGACCTCGGCGCCGTCGTGCAATACGGCCAGGTGCTCGACCACGCCGTCGTCGACGCCGGCAACGGCCCCGAACCCGCGGTGATCGTCGCGTGGGTGACCGGCGGCACGTCGGGCGCCATCCCGGTGCGCGATCTCGTCGGCGTCGACGCCGACGACGACTGAGGCGACGCCGGTGGCACCGGCCCGCTCCCGCTCCCGCTCCCGTACCGTGGGTGCCCGCGACGTCGGCGCGCTCGGCGGCGACGTCGTCAGCATCGGCGACGACGCCGGCTACCTGTCCGACCTCCGCCGCGCCGACACCGCCCGAACCCGCGCGTACAACGCTGGCCAGTCCGCCGGCCGCGCACAAGGCAAGGGTCGACGCGTCGGCGGCCGGTTCACCGGCGAGGAGTCGTTCGACGACCCCGACCTCGGCGGCCTCTACGACGCCGGCGGCACCGCCGGATTCAGCGCCGCCCGCCGCGCCGCCCGCCGCGACACCGTCTCCGCCGGCGCCGACCGCGTACGCCCGGCCGTCGACGACGGCGCCGGGTTCCTGCTCGGCATGCTCGCCTTTGCCCTGGTGTTCGCGTACCTCGAGGGAGGCACCGCGGGCGTGCGGCGATGGATCGCCGCCAAGTTCGTCAATGCCGGTGGCGCAGCCCCTGCAAGTCGAGCCACCGGCGCCGCCGGCACCGCACTCGGGCCCGCATGGTTCGGCGGCGTCGGCGACGGTGCACGCACTGCCGCTGGGTTCGTGTTCCCCGTCGCCGGCGGCGGCACGTTCGCCGACGACTGGGGCCAGGCCCGATCCGGCGGCCGCGCACACCGAGGCACCGACATTTTTGCGCCGCGGGGCTCGCCCGTCGTGGCCGCCACCGACGGCGTCGTGCGGGCCGGGTTTGACAACCGTCTCGGCGGTACCGTCGTGCGCGTCGCCGGCGTCGACGGCAACCGGTACTACTACGCGCACCTCGAACCCGGCTCGGTGGCCGTCCAGGCCGGCCAGTACGTGCGCGCCGGCCAACGGGTAGGCGCTGTCGGCAACTCCGGCAACGCGTCCGGGGGCGCGACGCACCTGCACTTCTCGATCAACGAGGGAACTCCCCGCGCGACCAATCCGTACAGCCAACTACGGAGCGCGCGATGAGCGCGGCCGGCGTGCTGCTCATCATCGCCGGCGTCTGGGTCATCGCCCAGGTCCTGGCCGGCGGCTTCATCGCACGCGTCACGGGCGGCTGACGTGCGCGGCTTCCTCGTCGGCGCGCTCGCGCTCGTAGCGATCCAACGGGTGCTGTCGCACCCGCAGGCGTACGGCCGTGTCGGCGGCATTTTCCGCATCGCCGCCGAGGCTGGGCGCCGATTCATGGACCCGGACGTCCCCGCGTTCGGGAACCCCGACCCGCGGCCCCTCGATGTCGATATCGCTACCACATGGAACCCGCGCACGATCCCGATCCCGATCCCGACGAAAGCGAGCTGACCATGCGCAACGTCCTGCGCTACAGCACAATCCTGATCGGCACCTACCTGTTGGTTGCCTACGCGACCGGGTCGGGGCGTGTCATCTCGGAGAGCACACGCGGTGCCGCGAACGTCATCAAGGCGTTCCAGGGCCGTTCGTGATGATGTTCCGGCGCCGGCGGCACTACCCGGTCGATGAGACGTTCGTGCGCGACGTCGTTCGCGGCCCCGACCTCGTGACGGTCGCGGGCGTGTCCGCCACCGACGCCGCCTACGGTCGCACCCTCGGGGGTGTCGCTAGCGACGTCCGCTTCGGGTCGGATGGTTCGGCGTCGCTCAGGTGGTCGGGCGAGTGCGGCCCGCTCCAGAACTTCCGCGGCGCCGTCGCCGTCGCCGCGAACCCGTCCGTGGTCGCGGGCCCCAATCCGGGCCTGCCGGGCACGACGCCACTCACCGGCCAAATCAACGGGGTGCTCGACCTCCTCGCCCCCAACGGGCAGACCCGATGAGACTCGGCGGGTCGCTCGCCCGCTACAAAGTCCCACTGACCGTCGCCGCGGTCGGCGCCGCCATCGGCCTCGCCATGCTGAGCCGCCGAGGCGGCGGAGGAGGCGCCGCGACGGTCCCGGCGGTCCCGACCTATGACTCGACCGCCACCGACATCGCCTCGACGCTCCAGCCGATCGTCGAGGACCTTGCCGCGAACGTCGGACGCCTCGGCGAACAGCCCGGCACCGCGGACCTCGCCGACGCGATCGGCACCGGCATCTTCGACCAACTGAACTCGCTGTTCACCCGCGCCAACCCGGTGGCGCCCGCCGCGACGACGGCAGCGCCGCCGCCGGCGCCGCCGGCCGCTGCCGCCGCAGCGCTCCCCGCGGTGAACGCTGGCTCGTACGCGCCCAGCTACGCACTGTTCGACCCGGCGGCGCCCGGCGGCGGGTTCATCGACTTGGGCGTCGCCGGCGCCGGCGCGCGAAACGTCTCGGGCGGTGCCCCCGTCTACGGCCTCCTCGACGGCCCGCAACCGTTCGGGCCCGTCGTCGCCCAGGGCGCCGCGGTCAAACCCGGCGCACGGCTGTACACGCCGCGGGCGTTCGCCGACTACGTGGTCGGCTGATGGGCGCCGCCGAGTTCTTCGCCGACGTGCTGGGCGACGCGCGTGCGGCGCGGCGAGCGACGGGCCTACCCGTCTCCGTGATCCTCGCCCAATGGGCCAACGAGACGGGCTACGGCACGTCGCGCGCGTGGCGGGAGGGCCACAACTACGCCGGCGTCTCACCGGGCGGCCGGGTCGCCTACTACGCCGACCGCGGTGCCGGCCTCGCTGGCTACGTCGACACGGTCAACCGGCCGACCTACGACTCGGTGCGCGCCAGCCTCGGCGGCAGCGCCCACGACGTCGCCCAGGCCGTCGCCGACTCGCCCTGGGCGGCCGGCCACTACAACGGCGGCCGCGGCCTGACAACGGTCATGGACCGATTCACCCTGACCAGCTACGACCTCCCCGGCCTCGACGACCTCCCCGGCCTCCCCGGCCTCGACGACCTCCCCGGCCTCCCCGGCCTCCCCGGCCTCGGCGAGCTCGGCGACGCGCTCGTCGGGCCGTTCGTCGACCGGCTGCGGGATCTGGTGCTGTTGTCGCTGTTCCTGTCGGGCGGGATCGTGCTGATCGTGTTGGGCGCCTGGCGGTCAATGCCGCCCGGCGCGAAATCGGCGCTGGGAGGCGCGGCCGGCGCCGCCGCCGGCGGACCTGCCGGCGCCTCTGTCGGGGCCCAAGCGGGAGGCAAACTGTGAGACGCGACGACCTCGAGCACATAGCGAACGCGTCGGCCACCCTCGCGCTGGCCGTCGACCGCACCAGCGAGCTGATCGGCACGTTACGCGGCCTGGCGCTCGACCGCGCGCTCGGAACGGAGCTGCTGACCTTCGACGACGCCGGCGTCGTAGAGCTCTCGTCGTCGGTCCCGGCGGCGTCGGTCGCGGTCGTCAACATGGGCACCACGCCCGTGATCGCGACGTCGGGACCGCGCTCGTCGAGCGCCCCGCTCACCGGGGTCGGCATGTTCGTCGTCGGCGTCGGCAACTTCTTGTGTCTCCCGCTCGCCGGGAGTCAGCACACCTTCTACGGCCGCCCCGGCGAGCTCGTCACTGTGGTGCGCTACACGTGCCCGCAGCCACCCGCGGCCGGCACCGCACTCGGGCCCGCATGGTTCGGCGTCGACGTGAACGCCGGCGTCGACAACGTCGTCTACGCGACCCCGCACGGCCTCCCCGCCCAGTACGGCGGGTTCTCGGCCGCGGAGCTCACCGGCGCCGCCACCGCACAGTTCGACGTCCGCGACGGCGCGCTCGGCGGCAAGCTCATAGCTCGGGTCCACCTGCTGGCCAACGAGTCGCGCGACGAGGTCAACACCGCGGAACTCCTGACCACACCTAAGGTGTTCTTCAACCTCATCAGCGGACTTGTGGCGTTGAAGCTCCGGGTGCACTGAGTCCCGATGGCGAGCTCGGGCGGCGCTAGCGGGGGAGGGGTCACCGACCACGGCGCGCTCGGCGGCCTCGCCGACGACGACCACGCCCTGTACGCGCTCGACGCCGACCGCGGCGCCGCCAACGGCTACGGCTCACTCGACGCCGGGGCAAAAGTACCCACCGCGCAACTCGGCACCGGCACCGCCGACGCGTCGACATTCCTGCGCGGCGACCGCTCCTGGGCCGCCGGCGGGGGAGGGGTCACCGACCACGGCGCGCTCACCGGCCTCGCCGACGACGACCACGCCCAATACGCGCTCGACACCGCATTGACCGTGCACGAGGCCGACACCACCAGCGTGCACGGCATCGCCGACACCAGCGCCCTGTACCGGGCGGGCGGCACCGACGTCGCCGTCGCCGACGGAGGCACCGGCTCCTCGACCGCCGCCGGCGCCCGAGCGGCACTCGACGTGCCCTCCACGTCCGAGGCAGTCCTCGACACGCTCGTCGACGCGGCCGGCGACCTGATCAAAGGCACCGGCGCCGACGTCGTCGCCCGGTTCGCGCGCGGCGCGAATGGCGAGTTCCTGCGGGCCACGTCCACCGACCTCGCCTACGCCCGCAGCAGCGACGTGCACCACTACAGCGACGGCAAGACCATCGCCGACACCGTCGCGGCAACCTCAATGCTCGACTCGACGACGACGCTCCTCGGCGGTGTCGTCGGCGAGACCCTGAGCTTCGCGATCAGCGGCCACGTGTTCAACAACTCGGGATCGGCGACGGGCCGCACGGTCGAGTTCCGCCTCACGGTCGGATCCGCGGCCGTGTGCCTGTACGTCACCGGCACGTTTGTCGCGCACGCGACGAACACGTGGCCGTTTGTGTTCACCGGGGTCCTCAGCGTCCGTGAGGTGAGCGCTATCGGCTCGGTCATCGCGAAGATGCACGTGCTCTTCCCCCTCGCCGGCGGCTCCGTCGGCGACACCATCTCGGCCGTCAAGTCGGGGGTCGACGCCGGGGTCGGCGGCGAAGACACCACCACGGCTGTCAACGTCGGCGCGACCGTCGTCCTCGGCACCGCGCACGCCGACTTCCAAGTCGTCGTGGCCGACGCGCTCATCGTGAGGGCCCCCCGATGGGTCTGATCGCAGCCAAGGTCCATGCGCCGGTACCGGCCGGCGCCGACTGGCGGGCCCTCGCCGCCGACGCCCGCGCCCGGTTCGGCCGCGGGGTGGTCGCGGTGAACCGCCACAACGACCGCGGCGAGGAGCAGCTCGAGGTACTGCTCAGCGCCGCGCCCGCCGCCGGCGACGTCGACGCCTGGCGTACCGCTGTCGCCGCTCACGTACCCGATGACACACCCACACCGCGCGACGTCGTCCACGCCGCACTCGTGCGCGTCGCCGCCGGCGAACCCGTCGCGCCCGAGCACGCGATCCGGCTGCTCGCTCAGGCCGTCATCGGCACCTACCAAGGAGATACACCCACATGACTCCCACCGGACGCTCGGTCGTCGCAATCATCGCAATCATCGCGGCGACGACCCTCGCGGTGATCGACGCCACCCAGGTCACCGCCGTGCTCGGCCTCTTGGGCACCGCATTCGGTTACGTGCTCGGCGATCGCAATGGCGAAAAACGACTGGCCGGCGCGCTCACGGTCCTCGAGGCCGACCGGCGCTCCTCACGGGCGCGCACGATCGCCGACAACCCGCCGAGGCGCACGCGCGATGGCCAGTAAACCGTTGCTGCGCAACCGCGACCTCGCCCTATACCTCGGCCTCGGGCTCTGGCTCGCCGGCTCCGTGCTGCTCTACGACGCCTACAACGCCCGCGGCAGAGACAAGCCCTGGCCGTTGCGGGTCGCCGGGGTGTTATGAATTCTGGCACGGGCCTCGTCGAGTCGGGCGGCCCGTCCGCGGTATGTGGGCCGGGCCAACGTCGGGCCCGGCTCCGCAACGTTGGCCCTGTCGCCGTGCGCGTCGGAGACCGCACCGTCACCTGGGAGTCCGGGTTCCTGCTCGCGCCCGGCGAGGTCGTCGAGGTCGTCGGATTCGAGGCGGTCTACGCGATCGCGCCGCCGGGCGTGTTCCCCCAGGGCCGCGGCCGCCTCGACTGGATCGCGGAATGAGGCCCTGGCAGTCCGACCCGTTCCTCGAGATCCGCAAGGGTGGCTACACGGCGGGATACTCGCCGACGGCCGACGACCGGTTTGTGGGCGGGTACGTCTATTGCGGCGACTGGTGGGGTGTCCGGCTGCAGTTCCTGCCGCGGGTGGATGCGCAACAGGTGCTGCTGCAATGGTCCACGCCCGGCGGCTCCGCCTTCAACCAAGAGCTCCAAATAGACGCACCGGTCGGACACGTCGTCGATATCGTCGTGCCGCACCGAGGGCAGTACCTCACTGTGCTGCTGTTGTCCGGGACGACGGCGGTCACGTTCGATTACCTGGCGCTGACACACACGAACCGGCGCGAACGACCCGGCGACCTCGCGCCCAGCAACCCGCTGCTCGCATCGCACGACGCCACCGTCGCCGCCGGCGGCACCACCGTCGTCGCGGTGCCGTGGTACGTGGGTCCCGTCCACGCATTCGCCGACGCGACAGTTGTCACAACGCAAGCGGCCTCGCCGACGGTCGTCGTCGAGCTCCGCACCACCTCTTACGCGCTCGGGACGCCTGTCACCTTTGCGATCCTGTACCGCAACGACGTCGCCGGCACCTACAACACGACGCGAACGCTGGAGCTCCCACCGGCCATCAACACCATGCACATGACCAACCTCACCGGGACCGGCGTCCGGATCCGGTGGGCCTTGACGCCGTTGAGGTAGCTCGGTGCTGCTCGGCGACGCGACGGCCGTACTCCACGACTGCGCGCAGAGCCTCGGCCTCGTCGGTATCGGCGACGTCGCGTAGCAACGCCGCGCACCGCCACCGGAACTCCGCAGCGCTGATCGGTCGAGCGCGCCGCCCGCGTCTCACCGCCCGACCGCCAGCGCCCGATGGAGCGCTTCGCGCATGCGGGTTGCGGCGATGCGGTCCATGTCGAACGACGCGATTACCGTCTGGTGCTCGTCGACGAGTGACAGTCGGATATCGGTCGTCGGGTGCAACCGCTCGAACGTCGCGTCGTGCGCCACAGCGGCCACCTCCTCACGCCGGCGCCACCTCACCCGCGGGCCTTCGCTGCCGCCTGTAGGACTTCCTCGGCGGCGTGAATGAGCGCATACGCGAGGCCGAGCGCACACTCGGGCGTGAGCGTGAGCATCGTCGACATCCGCACGTCAGCAAATCCGCCGACCGTGCGCAAGAGCACCGACCGCTCACCGAGGAGGTCGTCGGCCACGACGACGACGACCGGGTCGGCGTCGCGCACCACGTACTCGGTCACGTGCGCATCCGTGCGGCGTACGCGACCCCGAACGGCGTCGGGCGGTATCGCGTCTCACCGGGCCAACTCGGGTATGCGCTCACGCGTTCGAGGAGCCCGCGCTCGACGAGCTCGAGGACGACCTCCTCGAGCTCCTCGAGCTCGAGGAGGACCTCCTCGATGATCGTCGGCGTCCCGCGTCTGTTCATGCCGCTCCCCTTGCTCGCCGGCGAGGTGTCTCGCCGGACTCGTACAGCGCGAGTTCTTCGCGCTCGGACTGCTTGCGGAGCTCCGCCGCGGCCCGGGCCCGCTGGCCCTTGGTCGCGCGGGGGAGCGGCGCGACTCGATCGACGTCGACGCCATGGTCTTGCGCTACGGCGCGCATCACGCGCGCGGCGCCTTCGGCCGTCTCGCATCGCGAGATGGGCGTATGCAACGCGAAAATGAGCTCACGGTAGAAGCCGACGACCGCGACGTCGGCCAGAGCGGAGCGCTTCACCGTCGCTCCGCACGTTGGGCAACCGAGTGCGTCATGGCGACACTCGATCAGCGACTGCAACGCGTGTTGCAACACGCCCGACACGTTCAGGCCGGGCATTCGCTCGCGCACGATCGTCGCGAGCGCGTCCGGCAACGTCACGTTGATTCTCGCCATCCTTGGCTCTCCCACCAATCCGGCCACAGTTCGCAGGGGTGGTACCCGAGCGCGCACGCGGCTCTATCCGCTTGCACCATCGACACCCACCCGCGTTGTTTGATCCGATGCCAGAACGCACGGTCGATCCCGAGCCGCAACGCGAACGACAACTCGCCGCCGTCGACGTGGTTCGCATGCCCACGGCCAGCCGACGTTCGCACCAGCGGCGGCTCGAGCTCTACGAGCGGCGCGGTGGAAAAGCGTGCCGGCTGGTACTTGCCCTCCGAGGTCATCGGTCGTACAGTGACCGATAATCGGTCCGGTGTCAAGCATGGGGGTGGCGTGGTGCGTGTCCCGGTGTCTGTGTTCGCGTTCGCTCTGTCGTTGGTCGACTGGCGCAAATGCTCCAGCAAATATCGGCTCATGGCGTACGTGTTGGCCAACCACGACCCTGACAGTGCGGTCGGCGTCGAGCTCTCCCAGGACGGCGTGCGCGACGACACCGGCATCTCCGAGACGACGGCCCGCAAATACTTCGCCGAGCTCGTGCGCGAGCGAGTGTTGCGCCGACACGACGCGGCCGGGAGCCGCGGTCACGCGTACTGGCCGAACCCGGCGTTTGACGAGTGGCGGGTCCCGTTCTTCGGGGCGCGGCCACCGGCGATCGGCGGCGACGGAAACGCGACCGAGGTCGCCTCGCGGGAGTGGTCGGCGGCGCGAGAACGGGCATTACGGTCGATCGAGAGCCTCCTACGGCCCCCGTTGTGTGCAGAAGGTCCGTTTGTCGCGCGACCGGTCGCGCGACAAACGCAAACTGCCGCGCGATCGTTCGCGCGACAAAC
>Ga0163147_10005853_pt1 | contig 14722 bp, 9 predicted proteins | sample OliLakLV19MP6G1_FD_148597 | JGI IMG/M metagenome (GOLD analysis project Ga0163147, IMG submission 148597) | Freshwater microbial mat bacterial communities from Lake Vanda, McMurdo Dry Valleys, Antarctica- Oligotrophic Lake LV.19.MP6.G1 | ecosystem: Environmental > Aquatic > Freshwater > Lake >...
GCGACAAGCGTATCTGGTGCAAGCCATCAGCCTGATGATCGCCAGCGGCGTCGAGCGAATCGCGGTCTATAAATTGTGGGATCAGGACGCGGCGCCCGGAATCGAGACGTTCGGACTGCTCACCCCCGGCACGCTTGACCAAAAACCACGCCCCGCCTATTTCACCTATCGGGCGATTGTCCAACACTTCCAAAATGTGACCGCGACGGCATGGGCTACCACGCCAGAGGTCTACGCCGTCCGCCTGACTCACGCTGACGGCCATCAAACCCTGATTGCGTGGGCGCGTACCGCGACGGCCAGCCGCTTCACTATTTCCGGCGCAAATGGCAAGGCTTATCAGATGGGGATGGACGGCACGCTAACCCTCACCGACCTAACTGGCGAGTTTGACCTGTCCGGCGCGACCTGTGACTCCAATGACGGCTGCGCGGTGGGCGGGACTCCGGTGGTGTTGATGATTGTGGGGGACGTGGCTATCACCGTTGGCGGTGTAGCTCTCCCGTGGCAGACCGGACTCCCGGCCTCAAGCGTCGTGATTGGCGAATGATAATGTAACAATCTGATGCAAATCGTTGTACAACCCGATTTAGACGGGGTATAGTCCAGAATCATGAAAAATAAGACATGTTTAAGGATAAGGTCTGAATGGGCGACGCGAAACTAATCGGAAAAACCATCGGACAATACGAAATCAAAGAACATATCGGCGGCGGCGGGATGGGACAAGTTTATCGCGCCTATGATACCGGTCTTGGCCGCGATATCGCCATCAAAATCATGTCGGCTGACCTCGTGCGGGGTGACGGCGGGTATCTTGAGCGCTTCAAACGCGAGGCACGCTACTCGGCAAACCTCGATCACCCCAACATCGTCACCATCTATACGTTCGGTCAACAAGAGGACATGACCTATATCGTCATGAAACTGCTGAATGGCGGATCATTGGAGCAACGCATCAAGCAGCGCCCAGATCAGCCCGCCTCAGTGGGTGAAATCGCTAAAATGTTGCTGCAAGTCGGGCCAGCGCTTGACCATGCCCACGCCAAAAACCTGATTCATCGCGACATCAAGCCCGGCAATATCATTTTCGATGATACCGGCAGGGCGTATGTGGTGGACTTTGGGATTTCCAAGATGCGGACTGCGGATATGACGGCTGGCTTGACCAATGCCAATGTCGTGATGGGGACATCCAGCTATATGCCGCCGGAGCAGTGGCGGGGCGAACTTCAACCGGCATCCGACCAATACGCGCTGGCCGTCACCCTCTATAACATGCTGACCAACCGACTCCCGTTTGAGGCCACTGATCAGTCGGCGCTGATGTATAAAATCATGGATAAGCCGCCATTCCCAATCAACATGCTGCGCCAAGATTTGTCTGATTCGACAATTGCGGTGCTGGAACGTGCGCTGGCGAAACAACCTCACCAACGCTGGCTGTCGTGTTCGGCTTTCGCTGAAGCCTTCGACGCCACTGTATTGCCCAATCAGCGCGTCGATACTGGTTTTTTCACCTTTCCCGTCCAGCGCACGCCATCCGATCATGTAAAAAAGGACAATTGGAGCGAATCGGTCTATCAGTCGCCCAAAAAACTGCCAGAGAGAGATTCGGCCTCCGCTGCGCGTTCAGCGTCCAGACCGCGCATCTCCAAGACCGCCGCGCTGACCACAAAGACGATCGCCAACGTCATAAAGCATAAGAATTTCCCCTACTATTCGCTGGGCGGGGTCATCATTTTCGCCAGCATCGCGGTCATCGTCCTGTTAAACTTACCCTCCGTATCCGCCCCTCAACCACAACCCACGTCTACGTCATCGGCGACAGTATCCCCAACCGATACGGCGCAACCAAGCAATACGCCCATGCCTACCGATACGGCCACCTCTGAGCCAACCCTTGCCTCGGCGGTGGGCGGGACGGTTCGGGCGTTGAACGATGTCCAATTACGCAAGGACACCTCGCAGTTCATCATCAACGCAGGCACACTGGCCGCCGGAGAGACGGCAGAAATTTTAGCGATTGAGGACGCACGCGGCATCACATGGTTTCACGTCCGCACCACCGATGGGGTCGAAGGTTGGGCGGCGGCACAGGACTTTGAAGCGATGCCGTGACGTAATCACTTAGCTCATGTTCAAATCGCGTGGTGTACGAACGGGATTCATGCCGTCCGTTTTCGGAACAGATGGCGTCCCTACAGTCGCACAACCTTTTCACCCAGTCTGAACATGAGCCAAGATCAAATTCAGACTACTGTTGCTCCGAGATGTCTTAGAGGAGAATCCATGTCGCAAGAGATCCTAGAAGTTCGCCCCTTTCCTCAACCGCAGCAAGCCATTGAGTGTATGCTGCTGCCGCTTCAAACACTGTTTAACCATCAGCGCTATCCGATGGACACACCACAGCGCTTGCGCTCCTATTTGATTGTTCTTTTGTAACTACTCAGCCCCTATTTGAGGGGAAAACGGGATTTTGACCGGTACTCAGCCCAATCATCTGAGGGGAGAACTTCCCCCACGACTCAGCCAATTTGACGCTCTAGATCATCAAATTGAGGGAAGAAATGATGGCTGAGTAGTTACGTTCTTTTTACAAAAGGTAAGGGATGGCATTCTATAGACTTTGCCTCCTACCCTTATCAGGAAAAAACATTGTTGTTTGTAGCAGAAAACCAAGTACATCAATGGGAAATCAACCCCGAAAATGATGCGTTCGTGTTGGCCTTCTCGAAAGAATTCTTATACAAGAGTCCGCAGGATCGAGAGGTTCTGGAAAGTTACCGCATTTTTGATTATTCGCTGCAATCTCCAATCCTCTCCCTAGATGATGAAGATTACCAGCGATTCACGGCGCTTTTTCAAGAACTCAAGCACGAGTTTGATCGGAAAGAGGTAGACGCCTTCAAACATGATATTTACCGTAATTTATTAAGAACCATCCTACTGCTTGCTGAGCGGCGCAAACGCGGCGAGGCACAGCCCACCGTACTTGCTCAATATGGCGAATTCGCTCGTTTTAGAGAACAGGTTGAAGTTGATTTTTCTCGAACGCGGAATGTTCAGGATTATGCGACCACCTTAGGTTATTCACCCAAGAAACTCAATCAAGTCACCCAAGTTACCGTGAGCAAAAATGCAAAGCTGTTTGTCGATGAGCGGGTCATTCTGGAGATCAAGCGTCTTCTCATCCACACTAATTTGTCGATTAAAGAGATTGCTGACCGAACTGGTTTTGATGAACCAACCAATCTGGTCAAATTCTTCAAGCGTTATACTCGACAAACACCGTTGGCTTTTCGGGGACAACTTGTACTCTCTCGAACTTAGGTGCAGATTTACCATCATTTGGCCGATATTTACCTTTTGTACCCGTGCGAAAGCCGTTACTCTTGAGATGTAAATGATACTCAAGAAAGGGATATTCTCATGGCAACAATTCAAATTGTAAAGTTCCGTGTCAACGATGGCGCGAATCAGGATGAATTCCGCGCCCTTAACGAACGTTTCCAGCGCGAAGTAGCGCCAAAACTGCCGGGGTTGGTGCGGCGTGAAGCCACCTGTTCGGCTGACGGCGAGTGGTTGTTGGTTTTACGTTACACCGATATGGAAAGCGCCCACAAAGCCGGAAGATCCGATACCAGCGACATCTCTCAAAAATTCATGTCTTTTATCGACATGAGCAGCATGTCCGCCTCGTTTTACGATCTCGTGAGCGAAGGCTAACAACCACAGTTCAAGCTAAACGAAGTATGCCAATTCTAGACATCAGAATGGAGCCATCATGGTAACTGGTAAGAACCGGCTAGAAGCCTTTAGCGATGGCACATTTGCTATTATTCTCACCATTCTGGTGCTTGAATTACATATCCCTCATTTAGAGGATAATTCCCTGCAAGCGTTCCTTGCAGGGATGAGTTTACTTGCGCCGAAACTGTTGAGTTTCCTATTCAGCTTTTTCATCATCGCCATTTTCTGGGTCAATCATCATCATATCGTGCATCAAATCGAAAAGGTTGATGCAAAGCTCTTGTGGCTGAACATGATATGGCTTTTCTTCGCCTGCCTCTTTCCATTTTTGACGGCGTTTCTTGGCGATTACCCCGGCAATCCTTTTGTCGTTGCGCTCTACCCCCTTAATATGGCGTGTGCAGCTATCACGTTAGGCGCATTCTGGAAATATGCCTTTGTGGATACCAACCTAGCCCCAAACACCTTGACTCAAGAACAAAAACAAAAGCGCATTCGCCAAGATCGAATCGCAGCAGCCATCAATATCGTATCAGCGGCATTGGCGTTTATCTGGGTTCCGATCACTTTAATGATCATCGTCAATGATCATCGTCGTCATGCCTTTTATGTTCATCGTGCCAGAGCTTCGTTCTAATACCTCTGAAGAATAAGCTAAGGCGGTTTATCATAATTAACAGGCTTATTCTGTATCAAATTTAGGAGCAATCTCATGCCGCAACAAATCATTCAATCTGGTCATGGACGTGACTACGATTGGGCAAATGACCACATCTTCGTGAAAACTACGCTCGATTTAAGCGAAGGGCGCGTGACACTGGTTGAAGACACATTGAAACCGGGGTTTCATCTAGCACGCCATCATCACCGAACAATGGTCGAAATTTTTTACATCTTGGAAGGCGAAGTCGAGTTCACATTCGACAATGAAACGGTTATCGCTACCGCTGGCATGACAATAAATATCCCGCCCGATACGTGGCATGATGTGAAAAGCGTCAAAGGGGGCAAGCTACTTACGATTTTTAGTCCCGGAGGATTTGATCAATATCTGGAAAAGCTGGCTTCTTTGTCTACGGAACAGTTCGCAGATGAAGCCTTCATGACTGATCTGGCTGAGAAATATGACACGTGGATGCGCTAAATCATCGCATTCAAGCAAGTAGTTCAGCACGGACGGGCAAACCTCGCCCGTACAGAACATCCGGTGACGCGATTTTGTCCCACATCATCAGAAATTTTGTAGGGGCAGCGCTTGCGCGCCCGCCCGTGAACACCGAATGTCTTCGCCTATGATTCGCACCATTGGTTATGTGCAAGATTAACCCAACAAAAAATCCCCTGATTTTGATGAATCAGGGGATTTTTTGTTGGGGTTATTTTTAATTCCAGCGCGGTTCAGGTTCGACGGCGGGGGCATTGCTGCCCATCGCATCAACATCCGCCGGATGGAAGGGGTCTACCAAGCCTTGCGCCTGACGGTTGAACGTGATTTCGCCGTTGACCTCATCGACCATAATCATATCACCCGATTTGAAGTCGCCGCGCAGCAGCCGGACGCTCAACGGATTCTCAATATAGCGTTGGATGGCGCGGCGCAATGGACGCGCTCCAAACTGCGCGTCATACCCAGCGCGGGCGAGGAAGGTACGCGCCTTCTGCGAGAGTTCAATTTGCAGACCGTTCTCCTTCAAGCGCCCCATCAACGCGCCGATTTGAATGTCGATCATGCTGATGACATCCTCTACCGACAGCGGCGAGAAGATAATCACGTCGTCGATACGGTTCAGGAATTCTGGGCGGAAGGTATCGCGCATCGCCTTTTCGATTTTCTGGTGGTCAACAATCGCCTGCGGGTCATTGGTCTGGATGAAGCCCAGCGCCCCACTGCGCTTGATGAATTCCGTGCCGAGGTTGCTGGTCATGATGACCACCGTATTACGGAAGTCCACCGTGCGGCCTTGCCCATCGGTCAGGCGGCCATCTTCCAACAGTTGCAGCAGCGCGTTCCAGACATCTGGGTGCGCTTTTTCGATCTCATCGAACAGCAAGACACGATATGGACGGCGGCGGACGGCCTCGGTCAATTGACCGCCTTCCTCATACCCGACATATCCCGGAGGCGCACCGAACAAGCGGCTGACGGCGTGCTGTTCGCGGTACTCGCTCATATCGATGCGGACCAGCGCGTCCTCATCATCGAATAGGAATTCGGCCAGCGCCTTCGCCAGTTCGGTCTTGCCGACGCCGGACGATCCCAAGAAGATGAACGACCCAATCGGGCGGCGCGGGTCTTTCAAGCCGCTGCGAGCGCGGCGAATCGCGTCAGATAACGCCGCGACGGCCTTCTCTTGACCAATCACGCGCTTATGCAGCGCCTCTTCCATGCGGAGCAGTTTTTCGCTCTCGGTTTCCAACATTTGGTTGACAGGGATGCCCGTCCACTGCGCCACCACTTGCGCGATGTCCTCAGCCTCGACCAACTCATCCAACCGATTCTGCGTCTGCCATGCTGTGATTTCGCGGGCGTAATCGCTTTCCAATTGGAGGCGGTGCTGTTTGACGTTGGCGGCACGCTCATAATCGCGGGCGAAACCGGCGGCTTCTTCTTCCCCGCTGAGGCGGTCAATCTGCTGCTTCATCTCTTTGAGATTGGCGGGCAGCGCATACAACGCGACGCGCAACTTGGCAGCGGCTTCGTCCAACAGGTCAATCGCTTTGTCCGGCAACTTGCGCCCCGTGACATAGCGGTCACTCAGGCGGACGGCGGCATCAATCGCCGCATCGCTGATGGTGACTTTGTGGTGCGCCTCGTAACGGTCACGCAGACCGTAGAGCATGTCAATCGTGTCGTCGATGTTCGGTTCTTCGACATAGACCGGCGCGAAACGGCGCTCTAACGCGCTGTCTTTTTCGATATATTGGCGATATTCATCCAGCGTGGTCGCGCCGATACATTGCAGTTCGCCACGCGCTAAGGCGGGTTTCATCATGTTACCGGCGTCGATTGCGCCGCTGGCCGCGCCCGCCCCAACCACTTGATGCACCTCGTCGATGAACAAGATGATTTCACCGGCTGCACGCTGTACCTCGTCGATGACGGCCTTGAGGCGTTCCTCAAATTCGCCACGGAAGCGCGACCCAGCCAACATCCCCGCGAGGTCTAGGCTGACCACGCGCTTGCCCATCAGCGGCTCTGGGATGTCGCCCGACGCGATGCGCTGCGCCAAGCCTTCCACGATGGCGGTCTTGCCGACGCCGGGGTCGCCAATTAGCACCGGATTATTTTTGCTGCGGCGGCTGAGGACTTGAATCACGCGCATGATTTCGCCATCACGCCCGATTACCGGGTCAAGTTTTCCCTCCATCGCAGCACGAGTCAGGTCGCGGCTGTATTTTTCCAGCGTGCGGTAGCGTGATTCGGCTTGTGGGTCGGTCACGCGCTGTCCACCACGGATGTCCTTGATGGCGTCATAGGCGCGGTCACGGGTGATGCTGGCTTCGCCGAGGATGCGGACGGCGGGCGTGTTGCGTTCGGTCAGGATGGCGATGAAAATATGCTCGGTGGAGATATATTCATCTTTTAGGCGGTTGGCTTCCTCGTTGGCGAGGTCAATCACGGCCTTGACTCGCGGGGTGATGAACACTTGCCCCGTCCCGCCGCCATAAATCGCCGCTTTGGGGGCGCGTCGCAGATGTTCGTCCAGCTTATTGCGGATGATATTAGAATCCGCGCCGAGGCGCTCGACAATCTGGCCGACCACGCCGTCGGCTTGCTCTAATAGCGCCAACAACAGGTGTTCATTATCCAGTTGATTATGACCGTAACGCTGGAGGATTTCATAGGCGCGGGTGGCCGCATCCTGTGCGCGTTCGGTGAATCTCTCAAACCGTATCATGGGATTTCCTCATTCGGATACGCTTTTATGTCATTGTAACGTGAGTTTCGGGGTCGCGTATGTTGATGCTAACTGTAGCGTGGGTGTGTTAGAATCGTCTACACAACCCATCAGAAGCGGGTAATTGATGAATAGGATGTTGTTCTTATGTCGCTTGTAACCCTCGCCCAACGTGGGCAAATCATTGATGTGACGCTGAATCGGCCAGAGAAGCGCAATGCCCTCAGTCACGGCGTCTTAACTGAGCTAGACGCTGCCTTTGATGAGGTCGAACGACTCGCTATCGCTGACCCAGCCGGAGTCCGTGTTGTGATTCTGCGCGGTGAAGGGCCGTCGTTCTGCGCCGGAATCGACCTCAGCGGATTCGAGGAAGTCTCTGGTGCGTTCGGTGAGAAATGGCGCGAAAATCTGTTTTCGATGACCGCCCGCTATCAGCAAATTCTGAACAAGGTCGAGGCATCATCGCTGCCCGTAATCGGCATGTTACATGGCGTGTGCATCGGCTTCGGATTGGAACTGGCGCTGGCGTGTGATTTCCGAATCGCCGCCGAGGGGACGCGCCTGCAACTGCCAGAAACGCGGCTGGGAATCATCCCCGATGTCGGCGGCACATCCCGGCTGGTACGCGCTTTGGGTCAACCCCGCGCCAAAGAGTACATCATGACCGGCAAACCGTTCGACCTGTCCGACGCCGAACGCTGGGGATTGGTCAATCGCGTGGTCACCTCAGATCAATTGGAGGCGGCGTGCGAGACATTGGCCGCCGAATTGACGCAAGCCGCGCCATTGGCCGTCCGTTTCGCCAAAAAAGTGATTGACGGCGCATCAGACCTGACTCGCGGCCTGACCTTAGAGGCATGGGCGCAGAGCGTCTTGATGCAAAGCGAGGATTTCTCACGCGGGGCGATGGCCGCGCTCACCAAACAAGCGCCCGACTGGACGGGGAAATAAATGCGCCATTGGTACGGGGGGACATTGCGCGTTTGGCGCATCGTGCGATAATCGTGGTTAAGGTAATTCACACGTATGGGGGAAACAGAGCATGAGCGCATCAAATGAACGGGAATTACTATCGCAAGGTCTCGAAGCGCTTAGGGTCGGAGATAAAGTCACCGCCCAAAGCGTGCTGCGCGAGGTCGTCAAGCTGAATCCGCGCATCAGCGAAGCATGGATGGGCTTGGCGCAAACCACCAACGACCCGGTACGCCAGCGCACCTGTTACGAAAACATCCTCAAAATTGACCCCGACCATGCCGCCGCTCGCGCCGCGCTTGCGACTCTGGGCGTATCTGCCGCTGAAATCGAAGCTCCCATCAGCACCGGCAACACTGCCGATCAGGATAATGGGTTCGAGTCACTACGCCCTAAAATCACCCCAGTATCGGCCAGCCCCGGCTTTAACCCCCCGCAGAGCATCCCCGGCGCACCAGAACGCTTCACCGTCGATAATCTGTTGGACTTCTCGAAGAACACGCTCTCGTCGCTTCAAGGGACGGCAGGTCGTGGCGGAAACGCCGAAGCCCTCCCCGCCAGTTGGTGGAATATCGTCGTCATGGTCGTTTTCGCTGGCGCTGTGACCGGCTTGGTCTTGGCGATTAGCTACCTCGTTATAAGTTTCGGCAGTATTCTGGGAATTTTAACAATCCCACTGTTGATGTCGCTCAAAATGGCGGCAGGCTTGGCAGGTGGCACGATTCTATCGCGTTGGTTCTTGCAGTGGCGCGGCAAGGCCGACGGCAATCTGCTTGACCATACCATGATCCTAGCGCGTCCGTGGTTCGCGGGGACAATTGCCCTCGCTATCGTGAGCCTGATTGGTATCCCATTCAGCAGTTTTGGCGCTACTACGTTAGAGAGCTTGCTCTATTTCTTCCGGCTAACCACGACGGGGTTCGATCTGGTCGTCCTCATCCTCAGCCTCGTGATTGCGATTGGCGTGGCGTATCTGACCGAGCGCGGTTGGGCGAAACTCTACCCGGACTCGACCAGCACGGATCGTTTTATCGCGGCTGTGTTGGCGCTACTGGTGATTTCTCTGGCAATTTAGGCGGGCGCATCGCGCTGCGCCCGATTCGCAAAAACGCCCGACCTTCATCTAAAGGTCGGGCGTTTTCTTATCCCAAACCAGCAATTATGGGACGAGAGTCGCCAAGCCGGTGATGACATTACCGCCGACGCTCACGGGGAGGTCTGCGCCGTCAACCGTGCCGAACTCATACGCGCCGATGACGCCGGTATCATAATGCAGCATCGGGAACACGCTCGCGCCCGCCGCTTCGGTATCCAACGAGACGACGATGTTGGAGGAGTGACCTGCGAGGATGCGGGTCTGACCCAACACCGCGCCGGGGCCGCCATTGTTATCGGCGTGAATGACCATCCAACCATCTTGGTCGATTAACGCGCCAGCCACAATCACGCCGCCATCAATCGCGGAAACGGTGTAATTGATGGACGGGGCAGCATCCATTGCAAAGACCAAGGCGTTATCGCCGACCATGACTGGGCCGTCTGCGCCTTCGACTGTGCCGAACTCATACACACCGACTTCGCCGGTATCGACGTGCAGCATCGGGTACAAGACCGGTGTAACGCCCATCGCGTCAACTGGGACGCTGACGTTCACGCTCAAGCCAGCTGGGACGAGCGCTTGCCCAATCACTGGGCCGGGCTTGCCGCCGCCATCGGCGTGGATGACCAACCAACCATCGACTTCAGCGACAACCGAGGTTGCGACGACGGTATCGGTGACGACCTGCGCCGGGACGCGCATCGAGGCCGTGCCTTGATAAATCTTGGCGGTGGCGAACATGCCATCAACCGTAATCGGGGAATCCGCGCCTTCAACCGTGCCGAACTCATACTCGCCCATCACGCCGGTGTCATAGTGCATCATCGGGTAGAGGAAAGCGGTCTGTGAGCCGTCCAACGTCACGCTGACATCTTGGTTGACGCCCGCCGGGACGAACACGTTGCCTGCCGGTGCGCCGGGGCCGCCTTCGTTATCGTTGTGAACCACGAGCCAGCTGTCTTGTTGGGTGATAATCACCGGGATGGTGAGGACATTATCCATAATCCACTGGTCATAGGCCGCGACCAGTTCAATTTTGAAACCCGGGCTGACCATGCCGTTATCGCCCATCACAGGGCTGTCTGCGCCTTCAACCGTGCCGAACTCATACGTGCCAACCGCGCTGTCATCGACATGCAGCATGGCGTAGAGGACTGGGGTCGATGCGCGGGGGGCGATGGCGATGTCTACGCCATAGCTCCAACCGGCGGGGACGGCCTTGACGCCAACACCTGCGCCCGGCGCACCAGCGTTGTCCGCGTGAACGACGATGAAGCCCGGCCCAGCACTATAAACAGCATTGACCCGAACCATATTGTTAAGGATTACTTGGTCTGAGACTTCGACGGCTGGGGCATCTTGCGCTTGAACAACAAAAGCACTCACCAGCAACAGCACGGCCAATAGCAAAGAAACACGTTTCATATACTCACCCTCCATAGGTATCCATGGGCTATGATTTTACCCATTGTTTAATGATACGTGTAATTATCGCCGTTTGGATGAATCATCAGGTTTTTTGTACGAAAATTGACTCGGTTTCAACAATCAAGGGATATATCAAGACATGTGACTACGAGCGGTCTGTACAATCAAATCATCACTATGAATAGTTTGAAGGGATGCTTTAATGACTTCCTCACTGGCTTTACGCACCCGTTGGGTGCTGTTGACTTTAATGCTGATAGGTGGACTCATTTCTGCCTCCGTCAGCGCACAGAACGATCCATTGACCCTGCCTGATACGCCGGAATCTTCCGATGAAATCCAGCCCACCCCCGGCACATTGCCAGAAGGCGAGGAATGGCGTGGTTTTGAGTCCCCGTCCGATTCGCTGGAATTGCCCACTGACCAGACCGGCGAAACCCGCGAGTGGCGCGGTGCGCGTGCGCCTTATGCCCCCGACGTTGCCGCATCTAGCGCCCCGCGTAACCCCAGCGGCAACGAGGAATCGGAAGCCTTCGACTTCGTGGGCGCATATCCATGGCATCAAGCCGGGTATATGGGCGGCGGTACGCCCGTGATTAAGGTCGCGCTGATTGATTTTGGCTTCGGCACGTCGGCTAACATCCCGGCAGGCCGCAAACCCGACCTGACCTGCTTGAGTAGCTATCCCACCGTCGAGATGGCGGCCAGCTTCGGCGCACCCAGCGCGGGTGATACCGGACGCGGCCTCGATATGGCCGAGGTGATTTGCGACATCGCCCCAGAATCAAAAATCACGCTATACGAGGTTAAGACCTCGGCCAAACTGTTCGACGCGATTGCCGCCGCAGACAACACGCATGATGTGATTGTGATTGGCGCAGATTTCGGGGCGAGTTTCGGCCCCGGCGACGGCACATTTGGCCGCGCCGATGCCAAGAACGTCTATACCGCGCTGCAAGAGGCTAAAACAGCCGGCGCGGTGGTGATTGTGGCGTCGGGCAATGCGAACACGAGCTACAAGTCCTTCACCTATACCGGCAATACCTCCGCCCTCAGCATCACCGCCAAGCCCGGGGATACGGTGGACATCAGTTGGAGCGACTGGGACACGGTTCAAGCGGCTGGCGCGGCGCGTGAGAACATCACCGCATCGCTGACCGGCGCGGGCTTCTCCGCACTGCCCAAGCCCGCCCGCAACGGCCTTCCCGCATACCAGTGGACAGTCCCCGACACCTGTACAACCGACGGCGGGGGCAATTGTAGCCTGACCCTGACGCTAACCACCATAGAGGGCGATGCGACATCGCTGGTCGTGCAGGTCAGCGTCAGCGGCATCGGGCGGACGATTGGCAACCCCAGCAATAGCACGGTACTGTCGTTCAGCGGCACGCTCTCCCGCCCAGCAGACTCTCCAGATGTGATTACGGTGGGCGCAGTCTGCCCTGACCGAATCAATAATTTCCCGACGTTGGCCTATAGCGGGCGCGGACCAGTATTCGCGGCGGGCGGCCTCGCTACCAGCTTACCGGGCGGCCCGTACATCACCGCCAATATCGTGAAACCAGATGTCGCCTCGCCCGCGCAGGTCAGCGTCTTTACGGCGGGCGTCTCTGACCGGACGGCCTGTTCGGAAGGATTTGGCGGCACACAAGCCGCAGCCGCACACTTGGCCGGGATGGTCGCACTGCTCAAGCAAAACCCCTTCAACTCAGCCTTCCGGGGTGAAGTCCCGCAGCCCAATATCCTGAGCTATTTACGGACACACGCCATCGACCTCCCGATGGATGACCCCGACGGTTACGACTATGACACGGGCGCAGGGCTTTCGGTGCTGGGTCGCCCAACCTATGACAACGACGCCCAATTCACCGCTATCCCCCTATTCGGCGCACCGGACAAGCTCCCGGCGGGCGCGTGTACCGGCGGCGATGTCACGATTGACTTAGGCGACATCCTCTATGTTGGCCCATATAATGTGGGCGCGGCGGGCATGAACGGCACACTCAGCGCTCCGCTGACCAGTCTGGCACAAGCAGCCAAGATTCAAGCGCAAGATGCCAGCGATAACAAATGCGTGATTGTGCTGCCGGGTGAGACGGTCTCGCCATTCTTGTTCCGTTATGCCAATGGCGTGAAAATCTTCGGATATAACAGCATCGCTACCGGTGACTTCGAGCCGAGCCAGATTTTCGTCAATAATGTGGCACAAGGCCGTACCGATGTGCTGTTCCGCATCCGCCGCGCCGCGCTGGTGGTCGAGGATATGCCGGGATGGTCACTGTCTGGCTTCACCTTCCGGGGGGCAGAAGCCTATAACAGCAGCATCCAAGCCCTTCCACAAGTCTTTGCGTTGGATAACGCCGACGGCGCGACGTTCAGCGATAATGTCGTGACCAATTTCCCCACGCTGCAATCGGTGACGTTGGCCGAGGTTTTCAACGGCTCCACCGATGTCAGCATTGACGGCAACAGTTTCATCGACCTCAACGGCAGCAACTTGGCGGGCATCATCGGCGTACAGGACAGTGGTACAAATGCTGACCGCGTGGTGATTTCCAACAACCTGTTCGATGGGATTGACAACGCCTCTGGCTCGTGGAGTTTCGTCAAGAACCCCGCCGCTAACGAGGGTAGCGTCTTGGTGTTCTTCACGCCCGTGCTGCACACGCTGGACAGCTATACCAACATCCAGAGCAACACCTTCGTCAACAATACGTCCGAGACGCTGATTCAATTCATGACTCGCGCCAAAGATGCCCCGTTTGAAACGGCCATCGTCGGCAACGTCATCCTTAACAACACAATCCGCACGTTCGACCAACTAGACAACGCCGGCCCGCTGATTAACGGCTTCCACGGCAAGCGTATCTATATCGTCAACAACACCATCGCCAACAATACCCTGATGACCTCTGGCGAATATTTCCGACTGTTGGCACGCGGCGACGCCGACCCTGACGACGCCATTAACGGCTTCGAGTGGAACGGCAGTCTTGACTCGACGCTGGCACGTTGGGAAATCCACGGCAATTTCATCTATGACAACGGCAGCGCCGCGATGGTGGGCGATACCGACGAAACGTTTAACGTCGCCGGATGCACCAACCTCGCTGGCACGACCAATGCGGGCGCGACGCACAATTGGCTGTATAACCTGAACTCGGCTCTTAATGCCGGACAGTGTTCGGCCTCGGTGAGCAATGTGGCGCTTTTGAACATTGCTAAGAACCCGTATGTCTCAGGCGACCCCACCCAGACCTTCATCTTCGGCGGTGACGACCCGACAGACCCGCTGTATTACGCCCTGACCGGCAACGTCTCCACCCCTGCTGAGGACGGCATCGACGAGGGCGACGACTCATTGGTGGTAAGTCTTTTCTCGGCGTTCGCGGCGGGCAAAGACGCCCGTAACTCCGCACGGCGTACCGACGGCGACGCCAACACCAGCGTGCTTATCGACATCGGCGCATTTGAGCTATCAGGGCAGGGTCTGGGCTTCTTGCTCGTTACCCCCACCAAAGGCGCTGTCCTGAGCAATCTAGACGCCGGTTTCACATGGACAACCGCCGAT
>Ga0163147_10005860_pt1 | contig 14710 bp, 10 predicted proteins | sample OliLakLV19MP6G1_FD_148597 | JGI IMG/M metagenome (GOLD analysis project Ga0163147, IMG submission 148597) | Freshwater microbial mat bacterial communities from Lake Vanda, McMurdo Dry Valleys, Antarctica- Oligotrophic Lake LV.19.MP6.G1 | ecosystem: Environmental > Aquatic > Freshwater > Lake >...
TGTTTGGGGGTGCGTCGTGGGTTGTTTGCAGCGGCAGTCATGACATCAGCCGATCGTTTTCTTTTTGTAACTTGAAAGTTGAGCGAATACTCAATATCCGCGCCATTGCAGAATTTGGCAAGACACATCGCATTCCGATTATGACGGTCAAGCCGGTACTGATCACTGGACCCGGCGATGTAGGACCGACCACGTTCGGTCAGTTTTTGGTCACGATCCTGAATGGCACCGCGCCCGCTGTGCCCTTTGGCGGACTGAGCATGGTCGATGCCCGCGACGCCGCCGACGGTATGATCCGCGCGGCGGAGCGCGGCAAAAACGGGGAACACTACATTCTGAGCAATCGCTACGCCACTACCACCGAGATAGCGCGCGTCCTGACCGATACGGTCGGTCGGCGTCCGCTGGCGACCATGCCACATCCAGTGGGGATGACGCTGGGATTTTTCAGCGAGCTTTTGTCGAGCGTCACAGGCGGCGAACCGATGGTGACGCGCCGCGCGCTGACCACACTGCAAAGTCATTTCGAGGTCTCGTCGGCAAAAGCGCGCCGCGAGCTGGGCGCCACCTTCCGTCCGCTGGACGCGACCATGCGCGATCAGGCACTATGGTTCATCGAACACGGCTACGTCAAGGGCGGCGCTGCGCTGGCGCGCGCCAGCTAACCCGCTCGCTCGCCGAGCGTGCCCACATAGCCGACCAACGCCGCGATCTGATCGTCTGTCAGCACCGGATAGCCCCCGCGCACCGGATGCGGATACGCCAGCGCAGGATCGACGACCGGATTTGCGGCGCTGAGAAATGCGATCAGCGCCGCCGGGTCATCCAACAAATCGCTGTCGAGGAATCCACCTGCAAACGGCGGATTGCCATTCCCGTCCGCACCATGACACCCGCTGCACGACCAGGCATACACGATCCGCGCTCCCTCATCTGCCGCCGCATCTGCGGGGACAATGCTCGCATTGTCGGCGGTGGTGTCTGCGATCACGACGGCGGTCGCTTCGGCGGTCACTTCGGCGGTCACTTCCACAGGTATCACGCTGGCGGGCGGGCGCGGCAGCAGCACCAGCAGCAGCAGGGCAAAGGTGCCCAACAAAATCACCGACGGTAAGTAGGCGGGCATGGTCGCATCGCGCGACCCGCTCGGCTGATCGTTCATATCGATTTTTCTCGCATCGCCTGTCGAATCATGCCCCGATTATCGATCGTTCACAGGTGATGCCCTAGTGCAGTTCGTCACCGAATGTCATGACGTTCATGCCTGATTTTCGCGCGCCACTTTCGCTACCATCCCTCCATACCATCGATCGAACGCGCGTACATCGTGCGAAAAGAGGACATCATGCAGCGACGCAAATTTCTCAGGATGCTCGGAGTCGGGGCTGGCACAGCGGGGACAACCCTGCTCGCGGGATCGGTGGGTGCGCAAGAGACCGCGCATGTTCACGTCCCGGCGTCTGTCTCAGCCGCCGCACCGGTGCAGCAGACCGGAGTCGATTGGGCGGCGATGAACGAACATCACCGCGCCGGGGTGCAGACCTTTCTCGATGGCATCGGCAGCAATCCCTCCTACTGGGACAACACGCTGGAGCCGACCCTGGTCGATGGCGTCAAGGTGTACGAGATCGCCTGTCAGGAGCTGCGCTGGGACGTGGGCGGGGGCAATCTGCTGTCGGCGTTCACCTACAACGGCACGGTGCCCGGTCCGACCATCCGCGTCACTGAGGGCGATCGCGTGCGTATCTTCGTCAACAACGAGACGACGCAGCCGACCGCGATTCACTGGCACGGACTGCTGCTCCCCAACGCTATGGATGGAGTGCCCTTCATCACGCAAGACCCGATCATGCCCGGCGAGACCTTCACCTACGAGTTCACGGCGCGCAATCCAGGCTCGCACATGTACCATTCGCATTACAACGCCGTCGAGCAGGTGACCAAAGGCATGTTGGGCGCCTTCATTATCGATCCGGCGGACACCAGCCGCGAACCGGTCGTACAGGGCGATTATGTGCTGATCCTCAACGATGCGGCGCTCGGCTTTACGCTCAACGGCAAGAGCTTTCCGCACACGCAGCCGATCCTCGCCAAGCTGGGCGATAAGGTGCGCGTGCGCTATATGAACGAAGGTCTGATGATCCATCCGATGCACCTGCACGGCATCCCGCAGCTGGTGTTCGCCAAAGATGGCTATATGCTGCCGACGCCGTACATGTGCGACACGCTCAATATCGCGCCTGGTGAGCGCTATGACGTGCTGATCGACTGCACCGAGCTGGGCGCCTGGGCGTATCACTGCCACATCCTCAATCACGCCGAGGGCATGGATGGCATGTTCGGTATGGTGACGGCGTTGGTGGTGAGTGAGTGATTCGCCTGATCCTGATCATGCGATGACGGCGTGGTGCGCTAACCGCAGGGGTGCGTCGTGATATAATCTGCCCAACGCGAATCACGCGAAAGGCATGTCCCATGACCGCGCACGACGCACTGACGCCCGCCGTACACGACCTCGCCAGCGCCGATTACGGCATCTTCATCGACAACCACTTCCGCCCCGCTTCCAGCGGCGCGACTTTCGCTGTGACCGACCCGGCGACAGGCGCGCTGCTGGCGTCCATCCCCGACGCGGGCGCTGATGACACCCGCGCCGCCATCGACGCTGCGTCCGCTGCACTGCCCGCGTGGAGTGCGCTGCCCGCCCTCGCCCGTGCCGACCTGCTGCGTCGCGCCGCCGCGATCATGCTGGAACGCCGCGATCATCTGGCGCGCGTGATGACGCTGGAACAGGGCAAGCCGCTGAGTGAGGCGAGCGGCGAGATCGGCTATGCTGCCAGCTTCCTGACCTGGTTCGCCGGAGAAGCGGAACGCGCCTACGGGCAGATCGTCCCGGCGTCGGTGCCGAACAAACGGATTCTGGTCTTGCGCCAGCCTGTCGGCGTGTGCGCCTTGATCACTCCCTGGAATTTTCCGGCAGCCATGCTGACGCGCAAGATCGCCCCGGCACTGGCGGCAGGCTGTACCGTCGTGTGCAAGCCCGCCGAACAGACGCCGCTGTCGGCGCTGGAGCTCGGTCGCGTCTTCATCGAGGCGGGGTTCCCGGCAGGTGTGGTCAACATCGTGCCATGCAGCGATCCGATCCCATTCTCACAGGCGATCTTTGCAGATGAGCGCGTGCGCAAGGTGTCGTTCACTGGATCGACCGAGGTCGGCAAAATCCTGATCCGTGAGTCAGCGGCGACCGTGAAGCGACTGTCGCTGGAGCTGGGCGGCAATGCCCCGTTCATCGTCTTCGACGACGCCGATCTGGACGCCGCCGTGACCGGTGCAATCGCCTCGAAATTCCGCAACAACGGACAGACGTGCGTCTGTGCCAACCGCATCTATGTGCAGCGCGGCATCTACGATCGTTTCGCGGACGCATTCACCGATGCCGTGAGTCGTCTCAACGTCGGGAACGGCTTGGCGGACGATGTGCAGCTCGGTCCGCTGATCGACCTGGCGGCGCGGGAAAAAGTCGAGGCGCACATCGCTGACGCGCTGGCGCAGGGCGCGGCACTACTGATGGGCGGGTCGGCGCTGCCGGACGCGGTGAACCCGGTCGGCACCTTCTGGCAGCCGACCGTGTTAGGCGGCGTCACCGCGTCGATGCGGATCACGCATGAGGAGACGTTCGGGCCGGTCGCACCGCTGATCCTGTTCGATACCGAGGACGAGGTGATCGCCGCCGCCAACGATACGCCGTTTGGGCTGGCTGCCTACTTCTTCACGCGCGACATCAGCCGGGTGATGCGGGTCGCGGAGCGGCTGGAATACGGTATCGTCGGCGCCAACGACGCGCTGCCCTCGACAGCGCAGGCGCCGTTTGGCGGTGTCAAGCAGAGCGGACTCGGACGCGAGGGCGGATCGTTCGGCATCGACGAGTATCTTGAGGTCAAGTACCTGTCTCTGGGAGTGTGACCTGTGCCAGCCGATGACCTTTATTATACGCAGTTTGTCAATGCTCTCACCAAAGATGGGTGGAGCATAACGGATGATCCGCTTTATCTGCCCATGCCGACTCGAAAGCTCTATGTGGACATCGGGGCGGAAAAACTGTTGTTCGCCGAGCGCCAACAAAAGAAGATTGCAGTCGAGATCAAGAGCTTTATCGGCGTCAGCGACTTGGTGGCGCTTTATCAGGCGGTCGGACAATATACGTTGTACAAGCTGGCGCTCGAAAAATTGCAGCCGGACAGAGTGCTCTATCTGGCTGTCACAGACCTTGTATTCACCAAGATATTCCAACTCGATATTGGCAGCGTCCTCATCGAAAACAACAGCCTTAGTATGGTGACATTCAATGTAGACAGTGAGGAGATTGTCGAATGGCTACACACGAACCAGACCGAGACCTGATTGAACGTATTCTTGAAGAATACGCCGCAATTCCGGTCTCAAAATCCTCTCTGATTCACAGTATGGAAACCCAAACGGTCTTTGATCGGGAACACGATCGCTATCTTCTGATGACGGTTGGCTGGGAATGGTGGGGGAAACAAAAGAGTCGGGTTTATTCGCCGATGATCCACGTAGACATCATCGACGGCAAATTTCACGTCCAGTACGACGGCACCGACCGCCCGATCGCAATGGAGCTGCTCTATGCAGGCGTGGCGCGCGAGCGAATCGTGCTGGCGTTTCACCCGCCGGAACTGCGCAAGTACACCGAGTTCGCCGTAGAGTAAAAGAAGAATGCGCCGTTTCGATTCACTCATTCAAATCATCCCGGTTGTCCGGGTTTGAAAGGCACCCTATGTCCCCACACATCCACGACAACATCCTCGGCACCCTGGGCAATACGCCGCTGGTGCGCCTGAACAAGGTCGCGCGCGGCACCCCCGCGCAGATCATCGCCAAGGTCGAATTCTTCAATCCCGGCGGATCGGTCAAAGACCGCATCGGCATCCAGATCATCGAGGACGCCGAACGCGAAGGACGGCTCAAGCCCGGCGGCACCATCGTCGAGGCGACCAGCGGCAATACCGGCATCGGCTTGGCGATCGCCGCCGCCATCAAGGGCTACAAGTGCATTTTTGTGCTGGCAGACAAGCAGTCGCCGGAAAAGATTCAAATTTTGCGGGCGTTCGGCGCGCGGGTGATCGTCACGCCCACCGACGTGGAGCCGGAAGACCCGCGCAGCTATTACAGCGTCGCCCGGCGCATGGTCGAGGAGACCCCCGGCGCGATCCTGGCGAATCAGTATCACAATCCCTCCAACCCCAAAGCACACGTCCTGACCACCGGACCGGAAATCTGGGAACAGACGGGCGGTGAAGTCGCCGCCGTCGTGATCGGCATCGGCACAGGCGGGACGATCACCGGAGTCGGGCGCTATCTGAAAGAGATGAATCCCAACATTCAGATCGTCGGTGTCGATCCGGTCGGCTCGATCCTGCAGCACTATTTCTACAGCAAAGGCGAGTTCATCGAGGCGCACAGTTATCTGGTCGAGGGCATCGGCGAGGACTTTGTACCGTCGGTGTACGATTTCAGCGTCATCGACGACATCGTGCAGGTGACCGACAAAGAATCGTACCTGATGACCCGTCGTCTGGTGCGCGAAGAAGGCATCTTCTGCGGTGTCTCGTGTGGCAGCGCGGTCGTCGGGGCGATCAAGTACGCGCAGATGAAAGGGCTGACCGCCGATCAGCGTGTGGTCGTCATCCTGCCCGACAGCGGCTATCGCTACTTAGGAAAAGTCTTCAACGACGACTGGATGCGTGAAAATCGCTTTCTCGATCCGGTCTGGGCGGGCGCGTCGGTGGAGACGCTGCTCGACCGTCGGGCGCCACAGCAGTTGATCGTCGCGGCGTGCGCCGACAGCATCGGCAGTGTGATCGCCAAGATGCGCCAGCACGACATCTCGCAGATTCCGGTCGTGGATGAGACGCACAAGCTGCTCGGTCTGATCGCGGAGGTCGATCTGCTGCAATACCTGCTGAACGCCAACGCCGCCAATGTATCGGCGCCGATGGAGGTCACGCTCAAAGACTCCGGCGTGATCGAGGACAACCCGCCGATCGTCCGGCTCGACACCCCGCTCGATGCGCTGCTCGCCATGCTGACCGCGCAGCCGGTCGCCATCGTGCAGGACGGCGATCAGGTGCGCGACATTATCACCAAGATCGACGTGATCGATTTTATTTCAAGGTCAAGCAAATGACGGTCGATCATCGGACGCATAGTTATGCGTTCCTACCTATCAAGGGGTAATCATGACGCTCAAACCCGATACGATTGTCGTTCACGCTGGCACCGAGCCAGAACCCGTCACTGGGGCGATCATGACGCCGATCTTTCAGACTTCCACCTATGTGCAGCGCGCGCCCGCCGACCACACGGGCTACGAGTACAGCCGTACTGACAATCCGACGCGCACCGCGCTGCAAACGGCGCTCGCCGCGCTGGAGGGCGGACGCTATGCGCTGGCGTTTGCCAGCGGACTGGCAGCCACCGATACCGTCATGCGCCTGTTCAAGCCCGGTGATCATGTCATCGTCGGGAACGACGTGTATGGCGGCACCTATCGGCTGTTCGAGCGCATCATCTCGCGCTACGGGATCACCTTTTCATGGGTCGATCTGGCGAACCTGGACGCGGTGCGTGCCGCCATCCGCCCGGAAACCCGGCTGATCTGGCTGGAGACACCCACGAATCCGGGAATGCGCCTGGCGGACATCGCCGCGATCGCCGCGCTGCGACCGTCCGGCACCTGGGTAGCGGTCGATAACACCTTCGCCAGCCCGATGCTGCAAAGTCCGCTGGCGCTCGGCGCCGATATGGTGATCCACAGCACCACCAAGTACATCGGCGGGCATAGCGATGTCGTCGGCGGCGCGGTGGTGCTGAACGACGACGAGATGTACAGGCAGCTCAAATTCCTGCAAAACGCGGTCGGCGCGGTGCCCGCCCCGATGGACTGCTTTCTGACTCTGCGTGGGATCAAGACGCTGGCGATCCGCATGGAACGCCACTGTGCCAACGCCGAAAAAGTGGCACGTTTCCTGGAGTCGCATCCGCGCATCGCGCGCGTGCTGTATCCAGGGCTGGAATCGCACCCGCAGCACGCACTGGCGCGTCAACAGATGCGCGGCTTTGGCGGGATGATCAGCTTCATCGTCAAAGATGGCGAAGGGGTCGCGCGCACGATCGCATCCAGGACGAAGTTGTTCGCGCTCGCTGAAAGCCTGGGCGGGGTCGAGAGCCTGATCGAGCATCCCTACAGCATGACTCACGCCAGCACCGCCGACAGCGAGATCGCCACCGATCCGGCGCTGGTGCGCATCAGCGTTGGCATCGAAAACGCAGACGATCTGATCGACGACTTGCGGGCGGCGCTGGCATGAACGACTCGCTGTCGATCGCGTCGTCCGACTCGCCCCTTCCCTATCGACTCGATCTGGCGGGCGGATGGCTCGATCAGCCATTCGTGTCGCGGCTGCATCCCGGCGCGGTGATCACACTGTCGATCGCGCCCTCGCACGACTTTGACCCGCGCGGCGGCATGGGGGCACGCACGCGCGAGTCGGCGGTCGAGCTGTGGGACGGCGCGCTGCCCGCCAGTGCCGACTATCACAAGCTGGCGAAAATCCTGTTCCGCTACGACAACCCGCCCGGCAAGCTGACGATCAGCGGATCACAGGACGCGATCGGGATCGTGTATCCGGGGCTGGCGCGGGCACATTATGCCGGGGATTACTGGACGGATCAGGTCGATCACATCACCGACGAGGCGATCATCTCGTTTCTGGAAGGGGCGATCACGCTGATCCCGTTGGGCGCGCGGCGCGACGGCTATGATCCGCTGGCAGATCGCACGGTTACACGCGACACGGTGCGGGCGCTGGCGGACGCCTCCGAGGGGGCATGGACGGCGATCCTGGCGCGTGATCTGGCGGCATTTGGGGCGGCAGCACGCGAGTCGTTCGAGGCGCAGATCGCCATGTTTCCGTATATGGTCAGTGATGCGGTGGCGGGGACGATCGCGCGCTACCGCGATCAGGCGTCCGGCTGGAAGGTGAGCGGAGCAGGTGGCGGCGGCTATCTGATCCTGGTGACCGATCGGGCGATCGACGGGGGACTCAAGGTGACCGTGCGGCGTGCGGTGTCGTAGGGCAGAAAAAGGAAATGATTGAATCGGTAGGCGCGAAGAAGATCACGGCGTAAGCAGACATAACCATCTGTCTGTGTCGTCCATGCGCCAGGGGCTTGGCACGCCAAGCCCCTACAGAGCTGTTCCTATCTGTTTACAGAGCTGTTCGCATCTGTCTGATGGACGTGCAGTGTCAGCTCGCGGTTGTACCGTTCACGTTCAGCAGCGTCGGCAAGCCGTAGCGCTCGCGGACTTTGTTTTCGATCTCGTCGCGCAGCGCCAGATTTTCAAGCAGAAAGCCTTTCGAGTTTTCGCGTCCCTGACCGAGCAGCCCATCGTTGTAGCGGTAAAAGGCGCCGCGCTTTTCGATGATACCCAGGTCGGTCGCCAGGTCGAGGACTTCACCGGTCTTGCTGATGCCGCCTTCGAGATACATGATGTCGAATTCGGCTTCACGGAAGGGCGGCGCGACCTTGTTCTTGGTGACGCGCACGCGCACGCGGCTGCCGATCACCTCGTCGCCAGACGCCTTGATCGACTCCAGCTTACGCACGTCGAGGCGGACGGTGGCGTAGAATTTGAGCGCGCGTCCGCCCGGTTGCGTTTCGGGGCTTCCATACATCACGCCGATTTTCTCGCGTATCTGATTGGTGAACAGCACGCATACGTTCGACTGCTTGATCGCGCCAGACAGCTTGCGCAGTGCCTGGCTCATCAGACGCGCCTGCACGCCGACATGACTGTCGCCCATCTCGCCTTCAATTTCCACGCGCGGCACCAGCGCCGCCACACTGTCCAGCACCACCACATCGAGCGCGCCGGATCGCACCAGCGACTCCATGATCTCCAGCGCTTGTTCGGCGGTGTCCGGCTGCGACACGTAGAGCGTATCGACGTTCACACCCAGGCGCCGCGCATACGATGGATCGAGTGCGTGTTCCATATCGACAAAAGCAGCCAGTCCGCCGCGCTTTTGCGCTTCCGCGATCACATGCAGACAGAGCGTCGTCTTGCCGCTGCTCTCCGGTCCATAGACCTCGACCACGCGACCACGCGGCATCCCGCCGACGCCGAGCGCGATGTCCACCGTCAGCGAGCCGCTGGGAATAGTATCGACGATCAGATGGGTGGCATCGCCCAGACGCACGATCGCGCCATCGCCAAAGCGTTTTGTGATGTCCTCCAATGCCGACTCAAGAGCTTTCTTGCGCCCTTCCTGATCCATCGGTGTAGTGGAATTGGAAATGTCCTCAGACGCCGCTTTTTCTTTAGATCGTCTCGGTGGCATCGGGTTTATTGTCCTTATGGTACTGAAGAGATTTTTCGCGTCAGGTAGATCAATATTATAGTCCTGATATGGGGTCAGGTCAATCGTCGATTAGCCATTTTGTTCTATGAGGCGCGTGGTTTTTTAGTCGCGGGGTGTGGCGTATATGCCACACCCCGCGCGTTTTGGTTCCGTTTTTAGCGCCGCACGACCCACGCTGTGAAGTCGAGCGCGCGCGCGACGGCTGCCAGCGTCGAGATCGGTGCTGGCGTCGGCTCGGCGGTGACCTCCGGCGCGTCATCGCGCGTAGCGGTCATGGTAGGCGCGGCAGTCATCGGATCATCCGTCGCGCCTGGCGTCAGCGATACCTCCAGTGTGCTTTCAACAGGCGTCTCGATGGCTGGCTGAGTCGCTTCCTCGGTCGCTTCCTGAGTCGGCACCTCGGTCAGGATCACCACCTGCTCCGGGTCGAACAGCGTCGGAGTGGCGTTAGGCATGACCGGGCTGTCGGTTGCGATTGCGGTCGGAGTCTCGGTCGGTGTTTCGGTCGGCGTGGGCGAGGGGGTGGGCGTCTCCTCGGTCAGGAAGAGTGCCGAGCCAATATCCTCACCGCCGCCGCCGCCAGCGGTGTTGTTCTCGACCGATCCCGGCTCGCAGCCCGCTCCCGCCGGACGCCCGACGGCGCGCTGATCGACGGTGACCGGGCTGGCGCCATCGGTGCAGTTGGCGGCGGTAATGATATTGCGGATGGTGCTGGCATCGGCTGGATAATGCGTCAGCGATGAGCCGCCGTTATTCCCTAGCGGACCCAGGGCGATCTGTCCAGCCGACTGAACCACCATGTTCGGTCCAATGCTGCAGGTGCTGTCGGTCGAGACATTGGTGCCCGCGACGCTGCTCACGCCGCCGTTACAATTGGCGCTGCCGTTGCTGACCAGCAGGCTGTTACGGAAATTGACACTGCCGCCCGTTCCGCGCTGCACCCCGATGACGTTGTTCAAGGTGATGGTAGCGAAGGTCGCGTTCAGCGTGCCCTGGGCATTGATACCGGTGTTGTCGTTGTCGCTGACCGTGCTGTTGAACAGGTTGAGGATGTCTCCAGCGCAGATAGTGATGCCCGCCGCACTGCTGCTGCTGGTGCCGTTGGAGATAGTCGAGACCAGTACATCGACGATCCCGGCGGCGCACACGGTCAGATTGCTGCCAGCACCAGTGGCGCGGTTGGCATCCAGGGTGGTGTGGCTGAGTACTGTTGCGCGCGCCGTGTATACGCCGCCGCCGGAGTCGGTGGCGCCGTTGGTGAGAATGCGGCTGAATTGAATACCCAGTGTCCCGCTGCCGCCAGCGGCGTAAATCGCTCCGCCCTTACCAGCGGTCGGTCCGGCAGTGATGGCGCTGTTGTTCTCCATCAGCACATTGGCGATGTCCAGTGGCAGCGTGCCTGCCAGCGCGATCCCGCCGCCCAGCACGGCGTTGTTGTCGCTGATGGTGCTGCTGTCGATCTTGGAAGTCAACGAGGTCAGGTTCTGGATATACAGTCCGCCGCCGCTGCTGCCCGCAGTATTGTCACTAAACACCGAGTCGACGATCTCGAGCGTGCCGCCGCGCTGATACACGCCGCCACCATCGCCCGTCGCGGTGTTCGCTACTATCGAGACACCATCGAGCGAGAGTGCCCCCGCGCTGTGAATGGCACCGCCGTCGCCGGACACCGACCAATCGGTGACATTCAGATTGAACAGGGTCAGGGTGCCTGTCGAGGCGACGACGAATGCGCGCGCATTCGTCAGCCCGGAGTCGGGTCTGACCCCGCTCGTATTGCCCTGGATCACGATGTCCGAGGTGATCGTCGGCAGTGCTTGTCCGGGGGCATAGCTGGTCAGGAAGATCAATGTCAGGTCGCCTGGTATATTCAGCGTATTCTGACCCGGATAATTTACCTCGTCGTTTGCCAGCTCGATCGCGCAGATCAGCTTGGCGGCGGTATTGATCGGATTAGGAATTGCCACCGCGCATGGGGGCGGACCGCCTGGCGTGGGGGTAGTCGTCGGCGTTACCATAAAGGTCGGCGTCGGCGTGTAGGTCGGTGTGGGTGTAAAGGTGGATGTGTTGCTCGGCGTGAATGTGAACGTCGCGGTGTTCGAAGGCGTGAATGTGAACGTCGCGGTGTTCGAAGGCGTGAGCGTAAACGTCGCCGTGTTGGTCGGCGTCAGCGTCGAGGTGCTGGACGGCGTGACCGTGAACGTCGCCGTGTTGGTCGGCGTCAGCGTCGAGGTGCTGGACGGCGTGAGCGTGAACGTCGCGGTGTTCGTCGGTGTGCTGGACGCTGTTTCCGTCGGTGTGACCGTATGAGTGGGCGACGGCGTAGCGGTCGCAGCGCCGACCGAGGATTGATCCTCGAAGCTACCCGCATCGCACAGGGTGCCACCGGGCGCCGGACGTCCGAATCCGCGCTGATCGACCGTCACCGGGATGGTGCCGATGCTGCCGCCGTAGTAGAAGCAGTCGGTGACATTGATAGCGACGCTGCCCGCGCCCAGGGCGTGGTTGGCGGTATTGCCGCCATTACCCGCCAGCACCGGGTTGATCTCCAGGGCAGACAGGGTGGTTACGGTCGCCGCCCCGCAGGTGGAGTCGGTGGCAAAGTTGACGCCAGTGGTGTTGACCCCCCCCGTGCAGTTGGTGCCATTGCCAGCGATGAGCGAGCCGCGCAGCTCGTGAGCGGAGGAACTGCTCAGATCGACACCGACGCCGCTGTTGCCGTAGACGGTGCTGAAGAACAGCTCCAGCACGCCTTGATCGACGATGCCGCTGCTGTTGTTGCCGGAAAAGGTGCTGTTGAGGACGGTCACGATCGAGCCGTCGCAGTTGAACAAGCCGCCGCCTGATCCGCTGGCGCTGTTACCGTAGAATGCGCTCTGGATGACGCGCCACGAGGGGCTAGCGCAGTTTTTGGCGCCTCCGCCCGTGACGGCAGTATTGCTGTCGAACGTACTGGAGACGATCTCCATATCCGCGCGTCCGTACACGCCGCCGCCGTCGGTGGCGCTGTTGTTCATGAAGAGCGCGCCCTGGATAGTGGCGCTGGTCGTCGGCGGTGGCGAATCGCCCGTTCCACCGCCACCATCCTCGACCGAGATCGCGCCGCCGTCGGTGGACGCGCTGTTACTGATGAACTGGCTGTTAAGGACGGTGAGCGTGCCACCCTGATGAAAGATGGCGCCGCCCGCGCCGCTCGGCGCCCGATTGTTCTCGAAATAGCTGTTGGAGATACTCAACGTGCCATAGGACAGGATCGCACCGCCGGGACTGCTGGCGAGGCCGTCATACAGGGCAAGGCGGTCGATCGCCAGCGCGCCTGAGCCAGCAACCTGAAAGTAGCGCAGCGCTGGCGCGCCGGGATCACGCCCCATGTTGGCATTGTTACCGCGAATCTCGATGGCGCTGGTGATGATGGGCATCGCGTTGCCGGGATTGTTCGCCCCGGTGACATTGAAAGCGCCTTCAACATAGAGGTTGATCACGTCGAGACCGGGGCTGCTGTTGGCAGTCGTGATCGCGCAGACGAGCTCGGCGGTCGTATAGACCAACGGCGGGATCGTCGTCGGACAGCCCGCAGAGGGCGTGTCGGTCGGCGTCGGTATGCTGGTCGGAGGGTCGGTCGGGACGATCGGCGTCTCGGTCGGCGTCACCGGGGTATTGCTGGGCGTCGCCGTTGGGGGAGTGAGTTCCGGAGTCGTGATCGGCGGGGTGAGTACCAGCCTCCTGGTGGAGGTATTGGTCGGCAGGGCGACCTCGCCGCTGGCGGATGTCGCTGTCAGCGTGTTGGTAGGTGTCTCGGTCGGGGTTTCGGTGGCGGTCGGGACAAAGCCGGGGATATCGACCGGATAATTGAGCATAATCCCGTCGAGCGCGCCGAACTGCGCCAGCTCGTCCGCTGTCAGTGTCTCCAGATCGTGCCAGGGGCAGTCGGCAATGACAGGATTGTCGTTGTCGTCACGGTCGAGACCGAGATCTTGCGGCGCAGACAGGCAGCGGAAGACGCGCTGACCCGCCCGCACGACCTGCGATTGTGCGGTGTCAGGTTCGACCTCGGCTTCGCCATCGAGTGTGGTCAATTCCAACAGCCCGATCACCTCGATCGTCAGGTTGAAGCGTATGCGCAGCCGTTCGGCTGTTTCCTGGCTGATGGGCAGCAGCACCCGCAGCGTAATGGTCGAGCCGATGCGAATATCGGCGCCGTTGGTCGTGAGATCGACTTTGACCGTCTGTGGTCCCTGTACCAGCAGGGTATCCGGCGCTTCGACGCACTCGGTGCCGCCGATATTGGTGCGCAGGTAAAATGCCTGTCCTGGCGTGCGCGTCTCCGGCGTGATCACCGCCAGCGGCGCCAGGTCGCTGCCAGGCGCCAGCGATGCGGTGGTCACCCAGCCGGGCAGCCCGCGATACAGCACGCGCACGTAGGCGGCGTCACTGCTGATCGCATCCGCCATCAGCGGTGTATTGGCGGGCACAGTGTCGAGCAGGTCGGCGTCGGGGCGCGGCTGGTATACCAGGTCATCGGACGCGGCGGTCGTCACGGTGATGATCGCGCCAGGCTGATAGATATTCTCCGACTCGACCGCATTTTCGACCTCGGCATCACCGAGCAGCATGAAAATCACGCTCTGTCCGGGGAGTGTCTCCGGCAGATTCGCCTGCACGCTCAGCAGCGCGATCCCCCACTCGTCGAGTGCGCGTCGCAGCGGACTGGTAGCGATGCTGCTGACGACACTGAGCGGCGTGCGCGCATTGGGTGTGTTGAAAAAAGCAGCGGGCTGTGGCTCGATGAAATTGGCGCCGACGGTCTGATAGCCGTAGCAGGCGCTGTTGCGATCGAGCAGTCCACAGTTGTCACCAACGGTGCTGATGGCGTCTTGAATGAACGTGGAACAGGTCGGCACTGCGTCCACCTGTGCGGCTTGAATTTGCAGGCTGATCCCAAAGAACAGCAGTATGAGCAGGACGAGTGAACCACGTAGACGCATAATCACTCCGAATCACGAATGAGGAAATTCTGACAGATCACTTTCAAGGATTATAACACTTATGCGCGCTGTGGCAATTTCGTACTATGGTGAAGAATGAAATAAAGAAGGCTGGTTTTAGAGACTGTTTGTAAAGTAGAAAAGCAGCAGTTGAATGGAGGAATGGACGAACGAAAAGCATACCCCAGTGACCTGAAAGATAATGAATGGAAGCGGCTGGCGCCGTTTTTGGTGCGTGGCATCATGGGACGCCCGCTGAAGCATCCGCCACGCGAACTG
>Ga0163147_10005872_pt1 | contig 14689 bp, 10 predicted proteins | sample OliLakLV19MP6G1_FD_148597 | JGI IMG/M metagenome (GOLD analysis project Ga0163147, IMG submission 148597) | Freshwater microbial mat bacterial communities from Lake Vanda, McMurdo Dry Valleys, Antarctica- Oligotrophic Lake LV.19.MP6.G1 | ecosystem: Environmental > Aquatic > Freshwater > Lake >...
CCGCGCCGGTAACGGTCAAGACAGCAGCACTACCGCCGACTCGCACCAAGAATTGGCGGCGGTCAAGGTTTTGCGCGGTCACGGCGGCGGCGTCTGCTTTGGGGGCTGACAACGCGCTCAGGCGGCCATAAATCCAGCCCGCCGCATAGCCGAAAGCGCTGAAGGTTAAGAGGATGAAGGCGGCGTCAAAGAAAATCGCCCCGCCCGTGCGCGAAAATTGGACGACGGGCAGTGCGCTGTGAATCAGGGTCATCAGGAGGCCGAGCAGAAGGCCGCCCGCCAGCGGATAATTCATGCCCGCCTTTTCATTGGTGCTGCGGCGAGCGAGGAAATAGGCCGCGCCGATGACCACCGCGCACAGCCCAATCAGTGTCACTGTGCCGATAATCAGTTCGGCGGGCTTGGCCGCCGCGTCGATACGCGCAAAATTTAGCGCGGTTAAGACGTTAATCATGGTTTGCTTGCCGAAGTTGAGCAGGTCAACCGGCAAGACATTCGGTAGCGTGTCCATCAAATCGGACGGCACAAGCGGCAGCCCTAACAGCGCGTTCACCGCCGAGAATATTCCGACCAGCGGCAACGCCAGCAAAATCCCGATACCGATGCCCGTCAATAAACCGGGTTTCTTTGTTTTTGACTCCATGATGAATCCCTATTCTGCATTTACACTAATGAGGTGATGGAACGATGTTTGGACATTACAGTAATATTCCAAGCATACGTGCCATTCCCATAGATGAACCGAAAGATATTGCCAAATGCTTACGCGGTTGTGATTGGCGATTTACAATAACGTCACTTTCCCGGTAAAGTACAGTTAGTATGCTAAGAGAACAAACCTCATGCCCCCCACGATACTGCTTGACGCCCACCAAGACATCGCCTATAACTTCCTGAAGTATGGACGCGACTATCGTAAGAGCGCCTTACTGACTCGGCGAAATGAGCCTGCCGACATCGACCTCGCCACGATCGGCCTTCCCGAAGCAATCGCTGGGCGGGTAGCGGTGGTCTGTTCGACGCTGTTCGTCGCGCCTCACGACTCGACATGGAAACCCGTCGGGCGGGAGAAAACCTACGAGACCCCGTTACAAGCATATTCGGCGGCCATGGAGCAGTTGGATTATTACGAGCGCATCTGTGATGAATCGCCCGAAAAACTGCGGATGATTCGCACCGTCGCCGACCTCGACGCGGTGCTGGCGACATGGGCGGACGGGGTGGACATCCGTAAGCGCCAGCAAGGTCTGATCGTCTTAATGGAGGGCGCAGACCCCATCATTGAGCCGCGCCAATTTGAAGAATGGTATGGGCGTGGGGTGCGGATGGTCGGCACGGCATGGGAAGCGACTCGCTATAGCGGCGGCACATCTGAGCCGGGTGGATTGACCAAGCTAGGGTTTGAATTGTTGGACGTGATGGCCTCGTTCAACGCGGTCTTAGACCTGTCGCACATGGCCGAACAAGCCGCGCTGGAATCGCTTGACCGCTATTCCGGCCCGATTGTCGCCAGCCATAGCAACCCGCGCAAATTCAAGGATACGGATCGTCACCTGCCCGATAACACCATCCGCAAGTTGGCCGAACGCGACGGGGTGATGGGCGTGGTGCTGTATAACCGCTTCTTGGACAACGACTGGACGCGCACGGATCGTAAAGACGCCGTGACCATGAAGCGCGTCATCGAAATCATCGACCACGTTTGCCAATTGACCGGCTCCGCGAATCACATCGGACTCGGCACGGACTGGGACGGCGGATTCGGCTCGCAACACATCCCAGCGGAGTTCGACACCATCGCGGATTTGTATAAGGTCGGTGACGCCTTGCGCGAACATGGCTTCAGCGAAACCGACATCGACAACATCCTCAACGGAAATATGCAGCGCGTTTTGCGCCGCAGCCTGACATCATAGGACACACACATCAACCATGACCACCACCACCCTACCAGCATCCCGGCCTCTCTTGCACTACGCCCCCTTACTCGTCTCGTTTATTGTCGCCGTCGCTTATGCCCTGCCGATGGGGATTTTGGGCGTCGCGTGGGATCAAATCCGCACCGACCTCAATCAGCCGTATGAGCGACTGGGTATTTTGCTCACTGCTGGGCTGATTGGGCGCGTCTCGATGACCTTGTTCGGCGGGCAAATGTTGGCGCGACTGGGCGTGTGGCGCTGCATGATGATCGGCATCATCGGCATGATGATAGGCTTCTTGTTCTATTTGACCGCCTCATCATGGGAAGCGCTCTTATTGGCCGCGTTGGTCGCGGCATTGGGCAACGGCGTGATGGACATCGGCCTGACGCTGGTGGTGGTCTCGCGCTACCGCGCCGGTACGCTGAACTGGATGCACGCGGTCTTTGGCGTCGGCCTGATTATCGGCCCGTTGCTGCTGACCTATGTCAATGATATGGGCTGGGGCTGGCGTGCGGCGTATCTTCCCCCGTTGGTTTTGGTCGGTGTGGGATTGATTGCGGTTCTTTTCACCCGCAATGAGTGGGGATTGCCGGTACATCGCAATACGGACGGCACGGAGAATAAGCACGGGCCGTCGGTGTTTTCGACGTTGCGGCAGCCAGTGGTTTGGCTGTGGGTGGCGATTGCCTTCATCTATGGTGGGATTGAGGTCAGCGTCCAACAACTCGCTAAAGATACGCTGGTATTTGAGCGTGGAATCGGCCTCGAAACAGCCGCGTATTGGTTGAGCCTGTTTGGGCTGGCCTTCACGATTGGGCGTATGGTGAGCAGTTTTCTGATGCGCTATCCGCCGCAAGTGTTGCTGCGCGTCTACGCAGCCGGTACTGTGATCGGTGCGCTGGTGTTGCTCATCCCGAATCCGACTGCGGCGCTGATAGGATTGCTCATCCTCGGTAGCGCGATGGCCGGATTCTTCCCGACTCAATTGGCGATGTTGCCCGGACGTGTCGGCGCGGCGCACGCGCCCAACGCACTGGGATTCACCATCAGCGCGGTGAGCGTCGGCTTGACGGTTTTGCCGGGGTTGGGCGCATGGTTGGCGTCTATCAACGGATTCGGGGTGATTCCGCCTTTCTTCCTCGTCATCACCATCGCGCTTTTAGCGATTACGTTTGCCGTGCGCCCGACCACGCCTGCTCAAACCGCATAAGAACCCATCTGAATCTTCGACATCAGACCAGAGGCAACGTATCTCATGGGCGGGGCGCATCGCGATGCGCCCCTACTAGACTCGGAGAATATCTAACCGGTGAGGGTTATTCTTGCAGCGCCTTGCGTGCAATCACGAGACGTTGAATCTGGCTTGTGCCTTCGCCAATGCTCATCAGGCGCTGGTCGCGGTACATGCGCTCAACCGGATATTCGCGGCTGTAACCGTAACTGCCGTGAATTTGAATCGAGTCGTGGCAGACCTTTTCCGCCACCTCAGACGCCTTGAGTTTGGCAATCGCCGCAATCTTGGTGAAGTCGCGCCCAGCGTCCTTCATCCACGCCGCCTTATATACCAGCGTGCGCGCGGCCTCAATCTCAACCGTGGCGTCGGCAATCATCCATTGGATCGCCTGTTTGCTGGCGATTGGCTCCCCGAACGCCTTGCGGTCTTTGGCATACTTGACCATCTCCTCGTATGCGCCCTGCGCCAATCCCACCGACAGCGCCCCGATGCTGATGCGCCCAGAGTCGAGCGTCTGCATGGTCTGGGGGAATCCATTGCCTTCTGGGCCGAGCAGATTCCCCGCCGGGACGCGCACGTTCTCAAACGTCAACATCTGAGTCGGAGAGCCTTTCAGCCCCATCTTCTTTTCAGGCGGGTGGATGGTCAAACCGGCGCGGTCTGTCTCGACCAGAATCATGCTGAACCCGCGTGACCCAGCCTCGCGGTTCGTCCGGCACAGCACGACAATCACCGGCGCGTACATCGGGTTGGTAATCCACGCCTTATGACCGTTAATCACCCAATCTTCGCCTTCGCGGTGAGCGAATGTCTGCGCCCCGTTGAGCAAATCGCTGCCGGCTTGCGGTTCGGTCAGCGCCAACGCGCCGAGATGTTCGCCGTCGGTCAGAATCGGCAACCAATGGGATTTTTGGGCGTCCGACCCCCAGCGCACAATCGGGCCGACTCCCAGTCCATTGTGGGCGCTGATAGACAGGGCGGTGCTGCCGCACACGCGACCCAATTCCTCCACCGCAATCGAGGCCGAAATCGTATCGAGCGCCGCGCCGTCGTATTCTTCTGGGACGCCCATGCTCAACAGGCCGAGGTCGCGCATCTTGCGGACGGCCTCCCAGCGCATTTTGCCGGTCTCATCGACCTCATGGGCATACGGCTTGAGTTCAGTCTCGCAAAAATCGCGCACGATGCGCTGAAACATCTTTTGTTCGGCGTTTAAGTCGAAATCCATGTGATTTATTCCTTTTATGGCCTATTTGGCAAATTTTGTGTGATTATATCAGCGCCATGCCATTTGGGAATATAACACAGGAATAACTTATTATGCGCCTGACCTATTCACGCCCTCTGACGACGCGCTGGCCTTTTTGTTTACCTTTGCTTTCGGTGACGATAGTGTTCTGCCCCTCCTGACCCGCGTTTTGATAATAGATGACCACCCAATCATGGTTTTTGTGGAATTTGTGCGCCTGTGCGGTGTTTGAGAACATCGCTGTGAAATCCCAGTCGTTGCGGGTGATATTGAGGATGGATTATTATCTATCCTACCCTAATTCTTTTCTCTCGCCCGCAAATCGTGCATCGGCGGGCCTTCAATCCATTTGCCTGTAGGGTTGAACCGGCCACCATGACATGGGCAATCCCACGTTTTTTCGGCGTTGTTCCAATCCACAATACATTTCAGGTGAGGGCATACCGCCGAGTTGAGGTGGATCTGACCAGATTCATCCCGATAGGCGGCAATCATGTCACCGTCAATTTTGACGATTTTTCCCATACCCGGCTGGATTTCATCATAGCTATGCTCATAGCCACGCAACCGATCAGCGATAAATTGAGCCGCTACATTCAGATTCTCTTTGAGATATTCTTCCGCAGAGGCCAATAGCTTGATGCGGGATACACTGTAGATGTCGTTCACAGGGGTTTCTTGCCCCAGAATCTGATTACTGACCAGTCGCGCAGCGATATTGGCATAGGTCATGCCGTTTCCAGAGTAGCCAGTGGCGATATAGATATGCTTAGAAGTTGGCAGTGCGCCGATATAAGCCATCCCGTCAGCCGATTCGTAAACCTGACCCGACCAACGCGCTTCGATGGATAAGACGGTGAAATGCTCCCTGCTGTAGGCTTCTAGCGCATGATAGCTGGCCTCTGTATCGTCTTGCTGACCGGTCTTGTGATCATAGCCGCCGACAATCAGCCACGTCTCGCCATCTTGCTCAAAGATACGGGTGTAATGGTAGGGGTCTTCGGTGTCATAGAACAAACCCGCTATGATTTGCTGTTCGATTTTGAAGGCCATCACATAGGTGCGATAAGGCGCGATCTGTGTATCGACGAAATGCAGACCCGGGGGGACATGCGTCGCCAGAAAAACCGTATTCGCCCGAACCATCCCGTTTTCGGTTTTGATTAAAACGCCTGCATCTTCTTCCTCAATGGCGGTGATGCGCGACTGGGTGTGGATTTCGCAGCCCTGTAAAACGAGTTGATTCGCCAGCCCGTACAGATACTTCAATGGGTGGAACTGCGCTTGCTTGGGTAAGCAGAGCGCGGCCACGATGGGAAACGGCAAGCCGACGCCGGTTTTCATCTCTACCGCCAGACCTGCGTCTTGCATCGCAAGGAGTTCTTTTTCAAGCGCGGGGATTTCGTTCTGATCTTTGGTATAGAGGTAGCCATCAACCCACTTGAAATTGCAATCAAGCGCATAGGTGCGAACCAGATTTGCGATTTGTTCAATGGCATCTGTATGTGATTTAGCGATTAGGCGCGCACCCTCTGCGCCGAAATTTTCCGCGATGTCATGGTAGCGTGTGTCCAAGAGCGCGGTGATATGGGCTGTGGTGTCGCCTGTTGCGCCAGAGCCAACCTCATGCGCCTCTAGGACGATGACCTGTTTTCCGGCTTGGATGAGCAAGGCTGCGGCAGTTAAACCAGTTAAACCCGCACCCACAATCACGATATCGGTTTTGACCGCCCCCTCTAGCGGTGTAAAAGCGGGGCGCATAGTGCCTGTTTTGTGCCAGAACGATTTGTGTTGCTCATCCATGAGAGTTGCTCACTTTTATGCTTTAGGTTGAAACCGATAATGGGGGCTATTTACCGTCAGATTGAAATTCCGGCAGGATGTTCTTCTTATAAAACTCGAAGAAGCCGTCTTGGTCTGGCCCAATCTGATGCACATACACATGGTCATAGCCCGCGTCGATATATTTGTGAATGGCCTCGATGTGGCGCTTGGGGTCGTGACTGCATGTGATTTTCTTGGCGACATCTTCTTCACGCGCACCTTTGGCGGCCTGCTCAAAATGGATGGGCAATGGCAGTTCATAATTCAACGGCCCTTCCAAGCCTGCCGTCGGCCACCATTCATAGGCCGTTTTGATAGCGGTTTTCTCGTCCTTCGCCCAGCAGACACTCACCTGACCATATTTGGGGCGTTTGTTGTCACTGCTTTTATCGAAAGCCTCAATCACCTCTGTATCAGGCGCGGTATTGATCAGGCCATCGCCTATGCGTCCGGCTAATTCCCCTGATTTATCGCCCGCTGCCGCTATGAGGATAGGCGGCAGCGTATCGGGCAAGTCATAAATCTGGGCGTTAATCACGGTATAGAAATCGCCATAGTACGAACGGTTGCCGCCTTGCCAGAGCAGACGGATGATCTCAACCGCTTCCTCGAACATCGCCGAACGTATCTCATAAGGCGGCCACGCCTCACCTGTAATATGCTCATTCAGATTTTCACCCAACCCGAGTCCGAGCATGAACCGTCCGGGCATCAGACACCCTATCGTCGCGGCTGATTGCGCGATGATGGCCGGATGAATGCGAATCAACGGACACGTCACCCCCGTGAAAACCTTGAGGTTCTGGGTCACTTGTGCGATACCGCCGAGGGCTGCCCAGACAAAAGCGCTATGTCCTTGCTTGGGGATCCACGGATGGAAGTGGTCTGAAATCGACGCAAAGGTGAACCCGACTTCTTCTGCCTTGCGAGCGTTATGTACCAACGTAGTTGGGGAATGTTCTTCTGATGAGAGCGCATATCCGAGATCGACCATCTGCTTGGACTCCACGTTTGAACGGATAGTTAAGGGACGGGCGTGATGGTCGGTTCGATGACCAAAAGCATCGGGGTGGTCATGGCATCACTGTCGCCAGTGCTACGGCTGGTGTTATCGAAATCCACTGCGGCAACCGGAAGTTCTTGCGGCGCACCCATCGCGCCGCCCAAACCGGCGGCTATCGCCCCAATCAAGATTGCGCCGAAGGCGGCAAGCGCGAGGCGGGAAATCGCTTTGGTGGTAGAGGCGGCAACTTCACGCGCTTTGATGTCGATGTCGTGACGGACATCCGCGACCTTTTCTTCGATTTGAGTGCGAACCTGTTGCATCTTGGCCTCGGCCTGATCACGAAGCTGGTGGATTTGCGATTCGGCTTGACCACGGATACGCTCTGTCTCGCTGCGTGCCTGCTGAAAGCGGTTTTCCCACTGGGTTAAGGTTTCACGCGCTTGTTGCTCGGTTTGACCTGTGCGTGTCTTTAGCACATCAAGGATGGATTGACGGTCAACCTCGTTTACCACATCCGCGCCATGCTCCAAAATCCGCCCAAGCGTATCCATCATGATAGTCACAGCTTGACGCGGATCTTTGGCGACTTCATCAAGGGCGACTTGTGTGGCCTGCTTCACTTGCTCAGCAGCAACTTGCATTTCGCTCTCAATACGCTCAGGCTCAATACCTGCCTCTGAGAGGAGTTTGCGCGCTTCTTCTTCAATTTTCTGGCGGGCGACGGTCTGGTTGCTCAACGCTTGATTGAGTTCTGGATGTTTCTTCAATTCTTCCTGTACACGGTGTTCAACCTGCTCACGAACGTCCTCGACCACCGGCTGGGCGGCATGAGTGACGGTGCTTCCGGCGGCGTTCATCGCTTTGCCGACGCCTTGGGCGGCTGAACCGGCGACATTGGCCGCCGCACCCGCCACGCTAGAGGCGGCTTGTGCTGCGGCGCCCGTAACGCGGGTCATGAGGGTCATGGCCTGACCAATCATATTGGAAAGACTGCTGAATAAACGTCCAACCGTGGTCGTAATCAGGAAAAGTGTGATGATCATGACGATGCCCCAGACCATCAGGCCGTGCAGCATCCCATCCAGACCATTGGGCAGGCCAGCGAAACGGGCGGCCAACCATCCACCAAAAAATAGCGCGATCAGGGTGCTGATAGCCATCCAGATAACGGTCATCCGCGCCGCACTCCCCATGGATGTCGCTTCATCTGTGGGATCGTGCGGGTCGGCGGTGATGGTGGTGGCGCCGACGCCAATCCCTAGCAGGTTCAGCCCTAGCTGGATCATCAAAGCGATGATTGCACCAGCGATCACAGCCCCCCACGAAAGCCGACCCAAATCGGCGGGTAAAACGGCTACATCGTAATCGGCTTGGAATAGGGGTGCGGCAAAAGCGGGCATGACCGTGATAAATAACATGAAAATGGCAACGCCGAATACAAGACGCTGTACTGTCTTTGTGTGAGTCATCCTCTTGTTTCCTCTTAGATTTAGATAGTCGTTTATCTCTTTATAGTAGAAAATGGAATAAATTTGGTTATAAATGCCCCATTAGGATGGGTGAAAATAGGTCAGATGGGTAGCTTACAACCTTGTTATGGGCGAGCTACCCGATCCAAAGTAAATTATTTTTCCTCTTCGATTTCGATGATTTCGATGTCTGGTTCGCGGCGCGTCCCGACGAACATGCCAACCAAAAAAGCGATACAGCCCGTTATCAACGTCATGAATGGGAACGGGCGTGGCGGCTGTTCAATAGCGGGCGGCGTAGCAATCGCCACAGGCGGGGCCATGTTCGGCGCGACGAATGCCCCACGCTCCCTCACTTGCTCTGGGGTAGTAGGCGTCTGATAGTCCGATGCAGCGGTAACTTTCTCGTCTTTGGAAGTCGCGGACATACCGGCTTGTACGCGGGCTTCTGCTGTGACCGCGACGGCGTTGGCGGAGGGGATGATTTTTGACCCGTAGCGGCGGGCGTAGACCTGCGTAAATTCCGCCCCGAACAACAGGATTTGCGCGGAGTAGAAAATCCAGAGCAAGATGATGATGAGCGACCCGGCTGCACCATAGGTTGACAGCACGCCGCTGTTGCCCAAGTAAATGCCCAACGCGGTCTTGCCAATCGTGAACAGCACAGACGTGACCGCCGCGCCAATCCAAACATCGTGCCATTGGATTTCGGCATCGGGCAAGATTTTATAGATCATGGCGAACAGCAAGGTGACGACGCCGAACGATATAGCGAAATTCAGAATCTGGAGGATGAATTCCGCCCCCGGCAGTAGCCCCAGAAAAAACATGTGGACGAATGCTAATAATGAGGTCAGCACCAGCGATACCATTAACAAAAATCCGACGCCAAGCACCATTGAGAATGAGAGGAATCGGTCTTTAATCGTAGCGAGGATGCCTCGCCCGGGCTTGACCTCTACCCCCCATACGGTATTCAATGCGTCCTGAAGCTGTCCGAATACGCCACCCGCGCCCAGTAACAACGTGATAAGTCCGATGATGCTGGCGAGTGCGCTGTCCGAACCCTTGCTGACATTTCGGATGAGTTCTTGAATCATGTCCGCGCCTTCGCGCCCGACCAACCCCTGAATCTGCTCATCAAGCCGTCCCTGTACCGCCTCTTGTCCGGCAACCAATCCTGCGATAGCGATGACCACGATCAGGAATGGCGCAAGTGAGAAAGTCGTGTAATAGGCCAATGCTGCGGCGAGACGAGGCGCACGATCTCTGTTCCATTCGTCAAAGGTCTCTTTCAATAAGGAAAAAAGTGTTTTGAGTTTAGACATGGCTCGCCTGCTTTCATGCGCGATGATCGTGCTGGGAGTGTGATAGAGGTTTATTTAGGTATAAGCGAAAAACGTGGAATTTAAGGGGAAATAGGCCGATTGAATACTCGCAAATAGGCCAAGTGGGGGACAGCGATGGGTTGATTTGTGTTTGAGGCGATGGGCTGGCGTCATGAAGTCATCGGTGCGGCGTGATGGACTGGTCTTCCAATGGTCTGACATCCGCGCCCAGACCCCAGAAAATCCTGCCCAGCCAATCATCTGCGACCTGTTGCACCAATAACTTGGCGAGTTCGAGTGAGTGTGGGTATGCAGGGTGAGAGCTAACGCCCACCACCCGCCCGCCTATCGGACGGCTGGCGTCAGGGGGCGACCCGGCGCATGGGTGTATACTGGGGACATCTTCCGACTTCCCGAAGGTTTCTATCCCATGCAATCGCAACTGCTCCGACTCATCGGTTTATTGATCGCCTTACTGTGGTTTATGGCGAATCCCGTCCGGGCGCAAGACGCCACCGTCACCCCAGAACCTACCTTCACGGCTGCTCCAGTTGAAATCGCCCCGCTGCCGTCGTCCAAACTGCTGACCGGATTCCGGTATGAGCCACAGGGTTGGAACAATTGCGGCCCTGCCACGCTGACCACCGCCCTATCCTATTATGGCTATACCGATAACCAGACTCGTGCCGCCAATTGGCTGAAGCCCAACCGCGAAGATAAGAACGTCAGTCCGTGGCAGATGGCCGAATACGTCAATACACAAGTCCCGGAATTGCCGGTCTACGCCAAATTGCGCGTTGGCGGCACATTAGACCGCCTCAAGCAATTGTTGGTCGCGGGCTACCCGGTCATCATCGAGGCCGGATACGACCCAGAACCAAACCGGTTGGGCTGGATGGGTCACTATCTGCTGGTGGTCGGCTATGACGACGGAACGCAAGAACTGGTCACCAACGACAGCTATTTGGGTGAGGGCAAGCGCTATACCTACGCCCACATCCAAGAATTCTGGCAGCACTTCAACTACACCTATATCATCGTCCACGAAAGCGGTGAGGAACCGGCCTTGCTGGCGTTGCTCGGCGAAGATGCCGACCCGCAGGCCAACTTCATCAACGCGCTAGAACTGTCTACCGCAGAAGCCACCGCAGACCGTAACGACCCTTACGCTTGGTTCAATATGGGGACGAATTTCGTCTCACTAGAGCTGTATGACCGTGCCGAAATCGCCTATGACCAAGCCCGTAAAATCGGGTTGCCGTGGCGGATGTTGTGGTATCAGTTCGGCCCGATGCAAGCCTATCAAGAGCGCGGGCGCTATGATGACGTGTTGGCACTGACCACGGCCAACCTCAACGACGGCGGCGGTCAATATGTCGAGGAGACCTATTACTATGCCGCGCTCGCCCGCCAAGCCAAAGGCGACACCGAACGCGCCATCAATAACTTGCGTGAAGTGGTCAATTTCAACCCGAATTTCGCCCCTGCGCGGGAATTGCTCACTCAATTGACCGCACAATAGCCTGATAAAGGCTCATGTTCAAATAGAGTAGGGACGGCATTCTTGCCGTCCGCCTGTGCCGAAAACGGACGGCCAGAAGGGCGTCCCTACAATCGCAATCATTTTACATAGTCTGGACATAAGCTACGAATAAAACAGAAGGGCGACCCGTGGGTCGCCCTTCTGTAGTTTGATATACAGCTGTTTTTGGATGCATTACACAACCCCAATATCCCGTATGTAAACGATCTTAACGAAAATCTCTCAATCGCTTGACAAAGCGATTTGCGCTGTCTACACTAATGATAGTTGGGTAAGTTAACTAACTAAAAAGCCCATGATTGTTCACATCGCACACAACGTTTTTGGTTTTTGGAGGATTTTCCGCTATGAAGCGTATGCTCGTCTTGGTCGTCGTTTTGATGGCCCTTCTCAGCGTTGCGATTGCCCCCGTGGCCGCGCAAGGCGAATCATTGGAAATTTACATCACTGGCCTGACCGAAGACACCATGAACTGGTTCAAGGAAACGGCGTTCCCGGCGTTCAATGAACTGTACCCTGATGTGCAGCTAGAAATCCTGACCGGCGGCTGGGGCGATTTCGATGCCACCGTCGCAGGTTGGATCACCACGGGCGAAGGTCCGGACATTGTGTACCTCGGCTCTGAGTATGCCGCCACCTATGGCGACCTGCTGGCCGACTTGACCCCGTACCTCGGCGACTGGGAAGAACTCGACCAATTCCTGCCCGCCGCGCTGGATACCGTCACTTGGGATGGCTCGCTGCGCGGTCTGCCCCTGCTGATGTCGCCCCGCCCCATTTTCTACCGCGCTGACCTCACCGCCGAGGGTGCCGATTTCGCCGCCCCCTTGACCTTCGCTGACTCGCTGGCTTTCGTGGCCGCCAACAATGAAGTCGCCGACGGCGCACTGACCAAGATGGCCTTCATGGACATCGGTGCTGGCCTGTTCGACGCTCAGGAATTCATCGCCTACATCTGGTCGTCTGGCGGCGAACTGTATAACGAAGACGGCTCCAGCGCCTTCGACAGCGAAGCCACCGCCGAAGCCCTGCAATATATGTATGACCGCCGCCGCAGCATCCTCCCGACCGACGACACTGCCGGTTTGCCCCCCATCAATGGTTATCCTGTCACCTCCGGTGTCGTCGTCAGCGGTATCTTCCCGATGTGGAACATGCCCCCCGCCAGCGACCCTGTCTGGGAGAGCATCGTCGCCGCCCCGTACCCGGCTGGCGCCAACGGTGAGCCGGTTGTTCAGGTCTTCATCGATTGGTTGAGCGTCCCCGCTTATGTCGAGAACCCCGAATTGGCCGTCGAATTCCTGAAGTTCATCGGCAGCAAGGACAACGCTATCGCCTTGACCACCGTCGCTGGCTTCACCCCGACCCGCGTCGATGCGTGGGAAGAACTGCGCGCTGATAGCCCGGTCTGGGACACCCTGCTCGGCCTGTCCGAGGAATATGGTCGCGCCTTCAGCGACATCCGCGCCAGCGCCGAACTGCGCCCGCTGATTGTCGAGCAAGTCACCCTGTTCTTGACCGATCAGCAGAGCCTTGAGGATACTCAGGCCAACCTGACCGAGGAATACAACCTCATCCTCGAAGACAACGGCTACCTCGAATAAGAAGTCCTGAGTGATGAGTCCTGAGTGATGAGTAACAGCAGAATATCGCCAATCAACTCAGGACTCATCGCTTTGCACTTGTCCCCTCGCGGCATCCCCGTACACACATACGCCGACGCGAGGGGAACCCCCTCAACAAACACAGTGATGAGTTTTAAGTTTTCCAACCGGACACGTCAATGCCGTGTCCCTACTCATCACTTTCCACTCATCACTCATCACTTGTTTTTTAGCAGGAGGCACCATGCTGTCCTTACGCGCAGCCCCCTCATTTCCCCGTGCATTAATACTGGCCGTCATCGCCGCCGTCATTGTGGTCGGGGTCAATGCCATTTCGATATGGGTAACCCAAAGCGGCCTCTCGATTGAGTGGGCAGAACGCGCCCGCACGTTGGTCTGGGCCGCTGGGACAGCCATTTTCATCGTCGCTAGCAGTCTCTCGGTAGGGACATTTGCCGCCAGTGTGGGTGGGTGGCTACGCTACTCCGCCAGCGAACAACGCAAGATATTCTGGGGCTTCGCCTTTGCTGGGCCATGGATTGTCGGTTTCGTGATTTTCGTGCTGGGGCCAGCCATCGCCTCGCTGATTTACAGCTTCACCAATTACAAGCTGGGCGGCGAGACCGAGTGGGTCGGGCTAGATAATTACCGCACGCTCTTAATGGGTGAGGGCGCACATGGCCGCCGTTTCTCGCAGGCGATGTACAACTCGTTTTATTACGCGCTATTGGGCGTGCCGCTGCAAATTTTGGCGTCGCTCATCATGGCACTGCTGCTAAATGCCTCGCTCAAGGGCATGAAAATCTTCCGGCTGGTGTTCTATCTACCGGTGATTTTGGCTGGCGGACCCGCCATCCTCTTGGCGTGGCGCTATATGCTTGCCAGCAACGGCGGCTTCATTAACGAAATTTTGCAAGGCGGCGCGAAGAGCTTTTTCCTGTTCGACTGGCTGTATCGCAGCTTCATTTATGGTATTGAGGGCTTCAACGGATTTTATGCCGGTATCGCCCGTGGCAACCCGATTGGCCCATTGGCCTATACCATCCCCGCGCTGATTGGCGGCGGAATCCTGTTCTCGATGGTGCGCGACCAATGGACGGAAGGTCGCCGGATGCGGGCGTGGCGCACCGCCGAAATCGTCGGGATGGTTGTCACCGTCACATTGATGGCGCGAGCGCTGGTGCAAGAACCGATGGATTCGGCCTTCATCTTGATAGCCGGTCTGATTGCGGGCAGCTTCACCGCCGTGAACGTCTGGCAAGGGAAAACCCGTGCTGCGCTGGTCTGGCAAATCGGGACGATTTTGGTCGTCGTGGTCGCCCTGATGCTGGTGCTGGTACAGGAAATTACCGGTTTCGGCGGCAATACCAGCCCGTATCTGATTGCGTTGGGCTTGTCGGCGCTGCCCGTCCTGTTAAGCCTGATTGACTTCCCGCTGGCGTTCAAAAAACAAGCCGTCTTAGTGGCTGTCGGGGTATTGGGCATCGTGCTGTTGGTCGGGGTCGTGCCG
>Ga0163147_10005877_pt1 | contig 14681 bp, 10 predicted proteins | sample OliLakLV19MP6G1_FD_148597 | JGI IMG/M metagenome (GOLD analysis project Ga0163147, IMG submission 148597) | Freshwater microbial mat bacterial communities from Lake Vanda, McMurdo Dry Valleys, Antarctica- Oligotrophic Lake LV.19.MP6.G1 | ecosystem: Environmental > Aquatic > Freshwater > Lake >...
CCCCCCCCACTGCGCCTTCGCCGCGGCAGTTGCTGGCCTCACCCTCGCCGCACCGGCGCTCGCCGATGCAAGCCCTGACCGCGACAACACCTCCAAGACCGGCTGGTGGTACTTCACCAATGCCACGCACGCCGACATCGTCGCGAAGGTGGCCGAGGGCTTCCGGCCCATTGACCTCGAACCCATCGACGGGGGCAGCCCGCAGCGGTTCGCCGCGGTGCTGGTCGCCGATGCCGGGACCTTCAACAAGGACTTTGACTGGAACACCGGCCAGACCGAGGCGCAGGTGAACGCGGCCCTTTCCTCTCAGGGCCATCGCCTCATCGACATCGAGGCCTACGAGGTCTCCGGGGTGGTCCGCTACGCCTACGTCAGCATCGACAACTCCGGCGACGACTTCTCGCCCGCCAACTGGTGGATCGCGGGCCGCACCGAGCAGCAGGTGCGCGACTTCGCGGATGACAACAACGCCCGCATCATCGACGTGGACACCTACCTCGACAGCGGCGCGCGAAGGTACGCCGCGGTGCTCGTGCCCGACTCGGGCGACCTCGCCCGCGACTTCACCTTCCTCGCCGATGCGACCCCCGCCCAGATCAGCGCGGCCATCGCCCAGGGCCAGCGCGTCGTGCAGATCGAGAGCGAGAATCCCGGCACCTTCTGCACGCTGCTCGAGGACTTCGCCCCCGATGTGAACCACCATTGGTGGTTCCACGGCTGGTCGGCCCAGCAGATCGACGACTTCACCGACCAGTACGGCACCCGCCTGGTCTTCCTGGACCGCCTGCCCATCGCCGCGGGCGCCACGACCTACTCCGGCGCGTTTGTCAACAACCTCAACGCGCCCGAGACCCGCGGGCGCGACCTGATGGACGCTGATATCGATGACGGCTTCTGGGGCTTCTACTGCAAGCGGATCAGCGGCTCGGTTGTCTCCGGCCTCCAGCACGACCGGCCCTTTGAGCCTGCCAGCGCGCTCAAACTCCTGCACCACGTCACCGCGTTCATGGCGATGGAGGCCCCCGGCTCAACGATCACGCTCGCCTCGCAGTTCCCCTACCTCGGCGGCGGCGGAAACGGTCAGCCCGGCTACGACTCCTGCCCCAACCCCAACGACCCCAACGTCCAGTCGTTCACGCTCCAGAACCTGCTGACGCTCGTGATGAACCCCTCGGACAACGAGGCGACCTACGCCATCACCACCAACTTCGGCGGGTTTGGCCTGCTCAACGCCAACGCCGCCTCGCTGGGCATGACCAACACCTCGCTCAACTGGCACATCGGCTGCGCCAACCCGCCCAACTTCACCACGCTCCGCGACCTCGGACGCATCCACGAGTCCGTCAGCACCGGCCTGCTCTCCCCGCCCAACGTTGCGACGTTCCGCACCATCATGATCAACGGCTGGTCGCAGAACCTGACGGACATCATCAACCAGGAGTTTGATGCCGCGGGCATGCCCGGTTTCTACCGCGCACCGTTCACCAGCCAGATCCAGTACGCGACCAAGGGTGGCAACTACGGCTTTGGCAACGGCACGTTCTCGCGCTCGGGCGCAACGTGGATCTCCCTCCCGCACAAGGCCCAGTGCCAGGCCTCGCCCCGCGAGTTCACCTACGGCGGCTACTACAACAACATCACCAACGATACGCTCCCGGGCAGCCAGACCGCGCTCTCCCGCGCCACCCACGAGCAGATGCGCGAGCAGGTCCGCGCTGCCATCGAGTCGTGGATGAGCGTCTGCATCGCCGATGCCGACCAGGACGGCGATGTCGATGTCCCCGATATCTTCTTCTTCCTCACCCTCTGGTTCCGCGGCGATGGCGACTTCAACGCCAACGGCCGCAACGAGGTGCCGGACATCTTCGCGTTCCTCAGCGCGTGGTTCGCGACCTGAGCAGGGCCGGAACACGCGGATCGAATATCTTCAAGCATGTCACTCAGGGCCGGCGGGCACACAAGCCCGTCGGCCTTTTCGACCCTACGCGATCACCCTCCGCCGCATCGACACATAGTCCCACAGCACAAACCGGTCCAGGTCCTTGCCCCCGGTGAAGAACACCCGGCCGCGGGTCATCTCGGCGACGCGGTGTGCAAAGGCCACATCTTCGCTGCTCTGGCTCCAACTCGGCAATAGAAAGATGTTGATGGTGATCCCCTCGCGCGCGCACAGCGCGGCCTCGCGCATCGTCGCCTCCTCGGTGCGCGAGTCGGGCGGGTAGAGCATGAACAGCATCGGCCCCTCGAAGTGCGCTGTCGGCAGGCCGTCGGTGATGAGGAACACCTGCCGGTTGGGCGTGTCCTGCCCGCTCAGCACGCGCCGGGCCACGCTCAGGCCCTGCTGGATGTTGGTGAAGTGCTGCGGCACGCGCAACTCGCTCACCGCCGGATCGCTCATATCCGCCTTCAACCGCACCACCGGGTTGTGGATCGACACCGGCTTGGGCATGAGGCTCACGATCTCCGATGCTCGCCGGAGTTTGGCAAACGTGAACATCTCGACAAACGACAAATGATCGCCCGGATACTCCTGCCGGATCAGCGCATCGAGCGCCAGGGCCATCCGCTTCACGTTCACATACTGCCCGCCGTGCCGCATCGACCCGGACATGTCCATCAGCACGCTGGTGGCGCACCTGGGCGTGTTGCGCGTGCGGTGGATGAGCAGGTCGTCGCCCGAAGGGAACTCGAAGACCGATGAGCCTGCTCCCGGTCTCCCCTCGCTCGTGCCGTCCGTCTTTCTCCCGCTCCTCGCTCGCACGAGCGCGTTCACGAAACTCCCCGCCACATCCATGCTCGCCAGGGAATCGCCGAACTCGTACGCCTTGGTCTTGGCCGTTTCCGCCGCGCCCTCGCCGAGAATCGCCCCGTCGTGCCGCCCGGACCTCGCGGCCTGAAGATCGCTGAAGATCTCCGCCAGCAACCGCCCCCGCACCAGCGCCATGGCCCTCGGCGAGAGTTTGAAGCCGTCCTTGGTCTTCTCGAGTCCCTGCCGCTCCGCCTCGCTGCGCACAAACTCCTCGATCTGCCGCTGCAACTCGTTGAGTTTCTGCATCTCCTCGGCGCGGTTCTCATCCTCGGCGAACTCGGCCAACTGGTCCATGTCGATGATCGCCAACTGCGCGGTCTTGCTCGCCTCGCGCAGTTGCTCCAGAAGCCGGTCGATCGTCGCGAGTTCCTCCAAGACCTCGATGGCCTCGGGCACGCTCAGCCGCTCGCGACCGGTGAAGGCGTACTTCCCCGCCAACTGCTCAACCTGATACTTCTCCCCCAGGCGCTCGATCAACTTCAGCAGGCCCCGCGCCACCGGTGAGTGCTCGTTCTTCTGCTGGTACCACAGACGCTCGAGTTCCCGCACCTGCTCGTTCCGAACCGCGCGGTCCAGAGCCTCGCGCTGTTCCTTCTTCACCTCCACCAGCCCCGCCTGCTCGGTGTACGCCTTGGCCGCCGCCCGTCGCACCATGTCCGTCTCAAACTCCGCCAGGATCCGCGCCTTGCGTTCCTCCAGCATCGCGATCAGCGATTGCAGACTTGGCCCCAGCCCCGCGATCTGCGACGGGTCGAGGCGGATCGCCGCGGCCAGTTGCTCCTCGGTCAACTCCGCGAGATCGCCGTACTGCATGGCAAAGTCGAACGCCGCGCCCGCGACGTCCGGCGGCGGGGCTGTGGGCGATGGGAACACCCGGGGGTCGTAGCCCAGGTAAGCGTGAACGATGCCGCCGGCGCTGCTCATGTCTCAAACTCCACTCGCCCGTGCCGCACCGACCGGCTCACCTTGTCGCTGGCCCACAGCCCCGCGAGCACGAACTCGACGCAGCTCGCCCGCACCGCCGGGTCGCCCGACGCGTTGACCTCGAACGCCTTGTCCCACACGGGCGGCACGCGCTTGAGCAACTTCTCGTAATGCCCGCTGGGCAGCATGTCCCCCACCTCGATCTTCACGCCCTTGGCAAAGATCTCGGCTATCTCCGGCAGACCGTGCTCCTGCACATATTCCTTGAAGACGTTCCGCACCGCCTCCGCGAAGATCGCGTCGAGCGCCTGCGTCTCGCTCAACTGATGGCTCGACATCAGGTCCAGTTCCACCTTGCCCGCCGCGGTCGCGTGGAAGTGCGCCAGGTCGCTGATCCGCGGCACGCTCGGCCGCTCGCCCAGGACGATCCCGCGCCGACGCGCCGACGCCACCATGACCCGGTAGTTGGCGATCGAGAACCGCGCCGATACGCCCGAGGCATGATCAACATACTTGCTCTTCCTCGCGACAATCGCGATCTCCTCGACAATCTCCTTCATGAACCGCGGCACCAGCACCGGGTACTCCCCGCCGAGGGGCAGGTCCCTGAGCGCCTCCTGCTCGGTGATGTCGATCGCCACATCGCGCTCGCGCGGATAGTGCGTCTGGATCGTCGAGCCGATGCGGTCCTTGAGTTGCGGGATCACCTTCCCCGAGCGGTTGTACGTCGTCGGGTTGGCGGAGAACAGCACGGCGATGTCGAGGTCGAACCGGATGGGCAGGCCGCGGATCTGCACATCGCGCTCTTCGAGAATGTTGAATAGCCCGACCTGCACCGAGTCGTCAAGGTCCGGCAGTTCGTTCATCGCGAAGATGCCGCGGTGCATCCGGGGGATCAGCCCGAAGAACAGCGAGTCCTCCGCCCCCAGCGACACCCCTCGCGCCAGTTTGGCCGGATCGATCTCCCCGATCACATCGGCGAACTTGGTGCCGGGCGCGAGCCGTTCAGCGTACCGCTGCTCACGCGGCCACCAAGCGATCGGCGCTTCGTCGCCGTGGCGCAGCAGGAACTCGCGCCCTACCTGCGTGATCGGCTTCTCCGGGTCCTCATGGACCGGGCAACCCCCGTGATCGGCCTCGATATCGAGATACGGCACGAACGGGTCAAGGAACCGGATGAGTTGCCTCATCAGGCGGCTCTTGCCCTGCCCCTTCTCTCCAAGGAAGAGCATGTCGTGCCCGGCGAGTACCGCATTGACGATCTCCGGGATCACCGTCGCGTCATAGCCCATGATGCCGGGGAAGAGCGCGCCCGCGTTGTCGCCACGCGACAGCGCAGCGGTCATGTTCTCGCGCAACTCGACTTTGACCGTTCGGGACTTCCAGCCCGAGCGCCGGAGTTGACGGAGTGTGCGAATATCCGATTGGGCAGCGTGTGTCGTCATAGGTATGCATCCTTCTACGCCTGTTGACCGCGCCGCGTTCAGGCGAACACGACCGCCTCCGCCGCCAGCCCCGGACCGAACGCCATGGCCACCCACGGGCGTGCGCGGCCCGCCTGCATCATGCGGTCCAGAATGAAAAGGACCGTTGGTGAAGACATGTTCCCGTGCTCGCGCAGCACCGCCAGCGAATCCGCCGTCGTGTCCCCACCCAGGCCGAGGGCCTCCCCCACCGCCTCGACGATCTTCGCCCCGCCCGGGTGGATCGCCCAGCCCGCGACATCCGCCCGGCGCAAAGGAGGATCGCAGGATTCGAGCACCGCGTCCATCCAGCCCGGCACCACCGCGGCGAGGCGGGCGGGCACCTGCGGGCTGAGACTCATCTCAAACCCGTGGTCGCCAATACGCCACGACATGAGGTCCGCCGAGTCGGGAGCGAGCCACGACCGGCACGCCCGCACCTCCGGGCACTCCGCGCGCTCGGACCGCGCGACTATCGCCGCGCCCGCCCCGTCCGCGAAGAGCGCATTGGCGATCAGTTGGTCCATCCGGTCGCCGTAGTGCATGTGAAGGCTGCACAGTTCCACGCAGCACAGCAGGATGACCGCATTCGCATCAGCCGCGGCCAGTGCCCGCGCCACCGCCAGACCATTCAGCGCGCCATGGCAGCCCATGAAGCCGATGTGTGTCCGCCCGACGCTCGCACGAAGCCCGAGGCTCCGCACGAGCATCTGATCGACTCCCGGCGACTCAAACCCCGTACACGACACGGTGACAACATGCGTGATGGACGCGGCGGACATCTTTGCCCGCGCGATCGCCCCCGCGCCCGCCTCGCACGCGAGGCTCGCCGCCTCGCGCGCGTACACCGCCATCCGCGCCGCGGTGCCGGGCCCACGCCCATCGGCGTCCTGCGCATAAAACGTCTGCGCGCCGGTCGCGGGGTCGATCAGCACCGAGCCGCGCCGGTCGATCTTCGTGCGCCGGTACAGCCCCTCGATCACGCCCTCGGGCACCGAACTCGGTGCCATCGCCCGCCCGAAGTCGGATGTGCGCCCCTGCGTCAGTTGGCCCCGAGGCGAGGCCGTGCCGATCGAGAGCACTCGCACAGTCATGCGGGCCGCCGATCGCGCATCGTCGGGCAAGCCGGTCTGGCAGCACTCGCCTGACCAAGCACGCCCACCGCCCAATCCATCGCTCGTGGCACGAACGTGCCGAGCGCGACCGCCGCCCGCAGCAACCCCTCGTTCCGCACCAGCCTCGCGACGATGCCGCACCGCCGGTGATGCGAGGCGATCTCTCGCTGGTGCGCACGCGCCCACGCGCCCGGCACGCTGCGGCCCTCCAGCCTCGCACCGATGATGCGCGCGAGGACCAGCGACCCGTGGATCGCCCACGTCATCCCCTCACCCGTGAACGGTTCTACATACCCCGCGGCGTCCCCGACGACGAAAATATTCCCGGCCTCGACCCGCGCCCGCCTGCGGGTGAGCATCGGCGTGCCGCGCCACGCTGCGCCAACCAGCGCGCTGGGGTCGCCACCCGCCGCCGTCACGATCCGCGCGCACAGTCCCGCCGGGCCGCCCGCGTTGCGCACCGCACCGGGGTCCAGCGCGGCCGCCGCGTCGATCTCCCCAGTGGGCAGTCGCACCAGACCCAGATACCCGTCGCGCCCGCACAGCATCGCCATCCGCCCGGGCACCAGCGGCACGGGCGAGCGAACGAGCGTTGCACCCAGCCCCATCCGGCTGCGCGTTGACACCCGCCACGCAAACTCGGGACGCTCCGAAAGCGATCCCCCTCCCACACCATCGGCCGCGACGATCATTCGTGCCCGACCGGCTGTGCCCGCACGCTCTCCTGACGTTCGCACTCGAACAGTTCCGTCGGCATCGACGCTCGCGCCACGGCCCGTCAGCAGCGTCGCGCCCGCCGCCTGCGCTGCCGCGGCCAGCCGCGAGTCAAGCACGTCCCTTCCCAGCACGCGAAACCCTCGCGCGGGCAAACTCATCGAACGCCCCGAAGCCCGGACCTCGCACTCGTCGATCCGCGCTGCGCCGTCGAGCACTCCTCCTAGCCCCGCTTCCTCCAGCGCCGCCGCGCCGCCCGGCGCGATGCAGCACCCACACACCTTCGCGCGCGGCATCACGGCCTTCTCCACCAGAAGCACACGCTTCCCGATCCTCGCCAGCGCGTGCGCGCACACGCTCCCCGCCGGGCCGGCACCGATGACCACCGCGTCCCAGGTATCGTCCGGCCCGCCACCACCGCTCGCAGATAGTTCGCCTTGCTCTCTCATGCCGACGCCCCGCTCCCTGCCCGATGCCACACCAGCAACTGCCGCTGCGGCCGGATCGCCCGCACCCGCGTGCCCGCCAGCCCGGCCCGCTCGGCCATCTCGCGCATCTCCTCCATCGTGTATGCCCCATGCACGCTGCGAACGGCATCCACGCGCACGACCCGCGAGCCGCTGAGCAGCCGCGGCGCGGCCCACGCCAGCGCCAGCCCCAGGCGCGTGCGCCGGAGGTCCTGCACGATCACCGTGCTTGCGGCCGCCGCCATGCTCCGCAGAACCCTTTCCACCTGCGGTGGATCAAGGTGGTGCATGAACAGGCCGCAGTGCGCGACATCGAACCCCTCGCCGTCCTTCGCCAGCGGCTCGCTTAGAACATCAACTCGCCGCAGCGAGATGCCAACACCCGCGCCGGCCGCGCGCTTCCTTGCTGCCACAATCGCAACGTCGCTGATATCGCACCCGTGCAGTTCCAGTTCCACACCCTCGCCCCGGGCACGCGCTGCCAGCCGGATGGGCACATCCGCCGAGCCCGTCGCCACATCCAGCACCCGCAGCGGACGGTGGGAGGCAACTCGGCGCGCCAGCGGCCCGACCACGCCCCACACAAGGCTGTCGATCATCGTGACGCGATTGAGGCGGGCCAGTTCGCGCAAAGCCACCCGATGCTCCGCGGCATCCAGCCCCGGGTCGTCCATCAACTCCGGAACTCTCCGCCGCGCTATCCCCATGCTGGATGGTAGTGCGCGGGGAACCGGTCCCAGCAAATGCCCCGCGCAGATCGGCCCGCCAACAATCCGCCATGCTCAACCGCACGGCTGTCGTCTCGCTCCTCGCCCTCCTCCTCCTCGTCGCGCCGCGCCGCGCGGCGGGCGATCCGGTCGCCGCGCCGACCACCGCCGCGACCCAAGCCCAGACCCAGGCCGCCATCGAGCAGGTGCTCGTCGCGATGGAGAAAGCCGTCCTCGCCGGCGATGCCGACGCCTACACCGCGCACATCGCCACCCGCGATGCCGTATTTCTCCAGGAACAGCGGATGTGGGCCGCGGACCTGAAGCGCCATGTCCCGAGCGCCTTCGACCTCCGCATCATCGACCCCGCCGAGCGCCAAGCCAACGAGGAAGCCTCCAAGGCCGCGGCATCCTCCGCTGAGACCACGGCGGACAACAACATGCCCGGCACTCCCGCAGACCCGACGGAACCTTCCAACCCCAGCCAGACCGACTACCCCCACGAGTTCGGCGCGGACCGCGCCATGTTCGAACTCGAGATGGCCTGGAAGATCACCGTCCCCTTAGCCGCCGGCGAAAAGGGCAAGCCCGACGAGATCGACCGCTCGGTCTCCTACCCCGTGATCTTCGAGCGTTCTGCCAACCGCTGGCTCTTCGCGGGCGAGCGCTGGGTCGAGGTCCGCGCGAGCGCTTCCAGCCCTGCGCCCACCGACGCAGACGATGCCGACGACACGCACCCGCCCGCGCCCAAGAGCAGCGCCGCCTCGACGCGCGACAACCTGGTCCTGTGCTTCCCGGGCTACGAGGAGGTCGCGCAGCGCATCGCCGAGGTTCTTCCCGAGGTCCGCGCCCACGTCGATGAGGGGTTCGAGCAGGACGTCCCACACACGCAGGTCGTCAAGATCTATCCGACGATGCGGCACCTGCAATCCTCGATCTATCTCTCCTACGCCGACGGCCTCTCGGGCTGGAACGAGCCGCTCGAGTCGATCAAAGTGCTCGTGCGCCCCAAGACCTCGCGCGCATCGCTCCGTCCTCTGCTCGCCCATGAGTACGGGCACGTGGCGACGTTTGAACTTGGCCCAAAGGCCACCGACATCCCGTGGTGGGCGCTGGAGGGCGTCGCGGAACTCGCAAGCGAGGGGTTCCGCAAGCGAAGCGGGCGAGCCGATGAGCAGGTGCGGAAGTGGGCCGCGGCGGGCGAACTCGCAGAGTTCTCCAAGATCACCGACTTCCGCAACACGCCGCGCCAGTTCATGGGGCACGTCTACACGCAGGGCCACCACATGGTCGCGTACATCTCCGAGCGCTTCGGGCGCGCCAATCGCAACGCCTGGTTCCGCGCGATGGCCAACGGTGCATCCATCAACGAGGCCACCCGCAAGGAACTCGGTGTCGAGGGCGGGTTTGAGCAGTTGGATGTGGACTGGCGGGCGGAGGTTTCCAAGCCAGCGGGCGAGAATGCGCCGTGAGAGAGTGATGAAGTGAGAATGCCTTCCGACTTCCCACTTCTACAAAATGGTTCCCGTCAGAACCAGGATCGAAACTCCGAGATAGATCAGTGTCCCCGATGCGTCCATCAGCGTCGCAACCATCGGGCTCGACGCCGTCGCCGGGTCAAACCTCAGGCGCCGCAGGAGCAGCGGCAGCATCGACCCCAGCACCGTTCCCCACACCACCACCAGCGCGACCGCGACACTGATCGTCGCCGCGAGTTGGAACACATGCGGCGTCCTCGCCACGTTCGTCCGAACGAACACCTCCACGCAGATAAACCCCATCACCCCCAACGCGCCCGCCAGCATCACCGCCGACACGATCTCCTTCCGCACGATCTTCCACCAGTCGCGGGGGGCGACCTCGCCCAGCGCCAGCGCACGCGTCAGCAGGGCCGCGGCCTGTGATCCCGAGTTTCCGCCGCACGACATCACCAGCGGCATGAACAGCGACAGCACCACCGCCTTGTCCAGTTGATCCTGGAACCCGCCGAGCACCAGGATCGTGATCGACTGTCCGACGAACAGCGCACTCAGCCACACCCCGCGCTTGCGGAACATCTCCAGCGCGCCCGTCTGGATATACGGCTGCTCCAGGGCCTCGACGCCGCCGAGTCTCTGGATGTCCTCGGTCGCCTCGGCCTCGGCGACGTCCGCCACATCGTCGCTGGTCACGATCCCCAGCAGCACGCCTCGGGAATCGACCACCGGCAGCGCGATGCGGTCGTACCGCGCCATCATCCTCACCGCCTCCTCCTGGGGCTGGTCGGCGCGGAGGCCCACGAAGTTCTGGTTCATCTGCGATTCGACCGTCGCCCCCGGGTCGGCCAGGAAGAGCGTCCGCAGACGGATATCGTCGATCAGCACGCCGCGCTCGTCAACGACGTACACAACGTTGATCGTCTCCGCATCGTGCCCGTACTTCCGGATATGGTCGAGCGCGTGCCCGATGGTCCAGTCCGGCCTGAGCCGGATGTAGTCGGGGTTCATCAGGCGCCCGACGCTCTTGGGCGGATACCCGAGGATCGCCTGTGTCGTCCGCCGGTCCTCCGGGCTGAGGCTGGCGATCAGCCGCTGGGCCACCTCTGTCGGCAACTCATCGAGCAGACGCGCCCGGTCATCGGGGTCCATCCCCTCGACCACCCGCAGCGCGGCATCGCCCAACTTGGCGATCAGTTCCTCCTGCAGTTCGGGCGCGAGGTACGAGAACACCTCGCCCGCATCGTCGCGCATAAGGAAGCGGAAGCACACCGCCCGCTCATCGGGCTCAAGGCTGACGATGATGTCCGCGACATCCGCCGGAGGGATGCCCTCGAGCGCCGCGCGCAACTCGCTGTACGCGCCGGCCCGCACCAACTCGGCAACCTCGGGCAGGATCAACTCGGCCGTCGGCGTCAAGGGGCTGCTCCGGGGAAGTGAGCCGTAGCGTACGCGGGGCAGGTCAAGAAAAAGAAGGAACTCAGAGCGAGCAGAGTGAGCAGAGAAGAAGCAGAGAGAGACCTGAGATGGCAATTTCTTGGGGGCGCGAAGCCCACCCGGAAGCCGATGGCACCATCAACGACTCCATCCCGTTTTTCTAACCCGGATCAACTTCCGTCGGCGTCGGACCCGCTCCGTCCTCTTTCTGTATCGTCCTCATCTCTCCTCATCACTGCTTTCTCTGCTCTCCTCTGCTCACTCTGCTCCCTCTGAGTTCCTTCCTGATTTTTTCTTTCAGATCACGAGCGACCCCAGGGACAACAGCCCCACCGGCTCGCGCGAGAAGAACGGCTCGCCCGCCTCAACTCCGATCCGCGAGCCGAAGTACCCGCCCTGCTGCTCGACCCACTCCACCACCCTCCGGTTCCCTTCGTTCTTCACGAACTGCGACTCGTACGCAAGGATCGCCGACCGCTTGATCGCGGCAAACCTCGAAACGTCCACGATGAAACTCGGCGACGGCACGATCCGCAGGTGCGTCGCGTAGTAGTGGAACAGCCACTTGGGGTAGAGCGGTGGCTTGCCGTCATCCCCCGGCATCTTCACCCTGGTCAGTTTCGCGTCGAACCGTGCATCCTCGGCGATCCGCGTCACCGCGAGGTGGTCCGGGTGCGCATCCTCGAAGTACGGCCCGAACAGAACCTGCGCCTGGGTGGCGCGGATGACGCCCGCGACCTTGTGGCGCGCTTCGAGGGAATGCACGACCTCGCGATTCTTCAGACCGAGTTGGATGCGCCGCACCGGGTTGCCGCCGTCCGCCGGCGAAAGCCGCTTGGCCGCCTCCGCCGCCTCGCGCGCCCGCGTCACCGGATCGCCAAAGGGCGTCGGCTCGCCATCGGTCATATCGAGTAGCGTGACGGTGTGCCCACCCCCCTCCCGCGAGGCGAGCAGCGCGATCGTGCCCCCCATGCCCAGTTCCTGATCATCCGGATGCGGCCCGACAACGAGGATGTTCATGGCGGGAGGGTAAGGCGCGAGAGCAGCAAACCACCAAATCAGCAAAGCATCAAATAGAGGGCAACGGGAAGTCGAGTTCCTAATTTGCTGTTGTGCTGCTTTGCTGCTTTGCTGTTTTCTTCAATCCTCGCTCCGCCCCACCACCACCAGCCCGATCAGTTCCTTGCTGTCCCCCTCCAGCGGCTCGACCTGCGCCAGCACCACCCGCTCAGGCCGCTCCGTTGCGAAGAACCCGCCGCCGCGGAAGGGTGTGCCGTATTGGTCCTTGAACTCATACAGGTTCAGCGTCAGTGTCTGCCCGACCCCAAAGCCCTCGATCTCGCGGCTGTACCAGCCGTTCACCCACAGCAGCGACCGTCCGATCGACCGCGCCGTTGTGTTCGTCATCGTGATCTCGGTGTCGTTGCGCACCACCTGCACATCCAGCACCACTTCCTGCCTGATCTCCGTCGGATACGCCGGCCGCCCAGCGTCCACATCGCTCCCCGTCTTACAGCCTCCCGCGACGACCACCACCGCCGCGCACGCGACCGCTCCGATGCTTCGCCTCATGCCTCGTGCCTCGTGCCTCATGCCTTCTTCTCCATCGAAACCTAGAGTCCCCTCCCCATGGGCTGCGCCGACTCGAACAACGCCACGCCCCCCTCCGCTGCCATCGCCCCTGGCGCCGAATCCATCAGCATCCCGGAGGCCGCCGCGGCGTTCGCCTCCCGCGGGCTTGACCCCCGAATCCGCGCTGCCGTCCCCGGCTGGACATCCGATGCGCCCTTCTTCCAGGCGGGCCTCGCCGGATACTCCGATGCCGCGATGCGCATCGTAGCAAGACGCCTCGGCTGCCCGTTCTGCGTAACCGAGGCCCTGCTCGACCGCGCCCTCCTCGGCGGCGGTCACGGCTTCGACAAGGCGGACCTTGCTTCCCTCCGCGACAACATCCCCGGCGGCGAGGAGGATCACCCGCTCTGCGGGCAGATCATGGGCTCCGATCCCGACGAGATGGCCGCGGCGGCGATCAAGATGATCGAGCAGGGCGCCCGCGGACGCCGCGCCTACCGCGACCTTGCGTACGGCGATGGCGGGTTTCCCAAGCCGGGCGACCGCGAGGAATGCGCCGAGGATTCGCACCCGCTGTGCGGGGAGGAGTTGGAAGAACAGCAAAGCGGCGCCGCCGCAAATCAGCAAAGCAGCAAATCAGCAAATCAGCAAATCGGAGACGGAGCAGATTCGCCACGCGGCATCGCGGCAAGCGAAATCCGGAACATCATTCCATCTGCCTTCTCCATTCCGCACTCCGCATGGGGGGGCCGCACTCCGCACTCGTCCCCCGGTCCCTCGATCCCTTCGTCTTCGTTCGCCACCATCGACGTCAACCTCGCCTGCCCCGTCAAGAAGATCAAGGCCAAGGCCCGCGGCGGGCACTGGCTCGCCCAGCCCGAGGGCGCGATCGTCATCCTCCGCGCGGTGCGCGAGGCCGTGCCGCGACACATCCCTTGCACGGTCAAACTCCGGCGCGCGTACGACGACACGCCCGAGATGGAACGGAACTTCGAGCGCATCTTCGACGCCGCGTACGAACTAGGCTACTCGTGGGCGACGGTGCACGCGCGCACCGTCGAGCAGAAATATGTCGGCCCCTCGCGCTGGACGTTCCTCAAGAGCCTCGTGGAGCGCAGGCCCGACCGCGTCGTCTTCGGTTCCGGCGACATCTGGCAGGTCGGTGACATCTTCCGCATGATCGCGTACACCGGCGTTCACGCCGTGAGCGTCGCGCGGGGCTGCATCGGCAACCCGTGGATCTTCCGGCAGGCCCAGCGCCTGATCGCGGCCGACCCCGATTGGGCCGTGCCGCCGAGCATCGCCGAGCAGCGTCAAGTTCTGGAGCAGCACTTCCGCCTGAGCGTCGCCGTCAACGGCGAACTCGTCGCCTCGCGCACCATGCGCAAGTTCGGCATCCGCTTCGCCGCCCACCATCCCCGCGCCGAGGAGGTCCGCCTCCGCATGATCGGCATCAGCGGGATCGCAGACTGGTTCGCGGTGCTGGAGGAGTTCTACAGCGCGCCGACTGACCTCAGCCTTGCTTCAGGAAATCGCGGCAGTCAATGACGTCTCCATTGCGGCCGAAGATCGAACCACTTGTTGACTTTGGTATTGTCCTGACACTGCCACACCCAATCCAAATGGTTCCAATGAGGCGTTGAAGATCGTCTGATCGGCGGTGGTAACGGTGCCGCTCTTGTTCAGGTCGGCGCGGAGGTTCCCCGCGGCGTAGTCAGCGTCGAAGGAATTGCTGTCGGCCTTCGCGACCGCGCCGTCTTTGTTGTGGTCGCCCGGGGTCAGCAGGAACGGAACCCCGTACGCCCGGTACTTGTCCCACTCCTGGATCTCGCCGGAAGAGTCAACGATCGCGCTGACATCAGCCCGCCAGTTCTGGGCATAGTAGTGCCGCTGCTCCCTGGTCCCATCGCCCAGGCCCGTCCAGCCATTCGTGCTGTCCTTGTCGCGCAAGACCACGGTGTCAATGTAACTCGAACCCCCGTGCCCCGCAAGCCCGGC
>Ga0163147_10005878_pt1 | contig 14681 bp, 8 predicted proteins | sample OliLakLV19MP6G1_FD_148597 | JGI IMG/M metagenome (GOLD analysis project Ga0163147, IMG submission 148597) | Freshwater microbial mat bacterial communities from Lake Vanda, McMurdo Dry Valleys, Antarctica- Oligotrophic Lake LV.19.MP6.G1 | ecosystem: Environmental > Aquatic > Freshwater > Lake >...
CCCTTAGACGCCGCCCCAGCACGTCAGCGCGTGGCGCAGACCATCCTTGATGTGCTGCGGATTCAGCACCGAATCGTCCTGTTGCTGATGGAAGACTTGCAGTGGGCGGTGGAGAGCCTCGAATTATTGAAAGATATCGCCCATGCCGTCAGCGACTTGCCGATTCTGGTGGTTGGGACGTATCGTGACGACGAGGCGTCCGATCTGCCGTCTAAATTGCCGATAGCGCAAGTGATTAAGCTACGGCGGTTCTCTAACGAGACCATCCAAACCCTCAGCGTTGCGATGCTTGGTCAGGTGGGCGGGCGCGAGGATGTCGTCCAGTTCCTAGAGCGCGAGACCGAAGGCAACGTCTTTTTCGTCATCGAAGTATTGCGGGCGCTGGCGGAAGCCGCCGGCGGGTTGAATGCGATTACGACCCGTGGCCTGCCGGAGACGGTGGTGGCTGGCGGGGTGCGGGATGTCCTGAAACGCCGACTCGAACGGTTGCCGGAAGATACGCGGGGGATGCTCAAACTGGCGGCGGTGGCCGGGCGCATGATCGACCTCGCGCTGTTGCCCAAATGGGCGGTGGCGGGGTTCAATATTGAAGCGTGGCTGACGGCTTGCGCCAACGCCGCCGTGATTGAGACGGTGGATGGCGAGTGGCGTTTCGCGCATGACAAATTACGCGAAGCGGTCATCCTCGATTTGCCCGCCAAAGAGCGCCCACGCCTACATCGGCGGGTTGCACAGGCGATTGAGCAAGTCTACCCGGGTGACCCGGTGCGGGCGACGGCGCTCTCTGAGCATTGGCGGATGGCGGGCGACCAGCGTCGCTACCTTAAATATGCGTTGCAAGGGGCGCGACAAGTGCGCTCTGTCGGGCGTGTGGAAGAATGTCAGCGGATGTGTAAGAGCATCCTAGAACTGCTGGAAAACCCCGATGAGCGCCGGATGGAAGTGCTGGCGTTGTTGGGCGATGCGTATTGGGACTCTAATCAATATCAGGCGGCGGAGCAGGCGTATAGCGAGAGCCTGAAAATTGCCAGACGTTTGAAGCACGTTTCTGGCGCGGCGGCGGCTTTGATTGGATTGGGGTCGGTGTCTTGGCGCTCTGGCAATCTGGAACAGGCTGAACAATATTACGGGGAAGGGCAGGCGCTGGCCGAACGCGCCGATAGCGTGGATTATATGGCCGACGCGCTGAACGGACTCGGCGTGGTGACGTTTGACCGGGGCGAATTTGAGACCTCACGGGTGCATCTTGAGCGTGCGCTGGAATTGTCTAAGCGCAGCCGCGAACGTTGGCGACAGGCACGCTGTTATAACAATCTCGCCAACACTATGAATTATCTGGGCGACCCACAGACCGCCCGCGATTACTGCCAGCGGGCATACGAGTTATTTAAAGAGTTGGGAGACCGGCGTAATATCGCGTATTCGGCGCTGAATCTGGGTTCGGTGTTGGAATTATTGCGCGATTATGCTGGGGCGCGGGCGTGCTACGAAGAAGGCATGAGTATCTTCCGCGTGTTGGGCAATCCGTGGGGGTTGGCGGCGGCCACCAGCAATTTCGGGTCGATGTTGGAAGTCGAAGGGAATTATTCTCCGGCGCTGACCCGTCATCTTGAGGCGTTGGAGATTGCGCGGCATCTGGGCGACCCGTATTTGGAGTGCGCGATTCAGTGTAATGCGGCCAGCACCGCGCTGGCGTTGGGGAATATCGGGCAGACGCGAGCGCTATTGCGGGAGTTGATGGAGACCACGCGGGAGCGCGGCTTGCGCCCGTTGGAACTAGAGGCGCTGGCGGTCTATGCGCGGCTGCTGATGGTGACGGGTCTCTGGGTGGAAGCATCGGAATTGACCGGCGTGTTGAGCGTCCATCTGCATCAAGCGGCGGTTGAGACTCGCTTGAATCCGCTGCTGGATTCGCTGTCCTCAACGCTTGACCTCGATACGTTCGCGGCGGCGCATGGTCGCGGCAAGGTGATGGATGTCGAGACGGCCTTGACCAACGCATTGGACAATTTACGTTAAACCCACGTCGGTATTTAACCAACACCCCACAACATTGTACGGACGCCTAGAAGGGCGTCCGTCTGGACATCCCAAAAACGGATTGACAGGCTTTGGCGCTATCCGAACTAGCCCTAGTCACGACTTCGCGGGATAATGCAAAAGTGTTGACTTTAGTAGTTTTTAGCCTATGCTTGCTGTACACAAAAAGGATGAATCATGTCATCTGTGAAAGTCAGTACCAAAGCCCAACAAACCATTCTCTATCTTGCCAGTGCTTTAGTCTTAATCATGGGGCTGATTCTCTATTTCTTGTCGGATAATACTGCGACCTATTTCGCGTGGACGATTGGCGTACCACTGACGGCGGCTTTTTTAGGTGCGGGTTATCTGGCGAGCTTTATCTTAGAGCTTATGGCAGCACGAGAGCAAATTTGGGCGCGGAGTCGTGTGGCTGTCCCCGCCGTTTTGCTCTTCACCAGCCTCACCTTTATTATTACTTTAGTCCATCTGGATAAATTTCATCTCGGCGTGAGCAATCCCTTGACCCTCATGCTCACATGGGCTTGGATTATCGTTTATGCCATCGTGCCTTTTATCATGGGCATTATCCTGATAATGCAAGTCCGCGCTCAGGGGAGCAATCCGCCGATTATTGCCGCTTTGCCAAACTGGTTTCGCCTGATTCTTGGCTTGCAAGCCGCCATTATGCTGATTTTGGGCTTGGCATTACTCCTGTTTCCTGAAACGGCAATGCCACTTTGGGCTTGGGAACTAACCCCATTAACCGCCCGTGCCATTGGCGCTTGGCTCCTTGGCATGGGTGTCGCTGGCGCACAAAGCGTCAGTGAAAATGATTGGCTACGTTTACGCCCTGCGATGTTGGCCTTTATGAGCTACGCGCTACTCCAATTGATTAACCTGCTCCGCTATCCTAACGCGAGTGGTTTGGATTGGTCTGCTCTAAAAACGTGGCTCTATCTCGCTTTTATTCTTAGTATTCTCGTTATCGGCGCATTTGGTACTTGGCAAGCACAAAAGCATCGGGAGGCCTAAATGCCCAACGATTATCAGCTCCTTAGACCTATGTCCTGACGAACCTGACCCACACGCGCCGCTGGCTAAAGCCAAGAACGCTTTCATCCACTGCCACTAAAGTGGCGTGGCTTTCTCGCGGGCTAAAGCCCTAAAAGGTAAAAACGCCTAATGTGAAATCAATACCTTCGCCAAAATCCGATTGATACCATCCATCATCAGCGGACACGGCAGGCCGTGTCCCTACAACAAAAACCTGTCACGGGAGAATTTGTAGGGATAACGCCCGCGTTGTCCATGATAATCAAAATTGGCGAAGGTGTTAACTAAAGGGACTCTTTTTCCCCAACTCATGAACCAAGCAACCCACTAAAGTGGGTTTTGCAGTGCATTAGACGGGGGTTTTAACCCTCGGCGGCGGATTCACGATATATCCAATCATTTCACATTAGCCGTATTGTTTAAGATAAGGCGTTCATTTATCAGTGGGGGATACAACATGGCGACAACGACAGCAGCATTTGCGAATCTGGACGGTCAGCAATTTATGAGTCTGACGACCTTTCGTAAGACGGGGGAGGCGGTTCTGACGCCGGTCTGGTTCACCAACGTGGATGGCAAACTCTATATGTTGACGTTGGGGAATGCGGGCAAACTGAAGCGCATTGGCAACAATGGCGCGGTCACGGTTGCGCCCTGCACGGTGCGCGGCGAAATCTTGGGGGAAATAGCGGGTGGTATGGCGCGGGTTCTCAGCGGCGATGAGGCCAAACGCGCCAACAAAGCCCTGACCCGCAAGTATGGGATGTTCAAACGCGGATTCGACCTGATGCACATGCTCACTGGCAAATACAACACGCGGGCTTATCTCGAAATTTCGCCGCGTTAAGCCCCGTGCGGGCGATAGACATCGGTCACGCTGCTGACTTGTTGAATGAGCGAAATCAGGCGCGTGACTTGGCGCGGCTCGCTAATTTCTAACTTGAGCGACACAGTGGAGATGTCGCCTTTTCGGATGACGCGCAAATCGTGGATGTTGATGCGCTCATCGGCCACAATGGCGGTGATGTCGCGGGCGAGGCCGGAACGGTCATAGGCGACCACATCCAATGAGACGAGGTAGCGGTTGGAGTCAGTTTGTGCGCCCCATGACACATCGACCAAGCGGCTGCGCTCGGCTTCTGGGGTATTGACGATGTTGGTGCAGTTGGCGCGGTGGATGGTCACGCCGCGCCCACGGGTGACGAACCCGATAATCTCATCACCGGGGACGGGGTTGCAGCACGGAGCCATACGAGTGAGCATCCCGGCGGAGACGCTGCCCATAATTGCGCCTGTGGACGGGACGGCGGGCGGGGTGCGCGGCTTATACAGTTTTTCTGGCTGGGTCTTGATGTCGTGTTCGTGCTGGCGACGGCGCTCTTCTTCCATTGAACGGTTGGAAATCTGGTTGCTGGTGATGTCGCCCGCGCCGACGGAGGCGAAAAAATCTTCGATGGTCGGGAATTCGAACAAATCGGTCAGCGCATTGAATGAGATGCTGTTGGTCATACCGAGGCGTTGTAATTCGCGCTCAACCGTGTCGCGCCCCATTGAGATGTGCTGCTCGCGGTCAAGTTTGCGGAAGTAATATTTAATCTTCTCGCGGGCGCGATTGGTGATGCAGTAGCCCGCGTCGCTGTTGAGCCAGTCACGACTGGGGCCGCCGTGCTTGATGGTCTGGATTTCTACTTGGTCGCCGGACTTGAGCTTATAGTTCAGCTTGACCAGTTGACCGTTAATGCGTGCGCCGCGTGCGCGGTGGCCGATGTCGGTATGGATGTGATAGGCAAAGTCGATGGGGGTCGCCCCGGCGGGCAGGTCGATAACTTCCCCTTTGGGGGTGACGGCATACACGCGGTCTTGGAAGAACTCGGTCTTGAGCGCGTCCATATATTCGTCGTCGTTACTGTTGGACTCTTTGCCGAATTCCATCATCTTGCGGAGGGCATTCAGGCGGCGCTCATACTCGGTGTCGCCTTTGACGCCCTCTTTATATTTCCAGTGCGCGGCAATCCCATACTCGGCGTGCTGGTGCATCTCCCATGTGCGGATTTGCACCTCAACCGTCTTGCCGTTCTCATCATAGACGGCGGTATGTAGGCTCTGGTAGTGGTTATCTTTGGGCTGGGCGATATAGTCGTCGAATTCGCGGGGGATGGGCTTCCAGAGGTTATGGACGATGCCCAGCGCTTGATAGCACTCGTGATTGTTTTGCAAGATGACGCGGACGGCACGCACATCATATACTTGGTCGAACGGGATATTTTTGCGCCGCATCTTGTTATAGATACTGGTGATATGTTTGGGTCTACCGGCTACCGTAGCGTTGGTGATGCCGTTTTTTGCCAGTTCATCGCGCAATTTTTCGACGATGCGATTCATATAATTTTCGCGGTCTACCCGTCGTTCGTCGATGCGGGCGGCGATGTTGCGGTAGGTGTCTGGCTCAAGGTAACGCAACGACAGGTCTTCGAGTTCCCATTTAATCTGCCAGATGCCGAGCCGGTTTGCCAGCGGCGCAAAAATATCCATCGTCTCGCGGGCGATTCGCGCTTGTTTGTCGGGTTTCATATAAAACAGCGTCCGCATGTTGTGCAGCCGGTCTGCCAGTTTGATGAACATGACGCGCACATCTTCACCCATGTGCATGAACATCCGGCGGATATATTCTAATTCTTTGTTGATAACTGTTTTCTTCCGACCTGCGTTATCTTTATTTAAGCTGGCTTCGACGGGGATGATTTTTAACTTGCTGACCCCTTCGACCAGTCGCGCCACCGTGACGCCGAATTCCTCGCGTAGTTCATCGAGCGTGATGGGGGTATCTTCTACCGTGTCATGCAGCAACCCGGCTGCGATGGCGTCGGCCTCAAGTTTGAGGTCTGTAAGGATAGCCGCCACTGCGACACAGTGGGTAAAATAAGGGTCGCCTGATTTTCGGACTTGCCCAAAGTGCGCGGCCTCGGCCTTGTGGTAGGCGCGTTCGATCAGGGCGCGGTCATTGGGATTCAGGCGCGGCATGGCGGCGAGTAAGTCTTCGAGTGAGGTTGGGGTGAATGTAGTCATCGTCATCGCGGCACCAGTAAGATGATTTTACACGCAAATGCAACAATAATTTAACTATTCTAGCACGGATTCAGCCAAAAGCTGAGAGATTGGGGAGCAAACCGAATGGCGGACTTGATGCCGGTGAGCGAGGCGTTGGCGCGTATTCTGTCAGAAACCAACTATATAGGGTCAGAGCGTGTGCCGCTGGCGCTTGCCTTAGGGCGCGTGTTGGAAGCCGATGTTTTCAGCCGTTTAGACTTGCCGCCGTTCGATGCGTCCTCGATGGATGGCTATGCTGTGCGTTCGGTTGATTTGGCTGAACCGGGCGTGATTCTGCGCGTGATTGGCGATGTCGCGGCTGGGCGCGTGTTTGATGGATTGCTGAAGGCGGGCGAAGCGGTGCGGATCATGACGGGCGCGGCGGTCCCGTCTAGCGCCGATGCGGTCATCCCAGTGGAGCAGACGGACGCCGAATGGGGTGGTCATCCGGGCGCGACTGGCTCATCTGAAGTCACGATTAACCGGGTGGCTAGACCCGGAGATAATATTCGGCGGCTGGGTGAGAATGTCGTGCGCGGTCAATTTATTTGGGGGGCGGGGACGAAGCTACGCCCACAGGACATCGGCATGGCGGCGTCGTTAGGATTGACTGATTTGGCGGTCAGTCGTAAGCCGAATGTCGTGATTATCAGTTCCGGCGACGAACTCATAAAACCGGGCAATGCCTTGCCGTCGGGCGCGATTTATGAGTCCAACGGCGTGATGCTGGCGGCGTTGGTCGAGCAATGGGGCGGCATCGCAACGGTCTTGCCATCCGCGCCCGACACGCAAGAAGGCGTGCGCGGGATGTTCGAGGTCGCATTAGCGCTCAGCCCAGATATTCTGGTCAGTTCGGCGGGGGTATCGATGGGGGCGGCGGATTATGTGAAATCGGTATTGGCCGAATTGGGCGAGGTCGGCTTCTGGAAAATCAACATCCGCCCCGGCAAACCGCTGGCGTATGGCCGGATTGGAAATGTGCCGTTTTTCGGTCTGCCGGGGAATCCGGTTAGCGCGATGGTGACGGCAGAAATTGTGTTGCGCCCAGCCATGTATCAGATGACCGGTCACGCGGACGATGCCCAGACCGTATCGGCCGTGACGGGGGAGGACATCCCGTCTGATGGGCGGCAGAGTTACCTACGGGTGATGCTCTCCCGCGAGGGGAGTCTCCCGACGGCTCATTTGACCGGGACACAGAGTTCTGGTGCGTTGTTTTCGCTGGTGATGGCGGACGGTCTGCTCATCGTGCCAGAGGGTGTGACCTTTTTGCCCAAAGGCAGCCAGGTCGAGGTGCGGCTGTTGCGATAAAAAAGGGCGACCTGTCGGATTACCCCTACGGTAAATAAAAAAGCACCCCGCCAGATGTCTGACGGGGTGCTTTTAGAAGGTGTTGGAATTAACCGCGATGACCGCGCAGGGTGCGCTCGAACATCTCATCTTGGTCTTCGCGCTGTTGGCGCTGCTTGGCACGTTGAGCGTGCTTGGCTGCGTTCTTGGCGCTGGCGTTGCCCTTCATGGCCTTCTGGAAGGCGGCGGCAAAGGCGGTCTGCATCGGTTCTTCTTCTTCTAACTCGACGATGCGGACGCGGGGTTCTTCGTGAGCTTTGAGGCTCAGGTCGATTTGCTTCTTCTTCTTGTTGACCTTGAGGACGCGGGCGGTCACGCTGTCGCCGACCTTGACCACATCCGAGGCGTTACGGACGAAGCCTTCGGCCAGTTCAGAAATGTGAACCATGCCGGGGCGCTCTGCACCGATGTCTACGAACGCGCCATAGCTCTCGACGCGGACGACTTGGCCGGTGAAGGTGACGCCTTCGTTGACATCATCCCATGTGACGGTGGCGGGCTTGAGCAACGAGACGGCGATACGCTTGTTCTCGGCGTCAATCTTGACGACGTAGACGGTGAGCTTGTCACCGACTTTGGCGGCATCTTCAACGTTCTTGATCGGCTTGCCGAACTGCGAAATGTGCAGCAAAGCATCACTGCCGATACCGATGTCTACAAACGCGCCATAAAGCTCAATCGCTTTAACGGTGGCTTGCAGTTGCATCCCGACCTTGAGGTCGCTGATGGTGGTGGGTTGGGACATGGTTTGCCTCTCCTAGAGATATTCAATTACGGATACTTCGACGGTGCGTGTTCGGCAAACCGTGATTTCCGCGGACTAGCCTATGGGTTATGGGGTAGGGGTTGCTTCGGTCTCGGTGGCGGTTTCTTCAGCTGTGGCGTCGGTTTCCGGCGTAGCAAAGCCATCGGCATCGACAGCGGTGCTATCGGCGGCGGTGACATCTTCAACCGGAATGGGGGTCAATGCCGGCTCGTCATCCAGATAATCGCTGAATGCCTTATAGCCGGAGAAAGCTTGGAGGGTGCTGGTTTGCATCACCTGTACCATATCCTTAGGGGCAAGATACAAGGTGGCAAAGACTTCGCTGACGGCACTCACATCGCCGGTCTTACCCGCTACAAACGAGTAGACCACGAGGCCACGGTCAGGGTAGAACAAAGCGGCTGCCGCTTGTTTTTCATCGACTTCCGTGCCATTGAAATAAGCAGGCTCGCCCAACGCTTCAATCACCGCACCTAAAGTAATCTGGGGCGCAAGTTGCAAGAGCATCTGGTCAACCAATACCGCGTCCTTGCTGTAAAGCAAGCAGCACGGCACGCCGTCTTTGCGTTGGAAGGTGACGGCGACTTCACCGCTTTCGCCGTTATTCTCAACTTTGATGTCGGCGAGGTCAACTTGGTCTTCGAGGATGCTGATTGCATCGCTCCATGCGGTCACGCCGGGGATGATGCCACGCCAGCACGGGGCGGTGCAGTCCGTATCACTTTGGACTAGGCTGTCGTCCACGAGGAACTTTTCGTTCCGCAGTTCTTGTGACGGGGCGCAAGCGGCCACAGTCATCAGCACAGCAGCCAATAAGAGGGTGAGACGGATTTTCATAAGCACAGGCTTTCTTAGGGTTTTTCTGGCGTTATTTGGACACACAAGTCCGAACGGAATGAAATCAAATTCTAACGCACACGTCCAGACAATTCTAGGTCAAGTTAACGACTAATTATAACCATTTCAACCAATTTCGGCAGGAATCACAGTACGGACGCCTACTTCGGCGTCCGTACTGTAGGGCAGGGCATTTTATCGGCACGGGCGGACTGCGCCGACAAGTTAGTTTTGAGTTAGCGTCAACTGGTATGAACCGGTGGTCGCGCCATAGACTGTGCCGTAATGGGTGGCGAGGATGGTGTACGTCCCTGTTTCCGGTAATGCGAAGCGCGAGATGGCCGAATCGGTAACACCGGTTGCGGCGTCATCGTTGCGGGCGGCTTCCAGTTGGCTGGGGCTGATCAGGAACAGGTTGGTATCTAGCGTCCCCTGAGTCTTAATCATGTTCAGGGTGATGACCTGCCCGGCTGTGCCTTCAAAGGTGTAGACATCAAACTTGCTCTCCATCGAGAGCGTGCCGCGCACGGTTTGGCCGGGGGTCAACGGGATGGCCGAGGCGAGGCGCTGGCTGAAGTCGATGGTCTCACTGCCGCCGAGGATACCGCCGAGGCCGAGGGCGACGTTGCGGTTGCCGTCGATGCTGAAGCTGGTCACGAAACGCTCGTTAAGGCGCGGCGTGACCGGGATTGTCCCGATAATCTGACCATAGACCGTGATATACAGCGTGGCGCTGACGGCGCGGGTATCGGCGCACTCGTTTTGATACCACACTTCGATTTCGTAGTTGCCGCCGCGACCTAGCCCCGTCGGCCAGTAGGTGTAGGAGATGGGGGTGGTCAGCGGGACGGTGCAGTTGACGTTCCCTTGCGAGAACAAACGCCCGCCCGATGGGATGTCGCGGGCGTCATCATAAACCGATGCGCCTGCCGGGTCACGCACCAGCAATTGCAGGTCTGCATTGGTATTCCAGACCAGCGCGATTTGGATGTCACCCGTCGGCAAGCCGAGGTCGAGGATGTCTTGCGGCAAGTCAGCGGTTTGCGCGGACAGCAACAGTTCATATTGCCCCGCCGTACCGCCCAAATTCTTACCGTAGCGAGTCGCCATCACGGTATAGGTTCCGTCTACTGGCAGGCGTAGGGACGGGTTATTGATGGCGCTATCGGTGACATTGCCCGCCACGATGTCGTCGTTATCCGCGACAATCTGGCCGTTGGGGTCGAATACCAATAGCAAGGTGTCGAGGCTACCGCTGACGCGGGTCATGCTGACGGATACGATGTCGTTCGTCAAGCCCGCGAATTTATAGGTCTGGAAGTAGGCACTGCCCGCCAATGTGCCGCGCACGGGCGTCTCTAAGGCCAATTCGCCGACTGGGGGGTTGTTCACGATGTCACCGGCTGGGATGGGCAGACTACGGGCATCGCCATACACGCCGCGTTCGGACGACATCTGGGCAGTTCCATCGGTGTTGACCAAGAAACTAGCGATATAGACGCCCTGATTGACGCCGGATACGCTGCCGGTGAGGGTATCTACCGGCACGCCGTCTACGCTCACATCGAGCGTGAATTGTTGTGCGCCGTTGTTTTCACACTCTTGGCGGTAATAGACCAAGACTTCATAGTAGCCCGTCGGGATTGCGCCGGGGACATAGGTCGCGGTTTCGGTAGGGGCGTCTGCGGTCAGGACTTCACACAGGCCGTTGACATCGAAGCCGAAACTACCGCCGTTGGTGTTGGTGGTGTTATCGAAGAACAGGCGTTGACCGGTGGGGTCGCGCAGTTCTAGGTTGAGGTCGGCGGTGGATGCCCACGTCAAGCTGACGGCCAAGCCGCCCGTCGTAATCACGCTCCCGACAGTATAGTTTGTGACGGGCGTGATCGGTTGCTCCGTCGGGATAACCGTGTCAGGGGTAAGAGTCGGGACTGCCGGGTCCGGCGTGGCGGCAGGATTAGCCCCGCCCGCGCTGCCGTCTACCAAGAGACGGAACGCGCCAACCGTCGTGACCGCGATCCCGGCAGCTGGGAACAGCGTCACATAATTTTGCCCCTCAGCGAGCGTTACGCTGGGGATGGAAACGCCGCCATCGGCAGTGCCAGTGACGGTGGCGAGCAGCGAGCCGCCCGCGTCTGTGACGGCGACGGTGAGGGCGAGTCCGGGTTCAGCGGTGACGCTAATCGAAATCTGCTCACCAGCGGCTGCGGTATAGGTATAGACCTGTAACGGCGTGGCGGCCTCGATTTGACCGACAATCGATGATCCCAGCGTGATGGCGCGGTCAGATGCTTGGGCGGAGGCGCCCAAAGTCACCAGCGCCAGCGCCGCGACGAGCGCGATGCGGGAGAGTAAAGAACGCAGGGCTGCGTGGATAGTCATAAAAAATCTCCGATACTTTCGTTCGCAGGTGTAAATGCTACTCTAACGGACGGTGGTAAGCCGTTGCAAGCGCTAAAACCCGCGCTTGCCTGACGCTATACCGAGTGTACTGCAAAATCTGGGCTATTTGCAGCAAAAGGTCACGATTCCGTCGTGGTGGTGGGCGATGGACTGCCTTCCGGCGGGCTAAGTTCGATGAAGCTGGTCAAGCCCTCGCGCACGGTGATTTGATGGATGACGCGGTTGCCATTGAGCGTCACGACCACATCATACGTCCCGGCTGGCACATCTGAGAAAATGAAATTCTCGCCCCATTGTGGGTCGGGGTTGACCTGTGAGCCGCTGCCGCGAAAGACATAACTGGTCGTCACATCACGCGGGATGCCGCCCAATAACAGCGTGACCTCGGCATCGTCGATGAACTCTCCACGACTATCGACCACCCGACCCGCAATCGTCCCGTGATTGACATACGGCGCAAGCCAGAGGTTAGGGTTGACCGATGTCCCGTAGGTATTTTGGCCGAGTCGCACCTCAAAATGGACGTGCGGGCCACCCGATTGCCCGGTGTTGCCCAGTAAGGCGATGGCCTCGCCCATCTCGACCCGTTGACCGGCGACGACCAGCGGCGCTTCAAGGTGCGCGTATAACGTCCAGAGCGTTTGGCCTTGATAGCCGAAATCGTGTTCAATCACCACGACATTGCCGTATGATGGCGAGTTTTGATAAATCGGCGTGGTCGGGCTGGTGGCAAACACCACCAAGCCGGGGCCGCCAGCGCGTACCGTTGTCCCGATTTCGTTGGGCATGTCGATGCCGTGATGGATGGGATACGGCGCATCCTGTGGGCCATCTGTGCCGTACTCATAATAGTTGAGGGCGTGATTGGTGCGGTCAGGGTCAATCGGGCGGGCGAACCAGTAATGGTCACGCGGGTCGAGCGCATACGGCACGGGGAGCGACGGCGGATTGGTCGGGATGGGGCGCGGAGTCTGCGCCAGCCGAGTCGCCAGCGGCGCGGTGGTCGCGTTATCCCCTGACGGCGGTGCGGGCGTGGCCGTCGCGCCCAATAGCGGCAAATCTATCGGCGGGATGATGGCGACATCGTTGGCCGGGATGAGTGCGCCCGTCGGCTGGGTGTCTACTGGCAAGGTCGGGACGACAAAACTCTGCCCCGGTAGCGCCACGGTAGGGATGGGCGTGCCGTTGCCGCCTTGCGACCCGATGAGCAGGATGTCTTGCCACGCCCGCGTCGGTTCTATCGTCACCGGGTCTGTCGGAATGACCGGGCGCGTGTTTTCGCTGGTATCGGCGTTCAAGATGAGCAGTGCGCCGAATCCGCCCAATGCCAACATAATGACCAGCCCCGCGATGAGTCCGCCGCGCATCGGTTAGCCCCCTGCGCTGCCGCCGGGAGTCGGCGACGCTTCTGGGATGGGGGTACGGGTGGGGGCGAAGCCGCCGAGTTGGTCTTCCGTCCACAGTTCACGCATGGCGTCCAACCACGATAACCCATCGGGCTTATAGAACATCCAATAGTTAATCGCGTTGAAGTTCAGACGCCAATCGCCATTGGCGGGGTAGGGTAGCCAACCATAATCCGCGGCCACGTCGGTGATGTCTATATAATACCCGTCGGGGATAGCCTCACGCAGCTTGCCGCCGTTTTGATAAGCGGTCACATCGCTGGAGGTGCGGCTGTTGAAATCCCACGGCAAGGCGCGGAGCGGCTCACCCAATTGACCATCTTGGGCGGCGTCATCGACGCGCAAAAAGACGCGCCAACGGGTATCGACTTCACCATCTTCACGCACGATTTCGATTTCCGGCGGGAAGCCGCCCAACGCACTGGCTCTATTAAGGGAGAAGGCGCGCCCGGTCTTGTGCCAGTTGCGGTTTTCTTCTCCGGCTTGCGGGCGGTCATTAATGTCCCAGAAGGCGGCGTCGAGTCGGGCGAGGAAGTCACGCCCGCTGATTTGTAATACGCGCTCACGCAGGGCATTAAACGAGTCGTTGACTCGGTCATTCAATTGCGGATTAGGCGCTTGCACGCCGTTGGTCAACACGCCGAGCGCGTAAATCCCGTTGGGGCGGCGCGTCTCTTGCTCGATATAGAGCGCCTGTGTGCCGCTGGGGAGGCCACCGCTGTTAATCAACGCGGCGGGGAGGGGTTGACCCGTCCAGACCGGCTTATCGGCACGCGGCGGGGCGCTGATGATTTGAGGGATGGCCTCAGTACTGCCGAATGGGTAGACGGTCAGGTGAGTCGCTCCGGCGGTATCGACGGCGGCAATCACCGCGCCGCCGTCTGGCGACCATGACGGCGCACGTCCACGCCCCAACACTTGCGGCGATTGGGCGAGGTCACGCATATTTTGGACGAAGATTTTAGCCAGCCCCGCGTCTACCGCGCTGTAGGCTAAATATGCCCCATCCGGCGACCACGAGGGCGAGTCTTCATGCCGTCCGGCGGATTGAGTCACGTTAATCGGGTTGCTAATGTCCTCCAATTGGACGACATATAGGTCTGCGCCCGACTCGTTTACCCCAATGAAGGCGATTTGACGGCCTTCCGGCGACCACGCGGGGCGCATCTCGGCGGATGATGTGGACGCGATGGGTTGGAGCGAGGCGTTGACATCCGTCACCGGCAAGACATACACATCTAGCGTGCGATTCTGATAGGTCTCATAAACCAGCCAATTGGAATCGGGCGACCAACTCGGCGCGGCTTCATACGTCAGATTGAAGGTCATGCGGCGGGTTTGACCGGTCAGCAAGTCATAGATATACAGTTCCCAGTTGCCGTCACGGTCAGAGGCATAGGCCAATTTCGTCCCATCTGGCGACCACGCCGGGTCACGCTCATCTGCTGGGTCATTGGTGATGCGGATGGGCTGACGGGTTGTGACGGGGACAGCCCACAGGTCGGTCTGGCCGTTTTCACGCAGGGTGAAGGCAATCGTCCCGCGTGATTCCAAGACGGCGGGCAGCGCCGTCACGGTTGGGATGACCTGTGGGACGACGGATATGCCGTCTGATGGAGTCGCAGTAGCGTTTTGTGGGTTAGAGAGTTGCGCCACAGCAAGGTCAGGATTTTGGAGGCCAAAGCCGTTGTTCGGGCGTGGTTGAGTCGCCCAAATCACGATGCCGATGACCGCCGCCAATGCGACGACCAATAGGC
>Ga0163147_10005880_pt1 | contig 14678 bp, 16 predicted proteins | sample OliLakLV19MP6G1_FD_148597 | JGI IMG/M metagenome (GOLD analysis project Ga0163147, IMG submission 148597) | Freshwater microbial mat bacterial communities from Lake Vanda, McMurdo Dry Valleys, Antarctica- Oligotrophic Lake LV.19.MP6.G1 | ecosystem: Environmental > Aquatic > Freshwater > Lake >...
CAGCGCCACCCCCGATGAGGTCGCGGATGCCCAACGGCAGCTCCGGGCGCTGCAGTATGCGCTGCCTGCCCTCACCGGCACGATCGTCGGCCTCGGCGCGCAGCAGAGCCAGCAGCAGCGGCCGGAACTCCAGGCCGAGGGCCGCTTCCGCCGCCTGGTGAACGAGACCACGTCCAGGGCCCGCGGGTGACTGGCGTCGTCGTCCGCTGGGCTGTGGTGGCCCTGGCGGTTCCCCTGGCCGCTGCCGCGGCCCGGAAGCTGGCCGACACCGTCGAGCAGCGTCAGGGCACCTCGACGCGGTTGTCACGCGGCCTGCGCTACGTGGGCACGAAGGCCCGGCTCGGCTGAGCCGTCCGGGCCGGGCCTGTCACCGCATCGTCCGGCCGCAGCGGCGGCAACGGGTGATCAGCAGCCCGGAATGGACATGGCGCCACAACTGCCATTCGTGGTCGAGCAGCAGGCACCGCAACCCCCGTAGCCAGTGGTGTCCTCGTCTGAACCAATTCGTCGGCATTCATCGAACATATGTTCGAAGTTCGAAGGTCGGGACGGGCTGAGCTGCCAGTTGTGGATGGGCGCTAGTCCAGGCGGGTGTGGAGATTCACCAGGCGCGCGATGTCCGCCGGGCCGATCCGGCAACAACCACCCAACAGGCGAGTGCCACCTGCGACCCACTGCTGGGTGTCCCATGCGTGCTGAGAACTGCCGGTCCAGCGACGAGCCGCGCCGTCCCAGGCCTCGGCGCTGTTGGGATAGAGGACGACCGGCATGTCGACGGCCTGACCCGCCTCGACGATGACATACGCCCCGACCGGTGCCATGCAGTTCGCGCCGACGGCGATGACGGCTTCGCAGTCGGCGGCCATGGCGAACGCTCGGACTGCACACTCGCCTCGTCGTGTCCTCGGCCTGCCGTCGGCGTCGACGACTGTCGTCAAGGACACCCACGCCGGGAGACCGACCTCGTCGAGCGCGCTCAGGATCGCCTCCACCTCGGCCAGCGCCGGGATCGTCTCGACCGCGAACACGTCAGGTCCGGCTTCGGCCAGCACCGACATCCGCCGCACGTGGAACTCACGTAGTTCCGCGACAGTCAGCCCCCCACTCGAGCGACCACTCCAGTCCGCGGCGACGTACTCGCCGGTGTACTCCTGTCCGTCGGCGAGAACGGCGCCGTAGGGACCGATCGACGCGGCGACCCAGCGCGGGCCGTCGGCATCGGAAGCGGCCCGCGCCAGCTCAACCGACCGCCGCATCAACCGAGCCGCCTCGCCCGCCTCGATTCCAGCCGCCGCGAAGCCCTCGAAACTGGCTTGGTAGCTGGCAGTGGTCACGACCTCGGCTCCGGCATCGACGAAGGTGCGGTGTGCGGCGAGGATCGCGCCGGGCTCGTCGCGCAGCAGCCGGGCCGACCACAGGTCGGTCGAGAGGTCGTGACCGGCCGCCTCCAGTTGCGTGGCGAGGCCGCCGTCGAGGATGACGACGCGTTCGAGCATCGCCTGCCCGAGGGACGGCCGGTCCGAGCTGACAGGGGTGGATGAGTCGATCAGAACACCGTAGCGGGGCCGTGCTCGCCTCAGGCGCCGGTCATCGCCTGGGCCAACCGGCGGTGGGCGCGGGCCTCCGCGTGCCGGGACTGCCGGGCCAAGGTGCGGGCAAGTGCGTGGTGGGCGTAGGGGTCGTCGGGGAAGTCCTCGATCAGTGCCCGGAAGACCCGCTCGGCGGGCCGTAGCTGGGCCCGCCCGTAGTAGGCCCTGCCCAGAAGCTCGCGGACGCACTCCTCGTCCAGTCGTTTCGCCAGCGCTTCGAGCAGGGTCACGGCGCGGGAGAACTCGCCCTGGGTGACGAGGTCCTGGGCGAAGCGGTAGGTCTCGACGTCGTCCATACCCTCGCCCGCGGTCAGCTGGACATCCGCCAAGCGGACGCCCGTGAGACTGTCGACGAGGGATGCGCGGGTGGGGTCGGTGGTCATGGTCAGAACAACGGCGAGGACGGTCAAGGTGATTCCCGGAGACTCAACTTGACGGTCGTGAACGGCGTCGGCGACATCCGGGGCTGACCCGGGTTGCTCACGCGGCGAGGCTGGCTGCGCCGACTGCGGGCTCCAGGGCCAGGTCGAGCACCTCGGCCACGTCACTGACCAGGTGTACCCGCAGCTGGGCGCGAACCTCAGCCGGGACGTCGTCGAGGTCCGGGCCGTTGCGCGCCGGGATGAGGACATCGGTCAACCCGGCTCGGTGCGCGGCCAGCAGCTTCTGCTTGACCCCGCCTATGGGCAGCACCCGACCGGTCAGCGACACCTCGCCGGTCATGCCCACCTCGGCGCGGACCAGTCGTCCGGTCAGCAGCGAGGCCAGTGCGGTCGTCATGGTGACACCTGCTGACGGGCCGTCCTTGGGGACCGCACCCGCCGGGAAGTGAACGTGGATCCGGTGATCGTTCAGCGTCTCCACGTCGACGCCGAGGCGCTCGCCATTGGCCCGCAGGTAGCTCATGGCGATCGCCGCGGACTCCTTCATGACGTCGCCCAACTGGCCGGTCAGCGTCAGCCCTGGCTCGCCGGCCATCGTCGCCGCCTCGACGAACAGCACGTCGCCGCCCGCGCCGGTCACGGCCAGGCCGGTCGCGACGCCCGGCACCGCGGTGCGCTCACCCGACTCCGGGGTGAAGCGTGGCCGGCCGAGGTATCGGGTGACGTCCTGCGCGGCGACCGTGACGGGCACGCCGGCGCCCTCGTCACCGGCATCGCGCACCTCACCGGCATCGCGCACCTCACCGGTGGCGAGCTCTGTGGCGACCTTCCGCAGCACCTTCGCCAGGGCACGCTCCAGCTGCCGGACGCCGGCCTCGCGGGTGTGCTCGGCGGCCATCACGCGCAGCGCGCCGTCGGCGATGTCGACCTCGTCGGTGGCCAGCCCCGCCCGCTCCAGCTGCCGCGGCAGCAGGTGGTCGCGGGCGATCGCGACCTTCTCGTCCTCGGTGTAGCCGTCGAGCCGAACCACTTCCATCCGGTCGAGCAGGGCGTCGGGGATGGTCTCCAGCACGTTGGCAGTGGCCAGGAACACGACATCGGAGAGGTCGAGGTCGACATCGAGGTAGTGGTCGCGGAACGTGTGGTTCTGTGCCGGGTCGAGGACTTCGAGCAGCGCCGCAGCCGGGTCGCCGCGGTAGTCCGAGCCGACCTTGTCCATCTCGTCGAGCAGCACGACCGGGTTCATCGACCCCGCCTCCTTGAGCGCCCGCACGATCCTTCCGGGCATCGCACCCACGTAGGTGCGCCGGTGGCCGCGGATCTCCGCCTCGTCACGGACGCCGCCGAGGGAGACCCGGACGAACTGCCGGCCCATCGCCTTGGCGACGGACTCGCCGAGCGACGTCTTGCCGACGCCGGGTGGGCCGACGAGGGCCAGGACAGCGCCGGAACCACGGCCGCCCACCACCGACAGGCCACGGCTGGCCCGCCGCGCCCGCACGGCCAGGAACTCCACGATCCGGTCCTTGACGTCGTCGAGGCCGGTGTGGTCGGCATCGAGGATATCTCGGGCGGCGCGGACGTCGGTGGCGTCGGTGCTGCGGGAGTTCCACGGCATGTCGAGGACGGTCTCCAGCCAGGTCCGGATCCAGCCGGCCTCGGGTGAGGCGTCCGAGGTCCGCTCCAGTCGCCCGGCCTCGGTCAGCGCCGCTTCGCGGACTCCTCCCGGCAGGTCGGCGGCCTCGATACGGGTGCGGAAGTCGTCCGGCGAGTCGGCGTCGTCCTCGCCCAGCTCCTTACGGATCGCGGCGAGCTGCTGGCGCAGCAGGTACTCGCGCTGGGTCTTCTCCATGCCATCGCGGACGTCGGTGCGGATCTTGTCCGACACCTCGACCTCGGCGAGGTGCGCGCGCGCCCTGTCGAGCAGGACGCGCAGCCGTTCCGACACGTCGGTGGTCTCCAGCAGGGTGACCTTCTCGGCGACATCGAGCCAGGAGGCGTACCCGGCCGCATCGGCGAGTTCGTCGGGCTCGGTCATCCGCTGCACGGCGTCGATGACTTGCCAGGCGTTGCGCTGCTGCAGGATCGACAGCAGCACCTGCTTGTAGTCGTTGGCGAGCTCACGAGCGAGAGGAGTCGGCTCGGCGGGGGTCAACGGCTCGGCCTCGACCCACAGCGCGGCGCCTGGTCCGGTGACGCCGCGGCCGATACGGGCACGTTGCAAGGCGCGCAGTACCGCCCCCGGCTGGCCGTCCGGCAGCCGACCGAGCTGGGTGATCTCCGCGACGGTGCCCATGACGCCGGAGGTGCCATCGATGCGGGGGACGAGGAGCAGGCGCAGGTTGGCCTGAGTAGGGCCGGCGTCGGCGCGCGCAGCGTCGACGGCGGCCTGGGCGGCGTCGGCCAGCTGGATGGGCACGACCATGCCCGGCAGCACGACGACGTCGTCGAGGAAGAGCACGGGGAAGTTCTGCGTGGTCACGAAGACGGCAACCGCTGCTGCTGCGGGGTTGATCCGGGCCGGCTCAACATTTCGCCATGGGCGGACAGCAACCCACTGTCGGGCGCGCCTGCCGCATGGGCGCTGTGGACAGACTTACCGTGCCGCGGTGGCTCTCGACCGGTACGGGCAGGACGTGCTCGCGGCCCGACCGACCAAAGCCCCTCCGCGCGATGTTCCCGTCGAGCGGGGGCTCGTCGTCGAGGACGCCACCACGGGCTGGTGCGGTGCCGTGGTCGCGACCGAGGTCAGTGGCGGCGTCCGGGTGGTCGTGCTGGAGGACCGGCATCGGCGCCGGCGGACGTTCCCGCTCGGCCACGGCTTCCTGCTCGACGGGGTGGCCGTGCGATTGGTGCCGCCGCGGCCGCAAGCTTCCCGCACGCCGGTTCGTAGTGCGAGCGGGTCGGTGGCTGTCGCGGGGACGCGGGCGCGAACCGCACGGGCCTCGCGCATCCTCGTGGAGGGGCTGCACGACGCCGAGCTGGTAGAGAAGGTGTGGGGGCACGACCTGCGCGTCGAGGGTGTGGTGGTGGAGCCGCTGCACGGGGTCGACGACCTGGCCAAGGCGCTGCGTGGGTTCGAGCCGGCGGCGGGGCGGCGGATCGGGGTGCTGGTCGACCACCTGGTGTCGGGGTCGAAGGAGTGGCGCGAGGCCGCCTCGGTTGCCGCTTCACCGCGGCTGCGCCCGAACGTGCTGGTCGTGGGACACCCCTACGTCGACATCTGGCAGGCCGTGCTGCCGGAACGCGTCGGGTTGCGGCAGTGGCCCATGATCGAAAAGGGGCGGCCGTGGAAGGAGGGCGTGCTGGCCGCCCTGGGCCGGCCGCATGCCACCGCCGAGGACGTCGGGCTCGGCTGGCAGCGCATTCTCGGGCAGGTGCGGAGCTGGAACGACCTGGAGCCGGCCCTGCTGGGCCGGGTCGAGGAGCTCATCGACTTCGTGACCACCGACCCCAGCGACGGCTGACCCACCCTCGGCCAGGGGGTCAGGGGGTCAGGGGATCAGGCGGTCGAGGCCAGGTACTCCGTCAACCACTCCTCGGGCAGGTCGCCGAAGCGTTCGGGGGCGCCGGGGACCGTCCAGACATGCAGCATCTGCCCGGTGCGCGTGAGCGTGACCGAGCCGGCGGGGCACAGCCCGTAGGCAGAGGTGGCACCTGCCAGGGACGGTGGGAACAGGCCGAAGCAGACCTGCTCGTGGTTGTGCCACATGGTCAGCGGGCCGCCGACGGCTGGACCGCGCTCGTCGATCTCCTCGGTCTCGAACATCGCCCCCAGGAGCACCAGGCCCCGCGGGCCCTCGGCATAGATGAGGTTCTCCGGCCGGGCCGGGTCGAGGACCAGGCCGTCGGTCTTGAAGCTCGGGTTCTCGGCGTGGAAGTCGGTGCCGCGGATACCGTCGGTGCGGTAGCCCTGCGCGGCGGCCACCCCGGGATCGGCGTACGCCGAGATGGCTGTTGACGTGGCCGCGAACAGCTGGTCGGCGGCGAGCTGCTGCTCGGCCGTGACGGCGCCGTCGATCGGACCGGACACGATCGGGCCTGCCTCGATCAGTGTCGCGAGCGGGACCGCGCCGCCCTCGCCATGATGACCGCCGCCACCCGCCTGCAGCGCCACGCCCCAGACCGGCGTCGCCACCACGACGGCGACGGCAGCGGCGCCTATGGTGCCCAGCACCCGCACACCTCGGCCGGCGGTCAACGGGGACCACAGGGCGATCAGCCCGATCAGCTCCACCAGCTTGCAGGCCATGGCCACCTGGTCGGGTGTCTCGCCCGACCCGGCACTGACGGCCAGCCCCAGCAGCGAGCCGGCCAGCACGACGCTCGCGAGCGCGTGGGCGTGTCGAGCCTGGTGCAGCAACCGGGAGGCGGCCCAGAACAGCAACACCGCGTCGAGGAGAAAGCCGAGTGAGCTCAGCGACCAGCCATGCGCAGGGACGATCACAGCGTGGACGGCGCCCGAGAGTGCCAGAGCCGCGATGGCGACCCGCCGTTCCGGGCTGAGCAGGCTCAGCAGCCACACCGCGCGACGCAGCGGCGGCCTGGATCGCAGTCGCCACACCACCCAGCCGGCGAGCGGGGCGAGGACCATCACGACCAGCCCGGGGACGTGCTCGGGCATCACGTCGTAGAGCACCGATCCGACGAGCGTGCCCGGCTCGTGAGCGTGCTCGACACCGTCGTGCATCGGTAGCAGCTGGCCCATCAGGCGCTCACCGCGGCGTCGGCCGGCACGGCTCGAACGCGCCGAGCGGAGCGATCGCCGCGCAGGAGCAGGAGGACGACAACGGGGACCAGGATCCGGACCCCGACGACGACCGGCAGCGGCTGCATCTCGACCAGGGCCGCGACTACGAGATCGATGACCGCCGAGGTGAGCACCAGGATCTGCAGCACCCGGGCCGGCCAGGTGGGACCGCCACGGGCCAGGCAGCGGGCGGCCACCGCGAGCAGCACGACATGGCCCAGGGTGAGCAGGGCGGACCCGGGCAGTGACAGGCCGACGGCGACGAAGACCGAGGCCTCGATGAACGAGGTGACGGCGAGCACGAGTTCGAACAGGATGAGGATCCGCGCGACCCGGATCCGCTGGCTGGTATCCATACCCGCACCGTCACAACGGTCTGTGAACCGTCGATGGGCGGTCGATGAGTCAGCGATGAGAGTCTGCGTCGGCCTCGTTGTCGACGGTGGCGACAGGCAGATGGACGGTGAGCACCGCGCCGCCGTGCGCACCGTTGGTCGCGTGCACCGCGCCGCCGTGCGCTCTGGCCACTGATTGAGCGATGGCCAGCCCCAGGCCGCTACCCGGCCCCGAGCGGGCCGGGTCGGCCCGGTAGAAGCGGTCGAAGACGTGGGCCAGTGACTCCGTCGGGAACCCGGGTCCCTCGTCCCACACCGTGACGACCACCCACGACGGCGCAGCGCCACCGACCCGCACCCAGACCGTGCCACCGCCGTGGGCTCGCCCGTTGTCGACCAGGCAGCGCAACAGCCGTCGCAGCAGCGACTCGTCCCCGAGCACCACACACGGCCCCGCCGGGCCGTCGGGGGACCGTACCAGGCGCGCCCCGTCCATCCGGCAGACCTCGGCGGCGAGCGCGAGGATGTCCACGGGTTCGCGGATCGGATCCGGCAGCGCGTCCGCACGGGCGAGCACCAGCAGCTCCTCGACGAGGACGGCCATCCGGTCGGCGTCGGCTCGCAGGTCGCCGAGTGCCTCGGCGCGATCCGCGGCCGCCGCATCAGGCCGCCGCAACAGGAAGCCCGCATTGTTGCGAATGGTCGTCAGCGGCGTCCGCAATTCGTGGGAGGCGTCGGCGACGAAGCGCCGCTGCTGCTCCAGTGATGCGGCCAGCCAGGCCTGGCTGCCGTGCAACCGGTCCATCATGGCGTTGAACTCCCGGCTGAGCCCTGCCACCTCGTCCCGGCCCTTGGCCACGGGCAGGCGTCGCGTGACGTCACCGGTCCGAGCGATCTCGCCGGCGGTGCCGGCCAGGTCGCGCAGGGGCCGCAGCGCGCGACCGCTGACCACCCAACTCGCGACGGCTCCAGCGATGGCGGTGAACACCGCGGCGATGACGGTGGCGGCGGTGAGGCCCTGCAGCTGACTCCGCATGAATGCGGTCTGCTGTGCCGCCACGACCAGCCCCCCGGCAGCGTCCTCACCGAGTGGGCGGGCCGACATCCGGAGCTCGACGCCGTCCGACGCCGTCGTCAGCCGTGCGGTGCCCGTGGCCGCCACCGCGGTGCGGAGTTGCGCGGGAACGGTGGGCAGGGCCCCGTCGATGCGTGCCTGGGAGTACACGACGTCGCCGCTGGCATCGGTGACCATGATGAAGGCGTCGAGACTGGTGGCGGCGTCGATGGTCAGGGCGGGTTGCTCCCCGGTCGGGCGGTAGTCGGCGGCCGCCGTGGCCGCCAGCCCGGCCAGCGCCGTGTCCTGATCGCGTTGTGTGGACCCGGTGGCCAGCAGATACAGCAGGGCGGCGAACAGCAGTACGGTCCCGGTCGCCAACACCGTGCCGAGCAGGGCGAGTCTCTGCCGGATCCTCATGGCCGGATCCTCACGGCCGGACCGAGGTCGCGGTCGGTTCCCGCAGCACGTACCCCACGGTCCTCACGGCGTGGATGAGACGGTCACCGCCCCCGGCTTCCAGCTTGCGGCGCAGGTACCCGACGTAGACGTCGACGACATTGGACGCGGTCCGGCTGTCCAGCCCCCACACCGCCGCCAGCAGCGTAGCCCGGTGCAGGACCACCCGTGGGTTGCGCACGAACTGCTCCAGCAGGCGGAACTCCTGCGCCGTCAGCTCGATCGCGACGCCGGCCCGCGTCACGAGCATGGCGGGGACGTCGATGACGACGTCGGCGACCCGCAGCACGTCGGTGTCCGGCCCGTGACGCCGCAGCATCGCCCGGACCCGCGCCAGCAACTCGTCGTGAGCGAAGGGCTTGACGAGGTAGTCGTCGGCTCCGGCGTCGAGTCCGGCGACCCGATCGGCCACGGCGTCCCGGGCGGTCACCATGAGGATCGAGACGTCGTCACCCGCCTGTCGGATCCGGCGGCAGATCTCCAGGCCGTCGAGGCCGGGCAGCAAGACGTCCAGCACGATGACGTCGGGATGATCCTCGGCAGCGGCAGCCAGGCCCTGCACCCCGTCGCGGGCCAGGCGGACGTGGTGGCCCTCGTATGCCAGCGACCGGCGCAGCGACGCGGCGAGTCGCTCGTCGTCCTCGATGACCAGAATTCGACCCGCAGCGGGCACGACACGACGGTAGCCGCCGTGCCGTGCTCGGTGAAGTCAGCGGATACGACGGTCCCAGCAGGCCGAGCACGGTCCCCTCGGCCACGGTGAGATCGACCCCGGCCAGCGCCCCCGTGGAGCCGAACGAACGAGTGAGGCCCTCGGCTGTGATGATGTCTGTCATGGCCCTCCTGCGCATCATCGGTGAGCTGACGGCGCACCTCGGCGAGGTCAGCGGTGTCGCGACCTGCCTTCCCGGCAGTCATCGCCTGCCGGGCCCGGCGACCGACACCGTCCGATGACGAACACGAACACATGGGACCTGGTGGTCGTGGGGGCCGGACCTGCGGGTGCCAGTGCCGCGCTGGCTGCGCTGGCCGAGCAGGCCACGGCTCGCGTCCTGCTGCTGGACCGCGCGGACTTCCCGCGGGACAAGCCGTGTGGGGACGGCGTCGCACCGCACGCCGTCGACGTGCTGGCCGACCTCGGTGTGGGCGACGTGACCGTGGGGTTCACGCCGGTGCGGCAGCTGCACCTCGGCTACCCGCACGGCGGCGCGGGGACAGGGGCGGTGACCGGGGAGATGAGGCGTCCCGCCCACGTCATCCCGCGGCAGGTCTTCGATGCGCGCATCACCGAGGCCGCGCTGGCAGCCGGGGCGCAGTGGCGTCGGCACCGGGTCCGCACGGTCGAGGACCACGGGGATCACATCCAGGTCGACGACATCCGGGCCCGGGTGGTCGTGGCGGCCGATGGTGCGGAGTCCACCGTCCGGCGGGTGCTCGGCATCGAGCGCAACGCCGACGGGCATCGTGCGGTGGCCATCCGTGGGTACGCCCCGGTGCGCCCGGACCTCGCGACGCAGCAGCGGATCGTGTTCGGCCCCCGGGACTGGCCCGCCTACGCCTGGTCGTTCCCGATCGGCGACGGCCGCGCCAACGTCGGCTACGGCGAGGTGCTGCGGCCGGGTGGTTCGTTGACCAGAGAGCACCTGCTACAGCGGCTGGAGGACCTGCTGCCTGGTGCCTCATCAGGTGGCATGCAGTGGCGGGGCCATCATCTGCCGCTGTCCTCCTCGCGGCCCCGGCAGCCCGACGGTCAGATCCTGCTGACCGGCGACGCGATGTCGCTGATCAACCCGATGACAGGAGAAGGCATCTACTACGCCGTGCTGTCCGGGGCGCTCGCCGGGCGGATCGCCATGTCGCGACCCAGCGAGCCTGGCTCGGCCTACCGCCGGGCCCTGCGGCGTGAGTTGGGCAGGCACCTACGGCACACGAGCGCCGCGACCCGCCTGGCGCGCGTCCCCCGGGTGGTCGGCGCGGGGTTGCGAGCCGCTGGCCGTGACAGGGCCGTGTTCGACGCCCTGGTCGAGCTCGGCCTGGGGCGGGGTCTGCTCACCGCAAGGTCGGTCACGGGCATCGCGCGAGGGCTGGCGACCGGGTGACCGGGTGGGGGTGCCGCCCGATTCAGCTGTCGGGTTAGCCCCAGGGCTGTTACCAGGTTGCGGGGTTACCGTCAATGCATGACTCGCTCCTCCCGTTGGCTCGTTCCCATCGCGGCCCTCGCACTGATCGGCGGTGGTGTCGCCGCCTCCGCGGCGGCCACCGCCGATCAGTGCCTTCCCGATCGGACCCCCGCCGAGTTGCTCGCCGCCGTCGCCACCGCTGACGTGCAGGCGCTCTCGGGCACCATCACCACCGAGGCGGACCTGGGCTTCCCGACCCTGCCCGACTTGGGCACCGGTGCGTCCTCCGCGGACCCGCAGGCGCTGCTCACCCGGCTGCTGGCCGGGGAGAACACGATCCGGGTGTGGACCGACGGCCCGGAGCAGTTCCGCGCCGCCCTCGTCGACGACTTCGCCGAGCTGCAGATCGTCCGCAACGGCGAGGACGTGTGGACGTACTCCTCCAGCGAGGGTGTCGCCACCCGGTACGCGTTGCCGGCGGGTGCCGGACCGGGGGACCAGAAGGCAGAGGTCGGGCCCGAGTCAGTGACACCCGGCGCCTTGGCCGACCAGGCACTCGAGGCGATCGATCCCACCACCGAGGTCACCGTGGGCGAGACCCAGGTCGTCGCCGGACGTGACGCCCATACGCTGGTGATCGCCCCCCGCACCGAGGAGACCCTGGTGGACCGGATAGAGATCGCGGTCGACGCCGACTCCTCGCTCCCGGTGCAGTTCCAGATCTTCGCCCGAGGACAGGACGGCGCGGCGTTCTCGACCGGATTCACCAGCCTCGACCTGACCGCCCCCGACGCCTCGGTCTTCGACTTCACGCCGCCCGCGGATGCGACAGTCACCGACGGCGAGTTGTTCGGTGGCCGACAAGCTCCCGGCCAGGACGCCGCCATGCCTGCGCTGCCCGACTTCGGCATGCCGCGTCTGATCGGATCGGACTGGTCGACGGTTGTGGAACTTTCCGTCCCCGCTTCGGGTGCTGCTTCGGTGCCCGAGGACACAACGGACGCGACGGACGCGACGGACGCGACGGACGCGACGGACGCGACGGACGCAACGGGCGCGACGGACGCGACGGACGCGACGGCAATGCTGGACCAGCTGAGCCAACCGGTCGCGGGTGGCCGCGCGATCAGCACGGCGCTGCTCAGCATTCTGCTCACTGACGACGGCCGGGTGCTGGTGGGCGCTGTGCCGGTGGACACCCTCGTCGCAGCCTCGCGCTGAGGTGGCCTCACCGGCCACCTCGACACCGGGCTCGCCGGCGATCGAGACCCGGTCACTGACCAAGCGCTACGGCTCGCAGGTCGCGGTGGACGCCGTCGACCTGCTCGTGCCTCGCGGGGCGGTGTACGGCTTCCTCGGGCCGAACGGGTCCGGCAAGACCACGACGATCCGGGTGCTGCTGGGCCTGGCAGGAGCGAGCGGTGGCGAGGCGGACGTGCTGGGCGAGCCGATGCCGACCCGCGCCCGCTCCGTGTTGCCGCGGGTGGGTGCCCTGGTGGAGGGCCCGGCCTTCTACCCGTTCCTGTCCGGGCCGGCCAACCTCGCCCGCTTCGACGCCGCCGACCGTGACGCCCCGGTGCGCACTCGCCGGCGGCGGATCGCTGATGCGATCGAGCGGGTGGGGCTGACGAACGCGGCGGGCAAGCGGGTCCGTGCCTACTCCCTCGGCATGAAGCAGCGACTCGGTATCGCCGCGGCGTTGCTGATGCCCCGCGAGCTGCTGGTACTCGACGAACCGACCAATGGGCTGGATCCGCAGGGCACCCGCGAGGTGCGAGCACTGGTCCGGTCCATCGCCGCAGACGGCGCCACCGTCTTTGTCTCCTCTCATCTGCTCGCGGAGGTCGAGCAGATCTGCAGCCACATCGGCGTGATGTCGGCCGGCCGGCTGGTGGCGCAGGGGACACTGGAATCCTTCGGCTCGCAGGGTGAGGCACGGGTGCGCGTGGACACTCCCGACGCTGGGGCCGCGGCGGGCGTACTGGCCCGGCTAGGGCTCGCGCAGCCTCGGGAGGAGGCCGATGTCGTGCACGCGACGCTCGGCGTCAACGGCGTCAACGGCGCCCCTGCGGCCGAGGATGTCGTCGCAGCCCTGGTGGCGGCGGAGGTCCGGGTCCGAGGATTCGCTGTGGAGTACGCAAGCCTGGAGGACCGTTTCGTCGAGTTGACCGGGGAGGGGTTCGAGGTTGTCCGCTAGCGCCGGGCTGTTCGCCTCCGAGGTCCGGACGCTGTTCCGGCGCTCGCGCCACCTCGCCATCCTGGCCGTGCTGGCCGGGGTCCCGATCCTCATCGCCGTTGCTGTCCGGGTGGCGTCGCCGCCCGGGCGTGGACAGGGCCCGCCCCTGCTCGATCAGGTCACCAGCAACGGGCTGTTCGTCGGGTTGAGCGCGCTGATCATCTGCATCCCGTTCTTCCTGCCGTTGGCGATCGGTGTCGTCGCCGGTGACACCCTGGCCGGCGAGGCCAGCCTCGGCACTGTCCGCTACCTGCTGCTCGCCCCGGCGGGCCGCGGCCGACTGCTTCTCGTCAAGTACGCCGCGACGTTGGTGTTCTGCGTTGCGGCGACGTCGACCGTGGTGGTCACCGGGGCGCTCATCGGGTGGGCGTTGTTCGGGGCCGGCGACGTGGTGCTGCTGTCGGGGGACACCATCAGCACCGACGGAGCCATCGGACGGGCGCTGTTGGTGGCCGCCTACGTCACCACGTCGCTGGCCGGGCTGGCGGCGATCGGGCTCTTCGTCTCCACGATCACCGAGGTGCCGGTGGGGGCGATGGCGGCGACGGTCACCGTGGCCATCGCCGCGCAGGTCGCCGGGTCGATTCCGCAACTGTCGTGGTTGCACCCGTGGCTGTTCACCGATCGCTGGCTCGACGTCGCCGATCTGCTGCGCAACCCGATCGCCTGGGGGTCCTTCGGCGACAACCTGATCCTGCAGGGCGCCTACGTGCTGGTCTTCGGCGCACTGGCCTGGGCCCGGTTCACCACCAAAGATGTGCTCGCCTGAGCCGACATTCCGGTTCGTCAGTAGACGAAGGGCTCGGGCACCAGGACCTCGCACGGCAACTCGATTCCCGCGAGGCCGGCGTCACTGGTCAGCAGCGGACACGACAGTTCTTCGGCGACGGCGACGTACAGTCCGGTCGAGGCGGGCACCAGGTCCCGCAGCTCGTCGGCCCGCTTGACCAGGGTCGAGGTCAGTGTCATGACCTGCTGCGGTAGCGACGTGACGTCCGCCACTGCTTGGCGACACACGGTCTGGTCGATGTGGCCGCCGCCCAGCAATCGGTGCAGCGCCACGAGGACCTCAGCGAGCTGGTGGCCGGGCGCTGCGACCTCATGTTCCCGGATCCGGCCCTGAATCCACGCCCCACCAGGCTGATCGAGGACTGCTTCCAGCAACGCCGTCGAGTGCAGGACGATCACGGCTCGGTACCGATGGATCGGCCCGCCACGACCGCCACAGTGTCGATGATGCCGATCCCCCGATCGCCGCGATTCTGCCGTTCGGCCCAACTCCGACGCTCGGCCTGATCGAGGGCAGCCTCGATGGCGCCCTGCAGCAGCGCTGATAGTGACAACTCGCGCCGACGGGCGGCGGCGTACATCTCGTCGGAGAGATACACACTCACCTTGGGCATACCCCCAGGGTACCCCCACACCATGAAAGTACTTCCTTTCCTGCGCTCGGGCTGGCGGTGACGTCAGCCGCCACGCACAGGACGGCTCAGGCGAGGGTGATGCTGTCGCCGTCCACCGTGATCTGCTGCTCGGGCAGTGGCGACGGCGCCGGGCCGCCCAGCACTGCGCCGTCGGTGATCGAGAACGAGCTGCCGTGGCACGGGCAGGTGATGGCGCCGTCGGCGACGTTGGTCACGGCGCAGCCGGCATGCGTGCAGGTGGCGGAGAAGGCCATGATCGTCCCCGCTTCGGGCTGCGTCAGCACGATCTTGGCGTCGGCGAGGATGATCCCGCCGCCGACGCCAAGAT
>Ga0163147_10005884_pt1 | contig 14669 bp, 19 predicted proteins | sample OliLakLV19MP6G1_FD_148597 | JGI IMG/M metagenome (GOLD analysis project Ga0163147, IMG submission 148597) | Freshwater microbial mat bacterial communities from Lake Vanda, McMurdo Dry Valleys, Antarctica- Oligotrophic Lake LV.19.MP6.G1 | ecosystem: Environmental > Aquatic > Freshwater > Lake >...
TAGCCATTCTTCTAAATGTGACTCCAGAACCTCGTGTTTTGTTTCCATATTCATGATGAAGACACGGTAACAGTTATTCTTATCTATCCAGAGGGGTTTGGGTAACAGTTTTATTTAGCTATAGCGATACTATTTACTTGTTAAATAATTTGTTGTAGTATTCAGCTCCACCTCAGCTGTATCCCCACCCCCAAACACAGCCAAAACTTAACTAAATCTTAATAACTCCTCCTGCTGCTTGGCACATAAACTAGCCGTCATCCAACCTAAACACTCTCGTGGTCTCTCATTGAGTCAAGTGGGGGCTTCAGCACCGTATTACCGGTATTCTCGTCATGCCGTGTGTATTCGAGAAAATCCGGCCACATGCGCGCTCGCACTCGGCGTTCGAAGTGACCTGGGGCGCTCGCCGGACGGTTTGCGATGTGACGTTGATCCAACACTAAGCTTTCCAATCCACGATACAGCGAAAGCTGTCTTTTGGTCATCGGAGCAAGGGCGCTAATACTAGCGCCCTTTATGTTGTCTGAATGATTAGTTAGCTCAATTTTTCCTTGCATTTTTTCAGGTTTTCTTGTACTATAGCCCGCACTATGGCAACAAAAACAGCTAAAAAACCCGCTTCTGACGCTTTTGCAGTTATCGCTACAGGCGGTAAGCAATACGTAGTAGTAGCAGGGGACACAATCCTCGTTGAATTACTTGGCGAATACAAAGTAGGGGACAAAATTGAATTTGATTCTGTACTGATGACTGATGATGGTAAGACTACTAAGATTGGCACTCCGCTTACTGGCACAAAGGTACAAGCAACTTACCTCGGCGAGAAGAAAGGTCCAAAGTTGACAATCGTTCGCTACAAGGCAAAGAGTAACCGAGACCGAAGAATTGGTCACCGACAACACTACGCTGAAGTAAAGATTGAGTCTATCTAAACTTAATTTGAAGATTATAAAAAAAGTGGCCACCTGGCCACTTTTTTGTGTCTAATTTCAGGAAATAGTCTGCAGTATCGTGATTACTAGATTCTTTATCTATCCTCAGGGATAGATAAAGTAATAGTCTGCACTTTGCTTATATGAAAGCTTTGATTACAAACCGAAAGAGTGTTTAACTACGGTTATTAAACGCGCTTTTAATGGTCTCAGAATCAGCGTATTCGAGCTCACTGCCAGTTGAGAGTCCCCGGCCAAGCTCAGAGACTTTTAACTTTTCCGTACCAGAAATATCCCTTAAAACACCCTGTATATAGCGGGTGGTATTTTCGCCATCCGGGTTCACTGCAAAGGCGAGAATCATCTCACTTAATTTTTCCTCCAGTCGTTTTTCTATTAATTGTCGGAAGGCCCCTGTGCGAAGTTTGGCATTGGCTTCTGGCGGATTGAGTAGGGAAATAGTGCCGCCGAGAACAAAATATAATCCATCATAAATACCACTACGTTCAATTGCTTGAATATCAGTATCACGTGCGACCATCAACAACTTACTCCGGTCACGTGTCATGTCATCACAGATTGAACACAAACCATTTGGTGTAGCACGGCTTTGGGAAAAAAAACGATGACACTCGATACATTCAGACACTGTTTCTGGTAGGGAAACAATTAATTGTGATAATTCTTCAACTTGCTCTTTACGCAAAGTTAAAACATGGAACGCAAAGCGTTTCGCTTGGCGAGCACCGATACCAGGAAATTTTTCAAAATAAGCAATCAGTTTATCAAGTGGGGTCATAAAATTGTGTCAGTCAACTAAAAATCATCATTGCCTCCGGCACTATGGTGCTTGGTGTCGAGATTGAGGAAGCGAACATGTTTGCCATCAAAGTATAGTTCGCAAGAACCAACTGGACCGTTACGGTGTTTTTCTACTAAGATCTCAGCGATGTTTGGTCTATCAGACTCTTTGTTAATCTTGTCTTCACGGTGAATAAACATCACCACGTCGGCATCTTGTTCAATAGAACCGGAGTCACGTAGGTCTGAGAGACGTGGACGTCCACCACGCTGCTCAACGGCTCGGGAAAGCTGTGAGAGAGCCAAGACTGGTACTTCTAAGTCGCGGGCCAAAATCTTTAGTGAACGCGAGATTTCGGTTACTTGCTGTACCATTGAATCGCTAGCTTTGGTAGCAGTGGGGGACATGAGCTGGAGGTAGTCGACTATGAGTAAATCGAGACCATGCTCATTTTTTAACCGCCTAGCCGCGGAGCGCATCTTCAGGATATTGTTCCCGGCTTGATCATCGATATGGATTTGCGCATCAGAAAGTTTGGCCATCGCTTGTTGCACAGCTTCAAATTCCTGGTCGTTAGAAAGTTTACCGGTACGCAGTTTCCATGAATCAACACCAGCCTCGGCGGCTAACATACGATCAACCAGCTGTTGGTCACTCATTTCCAAAGAAAAAATACCGACTGAGGCACCAAATTTTAAAGCGGCATTACGCGCTATATCCAAAGCAAAAGTTGTCTTTCCCATAGAAGGTCGCGCCGCCAAGATAATCAAGTCTGACTTTTGAAAACCGGCCAGTAAGTTATCCAGAGCCGCAAAGCCCGAAGGTACACCTCTTCTTTCATCTTGGTTAGCATTAAGATATTCAAAACGTTCCCAAGCCTCAGTGATTGAAGTGCCAATGGTTTTGAATTTTTCAGCCGTCGGAGATTGGGTGGCGTGAAAGATTTTCTTTTCGGCCTGATCGAGAGCCTCATCCACACTTTCTGGATCAGAGTAACCAATCTCAGCAATATCATCAGCAGCATGAATCAAATTCCTCAATGCAGCTTTTCCTTGAACAACCTCGGCATAGTAGTTGGCATTGCCAGCGGCTGGAACTGTTTCAATGAGCTCAGTGATATAAGCACCGCCACCGACACGGTCGTGAGTATTATTAGCTTTAAGTTTAGCGATGATTGAAACAACATCAATCGGGTCACCTTTAGTAAAAATAGCTAAAAGCGCTTCATAAATAGAACGATGCTTGTCCGCATAAAAACTCTCGGCATAAACTGATACTGAAACATCATGCATCACATCAGGTTTCAAAATAATCGCTCCCAGTAGAGCTCTTTCAGCATCGACGTTGTGTGGAGGAGTGCGTAACGAGCGGTTTGTAAGTCGTGTATCAGCCATAATGGCTAGATTGTATCACAAATCAAATCTTGACTGTTTTTGCACAGGTATGTGCAAAGTGTGTATAGCTTAAAATAAGTCTTAGTGTTATACCTTACTCACTTTTGGACCATGGGGAGTGTCTTCGACACTGTAGCCTTTGAGGTTAAGGGCTTCGCGCGCTAGATCGGCCTCAGGCCAGTTGCGGGCAATGCGCGCCGCTTCGCGTTTCGCTATCAGCTCCTTAATTTCCTCTGGAATCTCTTCGCTTGAAAGGATGCCGAGATTTTTTTTGCCGGCAACGACACTCTCACTCAAACCGACATCAAGCACACTGTCAATAAAATGAACTGTGGCGCATTTGGTTTTGTCGTCAAGCTTTTCGTCCTTGATTACTTCCCAGAGCAGGGCAATAGCACTCGGGCTATCAAGGTCGTCGGCTAAATACTGCTTAAACCTAGTGATATAAGCTGCGTCTGGCTTACCAGCCTTCTGCTCATAGTCCTCATAGACAAAACGCTTCAAGCGGTAAAGGGCTTGCTTGGCTGCTGTCAAAGCTTCCCAGGTAAAATTGACCGTTGAACGGTAATGAGCAGTCAAAAGCCAGTAGCGGTAATCGTCTCCAGTGAAACCGTGATCTAAGAGCTCTCTTAAGCTGATAGAATTACCCAAAGATTTACCAATCTTCTGCGCATCAACAGTAATAAAAGCATTATGAAGCCAGTAGTGCGCAAAAGTTTTTCCAGTAGCGCATTCTGATTGAGCGATTTCAGCATTATGATGAGTACTAATATGGTCAATGCCCCCAGTATGAATATCTATTTCATTACCCAAGGTTGCCATCGCCATAGCTGAACACTCCACATGCCAGCCAGGGAAACCTTTGCCCCAACGACTATCCCATCCCAGTAGACCTTTCTTCCATACCGCAAAATCGGCCGGATGATGCTTCTCGGTGTTCACCTCTACGCGCGCACCACTTTTTAGCTGCTCGAGATCAATATTACCCAGGCGTCCATAACGGGGGAATTTTTGAATATCAAAATAAACTCCATCACTAGTTTCGTAAGTAAAACCTTTCTCTTCTAAGGTATCAATTAAGCTAATCTGAGCTTCTATGTAGTCACTAGCACGAGACCAGGTGGTAGGTGACATAATCCGCAGTGAATCCATATCATCATAAAAGGCTTCAATATAGAGATTGGATAATTGTCGCATCGCCGCTAGAGTGACTGGCAAACCTTCGCGTTTGAGGCCTTTCATCATTTTATCTTCACCAGCATCAGCGTCGTCAGTTAAGTGCCCGAAGTCTGTCAGGTTGATAGTGTGTTTAACCTTATAGTTATGGATTATTAGTGTCCGTTTCAAAATATCGGAAAAAACATAGGCACGCAAGTTTCCGATATGAACGTAGTCATAAACAGTAGGTCCGCATGAGTACATGGTTACTTCTTTGGGAGAGATAGGCCTAAAAAGCTCAATTTTGGCGGTTTCTGTGTTGTACAAATTGATTTCTGCTAATGGAGCAGTCGGTTTTGTTCGAAATAAATCACTAAACATTCTGCTTAGTGTAGCAAAAGTAACCGAAAACCCAAAGTCACCAGGTAGGTTTTTGCTATCCTGAGCGTCTGTGCAATAATAGTAGTCATGTCAGATCAACAAGATAATCAAGTAGAAACCAATAGTGATAAACTAACGCCGCAAAAAAATAACTTACTCGGAATCTTTCTGGCTTTGGTGTTAGCTGCCGGCTCATTTATTTCTGGTACACAGGTAGATAAACTAAACATCAGTGACACTCAGGCAGCTGGTCTATTTTCTTTCTTTAATCAACCAGTCGTTACCTCCACAGAAACCGAAGCTGACCTATCGCAATTTTGGCGGGTCTGGAAGTTGATGGATGAAAAATTTGTCTCAGCAAGCACTTCAACCGCCATCACAAGTGCCGACAAAATAAATGGAGCAATCGAAGGCATGGTCAAAGCCTTTGATGACCCTTACACGGCTTTTTTGCCACCAGTTGAAAGTGCAGCTTTTGCTGAAGGTATTGCTGGAAACTTTAGTGGAGTCGGGATGGAGATTGGTATTCGAGACGATGTGATTACGGTTATTGCTCCACTAGCAGGTACTCCAGCCGAAAAAGCCGGATTACTACCTGGAGATATCATCACACAAATTGACGGTACGAGTACAGACGGAATGAGGGTTGACGAAGCCGTGCGGCTAATTAGAGGAGAGAAGGGAACTGAAGTGGTGCTCTCCATCTATCGTGAGGGAAATCTCGAGATTAAAACTTATCCAGTGATTCGAGACACTATCGATGTTCCCACTATTGCTACAGAAAAAAAAGGTGATGTTTTCATCATCAGGCTATTTAGTTTTAACGCAATCTCAGAAATGAAGACTGAGGAAGCAATGCAAGAATTCACTCGTAGTGGCACCAAAAAATTAATCCTGGACTTAAGAGGCAATCCTGGTGGTTACCTACAAAGTGCCGTGGCTATCTCGAGTTTCTTCCTCCCGGCTGGGAAAGTTGTGGTTAAAGAAAGTTATAGTGAGACTGAGATGGAAAAACTCTATCGTACTAGCGGGCATACTATTCATGAATTTAACAAACGTGACTTTGTGGTGCTGATTGACGGTGGGTCGGCTTCAGCCTCAGAAATTCTCGCTGGAGCACTCCGAGAACATGAAGTAGCTACCCTAATTGGCGTTGATAGTTTCGGCAAGGGATCGGTTCAAGAGCTGCTTTCGTTACCAGAAGGCGCATCAGTAAAAATCACAGTGGCGCGCTGGCTAACCCCAAATGGAATTTCTATCTCACACAGTGGACTAAAGCCCGATATTTTAGTTGCTCGTACCCCAGAAAACCGAATAAAGTTAGAAGACCCACAACAAGAAGCGGCTATACGCTTCCTTAATGGGGAGGAGGTCGTCTCACAATAGAGTTAGCCAACCACACTAGTTTTTGTTAGAATAACAGCGTTTTAAAAGCGTAAATTACTTTAAAGATATGAAAGTTATCCTACTACGAGACGTGGCTAAAATCGGGCGTCGACACCAGGTGGCCGAAGTGCCAGATGGTTTTGCGCTAAATAAACTGATCCCTCAAGGTGACGCGAAGGCAGCAACAGCCAGTAACATAAAAAGTGTTACCCATCAACTGAAGAGGAATCATCAGAACAAGGAAGGTCTCATAGACAGTCTCAAGGAAATCTGTGAGAATCTAACAAAAGAGCCTTTGACTATTACTGCTGTTGCAAATGCCCAAGGTCATCTCTTTAAGGGCATTAATGCAGAAGACATCACTGTAGCGGCAAAAGCACGCGGATTTAATATTCCAAAAAATTATGTAGTGATTGAAGTACCAATTAAAGCTGTTGGAGAAGCCCATATCGTTCTGAAGTCTCAAGGAAAAAGTTTTCCTTTAACCATTAATGTTATCGCTAAATAGAATATATATGTCACGCACAAATTTTACCAACATCACATTATTTTTGATTGGCTGCGGCGCTTTAATTGCTTTGATGGCAGTCTGGCTTGGCCCTAAGGATACTACTCCGGAAGTGCCTTTAACCAAGACAAATGATTCTTTAGTCGCACCATTAAATATTGACGAATTAGCCGCCTATCAAACAACTATGTCAAATCAAATAAACCCAGTAGCCGAATTTACTACAAATCTTGGAACCTTTTCTCTAGAGCTTTATGAAGATACTATGCCGATTACAGCTGGTAACTTCATCAAGCTTGCTGAGGACGGATTTTATGACGGCATCAAGTTCCACCGGGTTATTCCAAACTTTATGATCCAAGGTGGCGACCCAATTACTAAGACTGACAATATAGCAGCTTACGGTACCGGTGGCCCAGGCTACGCAATCCCTGATGAACATGTAGCAGGCGAGAAGCTGACAAATATCCGTGGCACTATTTCTATGGCTAACAGTGGCCCAAACTCAGGCGGTAGTCAATTCTTTATTAACGTCGCTGACAATACCAATCTCGACTTTGACAAACAACCCTTAAGCTCAAAACACCCAGTTTTTGGACAAATAGTCGGAGGTATGGGGGTCATTGATGCGATTGCTGAAGTTGAAAGAAATGAGCGAGACTTACCCCTTGAGGCAGTAGTCATTGAATCAGTAAAAATAGTTCGACAATAAAAAGAATAAACCCACCAGCAAAAACACCAGACCCAAGTCTGGTGTTTTTGCTGGATTCTGAAGTTAGTAAGCTTAGGCTGTAGCCAATACGTCAACCGCTTTCTTGGTCACAGTTTTACCATTAAAGCGAGTCTTGCGCATGTTGCGAAAAGAAACGGTTCCGTTAATACCAGCAAAGAGTGTGTGGTCTTTACCAATAAGTACGCCTTTACCAGCCTCAATCTTAGTACCACGTTGACGCACAATAACGTTGCCAATCTTAACTAATTGTCCTGCTGCTTTTTTAATTCCTAGGTATTTTGGCTGCGAATCTCGCAGGTTTTTAGCGGTTCCCGCCGCTTTCTTGGTTGCCATAGTATATAATTTATAAACGAAATATAATGGATGGAGTATACGATATATGTTAGAAAAACTCAAGTCTTTAATTCTTAATGATCAGGTCTTTTATAGCCTCCTGATTATTCTGGTTGCCGTCATCTCTTTTTGGTTGGGGAGGCTTTCGCTAGCCCCAGCGGCCTCCATAACCAGTAGTAGAGTGGAGGTCAGACAACCACAAGTCAGTCAAAAAGTAGCTCCCTTAAATGAAATATCTAATAATAAACCACAAACGCTGAACTCTGAAAATAGTCAGTCGGGAGAGACAGTAGTAGTTGGCTCTCGTACTGGCAGCAAATACCATCTTCCATCCTGTCCTGGTGCCAAACAAATCAAAACTGAAAACCTGATAAATTTCAGCAGTATCGCGGACGCAGAAGCAGCCGGGTATAAACCAGCTGCAAATTGCCCGCAACTACAATAGAATAGTGTGGGACCTAAATTTATCGTGACTTTCTTCAAATTACTTTATCAAAGTGCCAAACTCTGGATAGATCAAGATATGGTCTACTACGCTGCGGCTTTTTCCTATTACGCACCGCTAGCCTTAGTGCCTTTGATTCTTATTTCCTTAACCATTGTGGGTTTGATATACGGGACACAATTCACTGCTCAAATGTTTAGTACTTGGGGAGAAACAATGGGCACAGACCTGGTCAAAATATTAAGCGTAGCCGTCGATAACCTGACCATCGCCACCAACTCATTTACCATACCTCTAGTTGGTATTTTATTTTTCTCGACTATTTGTCTTGTAGCCTTAAATGTCGTCAGTGCTGCTTTTCAAAGACTCTGGGGAATTACTGATCAGGGTTTACGGAGTTGGCTTAATCGCAGTTTTCGTTCAGCTATTTTTATTATTATTCTCCAATTATATCTAATCGGGATTATTGGCACTGAAATCTTTCTCAGCTTAATTGTGCTACCAGGAAGTGAGTTGGTCTCACAAATGTTTTTTGGCTTATCCACAACTATCTTTTTTACTCTTCTTTATCACTTTCTTTATAGCCACCACCCATCTCTAAAGGGCAGTTTAGTCGGAGCAATTGTTGCAGCTCTTTTGTTTATGGGAGCAAAGTATGTGGTCTTCATTATGCTACTGACTACGCCTTCACTAAATTTTTATGGAGCTGCCGGACCAATCCTGATCCTCCTTATCTGGGTCTATGTGCTAGCGGCCATCATACTTTACGGGGCCGCAATCGCCGGCACATATGATAAAATTTACTTAAGTGTAAACACAAAATAATTTTATGATTGTTATTGACATCGAAGCTTCAGGTACCGACTATGATAAACACTCTATTGTGTCTCTTGGGGCAGTTGACTTAGATGAGCCAACCAGACAATTCTATGGCGAATGCCAGATTTGGCCCGGCGCCCATATCATGGACGAAGCCCTGGCCGTCAATGGTTATAGTGAAGCGGAGATTACAGATAGTAGTAAACAAAGTGAAGCGGAATTAGTACAATCTTTTATTGAGTGGTCACAACATATGGCCGACAGAACTTTGGCAGGACAAAATGTTTCTTTTGATCGCGATATGGTCAAGGCTGGTTGTAGACGAGCAGGAATTAACTACAATCTCGCTTACCGTACCCTCGACACTCACAGCCTGTGCTGGATGCATATGGTGAAAAGAGGACTGACACCGCCAATTGACCCTCAACATCGCCGCAGTGCACTAAATCTAGATGCCGTGTTAAATTACTGTGGCATTCCTGATGAGCCCGATCCTCACAACGCCCTAACTGGAGCGCTATCACACAGCGAAGTGATTTCACGCTTACTCTATGATAAAAAACTTCTCCCCGAATTTAGCCAGTATGAAATACCCTGGCTAAACACAAATGTTACAATATGATAACTATGGTCAAAAAATTATTTGGATTAGACAAAAAGTCGACAAAGAAAGAACTGCCTCACTGTCGTGTGGTTAATGAATTACTAGACCCAAAAGGGAATGACGGTGCTGTGCAATCATGGCGTGTCTTCCGAATCATGTCAGAATTCGTCCAAGGATTTGAGCTACTACGCAACTATGGACTAGCAGCTACTTTTTGGGGAAGTGCCAGAACACAACCGACAGAACTGTACTATAAAGCGGCTGAAGAACTGGCAGCCAAGTTGGCCAAGAAGGGCTTCACTATTATTTCCGGAGGTGGTCCTGGTATTATGGAGGCATCAAATGTAGGAGCATTTAAAGTTGGCGGTAATTCAATTGGCCTAAATATTAAACTGCCCTACGAACAAAAATTAAATCCCTACACCACTGAATCGCTAAATTTTGACTTTTTCTTTTCTCGTAAAGTAATGTTGGCCTTCGCTTCAGAAGTCTATGTCTATTTCCCAGGTGGTTTTGGTACCCTCGATGAATTTTTTGAAATCATCACCCTCATCCAAACTAAAAAAATTGAGAAGGTACCAGTGGTACTTTATGGTAAAGACTTTTGGGAACCATTAATTTCTGTCTTTGAAAAAACTCTTCTGAAAAAACATAAGACAATTAGTAAAGAAGATTTTGATTTGTTTCATCTAGTTGACTCAGTTGAGGACGCCTATAAGTATATTCTCAAAAATACACAGTGTACGAATATCCGACAAGTCTAATTCTATGTTTGTAAATTACTTTGATGACAAGAGAGTGAATGACGACTCACTTAACAAGAAGCTTAAGACTCTCACAGCTTATCGACACAAAATAACCACGGCTCTGCAAGAGAATAATACTGATATCCCTGAATATTCACTTTATCACTGCAAAGATTTTGGCATTCATGAAACCATATCAGCAATCAAGGACCGGTTTAAAGTCATAGAGCACGTGGTCCTGATTGGCATTGGCGGCTCCAGTCTAGGAGCAGAGGCGGTTCACACGGTCTTAAACCAAGGTAAATCGCGACTAACGGTTCTAGATACAGTCTCAGCCTATAAACTAGACCTGATAATAAAAGAGCTCTTGGCTCTAAAGAGCTTACGGAAAGTAGCTATTTGTGTCATTAGTAAATCTGGCACTACGACCGAAACCCTTGCCAATGGAGCTGCTCTGTTTGATACTCTACAAAAGAAGTTTGGTGATTCAGTTTACGAACAAACCATTTTCATTGGCAACTCTGACACTAATCTGATGCAATATGGAAAGAAGAAAGGTGTGACACTAGTCGCGATGCCGGAGGTTATAGGTGGCCGCTACTCAGTTGCCACTGTCGTCGGAATGATTCCGCTAGCATTACTCGGGCACGATACTGATGACTTTATCGCTGGCTATCTTGACGCCAATCAACCAAATTACGAAGCTGTTACTGCTGAGAATGCGGCCAGACTCGCTTTGTATCATGAACTAAAATACCCGCACTATAATTTTTTTGCATTTGAGAGCCGGTTGGAGAAATTAGGTCACTGGTATCGACAACTTTTTGCTGAAAGTCTTGGTAAGGAAAAAGATCAAACTGGAAAGCTGGTAAAAAACGCCATGGTCCCAACTATTTCAACTCCAACTGAGCTTCATTCTGTCGGACAGTTATATTTAAGCGCTACAGTTAATAATTTTACTGACTTCGTTACTTTTGATGATGAAGTAGTTGATATTAAACTCTCTAGCAAGAACAAATTGGCAAGTTCACTTGGTGGTCTCACACTCCAGGAAGTTGCTACTGCGCTTTATGGAGGAGTCATGGCGGCCTACCAAGAAAGAGGACTGCCTTACCGAGCCACTATTTTTGAAGAAGCCTTACCATATTCCGTCGGTCTATTTATGGGTATGAGACTACGTGAGGTAATGTATATTGCTCACTTATTAAAGCGTAATGCCTTTGATCAACCGAACGTCGAGCTATACAAAACTAAAACAAAAGAAATCCTCGGTCTATGAGTTATTTGCTCTTTGACATAGGTGGAACGAAAACTCGCGTCGCATTAAGTGAAGACCTGGAGACTATTTCAGCGAGTAAAACTTTTACCACGCCAAAAACTTTTGCTAAAGGTGTTAAAGAAATAATTGATGTCGCCGAAAGTCTAAAGCCAAAAACTCCAATCAGAGCAGTGGCTGGGGGTATTCGCGGTATGCTAAATGAAGACCGAACCGGAATTGATAACGACGCTATTTTAAGTAATTGGATTAAACAACCCTTAGTGACGGTCTTAAACAAACATTTTAAAGTAGCGGTTTATTTGGAGAATGACGCTGCGCTCGCTGGTCTTGGGGAAGCAGTTTATGGGGCAGGCAAGGGAATAGACATAGTTGTTTATCATACTATTAGTACTGGGGTCGGGGGTGTAAAAATTGAATGCGGAAAAATAGATGTTTCTAGCACTGGTTTTGAGCCTGGACATCAAGTGCTCGATATCGATCGTACTATTCTTGGTGATGAAATAACCCCAACCCTGGAAAACCTAGTATCTGGAGCTGGACTTGAAGCTAGACTAGGGATGAAACCCTACGAAATTCCCCAGGAAGACATGGTATGGGATGAATTGGCCGAATACCTGGCCCAAGGCCTACGCAATACCATACTGTACTGGTCACCAGATGTTATTATTCTTGGTGGCTCAATGATTCAAGGTAACCCAAACATACCCCTTGAAGCTATCCGAAAGTATACAGTTGCGGTCCTTGACGGATTCGTAAATTGTCCATTTATTACTACCGGGGCCTTCAAAGATGAAGGAGCACTTTATGGATCTATGGCTTATATAAAGGCTAAAATGACAGTATAGGTAGATTGTTTTTATTGACTTTTGCTTTGAAATATGATATAGTAATATAAATCCGCAATTTGTGCTATTATTTTGCGGTTGTCAGTGAAAACTGATATTTGTTAGTTAAGACAATTGGCTTATTTTATCCACCGTAATACTTGCGGTTTTGGCAGTAACATCGCTTACATCAGCTTCTTCAAACACGGCCTACGGCCAAATTGTGAGTATCGCTGCAACGGAAGAACAAACTCCAGTGCAGTCATTAGACACAGAACGAATTGTTCGTTCTTACTTTAAGGATATTCCAATTATGATTGAAGTTGCTCGTTGTGAATCGACATTTCGCCATACACTTGGGGACGGCAGCGTGCTTAAAGGGGTAGTTGATCCAGCAGATACTGGAGTCATGCAAATTAACAAGCGCTACCACGAAAAGACAGCCGTTGCTATGAGTCTCAACCTTGAAGATATTTACCACAACATGGCTTACGCCAGACATCTCTATGTGACACAGGGAACACAACCATGGAGTGCTTCATCTCCTTGCTGGAGTCGCACACTTGCAGCTAATATCTAAAGACCCTAAAGAAAGCGCTCCACAAGGAGCGTTTTCTTTATTTTGTGTTATGAGCACTATGAACAACCCTGGGCTAACGCCACGGGGTATTTAAGTTAGCTTGCTTCGCAAGCCCCTCGTTGCCGGAGAATAGACCCACACTCGATTCATTTTGTATCCTAACTTTGGTGTAACACTCACGAGTCACCTCACACCAGCTTCAGAGCAGTCAGGTGTGCCTTCACGGTTTGTCAGGCAGCTTGTTTTGTACCAATCAATGAAAGTACTACATAGTAGGACAATTCAGAACTCTTCGTGATTGGAGGCACCGGGTTTGTCTCGGACAACAGTAAGAGAAAGCACCATTACTTCGACTCTAATGACCTCTCAAAGCATCTAGACCCAAATAATGTACAGATTGACTTCATAAGGAAAGGGTTCACGCCAAAAACTGGGTCGGTTTGCTAGAAGAGCGCATTAACTGTTGGAACATGTATCAGCGAGGAAAATAACCACGTAAAAAATTGGAGCACGCTAGCATATAGTCTGCGTTTTTTGTCAAACCTTGATAGCAAAACATTATTCACCAACACATAGGGAAGTGATGCTAAAATAAAGTAATGAGATACTGGATAATGAAATCTGAACCTGACACCTTTTCGATAGATGACCTAGAGCAGTCAGAGACGCAGTTTTGGGATGGAGTTAGAAATTACCGCGTCCGCAACATGTTCCGTGACAAAATGCAGGTGAGAGACCGTGCTCTCTTTTATCATTCGAGCTGTAAGGAAATTGGGTTAGCAGGGGAGATGGAAATCATCAAAGGAGCAACGGCAGACTCCACTCAATTTGAACCTAAAAGTGACTATTATGACCCCGGTGCCAAAAAAGACACTCCACGTTGGCTCGGACCGACAGTCAGATTTGTTAAAAAATTTAAGAGAATAATCACGCTACCAGAAATTAAAAACAACCCCAATTTCCAAAAACTTTTAATCGTCGAAAAGGGGAACCGTTTATCAGTGACAGAAATCACCAGAGCTGAATACATTGAACTTAAAAAATTAATTTGACATTATTGATCAAATAGCTAAACTTATTTTAGTTTGTTCCTGAGGAGCCACGTGATGTTACTAACTAGACACGCTAAATGTGTTAAGGAATGCGATAATGGCTATATAAACTATTATTTCAAGAACGAGGCCCGTCACACCATTCGGTATCATGGGAACATCTGCCCATTTTGTTATCCTCTAGCGACTCACAACCTACGTCGAGTGGGCAGCGAGAAGAGAATTCCCGCTCAGGAATTTTTCTATCTACGGGACCGGTGTGGTTGGGAAGTAGAAACTCTTGAAGACGCAATGCATTACTTCAGAGTCTCACCTTTAATTTCCCTACTACAATGAGGAACACTGCAGAAGCGCACCCTCGGGCGCGCTTTGATCATGATGTATATTACTATAATACTAATTATGAAAATCGGAATCTTTACTATCGGTTTGGAGGGACTTAAATTACTGAAAGCAGCCGCCCAAGAATTGCCGGAGTACGACTATGAACTTTATGTAGAAACAAGACACAAACTTAAACTTGCTCCCGAAGCTTTTGATATAGAGAGTACTGTAGGGGAGGGTGGTCCAACCCCCTAAATTGAGACACCACTCTAAGAAACTCTGATATATAATAAATCTATGCAAAAACGAAGAAAGTTCTCGAGCGAACAGAAAGCTCAAATCGTCTTATCGGTGTTAAAAGGTGAG
>Ga0163147_10005901_pt1 | contig 14643 bp, 16 predicted proteins | sample OliLakLV19MP6G1_FD_148597 | JGI IMG/M metagenome (GOLD analysis project Ga0163147, IMG submission 148597) | Freshwater microbial mat bacterial communities from Lake Vanda, McMurdo Dry Valleys, Antarctica- Oligotrophic Lake LV.19.MP6.G1 | ecosystem: Environmental > Aquatic > Freshwater > Lake >...
GAGCGGACACCGTATCGCCGTTCTTCCTGTATCGCTTGCACTTCAGCGAGGTGTTTGAAAAGAAGGACGGCTTCGATATTGTCGTCGCCAACCCGCCGTATGTGCGTGGCGAATTGTTGGGCGCGCAAAAAGACGAGTTCAAGGTCACGCCGATCTACAAAGATGTATACGCGGGCAGTGCCGACCTGTACGTGTACTTCTACGCGCGCGGCTATCACCTGCTCAAACCGGGCGGGCAACTGGCGTATATCACCTCCAACAAGTATTTGCGGGCGAACTATGGCAAAGGGTTACGGAAATTTCTGGCGGAAAACGTCGCCATGAATGCCATCATCGACTTCGGCGATTTGCCCGTGTTCGATGCGGCGGCTTACCCGTGTATTGTGATCGGCGCGAAAGCTACACCGGGTGCAGCCATCCCCGCCGCAAGTATCAAAACGATGGACGGCATGGAAGATTTGCCCCGTGCACTGGGGGGTGGTGTGATGCTGAAAAGCGCCGATCTGCTGGCGGGCGAATGGCAGATCAGCGATAGCTCCACACAGCGCCTTACTGATAAAATCGACGCGAATAGTGTGTCGCTTGAAAAATACGTCAACGGCCAATTCTATTATGGCATCAAGACTGGCTTAAGCGCCGCATTTGTCATTGACGAAGCAAAAAGATCTGAACTAATCGCTGCCGATTCCAAAAGTACAGAAATCATTCGCCCTTTTATTAAAGGACGTAATATAGGAACGTGGCGAATAAACTGGAATGGGAATTATTTGCTTGATTTGCGAATTGGTACCAGCATTGCGCGTTATCCGGCTATCGAAGCGTATATGGCAGGCTTCAAGCCTCAACTTGAGGCAAGAAACGACTATCACCCAGGCGAAATGACTTGGTATCATCTACGCCCATGTGATTACTACGAAGTGTTCGAGTCACCAAAGATCGTTTATCAGAGGTTTCAAGTTAAACCAGCTTTTGCTATAGATACAGTCGGTTATTTTACGAACGATGCTGTTTGGATAATTGGGCTAGAAGATTATTTTCTACTTGGTTGTCTGAACTCTCAAATGGGTTGGCACGAAATATCGCGTCACTGCACCCAAATTCAAAATGGTTATCAACTGATCTGGGATTATTTTAGAAAGGTGCGTATCCCCAACCCGTCCGCCAACTTGCGCGAACGGATCGCGGCGGCGGCGCGGGCGTGCCTCGACGCGGCGCAGGATCACCCGGAACGGCTGCCCGCGCTCGAAGCCGAACTCAATGCGCTGGTGTATCAGGCATATGGGCTGGATGATGCAGATATTGCGGTGATTGAGGGGGCGGTGGGGAAGACTGCTCACTCGGCTCAGGGTGATGGTGGCGATCTGAATCAGGATGGGGCATGAGTGCTGAAATTCTTGCCCAAATCCGCCTGGCAGTGCGTGAAAAAAGCTATCAGATGACCGATCACGCACTGGAAGAAGCGGACGCCGATGACCTGACATTGGATGATATACTCGATGTACTGCGGAACGGCGATCTTGACTCCACGCACACCGACGACCCGCGTGGACCTCGTTACGTCATACGCGGTGATGTGGACGAAGATGAGGTGGATGTTGTCTGCCGTTTTCGTCAGGATGGCGTGTTGTTAATAATCATCACCGTTTATGTGGTGGACTAAAGGTGAAATGATGAGCGAAAAAAGCACTCCCTGTGAATTCTGTGACACCGATCAGGCACAGGTCAGGAAATCGGTTACCCTCACCCGTCAGCGCGGCGGACAGTGGTTCATCTTTGAGAATGTCCCCGCATGGATTTGCCCTCACTGTGGACACCGCTATTTTGATGCGGATGTTCTGGAAGCGATGGAACGGCGCATGAACACCCCCCCGACCGATGCACGCCCGATCACCGCATGGGCGATGTCGTTGTCGGAGCAGGCAGGTTGATGTGTCGATGGCTCATCTTCCTAAGGCGCTACCCACCAAAAACAGGGATGAGCAGCCGTGTCGCCCGGCTTTCACATCCATTTTAGAAAGGGCGTAACCCATGAGCGTACTTGAACAGGAAATCATCGAGAAGTTTCATCAACTGGATAAAACGGCTCAGCGACGGGTGCGTGCGTTGATCGAGCGGGAAACGGACAGCGAACTCGATAGGGATGAATCGCGCTCGCCTGAAGATCACGAGTCCTGGGTTGACTTCATCAACGCGACTTATGGCTCGCTTGCCGATGATCCGCTGGATGAGATTGATAACGCGCACTTTCCGTTGCCTGTACGTGATAAAATCGAATGAAGTTGCCGCTTCTTGAACAGGCGATTATCGAACAAGCAAAAATTGCTGATTATCTGCTCTCCGAGGAAAACTCGGACGGCAAAGCCGCCTTTTTCTATGCATTTGGCTTTAGACTGCAAATGTGGACACTGCTGCGTGATGCACTTCTGGAACATGCCCGGCGGCATGAGGTTGTGGAAGTTTCCGAAACGCAGCACGGCACAAAATTTCGCATCGAAGGCGAGTTGACCACACCTGTAGGTCGCATGGTCAGTGTGCGCGCGATCTGGATTGTGGACACAGGGAAAGACTATCCACGTTTGGTCACCGCTTACCCGCTTTAATCAGGAGACTGAAATGAAAGAACACGAACGGGCCATACTCATGGTCGATATGACGAAACATGGGCTATATGCAGGGGACGTTGGGCGTATCGTTCATGTGTACGCCGACGGTAAAGCCTATGAGGTCGAATTCTTTCTCATGGACGGGCGCACGCTTGATGTCGTCACCGTCGCTGCGGATGCTGTGCGCGGCGTCGCGCAGACGGATGTTCTGCATGTGCGCCAGCGGGCATGAAGCCGAGTGAATTCGTCGGAAGACAGGAAATGTGTGATGCCACGCCCAATGCAGTAGTACAGATGAAGAGCTCGAACAAATCGGAGAGTTGGTCGATTTCTCGACCCATGATGAATACCTTGCGCGGCTCACATGGCTGCGGTTACCAAAGCACACGATTATATGTCGGGTAATTTGGATAAAGTGTTGGAAACATTGGCAGAACCGGATCGGGTAGTGGCGGGCGAACAGGGCGAGTCGCTGGCACTGCGTGCTTACGAAAAGACGAGCATCACGCGCAAAACCGCCGTCGTTGTGTATCACGATCAACCGGATGGGTTCCTGATTACCGCGTTTTTCACGTCCAAACCGCAAAAAGTTGAGAAAAATGGGCAGGTGATATGGTCACCATCTCAAGAGAGTTGATCGGTCAGGTCCTGGCGCTCCCCGCCCGCCACATGTGGACAGATTACGATGCGGAAGCCGATGTCCTGTATATCAGCTTTCGCAAACCACAGCAAGCAAACGATAGCATTATGGAAGACGATGGAAACATCTATCACTATCATAATGATGAATGGGTCGGGATCACAATTCTGAATGCGTCGCAGAAGCACATGGTGGCGGCGCACGGATGATTATGAGCGTTGTGGGGGCTACTTCGCGTATCTGAGTGAGAAATTGTCTTTCACGCTGCCCGTCGATAGTCGTGATGCAGCCCACCAAGTACAGGAAATGCGGTGATTTGCCCGCTAGCTGCTGACTCAGAGCCTGATCTCATCAATGCATTTGGCACCTGTCCAGAGATGCCTTGATGAGGTCGAGCAGCGTTGAAATAGGCAACGTATTCCTTGATCACGCGGTGTAAATGGTGGTCATTGAAAACGAGTACGTGATCCAAGCATTCGCGGCGCACACTTCCCAGAAAGCGTTCACAGACGGCATTGGCTTTGGGAGCGCGGATGGGTGTACGCAGGATAGTGATGCCACTGGCAGCCCGCTCGAATTCGGCGGCATATTTCCGGTCGTTATCGCGAATCAAGAACCGAGGACGCGTGTCGAAAGGTGTTGCTTCGCGCAACTGCTGTGTGACCCATGCGGTGGTGGGATGAGCGGTAGAACCGGCGAAGTGGACGCGTCGGGTGCCAATCTCGATGAAGAAGAAGACATACAGCGTCTGTAGAAACAGGGTTTCCACAGTGAAGAAGTCACAGGCGAGGAGTTGCTGTTTGTAATGCGTCATGAGATGCCGCCAACTCAGCGAGGGACGACGCTGGGGAAGCGGGGAAATGCCATGACGCTTGAGGATGTTGGCAATGGTTTGATCGCTGACCTCCACCCCCAGTTTGCGCAGTTCCCTCGTGATCTTGCCGTTCCCCCAATCGTTAGCACGGGCAAGTTGAAGCACTCGGCGTTCCACGTAGACGTTAGTTCGTGGACGTCCACCCCGTGTTCGATGCCGATAAGTCCATTTCCGCCGAACCAGTTCCCGATGCCATTTGAGGACGGTTTCCGGCTGGAAGATACGGATCACGTCGCTTAACTCCTTGATGCTCCGTCCAGTGATGTGTTTCAGACGAACGGTCAAGAGTGCGAGGGAGAATTTGTCAGCACGGGATACCCGCAGCGGTTGGTCCAACTTGCGCTGGACGATCTCGAGTTGTCGGCGCAGTAGCAGGATTTGCAGGTCTTTGGCTTGTTCAGACGGGTGACGAAGCAGGACAAGCTCGAGCAGCAGCGAGAAACAGCGAGCAATGATGAACCAGCGCATAGCCTACTCCCAAGGGCACCAAAGCAAACGGCAATCTTACCCGCGAAACGGTAGTCCATCGTGGGTCAATTCACGGTTGTATGGCGTTTTTTGCGGGTATGGGGATATTTTGGGGTATTCTGTGAATATTGATCTTTGAATGAGGGTGTTACTCATGTTCATTGGTATCAGAAAGATTACTGTATTTCTGTCTTTGTCGGCTCTCCTTGCGCTGCTTCCAGCCTGCGCCCAAACGGATGGCGAATATCAGGAAGCCCTGCGCCGAATTAACGAGGCAGCAGACCGCGGCGCGACTTCACTCACCTTAGAAAATCTGGTATTACAAGCGCTGCCGCCGGAAATCGGCAATCTCGTCAACCTGACAGAGCTTGACCTGAGCGGCAACCGGCTCACAGCGCTGCCGCCGGAAATCGGCAATCTCGTCAACCTGACAGAGCTTGACCTGAGCGGCAACCGGCTCACAGCGCTGCCGCCGGAAATCGGCAATCTCGTCAACCTGACAGAGCTTGACCTTTGGTGGAACCCGCTCACAGCGCTGCCGCCAGAAATCACTCAGCTCGCCAACCTGACAGTGCTTTCCCTGGACGGCAACCCGCTCACAGCGCTGCCGCCGGAAATCGGCAATCTCGCCAACCTGACAGTACTTGATCTGAGCATCAACCCGCTCACAGCGCTGCCGCCGGAAATCGGCAATCTCGTCAACCTGACAGAGCTTGACCTGAGCCGCAACCCGCTCACAGCGCTGCCGCCGGAAATCGGCAATCTCGTCAACCTGACAGAGCTTGACCTGAGCCGCAACCAGCTCACATCACTACTGCCGGAAATTGACAATCTTACCAACCTGACAGAGCTTTACCTGAGTGGCAACCCGCTCACAGTGCTGCCGCCGGAAATCGGCAATCTCGCCAACCTGACAGTACTTGATCTGAGCATCAACCCGCTCACAGTGCTGCCGCCGGAAATCGGCAATCTCGTCAACCTGACAGAACTAAACCTGGGTTCCAACCAGCTCACAGCGCTGCCGCCGGAAATCACTCAGCTTACCAACCTGACAGAGCTTTACCTGAGCCAAAACCCGCTCACAGCGCTGCCGCAGGAAATCACTCAGCTTACCAACCTGACAGAGCTTTACCTGAGCCACAACCCGCTCACAGCGCTGCCGCCGGAAATCGGCAATCTCGTCAACCTGACAGAGCTTTACCTGAGTTACAACCAGCTCACAGCGTTGCCGCCGGAAATCGGCAATCTCGCCAGCCTGACACAGCTTTACCTGAACGAGAACCAGCTCATAGCGCTGCCGCCGGAAATCGGCAATCTCGCCAACCTGACACAGCTTTACCTGAACGAGAACCAGCTCACAGCGCTGCCGCCGGAAATCGGCAATCTCGCCAACCTGAGAGGGCTTTCCCTGGAAGGCAACCAACTCACAGCGCTGCCGCCGGAAATCGGCAATCTCGCCAACCTGACATTCCTGGGTTTGGGGGGTAATCTCCTGCCATCGGATTACCCCATCGAACTGCCCGACCTGCTGGCATATCTGCGCGAACAGGGCGAGTGAGATTAGGTGGGTGGCTGAAGAAGGCATACCGGCGAAGCAGCCCCTTCGCTTTATGTGGGGATACCGGGGCGCGAATCACGTGCTGCGCGGCGCTCGTCTTCCGCCTTCGATAATCGTGTATTCGAGTGGCGGGTATCATGCCTACTGGGTACTGGACGAGGCAACCCGTGATCTACATACAGCACGACTGGTCTTACGGGGGCTTGCCCGAACCTTTGGCGGGGATGGTTTATCCCCGGCGCAGTCGCTGCGACTTCCGGGAACGGTGAATTGCAAACCCGAACCGGGCGGCGCGTTGTGTCGTCTCATCGAAAGTTCAGACCGTCACTATCGCCTGTCCGACTTCCAGACATTCATCCCCCCAACACCCCATTCGACACTGCAGACACTCCCAAGCATCACGGCAGTGCAGGAGCCGATCCGTATAGAGCTCACTGTTTCTCAGGCAGCACTCAATAGAGCTGCCAGACGATAATCACGCCGTCGCTGTAATTGCCGACCAGATGCGTCCCATCGGGTGAAAAGAACAGAGTTTCCGGGACACCCACAACAGATGCGATTTCTGCCAGCGGTACATCACCAATCTCAGTATCAAGCGCGTAGATCAGCATCGATCTCCCGGAACCGACGACTCCATAGCGGTCGCTGGTGGCGATGAAAGACAGTGCGGTTGGTTCAGGCGGCGCGACGAATTCACCGCTTGCGATGTGAAACGCATAGTCGGTTCCAGTGTCGCTTTCGCCGGTGTGACTCGTATAAATGACCTGTGCGTTGTCTTCACTAAACTCAAACCCGGTGGTGAAAGTCATGTATTCGGGATTTGGTACGGCGGCGCGCGCCAGTTGGCTCTCTGCTGCCTGATCGAAGATCACGATGTCATCGTCTTCAAAGTAAGCCATCAGCCGCGTGTCTGCGCTGAGGATGATGGATCCATACTGTGTACGCTGAAGAATCTCAGTGGGTGAACTGGAGCGCGGATCCCAGAGATAATAGCGGTGGTTGTTCCAGGCTATGTCGTCAACCATGAAGAGCTGACTGTCACGGGTGAACGCAAGCAGGCGGGCATTCGCCAGTCTGCCAACCGGAAGGCGGTGATTTTCGATCACATCCCACACGATCCTCTGATCCGCTTCAATCGCACTGGTGTTCCAGATATACAGCAGAGACGAATCCGGGCTGAAGGTCAGCTGCCAATTCACGCGAAATGTTGCGGGCTGGTCGAGTGAGAGCGGCGCGAAATTCAAAGGACTGGAAGGACTCTCCTCGGCGCGTGCAATTTCCGCCTGAAGGCTGCCGGTGTGCGCATCCCATAGATACAGGGTGCTGGACCCATTGGCATCATGCCAGGTCGCCAGCCGGCTTCCGTCGGGGCTGTACTGCACCCCGGAAGCCGGTATGCTGATATCCAGCGCCGCGATTGTTTCGCCGGTGATGATGTTGAAGAGGCTGCGGTCGCCGTCAAAAGCGCGTTCGCGATCCGGGCTGGCTGTGAAGCGTGTTTCAACCGGTCGAAAATCGATCACTTGCACGTTGGTTTCAGGCTGATAGACACCGTCTTCCAGGGCGATAAAGCGCCCGTCCGGGCTGAACGATGCAAAACCACCCGTCGCGAGTCCGGATTGATACTCCCACCCAGCCTCACTCACACGCCAGAAATGGGTATCGTGGTAAGCGTTTCTCATTGCAAACAGGGAGCCATCGGGGCTGAAAGTTCCGTATTCAGTGGGCAGAGTGTAGTCGCCGCTGACTTCGAGAATCTCCCGCGTTTCCAGATTCAGGACATAAAGGATGTCGTCGAATGAGTAAAAGGTATTCTGTCCAAATACCATCGTCACGCCGTCTGGTGCGACAGCTATCAGCGTCATTGTGTTCAGGTCGGGCATATCCAGAAATTCGACCATCGTCGTGATGGTGTCTGCCGCCAGATCCCAGACGACTGTGTCTGAATATAAGTAATCGGTGGTTTCAACGAACAGCAGCGTTGTCTCGCTGGCGAATGTCACGTCCCGGGTGACGATTTCAGCGCCAGCGTCGGCAAACGAGCGTTGATGGCGGATGTCACCGGTAGCGGCGTCTACCACGAAGACGTCGGCTTGTGTGCGCAGCGCCATCAGCGTACCGTCGGCTGACCAGGCGGGGTCGTAACCCTCTGCTTCCCATATCAGACTGCCGTCCGCGTTGAAGACGCTCGTGCGCATCTCATGATAGACAGCATAGCGACCGTCTGGCGCGTATACGGCGTAGAGCAGGTTTTCGGCAGTGCCTCGGGACACAAATTCCGGCGCTGCGTCCGGATTGGTCATGTCAAAGACCCACGAACCCCAGATGCCTCGCACTGCCAGACGTGTTCCGTCGGGCGACCAACCTGACGGATACTGATATGTATCTAGGCGGCCTTCACCGTAGCGGGCGATTTCGACCGGCTCAAGAATAGAGTCCTGAGCGGAGGCTGCCGAAAATGAGAATGCGAGCAGCAGCATGAGGAATACAGGGCGCATCAGGTGGGTTCTCCGAGAACAACGACTATGATGGTGATTATAACGTAGGAAACGAGGGATCGCTTGACGCCGTATAGCGAGAAGCAGCTAATCATAGGAGAGGCATCGCTTTACACCAGCGAAGGGTCAACGGTCTGTTCAGGTGTAGCCAGCCCACAGAGTTTCTGCCCTGCAAAAAAACAGGGCAGTGTCTAAACAGGTGACAAGGATAAAATAGGCGAATAAACCCATCTCCTTATTGCCAAGCCACGACAAAACAGCATAAGTACGGGCGTACCCAAGCGGGCAGTCAGCGCTACAAATGCCAGCATTGTGGACGACGTTACAGTCCACAAAAAACCAATGGCTACGACGAAAACGTGCGCCAACAAGCTGTGCAACTGTACGGCGATGGCATGAACTTCCGTCGCATCGCGCGCCATCTGGGAGTGAATCATCAAACAGTCATCAACTGGGTCAATGCCTACAGCGCTCAATTGCCCGCTCAACCCCCGCAGCCCGATGATGTCGGCGTCGTGGAAATCGCACGCCCTTATTGGTGCTAGTCCAGTTGCCAGACCACGATAACGCCGTCAAAGTAGACGGAAAGCACATGCGACTCATCTGGAAAGAACAGAGCTCGTGCTCCGCCTCTACCCAGTCGCCCTATTGGAAGGGTATCCGGGGTCGCATCCGAGGGGTACAGCATCAACGCTGACTGCTCGGATGTACTCTCCGTGACCGCCCCGTAAGAAGGGGAACGCCACTGGAACCAGATATCGGTCACTACCTCCGGCGCAACAAATTCGTTGCGGGCAACATCCCAGATATAATCCATGCCGGGGTCTGTTTCGCCGTAGTAAACGTTGTAGGCCAGGTACGTGTTGTTGGCGCTAAAGCCGAGCAGAGCCACCCCTAATGGTTCTTCGGGCAGGGTAATTTCCGCGAGCAACGCCTCCGTAGCAACCTCATACACCTCGATTCGAGTTTGATTGGACTCCACCAGTGCCAGCAAGCGACCATCGTCACTGACGATGGCAAAACGTGGTACAAGCTCAAAAATGCTTTGTGGGGGCAGGGTATTGGTGCGGGGTTCCCACGCCACACGCTCAAAACCGTTGTCCAGGAGTACGACAAGATTATTCGCGGCGAAGACTGGCGCATCAAATCGTGTGTTTTCTGGCAGGTTGTAACGCGTACCGGTTTGAATATCCTGCACAAAAGCGCGATCCATGACTTCCGCTCCGTTGTTGCCGACCGCTAACAGTGAAGAATCGGGGCTGAAGGCAAGCGACCAACGCGCCGGGAATGTTGGTCCCGATCTGGGTTCCATGCGGAGTTCGCCGCGTACCTCTTCCGTGATTTGTAGAATTTCCGTTGATGCTCTGGTGGAGACGTCCCAAAGATACGCGGTCAGGTTTTCGTGGTCCGTCGCCACCCACCGCCCATCCGAACTGATTGCCCCCTCTACCACCGGCGAATCAATCCCCTGCAAGGCAGCGATCTCTGCGCCCGTAACCGTATCGAGGATGCGTGGGGGCATCCCCAATTCCATGATAAACCGACCATCCGGACTGGGAAGGTAGCGCACAGCCGGCGTAATTTCCCACGCGAACTCGCCCGTTTGCGCGTCTGTAACACGATTATCAGTCGCAATATATCTGCTGTCGGGACTGAACAGCGGCACACCGGTGTCCAGAATGAGGTGATGCTGTTGCCACGTGGTGGTATCCCACACAGATATGCCGCGTGGATTTTCGGCAACGGCAAACAGTGTGCCATCTGGACTGAAGGATGCCCGTGCAGTGGGCGATTGCTCCAACTGGATCACGTGTTGTTCTCCGGTGGAAGGTTGGAGGAAGGTCACTTCATCGTAGTAGTTATTACCGCCGATCCGCAGCAGCGCCAGCGTCATCCCATCCGGGGAGATGGCAACCGGACTGTGGCAGGGACTGGTGTATTCGCAAGTGTCGTTCAGGTCGGGGAAATAGTCGTCCAGGGGGATTACCGTATTGGTCTCTGGTTCCCATACATAGCTGACAGCCCAGTATGCGGGGTATGGGCCCGATACAAAATAACGGAAATACACCTGTTGGTTGTCCGCTCCAAACAAAAACTGCAAAACCTTACCACGCCCCTCTTCCGATGCTTCCATCGCATGTTCATCTAACAGCGTTTGTGTTCCCGCATCCCAGATGGACATTAACATTACAGGGCCATTGCCCACCGCGATCAGCGAGCCATCACGTGACCACGCTGCAATATCCCCTTCTGTTTCCCACAACAACTCCCCTCCGGCATCCATGACCTGTACCGTGTCACCACTCACCCCCAGCAACCGTCCGTCTGGATTGTAAGCAAGTCGTGTGTAGGTATCCGTGAGGACAAATTCAGCGAGGTGTTTGGGGTCTTGTGTGTCATACAGCCAATACCCATGATTTCCACCGACTGCCAAACGTGCGCCGTCTGGTGACCACGACATGAACTCGTTGCGCTCACCCTGGCCGTAACGGGCGATTTCGGTTGGCTGGCTGGACTGTGCCTGTACGGGCAATACAACCAAGGACAGCATCACCACAATAGTTGACAGGTGTCTCATAATGGGAGTACCCCGGGAGCCAAAAAACGGACGAAACTATCCCCCATTATTATAGTCGAACTCATCACGGCGTGCAGGATGTCCGCCTGCAACACGGGGATGTTCTTTTGGTTGACGGCATCCACCAACTATGACGCACGTCGCAAGTGCATTGTTGTTGCCTATCCACTGTGTGACAACGTGCGTCCGTACAGCATCGGCATGAGCGTGAAAACTTTGCCGATCTGTCATAATGAACTGCTGCAATACCTGCCCTGAACCTACCGACAACTATTCAATCGTATAAGAAAAGGAATCCGGAGATGATCAACGATCTTCGCACTGCCGCTTTGCGCCGCTATCACGAGACGTTCGATCCGGCGCAGTACAACACGATCGCCCACAATGTGGCCTCGAACCTCAATATTGAACGCGACGATGCCCGCGTCGCTGATGGGGTGCTTATGGGATTAAGGTTGGATAATTCGCAGACGCCGCGGCAGAGCAGGTTGTAAGTCCCTCGCTTGGGTAGGTTGAACTTTTAAAACAGCTTCTGACCCCAGCGTAAGCATGGTGTGAAAACAGCAGCAAGCAGCATCAGCCGTAGACGGGGCGCGTGCGCCATTCCTCAACGGACCAGCGAGGGTCGGTCAAACCAGCCGCCATGGCGGGGGTACGGGTTAGTTTCTCTTGGCGCAGCGAAGGATGCGGACGAACAAAATGATAAAACGAGAGATACAGCGCAACGTGAGTCTGTAAACGGTCGTGTCGGCGACAAGTTGCCCAGGTGCGGCGATGGAGAGCGCCAACGCCATGGCGAATGGAGAGATTCACGCGTTCAATGAAGGACGTCTGGATGATGCCGGTGAAACCCAGTTCGCGCAACTGCTGCCGGACGTGAAGGAGTGAACCGCAAAGCGTGCGTGGGAAGGTGGCAATGAGACGACGGGAGCGCAGGATCTTGACGATCTGGGCGAGATGGATCTGTGAACTGACGACCCAGACCCCTTCGACCCAAGTGCCGAAATGAGCGGTGAGAAGGGCATGATACTGGCGCAGCCCGTCGGAGAGAAAGAGGGGAACATGACCGGGAGAGAGGCGGTCGCGGAGGCGGTGGATGAAGGGCATGGCGTCAGGGGTTTTGCGGGAGGCGAGCAGATAATTGAGGACGAGCTTGGTCGTGGGGTCGATGGCGAGCCAGAGCCAGCGAACGCGCGGGGTGGCACGGAGATCGGCGCGGATTTCGTCGAGCTGCAGGACTTCAGGGGTGAGGTCGCGGAGCAGGGCATCGTGAAGATGGTCAGCGTGTGCGCCGAAACGGTCGAGCCAGCGGGCAACAGTATCCTCGTCAATGCCCAGCACGCGAGCGATGTCGGCGCGGGACATGCCGAGCGCGAGGCGCAGAAAGGCGGATTGGACGAGGAGGAGGGGTTTGTGCAGGCGAAAGCGGGGAGTGTTGCGGCGGCAGGAAAAGACGTGCTGGCAGGCTTGGCAGCGGAAGCGACGGATATCGCGGTGCTGACCGTGCCAACCGTCGGCGACGAGGGCGTGAACGGCGGCATCGGTGCAGCCAAAATACGGGCAGTCGGGATGGAGGCAGGCGTGACCGTGGGTAGCAATGCGTTTGGCGCGCCCGCGTTTGGATTTCCAGGTTGAATAGGGCAGCGGAGCCGGGCGAGGTGGGGATGCGCCGTGTTGAGCAGCACACAGGGGCAGTCGTGTGGAGTCTTCGGCTTGGGGAGTTTGCTTTCAAACCAGCGACGACGAATGCGGGTCAGGTGGTCGCTGAGCGTTGTGCGAGTTGCTTTCGGTTCGAAGAGGGCGCGGAGCGTGAGTCCGAGCGCGCCAGCACTCCATAGGAACAGAATGCTGGCGACGGCAAAGCAGAATGAACCCGCATAGAGCGTCGTTGGCATAGCGCACTTTGTTTGTCTTTGACAGCGAAAGCGCGGCAGTTTAGAAGTATTTGGCGCGCCAGTCAAGGGAAAATTGAATTATCCAACCTTGAGCCGGCAACCACCAGAATCACATCTTGGATTAAATGATCTCAAATTTATTTAGTCAACTCATGTGATAATCTCAATTTTAAGAGGCTGACATTCGCCCCACAAGTACAGAGCAGCCCAGGTTGACTTTCTGAATTTCAGAATCGCTTGGACGACAACACCGCTAGGGTTCCGTCGATGACCTCCAGAGAGCGTTCATAGTTCCTGAGCGCGACACAGGCATTGAGCGCATCGACGATGCTCAGAGATGCGATCCTGCTGGTCATCGCCTCGGTGCGGAACTGTGTCTCACGCGCAGCAGTGTGCAGTACGACATCGGCAAACGCTGTGATGGGCGACTTACCATAATTGGTAATCCCGATTGTTTTCGCACCCGCCTCTTTCGCTAAACGAGTCGCCGCGAGCGTTTCCATCGTACTGCCGCCATGCGAAATGGTGATCGTCACCACGTCCGGTCTGGTCAGCGATGCGCTCACCGCCTGAACATGCGAGTCCACCAGCACCGAACACTTGATGCCGATCCGCAGCATACGGTAATGCGCGTCGATAGCGACCGAGGCGGCGCTGCCGATCCCGTAAAACTCTGCACGCTCTGCCTCGAGTATTAGGCTGACAGCGCGCTTCATCGCGTCACGATCCAGCACATTGAGCGTATCGATGAGCGCCTGAATGTCGCTTTGGAAAATCTTTTCGACAACCGTATCGATGTCGTCTTCGGGCTGTAGATCCTCATGGATAAAAAACTGAACCGGGTTCGCCAGATCGCGCGCGAGGCTGAGTTTGAGATCCTGAAAGCCTTTTAAGTCGATCTGCTGGCATAGACGCACGACACTTCCTTCGCTGACTTTGAGAGCTTCCGCGACATCGGTGACCGACATATGTATGATGTCTGCTGCATGGAGAAGAATATAGTCGGCGATGCGCTGTCCAATTGGCGGCAAATTGTCCCGAATCGTGCTAGATCCGTAGGTCTTTCTCGTCAGGTGTCAGTCGGCATGCTGCAAACACGTCAAAGAGGCGTGTGGCGAAGCAGAATAGGAAGTGATAAATCATCGGTCGCGGAATACAGCCTCAACGATGGAAGAACGGGAAGCAAGCGTACCTCGTTTTTCTCTTCAGTTGGAGACTAATGGCAGGGAACGTTGAGGTTTTTCCACCTTACAGCCTCTTTGACTGATCAACCAGAGGTTTTACTGCGTTCCATTGCCAATACCTGTGCCAATTATGCGGTCAGTTGGTCAGGGTGACGAGTGCGAATGCCGCCTAAACGGATGAAACGGTGCCAAAGGCGTGAAAACAAATCATCATCGGGGGAAACGGGCAGCGATTTAATGGTTTCGAGCAGGTAACGCCGAGCGCGAAAGTGGGTTTTGAGGTCAAGGACGCTGAAATCGGGGTGCTGCTGACGATAGGGCTTTAAAAGGACGGCGGATAGGTTA
>Ga0163147_10005902_pt1 | contig 14643 bp, 8 predicted proteins | sample OliLakLV19MP6G1_FD_148597 | JGI IMG/M metagenome (GOLD analysis project Ga0163147, IMG submission 148597) | Freshwater microbial mat bacterial communities from Lake Vanda, McMurdo Dry Valleys, Antarctica- Oligotrophic Lake LV.19.MP6.G1 | ecosystem: Environmental > Aquatic > Freshwater > Lake >...
ACTCAGCAGGTCGATGTCGGGGGCGGTCAGTGGCGCGAGCGGGAGCAGTTTTACGCCGTCCAGTTCACCGGGGAGGCCGGGGCGCAGGTCGGTCTGGTAGGTGGCAGCGATGAAAATTGCGCTGCGTTCGGCCTGTGGGATTAACTCGCGCAGGACGGCGAGGCTCTCCATCGTCCATTGAATATCCTCAAGCAGGATGACGACGGGGACGGTCTGGCGCGTAATCAGGTTGATGATGGCGCTGACCATGCGCCTATCGTAGTCCGTCCCATTCACGGGCGGGGCGTCTGGGACATCGCGCCCAATCAGCACCGCGAGGTCTGGGATGATGTCTTTGAGCGTGGCCGCCTCTGTATCATTCAAGGCTGCGCCGAGGATGAGCGGGCGTATCGCCCCACGCCATAACTGATAGGGTAGACCTTTATCCTCAGTGATTTGGCCGCGTAGCGTTATCGCCCCGCCCGCCAGCGCGTGGACGGCCAATTCTTCTAGGAGGCGAGATTTGCCCGCGCCGGACTCTCCGCCCACCAGCCAGACCGCGCCGCGCCGACTGCGGAGGGTGCGCTCTAGCGATGTGCGGAGCGCGTCAAATTCTGCGGCACGCCCGATGAAGCCGACGGGCTGGAAAATCCTCTCGTGTAGCGGGTCGTCTGGGTTTAGGAGGGCGATTCCGCTGTGGTTTGACAGCGCCGCTAAGGTCGCCTCGACGGTGGGGTAACGTTGATCGGGCGATTTTGAGAGTAGGGTCTGGATGAACGGGCGCAATGCCGCCGGGATGGGGTCGAAATCTGGGATGATGGTCATGACCTCGACCATCAGGCGATTCCGGTCTGTGATGTCGAATGGGTGATGGCCGCCCAACATCTCATACGCCATCACCCCGAAGGCGTATAAGTCCGATTGAGGAGAGGGCGCGGCGTTCGCTAGCAGTTCAGGCGACAAGTAAGCCAGCGTGCCGTGCGCTTGGGGTAGGCGTTTGGCCTCTTGCGCGGTCAGCGCGACCCCAAAATCGACCAGTTTGATCTGTCCGATGGGGCTGACCAGCGCATTACTCGGCTTGAGGTCACGGTGTAGGATTCCGCGCCGGTGCAGATAGGCGAGGCCGTGCAGACAGCCCATCAGCAGCCGGACTTGACCCGCTAGCGGCAATAGCAGGCCAGCTTGGGGCAAGGTACGCGCCGATTCCATTAGTTCCATCGTGAAGAATGGGCCGCCCCAATCGAAGCCATAATCCAAGACCGTGGTGATGTTGGGGTGGCGCAAGCCAGAGAGCGCCCGGAACTCTTGCATGAGGGCGATGCGCGGCGCGGGGTTGTTGGCGCTGGCGTTGGATTGCAGTTGGATGGGGTTGGCGGTCAAGCGTTTGAGGGCGATTTTCTGGCGGGTCAGCGGGTCAAACGCACGGTAAGCCTCGCCCATGCCGCCCACCCCCAGCATGTCGAGCAAGACATACCGCCCTCCGATATGAGCTGGGTGCAAGTGGGAGGTCATGGATTGACTCCATTTGGTGATAACAATGTCGCAAACTATAACGTGTTTTTGGGGGAAATGCTCAGTTGGTGTTTGGCGTTTAGAAATTCTAAGCGTAAGATATGAAGTAACATCGAATATCTTTTCTGTATAGAACAATAACGGTTTTGATGAGCAACCCATTTTAGGAGGGCGCGCTGATGTCACAGCACCCTATTCACACCTTAGAAGAACTCAGCGCCATCTTGGACGCGCTTCCAGATTATGTGTTCGTCGTAGAAGTTGAAGCGATGTGCGTCATTTACGCGAATCGGGCGTTTACGGCGTTGATTGGGGGCGGGGAGAAAACCACCTTAGTCGGCGAAAGCCTCTATGACCTCTATCCGGCGGAAATGGCCGAGACATTCATCGCGCAAAACAAGGAAGTCGTCGCCACCCGCCAAACCATGCACATCCTAGAGACGCTCAACATGCCTAGCCGCACAATTTATGCCGATACCTACAAAACGCCGCTGTATGGGGCGGATGGGGAGGTCTACGCGGTCTTAGGCACGTCACGCGACTTGACCGAGATGGAACAGATGCGCCAGACTCTAGCGCGGCGCACACAGGAATTGGAGCAGACCAACCAATTGCTCATCGCATCGGGCGGGTTTTTACAGAGCGTGTTGGATAGCCAATCGTCATCCATCGCAGTCATCCACGCGGATGGGTCAATCCGGGTGATTAATGCCCATTGGCGGCGGCTGGCCGCCGAAAATCCAAACGCCTTGAAGGGGCGTGATGGGTTGGGCTTAAATTATTTTGCGCTGTGCAGCCAGATTGTGGGCGGGGATGCCGTGATTGCGGAGGAATTGGAGCGCGGTCTACGCGCCCTATTGGACGGGACGATACCAGAGTTTTCGTTCGAGTTCCAAGATAACACTTCGCAGCCGCACCCGGTCTGGATTGAGGTGCGGGCGTCGCGGTTTCTGAGTTTGAGCGCGCCGCACGCGGTCATCGCGCATACCGACATCACGACGCGCAAGACGGCTGAACTCCAAGCGGCGGACGCGCTACGCCACGAAAAAGAACTCGGCGATATGAAGTCGCGCTTTTTATCGTTGGTCGCCCACGAGTTCCGCACGCCCATCACGATCATCCAATCGTCGCTTGATATGGTGATGTATTACGGTGAGACGATGACTCCTGAACGGCGGGCGTCTCAGTTCCAGAAGGTCTTGGGGCAGCTTAAACGCCTGATGACCCTCATCGACGAAATCAGCTTCCTATATCGGATGCAGAACAGCGTCCTGAAAGTACAGCGCACGCCGGTGGCGATTGTGCCGTTCTTGGAACAGGTCATTGGGGAGGTCGAGATGGTTTATGGCCGTGAGGGCGAAATCAGCTTGGCGGGAGGCGGCTTAAGCCAAGAGGCCTCGTTCTCGTTGGATGAGATGCTGCTGCACCAGATTTTCTTCAACCTGATTTCCAACGCCGTCAAATATTCCTCGCCGGGGACGCTGATAACGGTCTTGACCGGTATGAATCAGGACGCGCTGGGGGTGACAGTGGCTGACCGAGGCATCGGGATTCTGCCGGAAGACCTCAAGCGGTTGTTCGAGCCGTTCTATCGCGGCGGGAATGTTGACCAGCGCAGCGGGACGGGTTTGGGGTTGAGCATCGTCAATCAATCAGTACGCGCCCTCGGCGGCAGTCTGGCGGTGGAGAGTCAGATTGGGGAAGGCACGACGTTCACCGTGAGTCTCCCTTTAGGACGGTAACTGTGGGCGACTCACACCTGTGTGGGCAGAATCAGGCTGAAGGTCGCGCCACGCTCCACTTGGCTGGTGATGTCGAATGTGCCGCCCATCCCATTGGCGCGACTGCTCATATTGTTCAGGCCGCTACCGCGTTGAACAGTAACTGGGTCGAAACCGCAGCCGTTGTCTGAGATTTCGAGGACGACGCCGCGACTGTCCTCTCCCAACGTCAAATAGACTTCGGTGGCGTTGGCGTGGCGGGCGATGTTCGAGAGCATCTCGCGCCCGGTTTGGACGAGCGCATGAACCAGTTGTTCACTCAAGCCACGGAAGGTCGTGGCAATGTCGCTGACGAGGCGGGCGGAACTGACCGAACGGAAATTCTCGCTCAAATCACGGAACTGGTCTTGTAGGCTGACGGTATAGTTGACATTGAGGTGCAGGTCACGGATATAGCGGCGTAGGTCTTCGATGACGTGATTGAGGTCAGAGGTCGCGCCCAGAAGTTGGCCTGACAGTTCCGGCGTCGGGTTGCCGGTCATACGGGCGATATCCAATTTGATTCCGACGGCGTAAATTTGCTGGATGATGCCGTCGTGCAGTTCCATTGCGATACGGTCACGCTCCTCAATAATCGCCAACCGTCGCAGCGATTCCGACAGGCGGGCGTTTTCGATAGCGATGGCGGCGTGTCCGGCCAACAGCGTGATAATCTGCTCGTCATCAACAGTGAAGGGCTGGCCGTCCTCGCGGTCACACAGGTAGAGGTTGCCGAGGTGGACGCCTTTCGAGATGACTGGGACGCCCAAAAATGAGCGCATATTGGGGTGAAAGGCTGGGAATCCGACAGTGCGAGGGTCGTTTTTCATATCCGCAAGGCGGATGGGGACGGTGTGGGTCAGGAGTGCGCCCAATAAGCCGCGCCCGATGGGGAGGTGATCCATTTTCGAGATATGATGTTCAGATAGGCCGTAGGTCAAGAATTGTTCTAGCCCGCCCTGTCCATCTGGCACGCCGAGGGCGGCGTAACGTGCGCCGACCAAGCGGGCGGCGATTTCCGAGATGCGGCGCAGCACTCGGTCTAGGCTAAGTTCGGCGGTCAAGGTAGCTACGGCTTCGCTGAGGGCGTCAATACGCGACGATTGAGTCATAATCTCTTTAAGAGCCTTGCTCATCAAATCAAACGTCATGATTATACTCACTCATGTTAAACTAACGGATTGTTTTTTGTAGGAGGAGACGTATGGCGCAGATTCGAGTCTTGGTGGCAGACGACCATGAGGTGGTGCGGATGGGCGTCAAAGCCATGCTGCACCAAAACACCAATATTGCCGTGATTGCGGAAGCATCCAACGGCGAACAGGCCGTCCAAGAGGCGCTGCGTACCCGGCCGGATGTGGTGGTCATGGACATTCGGATGCCGGGGATGAACGGGGTCGATGCTTGTCGCCAAATTACTGAACAGTTGCCGGATACCAAAGTGGTCATGTTGACCTCATTCGCTGAGGATGATTTGCTATTCGCGGCCATCCGGGCGGGCGCGGCAGGGTATGTGTTGAAGCGGATTGGCAACGACGACCTCGTAAAGACCGTAACGGCGGTGGCGAGTGGTGAATCGACGCTCGACCCGGCCATGATTGCCACGGTCTTTCGGGAGGTCGCGCAACACGAAAAATCGAAAGAGGCGCTGGCCTTTACCGGCTTATCCACCCAAGAATTGCGCGTGCTGTCTTTAATTTCCGACGGCATGACCAACCGCGAAATCGCCGGAAAATTGTTTCTTGGCGAAGGAACGGTACGGAACTATGTCAGCAGCATCTTGGCTAAACTAAGTTTGTCCAATCGGGCAGAAGCGGCGGCCTATGCTGTCCAGCATCACGTCAAAGATTTCGTCAATTTTGAGTAGGATGTACCCGTGTATGCCCGTATCAGAGATGGGAGGCGTTATGAGAGATGGTGTTACCCGTCAATTTCCATAACGCTTCCTCCCTCATCAAAGGCGATTATCAAGCATCATACGCGGGGCGGAACGACCAAGACCGGACACGGCGCTTGAGGTAAGACATCGGCAACCACGCTGCCCAAAACGGCGCGTGTTATCCCTGCGCGCCCATGAGTCGCCATCACAATCAGGTCACTCCCTTGTTTGCGTGCGATATTGACGATGGTTTCTACCACAGCGCCGGGTTCTACCTGCGAGGTAATCTTATGTCCTTCCATCGCGAATCGAGTCGTGATACGGTCAAGATATTCGTTTTGGATTTGTATGGCACGCGGGTCATAGGCATAGCGCGGGTCAGCGACCAACGGGATAGCCTCGCCCATAAAGCTGGAGACCATCAATGTCGCTGCCCAATCTTGTTCCATAACCGATAGCAAGTGAATCCGTGCATCCACATCAGCTGCATGGAGCGCAACCTTCAAAGCCGTCTCGGCAAGGTCTGAACCATCTAATGTGACCAAGATATTTTTAAAGGCCATGATAATTTCCTCCACTTTTGGTCATTCGAGCTTACTTTTAGCATAGACCGATGCGAGGAAGTGGACGCCTGATGGATGTCACCATGATAGGGTGATAGAGGTCATGGGTGATAAAACACGCCCAGCGCCAAACGCGGAGTCGGCGGGGCGGCGTCACCCGTCACGACATCGTATAGACCCGTCCAGACCGTGTACCAGCCCGGAGCGAGGTCATCTGGCAAGCGTAAGTCATCCCGATATAGGCCGCCGGTTGACCATGACGTGCTGGTGATTTCACTGTGGCGGATGCCGTGGTCTAGCACGATGGCGGGGGTGGAGTCATCCAGAATCCCCGGCGTCAGGTGAGTCAAGATGCTGTGGGCGTTGGCCGTCGGCGTGCCAGCCTGCCAATACAGCGATAAAACCGTCCCCGGCTGCCCCGCGCCGGATAGCGACCATCCGCGTAGGCGGGCGACATCCCCAAAATCCAACGTGATCGGGTGGGTGATTTCGGACGGCGGGACATCCCACGGGCGGAACTGCATCACGCCTAAAGGTTGACCGTCGTCGATGCGCTGGGCGTTCGCCAGATAATACAGGCGGGCGGATTCTGCGCGGGCGTCGCCAGAGACGAACACCGTATCGTTATCCGTCAATAGGCGGGCGAAGTCGGATTCTGGGTCGGCGTCCCCCGGCGGCATGAAATATAAGGGGAGGCGCAGATAATATTCGGCGGCGGTGTCCGGCGTCCCCAGCACGAATATCGAGTCGGCGGATTGGCGCAGAGTCAGGCTGGCGGCGAGGCTGCGCCAATCGGGAGACTTGGGCGGGTCAATCGTCCAATAGCGGGCGAGTCCGACCCCCATCAGAATCAGCGCGGCGCTGGTGAGGATTACCCCGCCGCGCCGCAAGGTCAGCATCCCCAGCAGTAGCGAGAGCGGCGCGACGACTCCAATCAGATACCCCGGCAGGAAAAAGCCGGACGATACCCGCGCCGCGAGGGTGAACACGAGGATGGGGACGGTAGCCCATATCAGCGCGGTTGCAGTAGGACGCCCGATGGGGCGTCCGTACAGGAAGAAATACAGGCCGATTATGGTCATGAAGGGGAGGGTGAGTAGGCTTGGCGTTGACCCGAACAGCAACGACGGCAGATAACTCGTCAGCAGCACGCTGAGGTCGAATCCGGTGGAATGGGTCTCGAAGCGACTGTTGAGCAAGAAATTTAGCAGCATCAGCCCGACGGGGATGCACAAGACGGTCACTGGCAACCATAAGCGCGTGATGGCGAATCTTATTGAGCTGGATTTTTTCTTATCGGTGTGGGCGAGTACGCCGGTCAGGACGAGCGCGATTTGCGCGGCAAATGAGAACGCCTCGACATACGATAAATAAAATGTTACGGTCTGGCTCATCACGTAGGCGACTGCACTGTGCGGGGTGCGGGCGGTCAAGGCACGCCTGAGCAGCAATACGTTTAGGGCGGATAGCGCTGATAGGGTTGCGAGGGTGCGGGCGTCTTGCGCGTGGTACACTAAAAACGGATTGAGCGCCCAAACTGCCGCCGTGAATAAGGCGGCGCGTCGGCTGGCGGTCATATCCAGCGCCAAGCGCGTGACGATTGACATGCCGATCAGGTTTGAGAGGGTAGGGAGCAGCCGGGCGGCAACTTCGCTGATGCCCATCAAGCCCGTCCAGCCGCTGAAGAGCAATAACGCCCCGGCGGGGTGCGGCTCTCGTGATAAGACGGCGACCCATGAGGGTGAAAACGGATTGTTCGTCCAGTTGAGCAGGGCATAGGCTTCGTCCCCGCGCACAGGGACAGTCCCCAACCCGCCAACCCGCAGCCCAAAGGCCAAAATGAATAGAATTATGAGTACAAATCCACCGCTTGCCCTACGCAAGATATCACTACCTATTCTTGTTATCATTGACTGTGTTCTGCGAGAAACTGGAAGAACTTTCTTGAATTTGAAGATATGAGGCTTTTTAACGACTTAAGCTATTGCTTATTTACTAAAATACTAAATGATATTATTATGTTTCACCACTATTTTCGAGGGTCGGAACTTTATTTAGCCTAAAAATTCATTTTAATACACGTAATTTCGATTTTAATTTCATAAAACACATCACAGATTTGTATAATGAAATATCCTTGATTTACAGGGTTTCACCTATAAGTACCCTATGATCTCAGTGACAAAGAATTATTTACACCCTATTGACGTTGTTTTAAATTTGATATACTGTTATGTGCATAGTGCAGTTCCCTCACTTTTTGAGTGTAGTTGCTCAGAAAACTTCATGATGTGTTTTTTTCATGAGTAAACCTTAAGAAAGTGTGAGTGCAGTACATCCGAATTTTATTGCTGTTGCGAATTGTAATTGTATCAGCCTACCTTACCCATTCGGACGTGTTTCTAATTTTCATCCGGTATTATCAATCACTATAGGAGTGAGTATCATGGGCCGTCGGCCAAAAGACCCCAATGCAGTCCCTGTCGTAAAACCCGCAAAACGGCGTGCGCGTCTGAACGCGGCGACCACACCACAAGGTAATAAATATATGCCGGCACAATCTATTACAGATGCCGTGCCTTCCACCGATTGGTCACTGCGTGACTGGATCCGCGAATCTGGCGGCCCGACCATCAAGCAAGTGATTTTCTACGCAAATTCGGTCTGGCCGCTCGAAAAAGAATGGCCTGAGAAGACGGTTTATAGTTGGGTCAGCCGTGGTATCCCTAGCCGTGACGATGCGTTGCGGATTATCTCGGCGCTCAAATTGGCCGCCGCTTCGCGCTCACGCACCTTGTTCCAAGGGCTGAGATTGTTCGATCACGCCGAGACGTTCCTGTTCAGCCGCTCCTGCCTCGATGCGTTTAGACCTCCTTCGTTCGTGGAACTTCGTCAGATGGTCGGCTCGGACGCCATCCAGAACGACGGCCTGAATGATACCCGCGTGTTAGATCGCGTCACCCCGCCCCCTCCAGCCCAACTCTATGGACGTGATTTGGACGTGATTCGTCTCCTCACTGAAATCGAGAGCTACCCCTTGACAATCCTGCACGGTGATGCCGGCATCGGCAAAACCGCGCTGATGTGGTCAACCGCGCAAGAAGCGCGTTCCCCCAAATATGGCATGGTCAACGAGTATGACTGGGTGACTGTCACCCCCCAGACGCCGGTCTCTGACCCGACATGGCAAGCCCGCACGCTCCGCAATATCGCCGCCCGCTTTAAGTGGTGGGAAGCGGTTGGGATGGCTGAGGATGAACTGCACGATGCAGTCGCCAAGCGCATGAGCCGCGAGAGCATGTTGATGATTTTTGACCAAGTAGACGACGCTGACCAAATGAACGATTTGGTGGCTTGGCTCAAGACGTTGCTGCCGGAAGGTCAAAACTCGGAAGGCGGACGTGCGGTTGTCGTCTCGCGCCAAGTCCCGCCTGCTGATTGGCACGCCTTACACCTCCCGCCCATCAAGGGCGAACGGGTGCGCGATTTATGGACATCATTTGAGGCGATTGCCGCTAAGAAAAACCAGAAACTCGAGGCCGCTGCACGCGACATCGTTTTGAAGGGCGCTGCTGGCAATCCTTCAATCGTCAAGTTCGGCGCGACCTTCGCTATGGTCGCTACCGCGCCGCATGAGGTGATTTCGCTGTTTAACGGTCTAGGTGGTAAGGCCGTTGACGTGCAAATTTCGCACATCATTTATCAACTCTTGTTCAAACTGCCCGCGCCGACCAAGTGGCTGGCATTGGTGGCTGCGCGTACAGGGCTTGATTTGACCGACGACTCGCTGTATGAGTTGTGGGATACGCGCAGTGAAACCGGCAATGTCGAAGAATTCCAAGCCGCACGCGATGCCTTGATTGAATACGGGGTGTTGACGCCGATGCGTCACCGCCGCGAGACCTATCTCATGGCTCCCACCGTGCGCGAAGTCTTGATGACACAGAGCCTCTAAGATCCTGATGTGATTTGCGGGGCTTGGCGCGCCAAACCTCAGCATAGATAACTCGAAACTTGATAAACCACAGAAGCAATTCTGTGGTTTATTTGTTTTAGGCTGGGTTCATCTTGCAAAGAGGATTTCATGCGACGTATGAGACTATTTTTATGGGTTGTTTTGGTGGTCTTAGGGGGCGCGGCGCTGGCAACGGCGCAAGACGCCCCGTTTGTTTTGAATGGGCAGCCGTATGACATCGGTCAGCCGACTTTGCGCGATGTGTTCATTGACCCGGTGAACGGGGATGATAACAACGACGGAAGCAGCGCCAGCCCGTGGCGCACGCTCGATCATGCGTGGATTCAACTGCCGATGGGCGGGACGTTGACTGAGGGGGTTCGGATGGTGCTGCGCCCCGGCACATTCACCCCGGAGATGACGCCAAATTATTGGGAGTCGCGCTATGGGACGTATGCCGCGCCCATCGTCATCACCAGCGAATCGGGCGCGGCCAGCGTGATTCTTCCGACGGTCAATATTTTTGATGTGCGCTATATCTACTTCACCGACCTGACGATTGCGGGTGAGAGCGATACTATTTTCCACTGTGAGCGCTGCGACCACCTGTTATTGCGCGATATGGTCATTCGCGGTGGTGAGCCGGAGACCTATGTCTCGCAAGAGGGGGTCAAGGTTAATCAAAGCCAGTGGGTTTTCATCGAAAACAGCGACATTAGCGGCGCGTGGGACAATGCGGTAGATGTGGTGGCCGTCCAACACGGTCACATGCTGGATAACCGACTGCATAACGCGGGCGATTGGTGCGCGTATGTGAAGGGCGGCAGTTTTGACTGGCGGATTGAGCGCAACCGTTTGTTCGACTGTGGCACGGGCGGCTTCACGGCGGGGCAGGGGACGGGATTCGAGTTCATGGTCGCGCCGTGGCTGCACTACGAGGCGTATGGGGTGGTCGTCGTCAACAACCTGTTTTATGACATCGAAGGCGCGGCGTTTGGCGTCAACGGCGGCTATAACGTTTTGTTCGCCTATAACACCGCGTATCGGATTGGCGCACGCAGTCATGTGATTGAAGTCGGCCCCGGCATCCGGTCTTGTGATGGGGATACGGCGACTTGTGCGGCGAATCAGGCTGCGGGCGGCTGGGGTCCAAATCAGACCGGCGTCGAGGCATACACGCCCAGTCAGCACGTCTATATCGTCAACAATGTGATATACAACCCGCCGGGGTCTGGGAGTCAATGGCAGCAAATTTTCATCAGCGGCTCAAGCACGCCGGACGCGGAGACGAATATCCCCAACCCGGCACGGGTCGATACCGACCTCGTGATTGCCGGAAACCTGATTGTGAATGGCTCGCCGGAACATCCGCTGGGGATTGAGGACAGCGGCGCGTGCGAGGACTCTAACCCGACGTGCAACGCCGCGCAACTACGCGCTATGAACGCGATTAACACGGTTGTCGCGCAATTGACCGACCCCGACAATGGGGATTTCCATCTGCGGGCGGATGGGATGATTCAAACAATAAGCGTGCCGGATTTCATCTGGGATTTGCCGTTCGCGGATGTGCCAGTCGGCCAGACGCATGTGACGATTGAGCATGATTTCAGCGGCGTGGCGCGTTCAAGCGGCGGACTGCCGGGGGCATTTTTTAGCGATTCGGATGTGGCGGTAGGGTTGTCTATACCGACGGCTGAAACGCCAGAGGTACAACCTACCGACACGCCCGACGATTCCGGCGCTGAGACGGTCATCGAGCCGCCGACCAGCTTGCCAGCGGGCGGGATTGCGCTGATTACATTGGGCGACAGCCTGACTCAAGGGGACGGCGACAATGACGGCGCGGGCTATCCGGCGCGGCTGAGTGGGATGGTCGAGTCGCTACGTCCGGGGTCGAGCGTGCTGAATCTCGGTCAGAGTGGATGGTCAAGCGATGCGCTCATCAGCGGCGATCAAGGGCTGGAGGGTCAATTGGGGCGGGCAGTGACCGCGATTGAGGCCGCGCAAGCCGCCGGACAAGTGCCTGTGGCGCTGGTCTGGATTGGCAGCAATGACCTCTGGTATGCCTATGAGTATGGCCCGACCCCGATGACCCGTGACGCGGAGGACGAGGATTTATTGCGCTACGCGACCAATCTTGACCGTATCATCAGGGAATTGACTGACGCGGGCGCGGTGGTCGGCGTGGCGTTGTTGGATGACCAGAGCAAGCGCCCGGTAGCGATAGCCGGTGTCGCTTTCCCCAGCACCCCGCCGGAAGAATTGACCATGATGAGCGCGCATATCGGGCGCTATAACGCGGCGCTGACCCAATTGGCGGAGTCCTACGGCGCGTTGGTGGTCGATTTCTATAACACGAGCATCTTCACAGACGCGGCGACATTGGCCGACGACGGCAATCATCCCAACGGCGCAGGTTACGATGTGATTGCGGGGCGCTGGTTCGATGTGCTGTCTCCGTTGATGCGGTGATAACGATATAGGATTCGCAAAGCGGATGGGTGGGCGCACAACGGGTGCGCCCACCACAAACCCGAATTATCGCGTTATTCGTCCGTGACGGTGGCAGTACGCGGCTTGCGGATACTGCTCTGCGAGGCCAAGGTGATAATCGACGGGCCGAGTTTGCGCTGGATGATGTGGAATCCGATGGCCTGCAAAACACCGTACAACAGGGTTGAAGCGCCCAATAACCCAAACAGTACGATTTGCGCGACGCTGGCATTCCCGAAAGGCGGGTTAGGGAAACTGCCGGCAATCGCCAAATAGGTGGCGAATCCGCCGATGAAGCCCGCCTGATAATTGGCGATCAATAGCACCCAAACACCTTTGTGCTTACGGGTGTCGAGCCACAACCATTTCAAGGTCTGCGCGGTGATCATCAGCGGGATATACACCAAGAACAGCGCAAAACTGATATTCAAAGCCCCGATGTTCGCCGCAACGCCAGTGAAAAAGCTGAATACTGGGATGATGATGGGGATATAGAGCAGTCGTAGCAGCCACGGGCGCTTCTGGACGCGGCGTGATGGGGTGGGGAAGCGCAAGATGAAGTCGATAACGACGGCGAAAAACGCCATATAGAAAATTTGCGCCATCGCGATATTGACATGAATCGTGCCAGTGGCGGCCAGCGCCATCCCTTGTAGCAGCATCAACCCGGCAAAAAGTTGACCGTTCGGTTCATCACCCCAGCGACGTAGCACCCAAATGGCGGCCAGAATCGAGACGATGGCGGGGATTCCCAAGACGGTCATCTCATACATGGTCTGCACGTTACGGTCTAAGTTGACCGTGATGTCAATTTTCTCATCGCCGCGTGTGACGCGCCGCGTGATGCGGTCTCCCAATTGTGGTTGCCAGTTGACGCCGTACATCGAGCGTTTAATCGAATTGACGGTATAGTTGGCGTCCTCGTCGCGACGGTCTGTCTCAAGGTCGGCGACCATTTTATCCCCGACCTGAATCCCAGCGATTTCACCCGGGCTGCCCGGAAAGACCCCGTTAACGATGCGGAAGGCCTCGCCTTCCTCACGCGGGCGGATTTCGAGGCCATCGGTGACGAAATCAGGCGTGCCGTTCGCGAATCCTCGGTAGAAGGTTGACCACATCATCAGATTGACCACGATAGCCAGCGCGACCAGCCCCCACATGAAGCCGCGCAGGGTGATACGCGCCATGTGTAGCGCCTCGGCTTGGGCGGGGTCAACGATGGTGACGATTCGTTCGCGGCGGCGTTCCGGCGCGAGGGCGTCGGTCAGCGCCCCGACGAATTCGCGGGCGGTGGCGTAGCGCTCACTGGGGTTTTTTGCCAGCGCTTTCGTGAATACCGGGTCGGCCTTTTTGCCGTGGGCGGCGGTCACATACGCACTGAACGGCGTCGGGGATTGGTGCAACCGCTCTAAGAAAATGTTGGGGTTGCCCGCTTCTTCATACGGCACATGACCAGACAGCACCTGATAGGCGATGGTGGCGAAGGCGTATAGGTCGGCGGCGGCGCTGGCCTTATCTCCCAGAATTTGCTCTGGGGACATATAAGTTGGCGTGCCGCTGACGGTGCTTTCCATCGGGGCGTCCGTCGCAGTCACAGGGGCAGAGGCGGCGGCCAATTCGACCAGTTTGGCGAGTCCGAAATCAACGATGACGGCTTGGCCTTGCTCGGTGAACATGATGTTGGCGGGCTTGAGGTCACGGTGGATGACCTTGCGCTCATGGGCATAATCTAGCCCGGCCGCCACTTGTTCGAGGATGTCGAAGGCCTCATGCAGTGGCAGCGCGAGACCGTTCAGCTTGTGATGAAGGGTCTGCCCCGGCAGAAATTCCATCGCCATATAGGTTGTTGGGCGTTGGTTGAAAGGGGCAGTCCCAAATTCATAGACGGTGACGATGTTGGGGTGGCGCAGGCGGGCGATGGTACGCGCCTCACCCATGAAAGACGCTTCTGATTTCTGGTCATTGACCAAAACGTCGTGCAGCATCTTGAGGGCGACACGTCGGTCTAAAAAGGGTTGATGACCCTCATACACGACCCCGAATGCGCCGGAGCCGACCTGTGAAACGATACGATATGCCCCAAGTGTATTCATAAGTACCTAATGACCACGCGATTAGAGAGCGTTATGCCGATGAAACCTAGTATAACATAAGGATCCTTTGCTTACCTTAACATCGTTATTTCCTGTATGAACGTAACTACTCAGCCATCATTTCTTCCCTCAATTTGATGCTCTATATCATCAAATTGGCCGAAGCGTGTGGGAACTCTTCCCTCAGATGATTGGGCCAAGTACCGGTCAAAACCTCGTTTTCCCCTCAAATAGGGGCTGAGTAGTTACGTATGAACTATGAATCCTTCAATAGGATTAACAACCATTAAGACCTGATTGAGGTTTTCAAGTGTATAATTATTCTTAATGATAGATGAGATTTGGTCACCTCTCCAATGGTTAAACTCAGCACGATCCGTTCGCTTTACGTTTCCGCTCTTCTGGT
>Ga0163147_10005904_pt1 | contig 14640 bp, 16 predicted proteins | sample OliLakLV19MP6G1_FD_148597 | JGI IMG/M metagenome (GOLD analysis project Ga0163147, IMG submission 148597) | Freshwater microbial mat bacterial communities from Lake Vanda, McMurdo Dry Valleys, Antarctica- Oligotrophic Lake LV.19.MP6.G1 | ecosystem: Environmental > Aquatic > Freshwater > Lake >...
ACTCTCTCCCTCGACCGCCGCCGCATCCTCGACCGCTGGGACCGCAGCGGACTCTCCGCTTCGGCGTTCGCTCCCTCGGTCGGCGTCAGCCCCTGGACCCTCTACGCCTGGCGGCAGCGAGCTCGCGACGGACGCTTTGCCTGCGGCAGCGGCGACGGTTGCGTGCCCTCGACCGCGATCGTTCCGGCATTCGTCGAGATCTCGGCGATCGGTGACCACGCGGCGGATCACGGCGACGGCGGCGCGGGACGCATCGAAATCTCGCTCCCGCGCGACCTCACCGTCCGCGTGGCGCCGGGCTTCGATGCCGACACGCTTCGCCTCGTTGTCGAGGCGATTCTTCCCTCGGCGTCGGCGTGAGGCACCAGCAATGCTCTCGCTCCCCGCAGCCGTCCGCAGCCGTCCGCAGCCGTCCGCATTTGGCTCGCCACTGACCCCTGCGACATGCGCAAGGGCTTCGATTCGCTCGCCGCAATGGTCCGCGAGCACTTCAAGGACGATCCGCTCTCGGGTCATCTCTTCGTCTTCCGTTCCCGTCGCGGCGACCGCATGAAGATCCTCTGGTGGGACCGCGACGGCTACGCGATCTGGATGAAGCGACTCGAGCGAGGCACGTTCCGCATCACGCGTCCCGATCACGCCCGCGGCACGCCCCGCATCGAGCTCCCGCGCCGCGAGCTCGCGAGCTCGCGATGATGCTTGAGGGAATCGACGCAAGGAATGTGACGGAATCGCGACGTTGCACTTGCGCTGTTCCGTAGCGCGTATCGGTTCAGCGCATCGTGACCCGCGCGATCGCCGCATCCCTTCTCAACGACGCCGACGACCCCGCCGAGCTTCGCGCGATGCTTCTTTGCGTGATCGACGAGCGCGACGCTCCGCAGTACGAGCGCGACGCTCCGCAGTACGAGCGCGACGCTGCGCAGTACGAGCGCGACGCTCCGCAGCGCAGTGCGAGCGCGACGCCGCCCTTGCCGCGGCCGCCGAGTCGGACCGCAAGCTCCGCGTCCATCTCTTGAAGCGCGTTGGCTCGCGCATCGAGTCGCTCGACGCGGCGCAACTGGCCCTTTTCGCCAAGGAGGTGAAGGCGATCGAGACGCAGGCCGAGGCGGAGTCGGTGACGGTCCCCTCGCACACCCGGCGAAATGAAGGATTTCAGCAGCCATCTGCAGACCGACGCCTATTCCGGTTACGCGGCGCTGCACGGCCCGGGCGGGGCGATCGAGATCGGGTGCTGGGCCCATGCGCGGCGTGGCTTCTTCGACGCGAAGGATCTCGCGCCGAGCTTCTGTCTCGACGTGCTCAAGGAGATCGCGAAGCTGTACGCGGTCGAGAGCGAAGCGACGGCGAGAGATCTCTCGCACGAGGAGAGGAAAGCCAGTCGCGCCGAGCGATCGCGTCCGCAGCGTGAGCGAGTGTGTGGTCTGCTTGAGTCGAATCGCCGGATCCACCTGCCGAAGTCAGCGGTGCGTATCTCAATCGAGTACCTGCGCACGCGCCGCGAAGCGTTCAGTCGCGACCTCGACGACGGTCTCATCGAGATCGACAACAACGCGTGTGAGCGGTGCATGCGGAGCCCGGCCATTGGCCGCACGAATTGGCTCTTCGCCGGAAGCGCCGACGGTGGCAAGGCGGTTGCTGCCTGGCTGAGCGTGATCCAGAGCGCCCGCCTTCACGAGGTGGAGCCGTGGGCGTACGTGAAGGATCTGCTGACGAAGCTGGCGGCATACCGCGACATGACGCCGCAGCGGAAGATGGCAGCGGGCGAGGCATACCTTCGCGAGCTCTTGCCCGAGGCGTGGCTCAAGGCGAATCCGGCCGCGCGGCTGCCGCTGGCGCGGTGAGGGCAGGTCGGACGGATACCCCCAGCCAACGTTCCGAAGAGGGTTCCTCTCGGGGAGGTGTTGCCCTCAGTGCGGATACCGTCTACACGCACGGCATCCAGCCCCCGCGCCGTATGCTCGGAGTGCGGCTACAGCAGTCGCTGAAACTGGCGACGATGGACCCGTACATCCACATCCAGACAGCAGGAATCAACTGATCGGCATTCGATCGAAGATGTGCTGGAGCCGTTCAAGAATCTCCAGGAGGAGCCGCAGAATCTCCTCCCAAGGTGGAGGGGGTGGCGGCGGCGGCGGCTCCGGAGGTGGACACTTGTTCGCGTACAGATTGCAGGCCTGAGTGGACTTATTCTGTAGGTCATCCTCGCTGCACGGTGGCGTCGGTGTTTCAGGCGCTGGGTGAGTGCAGAAGTTGCACGCATAGGCCAGGCAAGCGCACACCGAGTCGTGCTGATCCGGGCAATTTGGATTGTCCACAACGCCAGCACAGGCGTCGATGTTCGGTGTGGGGATCGGATTCCTTGGCCCGCCTGGAGGATCGGCGGGGTTGGGCTTGGTGTTGCAGCACTCCGCCTTCAGATTCTCACACGCCGAATGCATGTTGGGATCGGACTGAGCCCTGTCGATCGCATCTTGGACGAGAGAGCCCACGTACCAGATCTCGGTGATCGACCCTACCTGCCACAGGCCGATCGCTATCCCGCTATAGGTCTGGAAGATGGTGACGTTGTCGAGCGGACGGTTGCAGATCGCGACATCGAAGGTTGTGAGGGCCTGCTCAGGCGTGATGCCCAAGGCGCGGCAGCGCGCAGCGCTTGCATAAACCGGGTTCGGTCTGCCGAAGATGATGCCGGGGGAGGCGCTTGAAGTTGTGCGCCATGGGTCAGACGCGCCGGTGCGAGTGAAGCCCAGCGTGACCTGTACGTTCGAGGCGTCGTAGAACCGCATGCTGAGTGTCGTGGATGTCTGACTTACAATCTCGATGCGTGCGCCTGTCGCCAAAGGTGCGGGCACCGCTGCCGCAGCAACCGGCGCAAGCGCGATCGGTGCGATGACTAGCGCGCGTTGCGAAGAAGGCATGGTTGCGATCAGCGGTACGACGGCCGCAACCCCGAGAATTCCCAGAACGATTCCGCCAATCTTGGTCATGACGATTCTCCGTTGAATGAGAGGCTCACTGGACCATCATTGCCGACCATGTGACTGCCACACGAAAGGAGCGCGCCTGTGCTAGCCCGTGAATAATCGCGCATTCGGAGTGTTTGTTAAGTTGAGGAATGGCGGAGCCTCCGCAATTCGAGGTAGCCGAACGCGTCAAGCGTCCGGCGGATGGCGCGGAGTCCGCCATCGCCACCTCGGTCGCCGCGTAGGACTTGGCAGTTCGCGCGCTAGCCATCCGGCACCTCCTGCCGTCCCCACGGTCCAAATCAGCGTCGTCTCCCCACGGCGCCTTCCGGCGATCGCACCGCGATGATTGGAGGATGACCCGAGCCAACTCGGCGGCAATAGGAAATCCGCGCCGATTCTTAATAATCGGGACAGCCACCAAGTATGGCCCGCGTCGCGTGGACTTGCCCATTGTTGAAACGGGTCGGGATGCTGGCGCGTCATCGGAGTCATTGAAGTCACTGGAGTCGTACGCATGCCGCGAGTCGCCGGAGTCGTCGTCGCGGGTATGACCCATCACGTCACCAAAACGGGGGAACAACCGCCAGGACATCATCTTCACCGATGACGACCGGCGATTCAACATCGCCACCCTGGGGGGACAGATGGCCGAACATCGAGTGTCCCTGCTCGCAGGGTGCCCGTCCAAGTCAGGAAGTACGCCAGTGGCGGGGGCATCCGAGGCCGGAGGATGGTGGTTGAGCTCGCGTCGTGCTCGTCGTCGCGCATCGAAACGCGTCGTCGCGAGAGAGGCCGTCCTGACGAGCCGCGAGCGAAGCGACCGGCAGATGCTCATCGACGTCGGAGCACCCGGCTTCGCGCCTCTGTGCACGCCGCCCCGATGAACTGCGTCCCTTCGCTGCGCTCGGGCTCGTCCACTCCCCGTCACCCACTCCCCGCCACCCACTCCCCGTCACCCCGGTGCCCGACGTGTGGCGTCGAGCTCACCCCGACAGGATCATCACGCTCGGACGCTGAGCAACGCGGCGCCGCGCGTCAAGGGGCGTGTGAGGACGTCGATTCGTTGACGCGTACGGATCATGCAACTGATGGAAACGCACTGACTCTCATAGTGGTGGTCGAGACATGGGGGGCAGGTCAGGATGGTCCGCGGCAATGCGGTCCTCGATGTCGAAGGCGTCGAACATGCCACGCACCGTCTTCTTGTCGCCACGCATCGCAGGCATCCTTGGCAGTGCATCGCGGCACCCGCCACGTGCGGACTGCTTGACGCACGAGCGACCCGTTCGTCGCGCGATTCGCGGAGGTTGTTCAGCGTCCTGCTAGCATGCGGCCTCATGATTTCCAGGCGTCGGAGTCAATGTCCCTGCGATGAGCACTCAGGAGCGAAAGCTCCCGCGAGCGAGGACCCCTCGGAGATGAGACATCAAGGAGCAGACCTTGGCCGATAGCCCGGACAACTCTGGCCGGGCAACGCCGGTGTCGGATCAGATCCGGCAGCGCCTCCTGAGCGCGCGCAAGCGGTTCCACGCCAACGACAGCATTGCGGAGTTCATCGAGCCCGGCGAACTGGACGCCCTTCAGGGTGAGGTTCAGGCAGAACTCCAGCGAGTGCTGGATGCGCTGGTGATCGATACTCGCGGCGATCACAACACCCGGGACACCGCCCGGCGGGTCGCCAAGATGTTCATCACCGAAGTCTTCCGAGGACGCTATGAGCCCATGCCTTCGGTCACCGAGTTCCCCAATGTCGAGGGGCTGAACGAGCTCATGATCGTCGGCCCGGTCACGGTGCGCAGCGCCTGTTCGCACCACCTGTGCCCGATCATCGGGAAGGTCTGGGTCGGTGTCATGCCCAACGAGCACTCCGCCCTGATTGGCCTGTCGAAGTACGCCCGCCTGGTCGAATGGGTGATGGCTCGCCCCCAGATTCAGGAAGAAGCGGTCATTCAGCTGGCCGACCTGCTTCAGGAGAAGATGCGACCGGATGGCCTCGCGATCGTTCTCAAGGCCGACCACTACTGCATGCAGTGGCGGGGCGTGAAGGACATGGACTCCAAGATGGTGAACAGTGTCATGCGTGGAAGTTTTCTGAAGAACCCCGATTTGCGCCGCGAGTTCCTGACGCTCTTGAGCAACGACAAGCGGTCGTGAGGACATCACCATGTTGGTACGCCTTGTCTACGCCAGCCGGTCCGCCTCTCCAGTCACCGACGAAGTGATCGACAGCATTCTCTCGCAATCGCGAAAGAACAATCCGGAGCATGGCATCACCGGCGTGCTGTGCGTCTGCCACGGTGACGTGTTCATCCAGGTGCTCGAAGGCGGGCGGGGGGAGGTCAACCGGATCTACTCCAAGGTGCTTCGCGACGACCGGCACAGCGATGTCACGCTGCTGGACTACGCGGAGATCAACCAGCGTCGCTTCGGCGGTTGGCGGATGGGGCGCGTGCATCTGGACAAGGTCAATGCCGGCATCATCCTGAAGTACTCGGAGACGACCCGGCTGGATCCCTTCATGATTTCTGGCAGCGTCGCGCTGACGCTGCTGGAAGAACTCGTGAGCTCCGCCTCGATTGTGGGGGGCAGCTGATCGGGGCATGCGAGCAGGTTCCTTGCGACGCGTTCTCACACCCGCGTCGTGACACTTCCGATCTTCGGCAGCAACGTCGTTGTCACACACGATCAGGTGCAACAGTTGATGCCCCCCAAGGCCATCGGTGCACGTGACGCGATCCGGCACGCCCTCAAGGGCGTGCGGGCGACGGACGTTGCCACGAGATTGTCGGTCGCCGGAGCGATCCCCGATGATCCGGACTGATCCGGACTGATCCGGACTGATCCGGACTGATCCGGACTGATCCGGACTGATCCGGCGGCGCGGTATTCAGTGTGCAGATCATGCAGATCATGCAGATCATGCAGATCATGCAGGGCATGCAGATCATGCAGGGCATGCAGATCATGCAGATCATGCAGATCATGCAGATCATGCAGATCATGCAGGGCATGCAGGGCATGCACGTCACGGACACGCACGATCACGGTGAGTTTGCCGGAATGCCCGAGTCGCTCCGACCCACTGGTACTCTCCCGTCTGAACCACGTCGGCCGTCACGAGTGTGATGACGCTTCCATCGACGCTGATTTCGGGTGTTGGGACCGTTCATGCTCGTGCTCGTGCCCACGCGACCCCACGTGGGGTCGGCGGTGATGGCGCCGTTGGGCTTCTTCACCAGGAAGCGCTCAGCCAGATCACGAAGCCGACCGATCACCGGGATCTTCGGCATCATCAGGATCATCGCGCGAGGTGACCGCGGCCATTCCGCGCGATGATTTCATCAAGGCCAGCTGCTCGGGGCGCGTGGGGCGGGGACGAAGGAACTGGCACGAATGCACTGGGACGGCGACGCTCTGACCGAGTCCCCGATTCTGGTCAGGCATGTTCGCGGCAAGGAGCACCCGACGCCCGCCGCGTGTCGCTTTGTGGGGCGACACCGAGGACGGCGAACATTCGAACGCGAATCCGATTTCCGGGTGCGCGGAAGCCCGACGACGTGGCTTCTGCAACGTCACGACAGGGCCGAGGCGGTTTTCGGGCGGCGGGCCACGGCGGCGCGACAGGCTCTCCGCGCGGTCCGGTCGGTTGCTCAGCGCTCAGGAGACCACCCCAGATGCCAGACCAGATGCCAGACCAGATGCCAGACCAGATGCCATTCCAGATGTCCGCACCAGCTTCCCCCACGTCTGCGATCGCCAGACCCGCTTCCGTCACACACCGGACGCTTCTGACGCTCCGCGTCCTTGGCGCCGCCGCCTTGGCCTGCGCTGTCGCCTCCCCCTCGGTCATGGCTGGAGGATGTCCGACGCCGCTCTTCTCGCCCGATCAGCTCTACGGTGCGGGCGACTTCCCGCGGTCGATTGCCATCGCCCAGCTCAATGCCGACGGCTTCGCCGACCTCGTGGTGGCCAACGAATCCGAGAACACGGTCTCGGTGCTGATCAACGACGGTGACGGCACCTTTGCGGCGGACGTTCCTTACGCGACCGGCAACAATCCGCAGGCGGTCGCAATCGGCGATCTCGACGGCGACGGCGACGCGGACATCGTCACGGCGAACACCGGCAGCGGGACCGTCTCCGTGCTTCGCAACAATGGCAACGGCACGTTCGCGGCCGCTCTCTCCTTCGCCGCGGGCATCACCCCGTTCTCGGTGGTGATTGCGAAGCTGGACAACGATGGCGACCTCGACTTGGCCGTGACCAACGCCTTCGGCGGCCCCGGGCTGTCGATCCTTCTCAACAACGGCAACGCCACGTTCGCGGCGCCGGTCTCGTACGCCGCCGGCAACACGCCCTCGGCGGTGGCGGTCGCGGACCTCAACGGAGACGCGAAGCTCGACCTGGCCATCGCCAACGGCGGCTTCAGCAACAGTTCCGTCTCGATCCTGCTCGGCAACGGCAACGGGACCTTTCAGCCACCCGTCGGGTACGGCGCAGGCCAGGGGCCCGAGTCGGTGGCGTTGGGCGACCTCGATGGTGATGGCGACAGCGACATGGTTGTCGCGAATCAGTTCGGAGACACCATCTCGGTCCTGAAGAACAACGGCAACGGCACCTTCGCCGCCCACGTGACCTCCGCGACGGCCGATCCGGTCTCCGTCGCCATCGCCGACATCGACGCCGATGGCGATCTCGACGTCGCCGTGGCCAACGACAGCGGTACGGACACCGTCTCGGTCTTCCTGAACAATGGCAACGGCACCTTTCCGGCCGGCGTCCCCTTCGGTACCGGCGATGGTGCGGAGTGGGTTGCAATCGGCGATCTCGACAACGATGGCGACGCCGATCTCGCGGTGGCGAACCTGAGCAGCGACAACGTCTCGGTGCTGCTCAACACGTGTGGGCCCTTCACCGTTCCGGCGGATCTGAACGGGGACGGCACGGTGAACGGCGCCGATCTCGGAATCCTCCTTGCAGCATGGGGCACCTCGTCAGCGGACCTCAACGGCGACGGGGTCGTCAACGGCGCCGACCTCGGCATCCTCCTCGGGGCGTGGACCGGTTGACCAAGAGGAGTGGCCGAAGGGCACCTTGGAGTGACATCGTTCGTCGACGGGTCCGCGGCGCTTCATCATTCGGAGGGCCACGCTCCTCCTGCGGCCGCATCCCCCTTCCCCCGCCTCGCCCGCGAACGATTGCTCGATCGTGGGCGAGGCGGAGGCGCAGCGGTTCTTCATCCGTCACTCAGCAGTCGCCCCAGCGACTGAGGAGATCCCCAAGGTCAGCGCCATCGGTGACCCCGTCGAGGTTCACGTCTCCGGGGCCTCCAGAGGGCTGCCCCCAATTCGACAGCAGCAGGCCGAGATCGGCGCCGTCGACAGCGCCGTTCCCGTCAATGTCACCGACGCAACCCCCGAGGCAGGTGACGATCGCCCCGTTGACACACGCCAGATCCCAACCCGACTCGCAGCAGAATGGATCGGCGGCGCAGACTGACTGACAGCAGGTGAAATTGCTGCAATAGGGGCCATGCACCGACGTGCAGGACCCGGTGCTCGGGTCACCGCAGCCGCCCGCAGGTGACGTTGGCATAGTTGGCGCACGTGGCGTCCCAGTTCGTCTGGCAGCAGAATGGATCGGCGGCGCAGGTGTTGAAGCAGCAGTCCGCATCACTGCACCCCACACCGGTGTGCGGAACGAAGCACTCCCCGGCGGCCGCATCCCCGCAGCCGACCGCTTCGATCTCGACCACGGCAAAGTTCTCGAGCCCACCGGTACCTGTCAAGTCGTTGTCGTTCCAGATCGGGGCTCCCGCGAACATCTCGACGTAGCGCTCAGTGCCACCGAGGTTGTTCGGCTCGCCTGCACCCCAGGCGGTGAATCCGACCGGCTGGCCGCTGACCCACACGAAGGTGCCTTGCACCGCGAGATCATTCAACCCGATCCAGATCGGGCGCGGGCCGGCCGCGCTCACGAGGGTGGCGAAGACCCACTGATTCTCTGCGACGTCATCGATCGTCACAAGATGACCGCCGAGCGCAACTGCCTTGAGTTCGGCCTTGGGCCAGATCGATCGATCAAGCAGGTAGTAGAGGTTGCCATTCGCGAAGTTGATCTTCGGACCCAGCACGACCTCCGCCACACAGACATCGCTGGCCGACGCCACACAGTCCGAGTCCCATCCGGTCGAACAGCAGGTCGGATCGATGGCGCAGACGGCGTTGCAGCAATCCGTGTCGTTGCACGAGGGCCCGCCCACCGCGAAGCAATCACCCGCACCGACTCCACCGCAGGTCAGGCAGAACACCACCGCTTCGTTCACGCACGTGCCGTCCCACGATACCTTGCAGCAGAACGGATCAGCGCCGCACACCGCGTTGCAGCACTCCGCATCGTTGCAGGTCGGGCCGCCGACAGCGAATCAGCTTCCGGCACCCACCCCGCCGCAGGTCTTGCAGCGCACGATCGCTTCACTCACGCAGACCAGATCCCAACTGTTCGAGCAGCAGAATGGGTCGTCGGCACAGACCGCTTCGCAGCATTCCGCGTCACTGCACGCAGCCGCGCCGATGGTGAAGCAGTCGCCCGCGCCCGCCTCGCCGCAGGTCAGGCAGATGGTCTGGGCTTCCTCGACACAGTCCGCATCCCAACTGTTGAAGCAGCAGAAGGCATCGACCGCGCAGACTGCTTCGCAGCAGGCCGCGTCGTTGCAGTAGGGGGCGAATTGAACGCTGTAACAGCTTCCGCCGGTGCCGCACTGAGCTGCGGCACTGGAGATGAGAGACATACACGAACAGACGGCAGTGACAACTGCCCCAATTGGAGATCGAATCGACATGGACGTTCTCCTGATCAGAGTGCTGAATGACACCTGGGCACCGTCTCGCCTTGCGATGCGAGTCACGTGCCGTCATCCACTGGACGCTACACAGGAGATTCCGAAGGGAAAGCCGCGAACAGGCACAACTCGCCATGGTGACGCAGGAATCAAGGGTCAATCCCGGCTTGATGTCGGGGAAACCCGCGCAGAGGGTGCGAGGGCGACTGCTCGAGCGTCACCGTGAGCATGACCCATGAGAGTCCCACGCGCACTGCACGCATCACGGAGTGCCGTCAGCGCGAAGAGGAGTGCCGCGACTGAGGCGACGGGAACACATCATCGCGAGCTCGAGCGCGTCACGCAGACGGCGCACGCTGCTCGGTTGTGATTGACGGTTCCACTCGTCTTCGAGCGAGCAGGAAGCCGGCTGGCTGCGTCGCCAGCGGCTCGGCGGATCACTGCGGATACGCCGTCGCCTCGGCTCCTTGCACGCCGACTCCCTGCTCGCTCCATGATCAAGTTGGGGCCTACGGTGATGCGTCAGACACAACCTGAAGAACTCCTCATGAGGCACGCCGAATCCCACAGGTCCCACCGCATCGGCTGGCTCCGCGCCGCAGTGCTGGGCGCGAACGACGGCATCGTCTCGACTGCGAGTCTGATCGTCGGTGTCGCCGCGGCCGACACTCCCCGCAGCGGCATCCTGGTGGCGGGGCTTGCGGGATTGGTCGCCGGGGCGATGTCAATGGCTGCGGGGGAGTACGTGTCGGTCAGCTCCCAGGCCGACACCGAACGTGCGGACCTGGCGCGTGAGCGCCACGAACTGGCGACGCAGCCGGACCTCGAGCACGCCGAACTCACTGCGATCTATGTCAAGCGCGGCCTGGATGAGACACTCGCGGGCGAAGTCGCCACGCAGCTCATGGCCAAGGACGCCCTCACCGCCCACGCCCGCGATGAGCTGGGCATCACCCAAGAACTCGCGGCCCGTCCCGTGCAAGCCGCCTTCGCCTCTGCGGGAACGTTCACGGTCGGGGCCGCGCTTCCGCTCCTTCTGGTGCTCGTCCTGCCCCAGGCCGCGCTGGTCTGGGGCGTGAGCGGCGCGTCGCTGGTCTTTCTCGCGCTCCTCGGCGCAATTGCAGCCCGCGCGGGCGGCTCACCAGTGCTCAAGTCCACCGCCCGCGTGACCTTCTGGGGCGCACTGGCGATGGGCCTGACCGCAGGCGTGGGAGCGATCTTCGGGGCCACGGAGTAGGACGGATCGGAAACGACGCTGGGCGAACGCCGCACGCTGCTCGGCCGACTTCGCCGATACTCGTGTGTGCAGGCTCCCACTCGAGCAAACCAGCGCGACGCTGACAGGTGAGAACACAGGGCGTCCCGCGCCATCCGCTGCCTGCGGGGAGGCGCGAGGCGATCAACCAGGCACGCGGCGCAGCAGGAGAGCCATCGCTCCGTCGGCACCGCGCAGTTCGAGCAGGTCGCCATCCATGCGCATGGTCGTGACCGTGGTGAGGGCGTTGAGGAACGCCTGCTCCTGCTCCATCACGCCTTCGCCCAGGCACATCTGCCGACTCGCGGCCGCGGGCGTGAAGCGAAGCGAGTCTCCGTCGACCACGAATTGAGCAGTGAACTGATTGCACCGCGCCGAGCCTGCGACGGTGCCGTCGGAGGTGAAGGTCATGCCCACCGCGGCGTCGTCCAGGACGCCGACGACCGCCTGCCTGCCGTTGTTGATGCCGATGACGTCCCACGCTCCGACAGGGAACGTCGACTGCGGGATCATGCTGGCGAGCACGACGCCGCTCGAGGAGACAAGTTCAAGCCGATTGTCGATGACTCGATAGTGGCGTGCGCCAGTCAACGCGGCCATGAACGAGTTTGCCTGTGCCATCACCACGGGTGGGCATTCCATCAGCGTGGTGGCGCCGCGAGGACCCACCGTGAGTGTGGATCCGGTGATCGTGATGGGCGCGGTGTACCGATTGCAACCATCGGTCCCGTGGACGCGCCCGGAATTGAACTCCGCGGTTGCGGGCTGACCAGCGGTTTCGCTCTGTCCGCGCAGCGCAGCGAGAACCCACGACGTGCCCTCGAGGCTGGCAATTGCGCCGCGTGCCGTGCCCGCCGTGGCGCGATCCGGGGCAACCTTCGGCTGCGAACATGCTGTCGCAACCACACATGCAACGATCGCGACCAGCGTCATGAGAACGGCTCTTGCGGCATCTGTCATCGGGCTCCTGTTCGTTGGACGTGGCGGCACACGCCGACTGAAACGCGCCGAGGAGGCGACCCGGTGCGGGTCGGCGCTGGCGGTGACCAGACCCACGGATATCGAGGCGTGGCGCGGGTGTCGAACGCCGCCCCGGCCGCTGCACCGCACGCGGTCGGGGGGGAGACAGTTGCTGCATGCCGCGGGTCCGCGCGGAACCCGAGAGGATGCCTTAGCCTGTCCGCACGCGGGAGTGCGGACACGACCGGCACGCCAGCAGCGGAACGTTCGCGTGGTGTGCGCACGCGAGCCTGCTCGGCAGGAAACTCAGGATTGACGGGAATGACCGCAGCAGATGACCGTGAACGCCCGGAGCGAGTCTCGTCTGCCCAGGTCACCACGACTCAGCATGAACACACGAGCGTCATCCACGGTGTTTGTGACCGGCGCGACCGGCTACATCGGCGGACGCCTGGCCCCGAGGCTGATCGAACGCGGCTATCACCTGCGATGCCTGGCCCGCAGCGAGGCCAAGTTGCGGGCCCGACCATGGTCTGGTCACGAACAGATTGAGGTCGTCGAGGGCGACGCCAGCGATGAGGAGGGGCTCGCCGCCTCCATGAAGGGCTGCGTCGCGGCGTACTACCTGGTGCACTCGATGGATGCTGCGGGGCCGGAGTATCGCCGCCGCGATCAGGCGCTCGCGGAGACGTTCGGGCGTGCCGCCATGCGGGCCGGCGTGGCGAGGATCATCTATCTGGGCGGGCTTGGCGAGACCGGCAGCGGGCTCAGCGAGCATCTCGCGTCGCGCCGCGAGGTGGAGGTTGCACTCGCCCGGAGCGGCGTGCCTGTGACGGTGCTTCGCGCGGCGATGATCATCGGATCAGGCTCGGCGTCCTTCGAGATACTCCGCTACCTCGTCGAGCGACTGCCGATCATGATCACGCCCCGCTGGGTGAGCACCGAATCGCAGCCCATCGCCATTCGCGATGTGCTGTTCTATCTGATTGCGGCACTCGAAGAGCCCGCGACAACCGGCAAGACGCTTGACATCGGAGGGCCCGACGTGTGGTCCTACGAACGAGTGATGCGCGAGATGGCCTCGGCCTTGCGACTGCGGCGGAGGGTGGTGATTCCGGTGCCGGTCCTGACGCCGCGGTTGAGCTCGCTGTGGATCCATCTGGTCACACCGCTGCACGCACGCATCGCCCGTCCACTCGCGGAGGGTTTGCGCAACCGCGTGGTGTGCCGAAGCGATGAGGCCCTGCGACTCATGCCGCATCGGTGCCTGACCATTCGCGAAGCAATGGACGCGGCCCTCGCAAAGGTCCAGGCCCGTGACATCGAAACGGCGTGGTCGGACGCCGGCGTGATGCCGGGAGACCCATCATGGGCCGGCGGAACAGTCTTTGTGGATCGCCGTGAACTGAGCACGCTCGCAACCCCCGCAGCGGTATGGGAAGCGGTCACGGTGCTCGGCGGCGAGCGCGGCTACTACGCGGTCGATTGGCTATGGCGACTGCGAGGCATTCTGGATCGACTTGCCGGGGGCCCGGGTCTTCGACGGGGACGGCGCAGTCCAAAGGAACTGCGACTTGGCGATGCCTTGGACTTCTGGCGAGTCAGCGCGATCGCCGCGCCTCGCCGCCTTGAACTGACTGCCGAGATGAGGCTCCCGGGAGTGGCCACGCTCACCTTCGATCTCGACCCCGCGCCTGCACTCCACGCCGGCACACGATTGGTGATGACGGCGAGGTTCCGCCCGCGCGGGTTGCTCGGACTCGCCTACTGGTACTCGGTCCTTCCGTTGCACGGGATCGTGTTCCGCGGAATGCTCGACGGGCTGATTCGAACTGCGGAGGAAGACTCGGCAGGCTCCCCGGATCCGTGACGACCCGGGAGGCTCGCCTGATCCGCAGAGTGCCGCTCGTTGGACCGATCCTCTGGAACCGATCCTGGAGGGACCGATCTTGGACACGCAGGAGGGACCGATCTTGGAGGGACCGATCTTGGGGGGACCGATCTTGGAGGGGGACCGATCTTGGACACGCATGTTTGCTGTGAAGCGCACACCCGGCGCCTGCCCGGGGGACCGATCTTGGACACGGATGTTTGCTGTGAAGCGCACACCCGGCGCCTGCCCAAGGGACCGATCTTGGACGGGACCGATCTTGGACACGCATGTTTGCTGTGAAGCGCACACCCGGCGCCTGCCCAGATCGCGGCTGCAGTCGGCGTGGCGTCGACGCAAGGAGGGCCGTCCGTAGTCGGCGGGTGGACCCGACGCGTCCCACGGCACCTCCACGGGAAGATATGCGTATAAGTGACATAAATGTCTTCTTAAAGCAGAATGCAAGATATACTGTCCAAAAGAGTCACTTATGTCACAACTCGGTAGCATGACCGATTCAGTGGGACCGATCTTGGGACCGATCTTGGACACGCATGTTTGCTGTGAAGCGCACACCCGGCGCCTGCCCAGATCGCGGCAGCAGTCGGCGTGGCGTCGACGCAAGGAGGGCCGTCCGTAGTCGACGGGGGACCGATCTTGAGGGACCGATCTTGGACACGCATGTTTGCTGGGGGACCGATCTTGGACAGGGGACCGATCTTGGGCACGCATGTTTGCTGTGAGG
>Ga0163147_10005907_pt1 | contig 14636 bp, 17 predicted proteins | sample OliLakLV19MP6G1_FD_148597 | JGI IMG/M metagenome (GOLD analysis project Ga0163147, IMG submission 148597) | Freshwater microbial mat bacterial communities from Lake Vanda, McMurdo Dry Valleys, Antarctica- Oligotrophic Lake LV.19.MP6.G1 | ecosystem: Environmental > Aquatic > Freshwater > Lake >...
AGTCCACACCCCGCAACGACAAGTACCGAAGCCGCGACGAGCAAGACAACACCGATGCCCATTCGTGCCAGGTAACCGCGCACCCACATCCCTTCGGCGCGGAGAGTCGAAAGTAATGTTCGACCCTCCGCCTCGACGAGGTCGGACACGCGCACGATGAGTTCAGCCAAGCGTTTCAGGTTTAGCTCCTCGGCCGAAAGAGAAGCATACCTAGCACCACGCCCGCGCCGAGCGCGACACCGAGGCTCATCAGTGGGCGGGAAGAAACCTGATGCTTGAGCGCTTCAAGGGCCTCGTCGCCGCGTTCTCTCGCGGCGTCCACGGCATGAGATGCCCCCGCCCTCGCGGCCGCAACGCCAGACCTCGCGGTGTGAGCAACGTCATGCCCCAACCCGACAATGTCATCCTTCACATGTCCCAAATCGTCTCCAAGCCCCTGCACGTTACTCTTGAAGGATTGGGTTTCGCTCTGAACGGCCGTTCCGGCTGACTTTGCTCTGTCAAACATGACTTTATGATCTTTCTGTAAGGGAAAGTATTATGAGCTCTGATCCGAAGATCGAGCACGGAGAGACAACAACTCGCGCTACGCCAAACTTAGGCTAGAACCCGCGAGGGATCACGCCAAGCAGGAGCAGGACGATGACCACCACAAGTATCAGCCCGAGCCCGCCGCTGGGAGCCGCACCCCACTTGCGGCTGTACCCCCAAGTGGGCAACGCACCAATCAACAAAAGAACAAGAACGATCAACAAGATGAGACCCATGAGCATGCTCCTTAATGAACTCTTCGCACTTCTTATGGCGGCTGTGCGATCCCTACGGGGAAAACCAGCCACTCACCCAGGAACTTTCTGGCACTTCAACACGCACTACCCGCGCCACAAACAAAACACTCGCCACAGATATCAACGACTTACTCTTTCGGCTCTGAGTCGATACCAATCTGAGTCTGAGCCCCCTCGTCACTAATCGTGCCGCCTCCGAACTCGCCTGCTTTATGGCTCAAGCTTGTGTGCCCAGAGCCCAGTTTGCTAGCGATGGCCTGTATCGAGGCACGCGCGGTTTTGAGCCTCTCAATCATCTCAGAATGGTCATAATCGCCCTCGACCATAGACAGCTCCAATCAACCATGCCCGCGGCTGTTCGACTCGCTGTAATATTTACTCTTACTCAAATGACCGTTCTGGACGCCAAGCCGAGCTCGGCGTCCAGACGGTCAACTCTTCTGTGAGTAGGTTATTCGTGCGGCGGCTGAAACGTCTCGCGAGAAGCCTGGGTCGCTTTCATCTCACCGTCACGAACCGAGCGGTCTCGTCTGACCGTTACTTCGGTCGCGAGCTTAGCCGTTGGAAGGTTTATTCTGCGCGCCAGTATAACCAGCGGTGCCCTGCTTGGCGTTCGCGTTCCCGGCCTGCTGCTCCGGCTTGTTCGTTCCGGACCCGGCATTCTTGGAACCGCCGCCGCCCTCGCTCATCATTTCGTTGCCGCCCTTGGACTGCGGCGAACCGCTAGCGCTCCCAGGCTTGTCACCGGGCTGGTTCGACGTGGATGCACCAGCCGAGCCCTGAGCTTCCTTGGCTTTATAACCTGCTGCGTTGATCGCCGAACACGCGGCGGCGCACTGCGTCGAAGTATCGCAATGGATCATGGCCTTGCCAACGCGCACCGAATCGGTGGTTACGCCGTCAACGCCGTCAAGGGCCGTCTTGACCTTCTGCACGCACGTTTCGCCGGACATGCCGTTGATGTCGATCGTGTGAGTGTTCGTAGTCATCGTTGCCATGTTAAAACCCTTTTCTTGGAAGACAGTGTCGAGGCCTTAATACCTCGATGCAGAGTCACGGTACCCCGCCGCTACACCCACGTCCATCTCAATTCTGCGTGGAAGACCCGTTGAGGGAAATTATCCTTACGGCAGTCTTGGACGATGGCAACGTGCGATCTCCCGTGCATCGCGTTGAACATCGACCTGACGCTCACGCTTAACGCCCGCGCGATATTCCTCATCCTAAAGCTCAAAAACCCTCGATATCGCCCTGTCGGTTTCGCACCGACTCGGCGCGTCAGCGCGGTCGACCTGCGTCGAATGCTTCAGCACTGCACGCACCAAGCGCGGTGCGGGCGACGTGCCACCCTGAACGGCGAGAATAGGAAGGTTTTGTTTCAGGCCGGATCAGAGCTGCGGGTTGAGCGCAGCGATGCTGGCACCTGCGGTGGCATTAGGGGAAACTTCCGCCATATCTTGGGCGGGTTCGATCCGACGGCATGAGTCTCTCGGCTTTTGCTACAGTTCGCAAGTTCGCTCGCGTCAGCTCGTGTCCCGGCGTGCAATAGTGCGGATGGCGGCTTTCCGTTCGCGGGAATCGAGTTTGTGGGAATCGACAGACTTGGCTTCTTTCGTATTTCGTGGCACCGCCCAATGCATACTTATCCAACTATCTCCCAGCCTCAACGCACGCGAGTGCTTTGCGTCGACGACTCGCTGGGCAACACTGAAATGCTCTCCATGCTCGTGCGCGGGCAGTTCGATCTTGAAGACGTCGGCACGCTGAACAGCTCTGAAGAGATCCTTAGCGAAGTCGTTGGGCGCCGGCCGGACGTCGTAGTGGCAGACCTTTCGACACCCGGCGAGATACCGCTGGAAGCGATTCGCGCACTGAACAAAAAAGTTCCATTGTGTCACGTGGTCGCCTTCAGCAGGTACGACCACGCCGCGACTAGAGCGGCCGCAAAGCTCGCGCGCACCATGGAGCTCTTCTGTAAACGCAGTGAGCCCGACGAGATCATCCAGGCGCTCTGGCGCGTGGCACGCGAACGAGCCACGCGGCTCGGGTCCACTCTCAACCTCCCGGCCAAGTCGCCCGAGCCTCATCAACTACGGACCAATCCATGATTTACCAACGAGACATTATCGACACCGTCCGCGACCCGCTGCTGGTTCTCGATGCGAACCTGACTGTGATAGCGGCGAGCCGCTGCTTCTACGCGAGCTTCTCAGCTACACCCGAGCGGACGATCGGTCGAAAGATCTACAACCTTGGCAACCGCGATGGAAGCGCGGGCCACGGCAACGGGGGGGGGGATTGGGACATTCCCGCGTTGCGAAAGCTCCTCGAAGAAATTCTGCCCAAGGAATCGCACTTCGACGACTTCGCGGTCGAGCACACCTTCCCGCCGCCGATCGGATACCGAAGCATGATCCTCAACGCCCGGCGTGTAACTGGCACGGGAATGGAAAGCGGGCAGAGCCCCGGGCTGATCCTGCTGGCGATCGAGGACATCACCAAACGCCGCGTCGCGGAGACCTTGGCAAAGGTCAATCAGCTCGCGCTCGAAGTCACGCTCCGGAGTATTGGCGACGGGGTGATCGTGACTGACAATCAAGCCCGGGTGACCTATCTCAACCCGGTCGCGGAAAACTTGACGGGCTGGACTCTGGCCGAGGCCACGAAAGGCAGCACGGGCGTTGCTGGCGGGGTTGGCAGCAGGCCTTTGTCCGAGGTCTTCAACATCGTCAACGAGGAGACGCGGATGGTTGTCGAGAGCCCAGTTGACAAGGCGCTACGCATGGGAGCAATTGTCGGGTTGGCCAATCACACCGTGCTGATCCGCCGAGATGGCACGGAAATCCATATCGACGACAGCGCCGCGCCGATCGAATTGACGCCCACCCCGAATCCGTCCGGCGAAGCAAACACCAAGGGAGAGGTCATCGGCGTCGTGATGATCTTCCGCGATATCTCTGAGCGGCGCGAGATCGAGCGCAAGACCGAGGCCTCGGAGGTCCGCTATCGGCGGCTCTTCGAGAGCGCCCACGATGGCATACTTCTCCTCGACCCCAAGACCCGCAAGATCACCGACGCCAACCCCTATATGGAAGAACTGCTCGAAACCCCGTTGGCCGACCTAGTCGGAAAAGAGCTCTTCGAGATCGGGCTGCTGAAGGATCAGGAAGAGAGCAGGCAATCCTTTCAACGGCTTCTTAAAGCGGGAAAAATTCGCTACGAGGGTCTCCCCCTGGAAACTCGCACGGGCCGCCGACGCGACGTCGAGTTCGTCAGCAATCTTTATCAAGAAGGGCCCCACACGGTCATCCAGTGCAACATCCGTGATATCACCGAGCGAGTGATCCATGCGAAGGAACGCGAGCAAATCCTGGCCCGCGAGCGCGCGGCCCACGAGCAGGCAGAGGTCGCCAACCGCAGCAAGGACATCTTCATGGCGACCCTCGCCCACGAACTGCGCACCCCACTCAATGCGATCTTGGGCTGGGCCGTGATGCTGCGGGCCCGGGCCGCTGCCGACGGAAAAACGATCGACGCTGATGTCGATCATGGGCTGGCCGTCATCGAGCGTAACGCTCGGGCTCAGGGCAAGCTGATGGAAGACGTGCTGGACGTGGCTCGGGTCGTCTCGGGAAAGTTCGAGCTCGACCGCCGCCCGTGCGATCTCGCCGTCCTCGTGTTCGGCGCCGCGGACGCGGTTCGCCCGGCTGCCCAGGCCAAGGGAATCACACTCGATACCACGGTCGACCCGGCGACGAGCCTCGCGTCGTTCACCGTCTCCTGCGACGCCGCCCGGGTCAGCCAGGCGATCCTCAACCTGCTCAACAACGCGGTCAAGTTCACGCCCAAAGACGGGAAAGTGAGCGTGCGCCTAGAGCGCGCGGGCGACCGAGCCCGGGTGATAGTCAGCGATTCAGGGCGAGGAATCCGTCCAGAGTTTCTGCCATATATCTTCGAACGCTTCAAGCAGGCCGACGACGGCACCACACGGATGTTTGGTGGGCTCGGGCTCGGGCTCACGATCGTGTGGCACATCGCGGAGCTGCACGGCGGGACCGCCACGGCAAGGAGCGCCGGCGAGGGGCTGGGCGCGACCTTTACCCTGGAACTGCCGATCACTGACACGCTCTCCTCTTCTGAACTGAAACCAGTCTCGACAGCCGCGAACGTTCCCGTCGGGCTCAACGACCTGCGTGTGCTGGTGGTGGACGATGAGGAGGATGCCAGAGACATCTCCCGCATGGCGCTCGAATCTGCTGGCGCGATCGTCTCGACCGCGGCGTCGGCGGAAGCCGGATTTCAGGCAGCTGCTCGCGGAGGCGAGGGCGGGAACAACCCGCTCCCGCATATTTTGGTCAGCGACCTAGGGATGCCCGGCGAGGACGGCTACTCGCTCGTACGTCGCCTGCGTGCCGACGGCGTCAACGCCCGTCATCTGCCAGCGATCGCGCTGACCGCGTTCGCAAACCCGGAAGATCGCCGCCGCACGTTGCTGGCGGGCTTTCAAGTCCACATGGCTAAACCCGTCGATCCGCACGACCTGATCGCGGTGGTCGGGAGCTTGGCGGGGCGGACGGGACTCTAAACGTCTTTATCAGAATCCTCAGATTTCCAGTTGGATAGGTTTTCAACCCGTCTCTAGGCTTCCCACTCCTTGGTTTTGAAACAGCTTCTAAGACCAACACCGCATTGCCTTCGGTGGATTATTCAACACCAGCCTGTTCTCAGCCGAAAACGATTCTCAAAGAGCGCTTCACGTCGGGCCTGAGATGAGTCGGTGCGGGTTGGTGTTGGCTTCGTGCGTGTATCAGTTTCAACGTTTGACAAAACGCAGGCCGCGGCGCATGGTGCGCCGCGGCCCGTCCACATGAACACTATCAAGAGTGAGGTCGTCGAGGATCACATCAACATCTTCGTCGGAGAGTACTTGGGATAGGGCGGGTAGGAATAGCCGTCCTGCCAATATGGCGAGTAGTTCCAGTAACCATAAAGGCTGGCGAGATAGGCGCGATCAGTCACTTCGGGGTTGTAGCCCGGCGCACCCAGGAATCTATCGCGTTCGTGGTTAATATGTACGGCATTGTCTTCGATCTGGCTAATGGCATCGACAGGGATAAGGAAAATCTTCTTTCCCATCCCTAGGAAGCCCCCGGAAGAGACGCGGATGAAGCGAACCTTCTTCTCGGCGGCGTCGATCATAAGGTCATCAACCTCGCCTATAGACTCGCCCTTGGCATCCACGACCTTTCGGCCCCGAATGTCCTCGTCCGGGGTTGCCAGCGTAAGCACGGTGTCACTCAGCTTGAGAATGTCGGGGTGAACGGAGGTTTGCCCGTGATCGATCGTTGTCATGGTCCATGCTCCTGTTCGCGAGGAAGGCATGTCGGCCCACTCGCGGTCGTGAAATCAGCGTCCCCGAGGCAGCGCCGGCGGCCTGCCCAAGTGGAGAGTCATGTCTGAAAGAAGCGGGCCGAAGACGTGCCTCTTCGATCGCGCCTTTGATTGGTACATTCAAGCTCGCACGAGTGGTGTGTCGACAAGGTGCTCCGAAAGAAACCAGGTCTGCAGTTCATTCGTGCGAATAATATCCGAAACTATGAGGTCGTTGGTTCCGACATCGCCGAGTTCGCCAGCTTTAGCGGCGGCCTCGCGCGCGTCGGTAAGGATCATTTCCAGCGCTTCAAGAAGACGAGAGAGCATTGCGGGCACTTCTTCACAGCCGTCTGGAGCGCGCGGGATCTGTGTAATCTCTGCCACATGGCGCGGGTCGCCTACGGCTATCCCGCCTAGGGTTTGAACGCGCTCGGCGATGCTGTCTATCAGTTCGAGCTGTCGGCTAGCGTGCTCGTCGAGCAGCAGGTGAAGTTGGTGGAAACTGGCGCCGCGCATGAGCCAGTGATGCTTCTTATATAGGGAGAAGAGGATCTGTGTGTCCGCGAGGAGAGAATTGAGCCGCTGGCACGAGTACACGCGAGTGTCGTGCGCCAGACCGAGCGCCATCAGGCGGACTGTGCCGTACCTCTGGATCTCGCGGCCTTCTTGGTGAAGCAGCGGCTGGCTATGCATGGTGGCGGCGGGAGCCGGTTCGGTGTCGGATCCTGTTCTCGTAGGTGTGGTATGGGTCCGCCTTGGCAGGATCGTTTTCATTCGAACTCCTTGATCATGCGGTGTGTACAGGCGTGCGGCTTCCAGCTCCGAGCTTACCCCGGGGTTGGTATAACGCTGGTTTGGCTTTCAGCTGAACTACTTGTTCTTTGCGGCGCTGTCCTCGATGTTGTCGCCAAGGTTCTTGACGTCTGTGCCGAAGCCCTCGGTGGTGCTGCAAGCGGCAAGCAGTGCGCCGAGCGCAATGGCGCACACGAGCACGCAGGCGCGAGCCGAGGGAGCGTATTTGCAGTTACTGAGGATTGAACGATTCATGGTGAACACTCCTTGGAGGTGACGACTCACGCCGAACGCGGGCGTGATTTCAAAGACTCTAAAACGAGCAAAACAAGTGAGATTCTGTTGATGAGCATTGTACCTGGCAAAGTTCTCTAGCGGGCCGCCTTGACTTGGTTCACAGGCTTCGAACGCCCGGGTTCAATCGGGGGCAATGGCTTTCGCCAACCGCCCCCGTTACTCTATCCACCTCCCGAAAAACAGGGAAGCAGAGTGGAGCGGGGCACCGTGAAATCCTCCTGAATTTCAGGAAGAGTTGATATTGTGTCTCTATGAGCGTGAGCAGTGGTTCTCTCGCCAATGCTTGGTTTCAACAACTTGTTTCTGAGTCGTGCTCATAGACCTCTCTTCAAATTACCGCTCGCGAAGGGTCCAACGACGACGAACAGCCAGAAGTGCAACGCCACTGAATCCACTTACACCCGCCCAGACGCCTGGGGGAAGAGGTACCATGGTTAGTTGGCTTTGAGAAAATTCGTTTGGGTTCGTGCCACTGCCGCTCAGAGTCTTCAAGTTCATGACTCGGATGTCCCCAATGTCAGTCCACCCGGCAGCGCAGGCTTGCTCGACAAGTGCGCGAGCCTGAGGGGAGATTTGAGTGCTCTGTCCCTCCAGGAACCAGATCGCCTGCTGAAGTGCGGCCGAGTCGCTGTTCGACCAAGCGCCACTGCCAAGTTTTCCAGAACGGAATTGAGTGTAAAGGTACGCTGTTCGCGGAGAAAGGGTGCGTGCTCCTTGCTTCGCGTCTGTGTCGTTCCCGGCGCGTGTCACTGTGTCAAGAGTTACATCATAAGTTTGACCGGCGGTGCATTCATTGCCGCGGATTAGGCTGAAAGTATCGAAACTATTGCCAAGACCGTTGGCGTCGACAATTCCAGCGAATCCTTCCAGCACGGTGGCGATATTTGCTCCCCGTATGCCGTTTTCAACATTTGCCGATGAGTCGATTCTCACCGTTCCGGCTAGCACAGTGCCGCTCATGCTGGCGACAAGGGCCGACACTCCACATCTCACTAAATTCTTCATCATACGTTCTCTCTTTCTTTCTCTCTAAGGGTGATGGTGGTTCACACGTGGACGTTAACGAGCCGACACGCGGTGCATGCTCTGTGAGGCGTATATTCTGTCAGGACTACTTCAAGCAAAGGCGACGGCTTTCGCCTATTGCCCTTGCTGAGGTCTCTCATTCGGTTGGCGGCGAAGGAAAAACCACGTTTCGTTTACCTTTCGTTCTTTGTGCCAACGCCGTGAACCGAGTCTCGCACGCGGTTCCAAGCGTCTCGGCTCGCGTCTTTCGCGTCATTCCAAGCGAGCTTCGACGTCCCCTTGGCTCTGTCCCAGCCGCGGCCCATGTCGGCCTCAACGGTCTCAAAGGTGCTGTTGTCAGCGCCCGTCCGCTTAAAGTTCTCCCAACCGTACTGGTACGCGGGGGCGTACTCCTCGTATCCCAAGACGTCGTGGCCGTACGGGCGTGAGGAGTGGTTCTCTCGCCAGTATTTAGTCTCGACGGTGGGGTTGATGGACTCCGCCGCGACCTTGCCGACCAAACCACCGACGACCGCCCCGGCCGCGGCACCGACCACCGCGCCGATCGGGCCGCCAATCACTGCGCCAGCGGCGCCCGCCGCCGCTCCAGCGCCGACGGCCCCGACGCCAACGCCCACCGGATGCTCAGACTTCTCGTCGATCTTCGAGTCCGTGATGATGGTCCTCTTGTTATCGTTCATAAAAAAACTCCTGGGTTAGGGCCTCGGTGTGAAGTTACGCCGGGGCCGGAGGAAGCGGCTTGTTTCTCAGCCACAAAGAGTGTGCGCGAAGTGGGATCCAAGCAGAGGTCGCTAAAGTCTTATGGCTGAGCCCACGCTGGCACGTCGCGGCCGTCGAGCAGGACCACGCGGGTGCCCTTGAAATCCACTGATCGAGCAATCCAGTATTGCCGCCCGTTGATCGTGGTTCGGCTAGCCTCGACCTTGATCGAATCACCAGCCTTGCCAATCAACTTCTGGTTATCCATGTACGCCGTTGGCCCCAACAGGACAACTTCTCCCTCGTCGTTCCCCGGAGTTTTGATCTTCACAGCTCGGGCTGGCTGGACGCCGTTCTCAAACGTGACGTCCGTGTATTCGACCATGGTTCCCTGGATCAACTTGGCCGAATCGCGCTCGATGCCAGTGATGACCGCACCGCGCGGGGTCCAAGTGTTGTCAGCACCGTTCGTTCCAGCGCCCGTGTGAGGCCCGGCCTCGAAGCGCGGCATGGGGACGTTAAACGCCTTGTACGCTCGCTCCGCATGCGTGCCGCTGTTCAGAGCCGAGAGATCGGAAGGGGTCTCTGAACTCGCGAGAACCATCTCCTTTGAAGCGTCGATGTGCACGATTTTATCGACCGTCACCCTCGCAACGGACCACGGCACGAGCCGCTTGGTGTCGGCGATGCCAAGGAAGTTCTGATTAGGGTCGATTGAGAGGAAGCCGATCTCCCCAGAGTTGCGGTCGATAATGATGTCCTGCACCTTGCCGACGTTGTCGCCGCGGCAGTCGATCTTCATCCCGGGAAGGTGGCTGAGGAGCAGGTAGCGCGAGTACGAGGTGCTATAAGTTCGCCCGTCAGTCTCGACGGTCCTGAGCGACCACGAGGGCGCTCCTGAAGTATCGCGCAGGCGGAGCTTGCGGTCGCCCGTGCGGAACTCCGTGGCGGCCAGGAGCTGGTCAGGGTCGCGAGGCAGAGCCAGCGCTTCCACGACTACCTTCTCGCCGCGCATCGGGGCCGCGGAGGTGGAGTTCACGAACCAGGTGGGGCCGAGTGCGATCTTTTTGGTCGAACCGTCCGCAACTTCCACGCTGATGATCGTCTGCTCGCCGAAGGTGCTTGTGCGGACGCGCTCGACCTTGGTGATCGTGCCTTCGATGCGGCTTGACTTGGCAACGTCGAGGTTCCCAGCGTAGGGGTCGCTCGGCGAGGCGGCGTCCGTGGCCAGCCTTTGACGAAGAGCGTTCGTGTCGTCCTTCTTTGACTCCCTCATCCCCTCCCAATTCTCGCTCGTGTACTCTGGGTACTGCTTGAGCTGCTCTGGGGTCGAGGCGAGGACGAAGCGGTCCTTGCCAGCCGTTTCCCAGCGAAACGAAGCGTATGGGATCGCCACGGCGCGGCCGCCCATGCCGAGAATCGTGCCCGTCTTGACGACGATGTACTCGATTCGGCCCGAGCCGCGATCAAGGATGAGCTCGGAGACATTAGCGATGTCCTCGTTGTTGTTGTTGATGACCTTGCGGTCGATCAGCCACTTGGACGACCGGAAGTCAACGCTTGGCGCGAGCGTGGCCGAGTCCCGGATCGCGACCGACCCGGTCTGAGCGAAGGCGGTAGCCGCAGAGCCCGCGACCATCGCGAGCATTACGGCAGTGAGAACGCGAGCATTCGTGCGGATTTTCATGGCGAGCCTTTTTTCTGTTGCCGGATGGACCGGGCAAAGGACGCTGACGTTCAGCGACACGTTGTGGTCCGCTCAGTTCGAAGAGTCGGAATCAACATGCGAGTCATCATCGTCCCAGAGCAAGGCGCAATCTAGTGCGGAAGTTTCCGCAGTTGCTTCTGATCAGGCTTCGGCGAGCCCTTCACGGATCGCAAAGCGCATCAGATCCGCACGCGCGGCGATCCCAAGCTTTTTCATCAAGCGATCTTGGTGCCCGTCGATCGTTTTGGCGCTACGGCAGAGCTGGGCCGCGATCTGGACCCGCGACAGCCCCTTGCCGATGAGCCGAAGGATTTCGACTTCACGAGCTGTGAGAGAGCCGAGCAGGGTCGTCGGCACCTCCCCTCGCTCCACCGACATGTTGCCCGGCGTGCTTCCGGGCAGCGCCCCGCGGACTCCACGCGCGGCCATTGGCGTACAACGCTCGCGGACCTTGGGCCCGAGCACGAACGAGCCGCATCCCTTCTTGCTCACCTCGTAGATGCCGCGAACGATGTCCTCAAGTTCGTCAGATTTGGCGAAATAGCCGCACACGCCCGCGGCGAGCGACTGTGAAATGAACGTGTCACGCACGTGCGCGCTCAGCATCACGACGCGCACATCCGGGTACGCACGCTTGAGACGGTCGGCCATCTCAAAGGCGTCCGGCCCGGGCATCTCGATGTCAAGCAGCACCACTCCCGGGCGCAAACGCTTGACCTCTTCGACGAGCCGAACTGCGCTGGAGAGACGCCCGACGACCTCGATCCCGCCGTCGATGGCAAAGTGAGCCTTGAGCCCCTCGACCAGCACCGCGTGATCGTCCACGCACAGCACGCGGATATTCCGCGAGCCCTGCGCGCTTTGTGGCTGGGGATCAGCAGGCGCATTCTTCGGGCGGGCCGTGCTGCCTCGTGAAACGCTCTTCAATGGTGCCGACGTAGTTGACTGCCCGTTGGGGCGCTGAGTGCTCATTTCATGGCCTCACCGTTGGTATGGTTTCCGTTCTTCTGTGTCACTTCCGTCAAGATATGCCGTATTGTGGCGAAGTCGTCGGGCGGGTCAATAATCTTCGCCCCGATCGCGTCCCATCGCTTCCGCGAGTTCTTGGGCGGCCCACCCAGAAGCACAACCGTCCGCTTTTCGCTTCCCTTACTGCCTTGCTTCGACCAGCGTTGAGCTCTGTCCAGGGCGATCAGCGATGGGTCCGTCACCCACAGCGTGGACTTGCCCGGGCCGTCGCTCTGGCCGGGCTTGATGTGGACGCCTGCCGCGATCAAAATCTGCGCGATGAGCGATGAAATTCGATGGTCGCCGACCGACACCACGGCTAGGAGTGCTCCGGCCGCTGAGTTGTTCGCCCCCCCGGCACGGTCGTTCGCTTCGACCTTGGAGACCGGCAGGGTCAGTGTCACAGTGGTGCCACGCCCCAATTCAGACTTGATCTCGACATCCCCGCCAGCACGCATCGCGATCTTGTGGGCCAGCGGCAACCCTAAGCCCGTTCCCATGCTGCGTGGCTTGGTCGTATAAAACAGATCAAACGCCCGGTGCTGCACCGCACGCGACATGCCGCGGCCGTTGTCACTCACGCAGATCTTGACCATGCGATCATCATCCGAACGCTCCGCCCAGACACGAACCTTTCCTCGTCGATCCGCTGGGATCGCCTCGCCCGCGTTCACGATCATGTTGAGCATCGCCTGCGTCAGCCAGTGCGATGCGATCGTGACGTGCGGCAGACTGGCAGGGAACGACGACGTGAGTTTGACATGCTTAGGAATCGCCTTGCGAAGCAGCAGACCCACCTGATGCCACCAGTACGCCAGGTCGGTGACGCCCTGGCCGTCTGACGCCGCGCCAGGGCCGTCGGGGTCGAGCGATAAGAAGTGCAGCCCGTCGCTGAGCTGCTGCAGATACGCGATGGATTGGCGCACGGCCTTCACGCGCGCGAGCATGAGAGGCGTGATCCCCGCGTGCTCGATCGCGTTGAGCTGGGCTCGCACCGGCAAGAGCACGTTGTTCATATCGTGCCCAAGCCCCGCCGCGAGCGTGCCGATGGTGGCCAAGCGGTCGGCGAGGAGGAGCCGAAGATTCGCCGTGGCCAGCGCCCGGGTCTGCTCGGTAACTAGCTTCTGGATGTACGTGCGATGGTCCGTAGTTTCGTTGGCGACATCCATCTGGCGAGTCACGTCGCGGACAATCCCTATAAAATACGACGCGGCCTGTGCCGGGAGGTCGGCACGCGACATCGACAATTCGATCTGAATTGCCGCGCCGTCCTTGTGAATTGCGTCGAAGCGCCGGGTTCGATTGAGCGTGGTCGGCCCCTCCGTGTTTCGATAGCGATCAAGGTAGCGGTCCAGAGCGGACCGACGAGGCTCGGGGACAAGCTCTTTGATATTCTTGCCGAAAAGCTCCGTGGGCGTCCAGCCAAAGACCTGCTCGACCGTATCGCTCGCGGACTGGATAACCCCGCCAGCGTTCATGGTGATGATCGGGTCAAGGAACGAACGTCGGCGCGCCTCGGCCTGGCCCGCAGGACTTGCAAGAGGCTTCCCGGTTGCGGATTTCTTGAGGAGAGAGCGTCCGCGCATGACAGACTCTACGACCCGGGCTCTGTTGCACTCTGCCCACGCCACCTGACGGACAAAATCAGGGAAGTTTCCCTGAATCTGCAAGATCCTAGAGTTTCACCTCCGATACCGCGAGCCAGCGACGAGGAGGATCGCTTTGATCTGTGCAGTGAAAGGTAGCCAGCTTGAGCACTTTGCGAGCTGAAAAGGTCGCGTGCTCCCGACTGGGCGATGCAATGTCTCGACCGTACGGAGCTGGAATGAGGGATCTTTCCTGACTGGTGGGCTTCGGGCGCGGTGACGATAATGATTTTGTAGTATTGAATTTCAGCGTCTCAGATCGCCCATCTGTGCGATCCAACGGTGTGAAGGATTTTCATGCTCGGCATCGCACCTCTGACCGTCCTCGCTCTCTTGCTACCCGGTACGCTCCCCACTAGACCGCACAACCGCGAGCGGGGCACGCCCAGGGTGGTGTACTCGCAACTCCCCTCATCGTGCTCGTCCTGCTCATGATTACGAGGCGCATCTAAACTCGAGGCGGCACGGCCTGTTCCGTGTCCCCACACTTCGGAGGATGCTGTATGCAGATGCAACGCTTGATCGGTATCGTGGCTCTGGTCGGAGGGATCGTCCTGCTGGTGATGGGTCTGCGCGCGGTCGATTCCTTCGGCTCGCAGCTTTCCAAGTTTTTCACCGGCTCGCCTACAGATCGGGCAATATGGATGACCTTCGGCGGTATCGCGCTCATTCTGGTGGGTGCGGGCACGACGTTAATCCCGAATCGATCTGGGAAGTGAGGATCTCATTTCCTCCGTCAAAAAGCTTGAAACGAGAGCGGCTCTAGACATTGAGCGACGGTCATGTCAACGACCAGTGAGTGCGGGATGCTTCAAGTACGCACCGCCTTGCTCCACACGTTCGCGCAGGCTGGCAAGAAACTGGTCAACAGTATTGGGATTGATTCCCCGATTCACTTCGCAACCTGCACGGCCGTGCGACTAGTGGCAACGCATCGTCGGAATCAAAAGACGAAAAATGCTCCGACACTCGCGAACGGACGCCATGGCGGTTTCAGATTTGGAAACGTTAGAATGACAATGACCTCTGCAGACTTCAATATACCGCGATAGTTCTAACTGAGCAGTGCGGAATCTGTTCGTGATCTGCGTCTACGGTTCCTGCCAAAGTCTATGTCCCTGATTTGATCGGGTAGTGGCGCTGCTGAGCGTCTGCGGCGCCGGCAGGCGGTACCCCGGCTGCGGTGGGGCCTCACGGTGTTGTACTCTTGCCGCCACTGCTCGATCAACACTTGTGCCTCCTTCAACGAGTAGAATATCTCTCGGTTGAGCAGCTCGTCACGTAGCTTCTCGTTGAAGG
>Ga0163147_10005915_pt1 | contig 14615 bp, 12 predicted proteins | sample OliLakLV19MP6G1_FD_148597 | JGI IMG/M metagenome (GOLD analysis project Ga0163147, IMG submission 148597) | Freshwater microbial mat bacterial communities from Lake Vanda, McMurdo Dry Valleys, Antarctica- Oligotrophic Lake LV.19.MP6.G1 | ecosystem: Environmental > Aquatic > Freshwater > Lake >...
TGGCGTGGTTGGCACACCCGGTTACGCGCTGGGTGCTTGCCCCGGTCTGCCGTCGATCCCGCTCACGATTTACGATCCCGGCGTTGAACTGGTGATTATCAATTCTGACCTCGACTTAACCAATCCGAACGAAACGGACATCTGCACGTTCCCAGCGTTCGACCGCACCTACTCCGTCGTGCTGACGGGTCCTCCCGGAATGCGCGCTGGCGCGCCAGCGAACAGCCCTGAGGTCGTGACGGTCAATCTGTTGTCCAGCAACGTCTTACGCATCACGGTTGCGCCCGCAACGCGCACATTCACGCGCACCGACTGGTCAATGCCGCAAACTGCGACCGTCACGCGCGCCTATCTCCCGCCGGATGTGGCGCAGCCGAATGTTGGCGTTTTCCACTACACCACGTCGACCATCGCAACCTCAGCGCTCACTGTGTCGCTCTACTACGATGATGGCATCGACACCAACAGCGATAGCATCGTTGATGGCTTGAACACGACCTTGACCGTCGTCAATCCAGGTTGCCCGCTGTTGGGCAAGGATGATGCCGTCGATGCGGGCATCAGCGCGTCCGTATCGGCGTCGTCGGTGAATGTCGGCGACTCCATCCAATTCGTTTACAACTATTGGGGTTCGGGCTTGGCGTCCGCGTCTGAGGCGGGCTTGCTCGTCACCATCGACATCCCGGCGGGCGTCCTGTATCTGGGTCTCGACGAAAATTCGTCGCCCTACTGCGCCGGTCCGAACGAAGGCACAGCGGGTCCCGTCACGCTAACCTGCGTGTTCCCCGGCGATGTTGCCATTTACGGCGGCGGTCTGAGCATCAATGCGATTGCCTCGCAAGCGGGCGTCGTCCAGACGACGGCAACCGTGACCACCTTCGGTGGCGCCGATACCAATGCCAGCAACAACAGTGCCTCATCGGAAGCCTTGGTTAACTAACCCGAGTTTTGCATAGCTTCACCTCACCCCTAAATCCCCTCTCCACGCAGTGGAGAGGGGGTCGGGGGGTGAGGTGAGCTTGTCGATTGAGACCTCGTATCTTGATGCTTTTGCCCTGGTGTCGGGTGGTGAGGTAGAATTACTTTTTCCCCCGCAGCAGCGCGCCACCGTATTCCACCGCCATCCGCACCGGACGCACCAACGCATACAAGCCATGCAGCCCTTTCGGCAGCCGAACGAAGGCTTGATCGCGCGGGCTGGGCTGCCAAGCATCCAGTTGCGAACGAGCATACTGCCAGCGCGTCCGCCACGACTCGCGCAGTTGCCATTGCCGCCGAAACTCGGATGGTGTGAGGCTGCCGGGCGCAGCGCGGGCGCCGAAATAATCAACGGTGTACGCGCGCATCAGCGCCCGCGCGCTGGCATCGTCCCACGCCGCACGCCACGCCGTATCGGGGAACGTCACACCAAGCAGCGCCCCAACCATGAGGACGCCCAATGCGACGAAGCGCCGCGCGTCCAACGCCGTCGCGCGCGCATAAACGGTATTCCAATCGACTGCCGCCCCAAATTCATCCAACCACGCCGCTACATCGCACGCCCAAATCAAATCAGACCACCCGTGTTTGGAGCCGTGCAGCAGCAGCGCGAATAGTTCGTCCTCTGGCGCAAGTACGACCGTCGGCGCGCCTAAAAAGTTCTCCGTTCGCGCCCGCTTCCACAAATCCGCCATGCCCCGCCCTGCCACATCGGGCGCGCGCATCAGTCCCCAATGCAGTTCCAGATGGATGCCGCGTTCATCGTGATGGAGCGTGTAATGGGTCTTGCGCGCAACATACGTCCGTTGTTCGTTCGGCGTCAGATACGCTTCGATCCAGCGATAGCCATCCCCGATCAGCACCTCGCGCGCCCGCTCCACCGTGGTCACCGGGACAACGATATCCAGATCGCGCACGTCGCGCGCAAATAAGCTGCGATAGGCGCGCTGTGCCAGCGGAATCCCTTTGAACGGCATCACCACGATCTCATGTTCGTTCAATAGCGGGATAACATTTTTGATTTCTGTCGCCATGATTAGATTTCGCCGCCGCAGTTTGTCGATGTGCGCCCCCAACATCCCCCATGCGGACGCTGGCAGCATGTCGGCGTGCGGTTGGAGCGCGAAGTACAACAGCGGCGTCACACGATGCAGCGCCGCCAGCCGCAGCAGCGCCTCCCAGTCGAGCGCGTCCACGGGCAGCGCCCCATCAGGGCGTGTCCCGCGCGCCGCTGCGATGCCGACGGGCAGCCAGCGCAGTAAAGCGGCGTGTTCCGGTGCGGGCGTTGTCGGGTGAATGGGTGCAGCAGCGTTCAGGGGCTTAACCTTTCGATTCGGACAATTCTATGTTATCGTCCCAATAGACAAAGTTGGGGCGTTTCGATGGGACGCCCGCCGCAATCGGGTTGATCGAAGTCTTCAAACATAACACGGTCATGCAGAGGAAGGAAAGTCAGGTTGATCACGCTGCAATCGCTGGTCGCCGCGTCGGTCGATCAAGTCTCATCGCCCTTGGGCGATGAATTGGTCATTTTGGATACCCGCAATGGGGTCTATTTTGGCTTGAATCCGATGAGCGCCTTCATCTGGAAATTGATCCAACAGCCGACGCCCGTTGTCACGCTGCGCGACGCGATTTTGGTCGAATTTGATGTCGAGCGGGATGCCTGTGAGCGCGATTTGTTGAGTATTTTGAATGAGTTGAACGCCAGCGGTTTGGTCGAAATCCGCGATGCTGATTAAACTCGCGCGCTTGAGCGGACGCCGCCGTGCGCTGCTGCTCCAAGCGGTCGTCCTGTTATGGGCGGCGCGGCTCACGCTCTCGCTGCTCCCCTTTCGGATGTGGCGGGCATGGCTCACGCGCATGATGCAGCCCGTATCCACGTCGCCCATGCCATCGGCAGCGGCATGGTGGCGTGATGCAGCTTGGGCAGTGCGCACCGCGCGGCGCAGCGTCCCTAATGCGACCTGCTTGGTACAAGCGATGGGCAGCTCGTGGCTCGGCGCGCGTTACGACCATGCGTCTCAAGTCTTCATCGGCGTCGCACCCGCCCCGACTTCGGGCGCGCCGCGCTTAGAAGCACATGCGTGGCTCGAATCTGATGGACACGTTATCATTGGCGGTGACGCCGACATTCGCCGCTTCGCGCGCTTGCCTCAGTTCCCTGCGCAATCCAATCGTGTTGGAATGGTGCTGCGTTTTCGTTAGCCTATGAATTTCGCGCGAAAAATACCAAGTTGATCGCTTTTACCGAGTTTTGGGTTATAATTATTATTGTTTGATTCCGTATCTGTACGGAAACTGCCTAGCCAGCCAAAGGATTTGTCATGATGCAAGATTCGCTCAAGCTTCAGGCGCAGTCCGCCGCCGTCAGCCCGGCACAGGACACGTCCAAGAAACCGTATATCCGTCCCGAAGTCATCCGTTATGGTGACTTGAAGACGCTCACGCAGTCCAATGCCTTCGGCGCGTTGGTTGACTTCGAGGGTTTTTTCAGCTAAATCGTCCGCTATCGTGTTTGCGGCGGTTGATCATGTTTCATTTCAATCGAGGCGCGCTCCTTGCGTTTGAGCGCGCTTTTCTGTGACTTATTATAGCTAATAATGACATAATATCACGAGGGCTTTATGTTCGCTCATTCCCGAAGCCACCGCTTGTCCATCGGCGCACTATGTTTGGTGATCGTCTGGATGTTGTGGGCGCAGCTTCGCCCTGTCGCCGCTGCTGCCATCACAGCGCAGGTCGTCCCCTTTGCCGATGCGCTCAACGGCGCGGACGGTAAATGCAGCCTCTCAGAAGCCGTGATCGCCGCCAATATCAACACGAACGCCCACGAGCCAGCCTGTATCGCTGGACAACCCGCCCCTAGCATCGATCAGATCAGCATCCCCGCCGGAACCCACTACGCACTTGATCCGACCATCAACGATCAAACGGCGTTGTTCATCAGTGAGACCGTGACGATCACCGGCGCAGGCGTGACCACCATCATCGCGCCCGGCGCGGACGATAACGCGCTCCCGACCGATGGACAGTTCAGCGCGAACGACACGCATGGCTTTTTCATCCTCGCGGATGGCATCACGATCCAAGATTTGACCATCGATGGCTTGGGCAATGCTGCCTTGGGGAGTGGAATCGAGTTTCGGACGGGCATCGTCTCCAACGCACTCCCGCTTGACGACCTCACGATCCAAAACGTGACCATTCAGAACGTGCGTCGGCGCGGCATGAACATCGCCGCAGGGACGAATGTCAATATCTTGAACAATACCGTCCAAAATCTCGAAACAGGGCTGAACGGTGTCGGGATTGTCCTGTTCGCGGCGGCAGCCAACGCGGATGTCCTGCTTAACGGGAACGTGGTTACGAATTTCGGCAATGGCATCGCCACCAATAGCACGGGCGCAGCCAGTAACTCAGGGCTGTTCACGATTGAAGCTAACACCGTCTCGAATCTTCAGCCGATTACCCTGCCAGTAGTTTCGTTCAGTTATGGGCTGCTCATGGGTGGATCGCGCGACGGCAGTACACTCGATGGGAATACGGTCACGTTGACCGACGACGGCGCGCTGGATATTGCCGTCTATGCCTCGCGCAACCTCGAAGCCAGCGCCGGAACGCCCGGCACGGTCACGATCAGCGCCAACACCTTACAAGTTGCGGGCGCGGATACGGGCATCGTCTTATATCGTAACGGCTTGATTGGTGAGAGCGCGTTTAATCAAAAGCTGCGCGTCTTCAACAATATCATCGCTGGCGACGCGACCTCATCGGCGTTTCTCAATTCGACTGGGGTCTATGTCACCGACGACAGCACCAATTTATTTACCACGACCGACCCGCGCCCCCAGTACGCCGAAATCGACACCAATACGATCACGGGCTTCTATCGCGCGATTCACGTCCGGCGCGCGGGTGTCAGCGGCACGTATCCGACCGGACAGCCCGTCGCCGCCGTCATTGATGCCAATGACCTGCTCGGCGGCACGATTGGCTTGGACGTCGAAGGACATGCTGCGGGTGGCGCGGCGCTGGTCACGACGGCGGACGGCGACAATCGCATCGAGGCGAACAGCATTGGCGTGCAGACCAGCGCGAATGCCAGCGCCACGCTTGGCAGCGGCACAGCGGGCGAATGTCTAATCGCCAACACGACCTTTGGCGCGCAGAACGGCGGCGGCGCGCTGACGCTCTCCAATACATGGTGGGGCAGTTCAGCGGGACCCGGCGTCGCTGCCAACGGCACGAATGGATCGGTCACAACCACGCCGTTCGCCGTCGCGCCGATCATTCGCCTGTCCACCTCGCAGCCGTGCCAGCCGTCCTATGGCAATTATGTCTGGTACGACACCGACAGCGATAGCGTGCAAGATGCGGGCGAACCGGGCGCGGAAGGCGTCATGGTCAATGTTTACGATGCGACCGGAACCACGCTGCTCGGCAGTCTGCCAACAGGCGCCAACGGGCTGTATCGCGTCGGGCGCTCTGGCGCGGCGAATACCGTCTTGGAGATCGACCCCGCCTTAACCTTAGTTACGGCGCTGCAAGGCGGCAATCCGGCGTTGGACAGCAATTTCAGCCCTGCCAACAACCGCGTCACGGTCAGCCCCAACGGGATTGACGACAGCATCGACGCGGGCATCGTGCCAACGGTCGGTCTGCTGGTCAACCGCACGAGCGCCGCCGGTTTGAGCATCACCGATGATGTGTCTGCCGTCACGGAAGGCACGACCGTCGGCGATCAACTGGCGATCCGGCTTGGCAGCCAGCCGAGCGCGAACGTCACGATCCAAATCGCAGTGGACAGTCCAGCCCAGCTCCGAATCAGCACGGCTGCCGCGCCGCAAACCCTGCTCATCAGCTTTACCGTCACCTTCGAGCCGGTCGATACAATGGCGGCGATTCCTGATTGGGATGAATGGGTCGTCGTCAATGTCGGCGCATTGGCGGATGGCGCGGCGGAAGGCGTCCACAGCTCGAATCTCACATTGAGCGTCGTTGCGGGCGGGGCGGCGGAATACAACGCGATGCCAAACGTCGCGGAGGTCGTCACAATCTACGAGCCGGGCATCCTGATCGCGCCCTATACCCCCAACCCTATGCAAGAAGGTGGGACGGCGCTGTACAGCGTGTCATTGAGCGCGCCGCCCGGCTTACGCACGACCGGCGGCGGCGTCGAAGCGGTCACGCTGAATCTTGTCGGCTATAACATTCGTTTTGTCGTCCCGACACAAACACAGCTCACCTTCACGCGCACGGGCGCAGCCACGGATTGGAATCAGCCGCAAATCGTGAATTTGACCGCGCCGAACGACACGGTTCAGCGTGGCGTGCGCTATCTCGTTACCATTTTCCATCAGCCGACCACCAATGTCCTGTCGCCGTTGGACAGCTATTACGGCGGCGCGCCAACCGTGATCGCCAATGGTCGCCAGCGCATCACCATCTATGATAATGATTTGATGGCAGTCCCCGCGCTCTCGCCGGACACGTATGACGCGCTCAACGCGGCGGCATGGTTGGATGGTGTGGTCGCCGTGGCTCCGCTGGTCGAAGGTATCAGCGATACCGTCGTCTCGGTACGCTTGAGCGGACAACCGGCTGCGGGCGACAGTGTGACCTTAACGGTTGCCAGCGTGTCGGGCGTCAGCCTTGTACCGTCGTCGCTGCTGTTCACCTATCACAATTGGGATGTCTATCAGCCGATCACCGTGACCGTCCCGGCGGATTTGATCACAACGGGGATGCTGCCGATCCAAGTCAGCGTCGCGGAGACCAACGGCGAGACGACGCTCGATTTTGAGGGTGCGGCGATTGCCCTCGAAGTCCAGATCATCAGCGCGCCCGTGGCGCCGCTTGTCCCGTCCGAACTTCCGGCATCTGGTGTCGCGCCCGGCGCTGAAAATGGGGCGGCAGTCGAAGGAACGATTAGCGAGTAGTGAAATTCGGAGAACAAGGTCAAGCGGTGACCCGCTGGTTCGCCCTTAGGACTACTAGTCGGTCAAGAATGTAGATAAAAGCAACCTCACCCCCCGACCCCTTCTCCGTACCGGAGAGGGGGAGCAGGACGGCTCACGATGGATATGAAAGCCCCCTCTCCATGCAATGGCTGAGGGGGTTGGGGGTGAGGTGAAGCTATCCGAAACTCCGGTTACATTACTCTGATCCCTCTCGCTCTAAGGCATCCAGCCACAGCCGCAGCCGCCCAATCCGCGCCCGAATTTCGCTCCGCTTGCGCTCCCCCCTTGCCCGCCCGCCGTGCTTCATCAGCCAGCGCAGGTCGTCATTGACAGCAGGTTCGCGCGCGGGCAGCACGCCCCCGTTCATCTCGGCGCGCAGCGTTCGCTGTGACCATCCCTCGGCTTCGGCGCGTGCCAGCCAGTAATCTTGTTGTTCGGGTGGGAGCTTGGCAACCTCAAGATGAATCGAAAAACTCAACTTCTCACGACGCCGTGAGAAGTCAATCGCGCTACAGACCGATACCCAGTTGTAGAGTGTGCCGATTTCGCGTCCCAACTGTTCCGCCGCTTCTTCATAGGTTACCCCATAGACGGTATGCCCGAACAGCAGCCAATCGCCAACTAACCATTGCAGCGCGTTTTTCATCATCAGCAGCGCCGCGCCCACATTCATCCAATCGTCGCGGGTGGCATTGTCATAGCGCATCAAGCCTGTGCGCGTGATTTGGAAGCCTTTCGCTGGAATCGTTCCATCGTCCGTGACGACCAATCCTGGAACTTCAACGACTTGTTGGGGGGGGATGTCCGTCATCATTTCGTCCAGCGCCGCCGCCAGCGACCCATTGAGGCGCGCTGCCAGCGGATTGTTGACGGGTTCGCGGCGCGGCGGCATCAGCGCACCTCCACGATGGCGCTCAACACGCGCTCGACCAGATCGGTGATTTGCGTGGCGGCGGGCGAACGCGGATCAATGGCGCGGACTGTCTGCCCGAATTTGGTGGCGCGGGTGAACGTCTTGAGCAGATGGATCATGGGATAGACCAAGCCGGGAAACGCCTGTCCCATCGAATTGACATTCTCGATATGTTCTTTCAGCCGATTGAACTTATTCGGCACGACGCCCAAGATTTTCATTGGCGGCAGTCCGCGCTTGTGGCGATGTTTCTGCATCCGTTCCACCCGACGCACGCTCTCATTCAAGCCGAGCAGCGACCCAATTTCGCACTCGCTGACGTACAGGAAGCCATCGGTCGCGGCGTAGATCGACCCGTCGAATAACGATAGGGTAGGGGCAGTATCGATGATGATGAAATCGAGCGTGTACAACTGCGCCATCTCGTCGAGCAGGGCATCGAAGGCATCGACATCATCGAGCAGATAGGGAATGCGAAAGGTGTTGCTGTGCGAGGGGAGCAGATAGATCGAGCCGACCTGTTCGGGTTCGCTGCCGTTGGGCAAAGGCGCATAGTAACTGTCGGTCGGGATGAGTCGTACCACGTCCGCCAGCGGCACCGGAGCATAATCATCGCCCTGCTGGACGCCTACCAGCGCGCGATACAGCCCGTCCTCCGGTTGGATGCCCAGATAGTTGGCGGCGTTGCCCTGACTGTCCGTATCGACCAAGCCAATGTTATATCCGCGCAGCGCCAGTTCGCCCGCGAGGTTGGTGGCGATCATGGTCTTGCCGACGCCGCCTTTGCCATTCACCACCGCAATTTTATAGGTCATAATCCAGAATGCCTCTCCCGACTTGTCACTGTATGCTGGTCTGCTGGTTGATTTGCGATTTATGATACCGCCAAACGGCGAAATGCGGGCGCAAAATACTACATTATTATAATAAAATAAGTATTATATATTTAAAGCTGAGGAGAGGACAGGTTTTCAAGAACCTCACCCCCCAACTCCCTCTCCGTACTGGAGAGGGGGGTCAGGGGGTGGAGTGCTTGAAAGGGTGTCCTTCCCTCAGACGTACTGGAGAGGGGGGTGACGGTTCGTGGCACAGAACGCCCCTTGCCTGAATCAAATCAAGCTTGCTTACGGCAGAACGCCCCATTTTGCGCTATGCTTTATCATCACCAATTTAATTCACGAAATGTATACCATGAGCGTACCTACTCCTCAAGATAGTTTCCAGTACTGGATGGAAACGTATCAGCGGGCTGCCGTCAAGGGCGTGCGGTTGCCGGATATCGCCCGCAAGATCGCATTGGAACTCGGACGGTTCCTCGATTTCTTTCGCGCACGCTATGGGCATGACTGTGCAACGTTGTGCGTCAAGCGCGACGTAGCGGCATGGCTCGATGCGTTGACGGCGCAGGGGTACGCGGCGGCGACGGTCAATCATCATCTGGCATCGCTGTCCGGCTTCGTCTCGTGGGTGAGCCAGCAAGATGCCACCGTTTTCCCACATGGCAGCCCGGTCAAGGGTGTGAGCGCGCGTCCGCTGCCCCCGTTGGAGCCGCGCGCGTTGAACGACCGCCATGTCCAGACGCTCAAAAATCTGTGCGACCGTCTGCCGACGTTTTATCAGCGCAAGGGACGGCGGTGGAATAATGAACAAGCGCCCCACAGCGCGCGTCCGCTGCGCGCCAATGCGCGTCCGCTGCGCGCCAATGCGCGCCCGTATCGTGACCGCGCGATTGTGTTTGTTTTGCTCTCGACGGGGATTCGGCGTGAAGAATTGGTCAATCTCAATCTCGATCAGCTTCAGCCCAACACGTCCGCCGAACTGCGGCACGCTCGGCGGGCGACGGTGCGTCAAGTCGCTGGCAAGGGAAAATCACAGCGCGATGTGTATTTGTCTGCCGACGCGCGGGAGGCATTGGCGGATTATCTAGACAGAGAGCGGCGACTTGACGCCATCAGCGCGGCGAGCGCCGTGCCGCTGTTCGTGAGCGCCGCCAGCAGCGCGACGCGCTCGGCGGATGGACGGCTGTCGGCGCGCATCATCAACACGATATTGGAGCAGATCGGACGCTGGCACGACGCTGAACACGCGGACTCGGCACGGCACATTTCACCGCTGCGCCCACACGACTTGCGGCACACGTTCGCATTCCGGCTGGCACGAGTCACGGGGGCGGATGCTTACGAACTGGAGCGCCGTTTGGGGCATCGTTCACAGCGATACATCCAACGCTATACCAATCCGCCGGTGGAGGTCGCAGCGGGCTATGTCGAGGATTTTTGAGCGGGTTGCGGGGAAAGGACTGAGGACGGCATGAAAAAACAACAGCTCATCAGCACCATGAGCGCAGCGGCGTCCCGGTGCGACGCCTGATTGGGGCGAGCCGCTGGCTCGCCCGTACTCAAATCCCCCTATTTTGAACGTGAGCCAAAAACAAAACGCCGCGTCTTTTACGCTGTCCTCCATCTTCAACCGTTTCGCCTTTTGGGTTGTGAAGGTGGGCAGTCTGTATGCGGTTGGGGTGTACGCCTTTTTGGGGCTGCGCGCGGCATTCAGCGCCCAACTTTGGTGGGTGGCGTTCGCCAGTAATTTCACGTTCTTCGCGTTTCTGCCGCTGCCGCTGTTTCTGCCGGTGGCGCTGTGGAAACGGGCGCGGCGCGCTGTGCTGTTGATGCTGCCATTGTGTTTGGGGGGGATATTGACCTTCGGACGGGTATTTCTGCCCAAGGATATCGCGCCCGCCGCCGCGCCGCTGCGCATCACGACGTTCAACGTGTGGATCGATAACCCAAGACTGAATCGCGTGATTGAGTGGCTGCACACCAGCGCGCCCGATATCGTCTTGCTGCAAGAAGTGCCTCCATTCTGGCAGGACGGCATCCCCGATTTGCGCGATCTGTATCCGTATGCCGCCGGACAGCCGAACATCGAGGAAGGCAACGCGAAACTGCTGCTCTCGCGCTATCCGATCCGAAATGTGACCGAATTTAGCCTGGCGTCCGACGACATTTTCCGGCAGCAGCGCGCGGTGATCGACGTGAATGGGCGTGATATCGCTGTGTATAACGTGCATCTGTATCCGCTGAAAGGCGATACGCCACGCACGCGCGCGCCGTTCAATCTGTATAGTTCGCTGTGGAACGCGATTTGGTCGTTCGATGATCGCATTCGGCGCGGGCAAGTCGATGCGCTGTTGGCGCGGCTGGCGGATGAGCGGCTGCCGTATATTGTCGGCGGGGACTTCAATTTCAGCGATCAGACGGTCTTGTACGAACGGATGGCGGCGCGCTTGGTGGACAGCTACCGCGAGGCGGGGTGGGGGATGGGTTGGACATGGCCCGCTGATGCGGCGGAGGGACTTTCGAGCAATGTGCCGCTGCTGGTACGGGTGGATTATGTATGGCACAGCGCGGGGCTGCGCGCGGTCGTGGCACGGGTCGCGCCGTCGTTGGCTTCGGATCACATGCCGCTGATGGTGATGGTGGATATGGGGAAAGGGAAGGACTGAGGAAGAATAGGAAAAGATTTTAACGCCGAGGAATGTAGAGAAAGGGGTTTCGTGTTGTCCGCAATATACCAATGTTGGTATATTTTCCCCTATAATGGAGCAACACACGGGTAGGGCTGTGGGCTGTAGGATGTGACGCTATGCAAGAAGAATTAAAGGACGTTGCCCAAGTTTGGGTCACGGTTACTGAGGCTGCACAAGCGACGGGTTACAATCGACAATACATCACTCGCCTTGCACAGCGAATTTCCTATCAGATGGAAGATCAGCGAGAAATCAAAATTAAACGTTATTCCAGTGGCTATCATATTTGGCTGCCTGATTTGATTGCCTATATGAGTCGAACTCGACATGGGCCACATCCTAAAAAGACCTCTTGACATATACAAGAATTTGTACACAATCATTGGTATAGCGTCATTGCATCGGCGGCTGTTCCCTTACGACAGCCAAGCGACCATCTGAATGCCGACTCTGTAAGGCTTGAATCTTGCTTGAGCGCAGCAAACGCCACTGTTCGGGGCGCGTCGGCTGACGACAAAACGCCGAACCCCCACATTTGGGCGCACCGATGGGCGCGCCTTTTTGTTTGCCTCGGCACCGATTTGAACCATTCAGGCGGGTCGCGCCTATGGGTACACATCGGGGATAGGCGATTCGGCGCGTGCGCCTTAAAATCAAGCCCTCTGCGTAGAAAGGGCTGCCGTTGCGTCGTCGTGCGCCATTCTTGGTGCGTTTGCTGCGGGCGTTTTTGATCGTGTGCGTCGTCTTGGTCGTGATGGGAGTCGTCGGCGGGCTGCTGGCGCTGCGCTTCGGTCCCGATTTAGTGCTGCGCAGCCTCGATTTTGAACCGGAAGGCTCGGTCGATGCGTTCTTCCGCGATTTGCCCGCCGTCGATGGCGCCCCCGAAATGACGCCCGATGCGCTGATGGGCGATCCGCTCACGAGTCAATCCGTCGCCGCTGTCCCGGATGCGGCGCTGCTGCTCGGCATGGCGAACGATCCGATTGGCGTGGCGGATGCGCCCAGCGCCACAGTTACATCGACACCTACGACAAGTCCAACCCCGACACCTACGACAAGTCCAACCCCGACACCCACGACAAGTCCAACCCCGACGCCGACCGAAACGGGGACGCCAACGCTGACGCCAGCGCCGGAGCGCACTTCGAGCGCCGTCCCGCTGCGGACTACTTCGACGCGCATTCCGCCGACGGATACAGCGACGGCTTCTCCAACGCCAACAGCGACGTTGACTCCAACACCCAGCGCGACGGCTTCTCCAACGCCCAGCGCGACGCCTGCCCCGACCTTCACGCCGACGGCGAGTTTTCAGCGCATCCAGACGCCGCCAGAACTGCACATCAGCGCACCGGGCTATATCGATGTGCGCGTGCCAAGTGAACGCACCTATGCCGACTCGCTGGTGTTCGCGCAGAACGCCGCCGGGAAGGTGGTCGCCGCTGTCGTGTTCCGCGAAGATGCCTTGCGCGGCTTGTGTGATACATGGCTGAACGGTTGTCGCAGCACGCTGTATCGCATCGATTCGGTTGATTTTCGTCCGGGCGGGGTGATTTTGTACGGCAGTTTGACCGTTGGTACGCTGGCGCAGCAGGTCGGCGTCGCCATGATTTTAGATGAAGTGTCGAGCGGCTATCGGTTTCGCTTGGCGGGCTTGGTGTATAACGGGGTGGTCTACGCCGTGCCGGAGACGGGATCGATTGCAGAAATTACGCGGGATTTGCTCCAGCGCGGCAACACGGCGCTGCGGCTGCTCACGCTGGAGGCGGCGGACATCGATTTAAGGCTGCGTCAAGTTGTGTTGGACGACGAAAGTTTGAGTTTGGTTTGGGAATGATGCGAAGCGAAACTGAGGCGGTACGACGGCGCTTTTGAGGGAATACCTACTGGAAAACGCTGCTGATGGTGACGGCGGCGAGCATGATGAAAGAGAATGCCAGCGGCATGAGCGCAACATCGAGCGAACGGCGGAGACGCACGGCGTTTGGGTTCGTAGTCGTCCCCAATAGTTCTTTGTTGATGAGCAAGAAGATCAGCGCAATGGTAATGATCAGACCCACGGACGTGACCAAGGCGATTGTCAATTCATTGGCGGCGACAGTGGTTAGAGTCGAATTTAAGACGGCTTCTCTAAAGGGCTGTGTGACGGTTGTAATCATGTTCACCTCACAAATGACTCGGCAGGGCGATAATGTGGTGCGGGCTTCGACGATGCTTCTATGTGTGTAAGGGATACTGGAATCTCTTTCAGTATACACAAGGGGGAAAAACGCGCATCATCCAAACGCTTTTTGTAGCCACATAGCTATTACGATAGTTGTTACAATAATGTAATTTGAGAGTGGGCGGTGTTTCGATGGCTGGTATGGCTTGAGGGGCAGCGGGGGTGAGGTTGCTTTAAGAACTTTCTTGACGCACTTAGTGGGCGGGCTGGCAAGCGCTGTGGGTTGAGCGCATCATCGCGGGTGTGGGCGCGATGATGCGGCAGTTCGGGTGTGTGAGCGAGGATAGGTCGATCAGGGTTGAGGGCGGCTTAGAACAGCAGCGGTAGGATGATAAAGAGCAGGATATTGGTGATGGCGTGCGAAATCGTGATCCCGACGATGCTCCGCGTTCGGTAGAAGAAAATACCCCAAATCGCGCCCGCCGTGAACACAAACAGCAAATCCAACAGCGAGTTCCAGCCGATGTGCAGCACCGTAAAGACCAGCGTGGTAAATAAAATGCTGCCGGTTGCACCGAGCGCGCGCTCGGCAGCTTGTTGGATGATGCCACGAAAGACCAATTCTTCCATCAAGCCCGTGCCGATCAAGATCATCAGCGCCGCGACCGCGAAATCTTCGGGTGTAAAGACTTGGATCAAAGGCGCGGGACGTAAGATGGCGAATTCGATCACGCCAAAGATGATCCCGAACAAGATGGCGCCGATTTGAAGCAGCGGCTGGTTGAAGTTGAAGCCAACCCGGCGCATGGAATAGCCTAACAGGCGCATGATGTAAACCGCACTGATGAAGAGCGGAATGCTGACGATCAGATACCAATAGCGCAAATCGAACACGAACAGCGGCATCGAGAGGCTCAACAGGCGCACGAGCGGCGCGATGATCAAGGTTAGGAGTAAATCTGCAAGGGGTTTAGCTGTCGCCATAGCGGAATGAATGAGCAACGCGATCAAGATGGCGACGTGCAGCAGCGCGCCGAGTTCGGGGCGCAGATAGGTCACCAACACCTCAGC
>Ga0163147_10005918_pt1 | contig 14610 bp, 10 predicted proteins | sample OliLakLV19MP6G1_FD_148597 | JGI IMG/M metagenome (GOLD analysis project Ga0163147, IMG submission 148597) | Freshwater microbial mat bacterial communities from Lake Vanda, McMurdo Dry Valleys, Antarctica- Oligotrophic Lake LV.19.MP6.G1 | ecosystem: Environmental > Aquatic > Freshwater > Lake >...
GCCTTGTGCAACGCCACCGCGCGAACCGCCGATGGCGTCAATCTCATCAATGAAAATGATCGACGCGCCATATTCTTTCGCCGCGCGCCGCGCCTTGCGGTAAATATTGGCGACCTTCAGCGGCGCGATGCCAATGAACATCGAGTTCATCGACGACGCATCAACGAAGAAGAACGGCACGCCCGCCTCGGTGCTGATGGCTTGTGCGAGGCGCGTCTTGCCCGTGCCGGGGGGCCCCTCCAAGAGCAAGCCGTTGAGCGGTTCGCCGCCTGCGTCCTCGAACACCTTCACGCCGCGCAGCAGCTTGACGATCTGTTGGGCTTGTTCCAGTAGTTCCGGCTGTCCGCGATAATCTTTGAAGCTGATGCCCTCTGCGCCCGGCATGATCGTGTACTGGCGCGACTTGCCCAAGAACCAGAACATCAGCGCGAACTGCCCGATGATCAGCGATGCTGTCGTGACGAAGCGCAGCAAATAGGGAACGGCATCGACCAGCAAGCGCATCAGCGTCGCGTTGTACAGCGCCCATGTCACGAGTCCGCCGATGACGAGCCAAATCCACATTCCATCCAGAAAACGTTGAATGCGATAGCGCAGTTTGCGCCGTTCATCGACCAGCGTCTGTTCCGATTCCCAAGCATGTTGTTGACGCGGGGGCGGTTCACCGGGCAGTCCCGGCGTGGTGGGGTTGGGTTGAGCGAGTGCCATCATTATTATTCCAGAAAACTCGATGGACGGAAAAGAGCGGACTGAGCTGAAAGGACTGAGGACGGAGGACGGAGAAAAAAAGGACTGCGTGCTGAGTACGGAGTGCTGAGCAAAAATTTGCCCCAACACGCAAGCTGATTTCCAAATACTCGACGCTTAGACCTGATCTTTTCTCTCAGCACTCAGTCCGCAGTCCTGCTTTTACTGCTACTGTGCTGCCCCAAGCATGAACATCGAATGGTTCGGCTGTCCCTCGTACAAAATCATCTGCTCCGGCTGCTCGTAAGACAATGTGCCTTGCGCAATCAGATCGAAGAAGCCATTGAGCGAGCGCGTGCCGGACAAGTAGCCCGCCGCCGCGCCGCGCTCGATTTGCGCATCTGCCAGCACAACGCCGATGAAGCTGACGCCGTTATCCAACGTGACGATATCTTGCGGTGCCATCAGGATCACGCGCAGCAGATCGCTGCCTTCGCTCTCGCGCATCGTCCCCTGCCACGTCAGTTCGATGGCGCGGCGCAGTGCGTCGAGCTGGGCGATCTGCCCCTGCACCGATCCATCCGACTGGGGCGGGTTGAACATCATATCGACGGTGAAGATGCGCGTTTCAGCATTGTTGCGAATTTCGATGATATCGACGCTGCCACTGGTGGCGGCTTCGATCCGGTCGGCAGCAGCGACAATCGCCGGATCGGTCATGCCGGATTTATCCGCCATCACCAAATCGAGCGCTTCGACCGTGCGGTCGGTCAGCGTCTCTTGATCGGCTTCGCCCGTGAGGACACGCAGCCCCGCCATATCGCTGCATCCGGCGGCGGCGAGGGTGAACAATAGGACAACAAACGAGGAAACAACCCGGCGCATTGGATTCTTACCCTTCAAACGTTGTGATTCCGGGCGAACAGGGGTGAAAAACATCATGCCAATCGTTAAGGTATACCCTAACACAGTTTAACGATTTGCGGGCGCGCTTGGATGCAAAGTTTTAGCAATTCCTAACCTATAGTCGATTGTATACCCGTTCCATTGATCAAACCGCACAAGACTTCGGGGCGAATGCCCGATCATTGACTGTGCGTATATGGACAAAATACACAATCGGCGCGGGCAAGGTTCATTTTGGACGCCCATCCAACCGTTTTCCAGATTCGTTACCCGCGCTTCACACTTCGGCAACATTCCCCCGCTATGCTGTTCATCAAGTCGAACCCACACAACGCCGCTAAAACCTGTTTTTCCGCCGGAATGGGTACCCGCTCATTTTTCGCCCTGTTCAATGCTAGATATCATGAGAGCTGTTTTATGAACCGACGTGCTTTTCTCGCTGCTGTGTTAGGCGCGCCATCCAGCCCGGTCATGCCGGGCGATACGATGGTTGCGCAAGCCATGCGGCACTTGGCAGCCGCCCCATCCGGCGCGTTCGCGCCCATGCGCGTCGAGGCGCGCGATCCAGCGGCACACGCTATCGCGCGGCTGACGTTCGGCGTGACGCCCGCGCTGACGGCGCACGTTCAATCGGTGGGAGTCGATGTCTTTATCGAGTCCCAATTGAATCCAGAGACGCTGCCCGATCCCGCGCTGGCGGAACGCCTGACGACCTACGCGCCGCTGTTGGCGCTGGATACGGCGACCATCATCCGCGACTACCGCGAAGATCGGCGCACTGTCTACGCCGCGCTGATTGGCAGCACGACCATGCGCGCGCTGTACTCTGAACGCCAGTTGTACGAGCGGATGGTTCACTGCTTCTCGGATCATTTCAGCGTCTTTCTTGGCAAGGTCAGTGTCGGCTTTCTGAAGATCGCGGATGATCGGGACGTGATTCGCCCGCACGTCATGGGGCGCTTTCACGATCTGCTGCGCGCGTCGGCGCACAGCCCGGCGATGCTGGTCTATCTTGATAATGTGGGCAGCAATCGGCGCGCGCCCAACGAAAACTATGCGCGCGAACTGATGGAACTGCATACGCTCGGCGTGAACGGCGGCTATACGGAGGACGACGTGCAGACTGTCGCGCGGGCATTCACCGGATGGTCAGTCGCCAGCCCGCGTCAAGGCGGGGATTACACGTTCCAGTTTCGGACGCGCTTTCATGACAACGACGCCAAATTGTTGTTCGGCGTGGATTTTCCAGCGCGCGGCGGACAAGCGGACGGCGATAGGGTACTCGATTTGCTCGCGCATCACCCTTCGACCGCGCGCCACATCAGCACGCGGATCGCGCGGCGCTTCGTGTCCGATTTCCCGCCCGAAGCGCTGATCGACACGCTGGCGGCGGCATTCATGAGCAGCGACGGCGATCTGCGCGCGGTTTTGCGGGCGCTGTTCGCCGCGCCCGAATTTTGGGACGCGCCGCCAAAGTTCAAGCAGCCCTACGAATACACGATCAGCCTGCTGCGCGCCCTCAGCTATGATGTGACCAATCAGCCGCGCTTTTTGCGCGCTGTTGCGCCCGTTCTGCAAGCGTTGGGGCAAGTGCCGTTCATGTGGCCCGCGCCCAATGGCTATCCCGACGTACAAGGCGCATGGGAAGGCGGCATGATGGCGCGCTGGAACGCGGCAATTAGCGCCGCCAGCGGGAGCATCAATGGTGCAGAGATCGATACTGACGCTTTCAGCGCGGCAATGCCCGCTGGAGCCGCCGACGATCTAGAAACGCGCATCGATTTCGTCGCGCAGTACGCATTCGGGCGCGCGCTCACGCCGACGGAGCGGGATTTGACGCTCGATTTCGCCCGCGAGACCGCGCCAAACGACGCGCGCCAGCAAACCACCGCCGCGCTGGCGCTGCTGCTGGCGTCGCCCGCCTTCCAATATCGCTAAATCGAACCATGATTGAAGGGGACTGCTCATGCTTTTGAAACCAATATCGCGCCGCCGCTTCTTACGCGGCAGCGCCACGCTTGCCGCTGCCGCCGCCGCGACCACTGCTTTGCCCGCGTGGATGCCGCGCTTCGCTTTCGCCCAAGCGGATGGGACACAGCGCGGCGACGGCGCGACGCCGGATGTGTTGATCAGCATCTTTCTGCGCGGTGGCGCGGACGCGCTGAACATGGTCGTGCCGTATGGCGACGACGCCTACTACACCGCGCGCCCCCAATTGGCAATTCCGCGCCCAGATACGCGCGGCGCGGCGCTCACGGCGCTCGATCTTGACGGCTTCTTCGGGCTGCATCCGGCGCTCGCACCGCTGCTGCCCATCGTGACGGGCGGACAATTGATCGCCGTGCAGGGAACGGGCGCGCCGCACGGATCGCGCTCACACTTCGAGGCGATGGACTCGATGGAACGCGGCGCGATTGGCGGCAGTTATATCGCTACGGGCTGGATCGGGCGGCACTTGGCGACTGTTGATAACGGCAGCGCGTCACCGCTGCGCGCGGTCGGCTTTGGCACGAGCGCCCAAGCGACGCTGCGGGGACCTGTCACACCGGTGGCGCTGCGTTCGATTGTCGATTATCACTTGGGCGGCGATGAAAACGGGGCGCTGCGCATGGCATCGGCGCTCAACGCGCTGTACGCGCTGGAGGACAGCACGGCGAACGCGGCGCTGTCGTCGGCGTCCGTCTCGGCGCTCGATGCCATCGATCTGCTGGAAACGGTCAACTATGCCACGTATCGACCGCAGAACGGCGTCACCTATCCTGACGACGATTTCGGGCTGGCGCTGCGTCAAACGGCGGCGCTGATCCGCGCGGATGTGGGCTTAGAAGCAGCGTGCATCGATCTGGGCGGCTGGGATACACACGCGACGCAAGGGGGGACGGAGGGTGAACACGCCGATTTACTAGCCGGCTTGGCGGCGGGGTTGGCAGCGTTCCATGCGGACATGCAGCCCGAAATGGGGCGTATTTCCGTCGTCGTCGTCTCGGAGTTCGGGCGGCGCGTGATGGAGAACAACAGCGCGGGGACGGATCACGGCGCGGGCGGCGCGCTGTGGGTGATGTCCGGCGGTTTGCTCGACGGGACGCCGCGCGTCGTCTCACGCTGGGTCGGCTTGCAGCCCGACAACTTGGATCGCGGCGACGTGCCAATCACGATTGATTACCGCGATGTGCTGGCAGAATTGATCGCCAAGCGGCTGAAAAATCCGCGTTTGTCCGACATTTTCCCCGATTTTGCCCCGAATGAACTGGGCTTGTTCCGCGTGTAGACGCTTGTCCCGCCAGATTTGTGGGCGTGGGATGTGCGGGCGGTCGCGCACGGGCATCCCACCGGGACTCTCGTCAGCGTTTTGAGTGCGCTTGAATGATGAAGTCGCGCACTTGGGTGGTCAGTTTGACGACGGCGAAGGGTTTGGCAATATAGCCATCAAAACCAGCCTCCAAGATGCGCTCCTGATCGCCCGGCATCACATGCGCTGTTACGGCGATCACCGGAATATGTTTTGTCTTGGGATCAGCCCGAATGATGCGGAAAACTTCCAACCCGTCCACCTTCGGCATTCGGATATCGAGCAAGATCGCGGTCGGCGTGACGGTTTCCAGCACCGCGAAGCACGCTTCGGCGCTCTGTGCGGTGTAGACCTGAAAGCCGCCCCGCGCCAGCGTAATCCGCATGATCGCCAAATTATCGAACACATCATCGATAATGAGGATGCTCCAATTCAGCTTTGCCGTGTCCTCAGCCAAGGATCGAGGTTGCTCACTCACTTTACGCCTCCACGCTGCACAGAATATCGTTTGGGCTTACGTCACTGAGCGAATTATCCCCACTTGGAGAACCGAAACAAAATTGACCGCGTATGGGGTTGAGGTGAATGAGCGCGACGACTTTTCAAAGCGCCGCCGTTGCGCTGGATCACGCGGCTACGCGGTGATTAACGGCAACCGGATCGTAAAAGTGCTGCCGCGCCCCACCTCGCTTTGAACGTGAATCGTGCCTTCCATCATCTGCACGAGGCGGCGCGTGATCGTCAAGCCTAACCCCGTCCCGCCGCGCTGCATTTTATCCTCAATCCGCCGAAACTCGTCAAAGATGATTTGCTGCATATTCATGGGGATGCCGATCCCCGTATCCGACACGGTGACGTACCAAGCGCTCGCTTCGCGCAGTGTCGCCTCAACGGAAACGCCGCCTTGATCGGTAAACTTGACGGCATTCGAGATCAGATTGATGATCACCTGTTTGATGCGCCCACTGTCCCCAACGACGATTTCGGGCAGCCGCTCATCGATGCGAAAGGTGAACGTCAGCCCTTTTCCCTCCGCTAGTCCGCGACTTTGCAGATCGATTTCCGTCAAGCACGCTGCCAGATTGAACGGATTTTGCAGCAATTCCATCCGTCCTGCTTCGATTTTGGACAGATCAAGTACTTCGTTGATCAGTCCGAGCAGATGCTCCGCATTCACATTGATGCGCTCTTGAAACCCAAGTTGTTCAGCGGTCATTTCCCCGACCATCCCCGCGATTTGCAGCTGCGAATAGCCGAGGATCGCGTTGAGGGGAGTACGCAGTTCATGCGAGATGGTGGCGAGGAACTGGCTCTTGAGCTGGTTGGCTTCCTCCGCCTGTTTGCACGCGCTGGCAAGGTCACGATTGGCATTGACCAACTTCTCATTCTGCGTTTGAATCTCTTGTTCCGCCCGTTTCCGCTCGATCAGATGCCCATAGGTACTGCCGAGCAGCGAAATCAGTTCAGTTTCATACAGGCGCACGGGCTGGCGGCTGACGAAGTTGTCCGAGACCAAATAGCCGACGGCGGTGCTGCCATTCCACAAAGCCGAGGCGATTTTCCAGCCGATGCCGATCTCACGCCCATGGTCATAAATCGGGCTGTCGTTCCACAAGCGGACATGGTTGGGGCTGTTGAGAATGTCCAACGTCCAATGGTTGTCCGTGATTAGTTCGCGGTAATCACTTTCATCGCGGAAATTTCCGTTCGGATCCGTGCCATACGTGCCGAGCAATTCGTTTCCGCTTGCATCCAGTACGAATAAGCCGATCCGGTCGATGCCAAGACGACTTTGCCCCATGCGGATCATGGCTTGATACAGCAGGGACAGATCAGAAATTTCAGACAGATCCAAGATGAGGGCTTGCAGTGCTTGAATATCCCGCAGGAACGCCTGTGTGCTTTCTTCAGCAAATTTGCGCTCCAACATCGCGCCGACCCAACGACCCAACAGGACAAAGAAATCTTTGTCCGCGATATCGAATGGGTTTTGGCGCGCGGCGGCGCTGGAAAAATTCAGCGTGCCGAAGCGTTTGCCCTGCACCGTCAACGGAATGCCGATATACGCCGCCAAGCCGAACTCGGTATAACAGGGATGCTTGTTATAGGGTGACTGGCGCGCGTCCTCGATGCTGACCAGATCATTGGTGGTATAGGTCAGATCGCAATAGGTTTGGCGGACGTCGAATGTTTGCCCGGCTTGGATCGAACCATCGGGCGCAAAACTGTACAGCACCGTATAGGTGTCGCCCTCGATATGGCTGATGATCCCCAAATCGAGCGCCAAGAGCGCCGTTCCCGCTTTCAAGGCATCATTCAACTGTTCATCGATGGTTTCGGTGGTGGTCGCCATCACTTCGTAGAGCGCGCGTAACTTCGCCTGCGTGCGCTCGCGCTCCGCGATGCGCTGCTGCGCGCTCGTATACAGGTTGATGTTGTCGATGACGAGGGCGATCCACTGCGCAAACTGCGTCCCACGATTGACCTCAGCCTGACTGAAGGGGTGATTGGGGGTGGTGCGCGCCGTCGCCAGCACCCCCAGACAGCTTTCACCGCGCATGATCGGGAAATTGGCAACCGCGCGCATTTGGGCGTGATCGTACCAGACGCGCTTGCCCGACCAATTGAAATAATCGTCGATCAAGACGGCTTGCTGTGTATCGAACGCGCGCCATCCGGCGAGCGCCTGTCCTCGTTTTACGCGGTCGCCCATCAGATCGGGCTGATTGCGGGTGACGGCTTTGACGACCAGTTCATCCCCTTCGATCAGCGTAATCTCACTGTAGGGCGCATCCAGAAAGCGCGCTGCGTGGTCAACAATCTGCTGCAACAGATCGCTGAGATCATGACGATTGAGCAGATCGAGCATCATGGCGGACAGCGCATCCATATAATCGTCCGCGCGCTTGGCGGCAGCTTCCGGCGGGTAGCTGTACAACGCGGGATGATCAGGCAGCGCGTTCGGCTGTGGTGCGCGTTCAACGCCCTCTGGCAGCAGCTCTTTTTTTAGCGAGTAACGGGTTTGTCCCGGCGGAAAATCGTCAATCTGCCCATAGACGACATAGCCGCGTTTTTGGTAGAACGGCAGCGCCTGAAAGCTGAACGTTTCCACAGCGATATAACGGCAGCCCCGCTCACAAGCGACCGTTTCCGCCTCTATGAGCAGTTGTTGACCATAACCGTGTCGGCGCACGGATTCCGCCAGCCACAGCGTATCGACCAGCAGCCAGCCCCACACGCTCTCTCCGAGCAGCCCGCCGACGATTTGCCCGGTCTCGTCGCGCGCCAACAGTGTCAGGCGCACGACATCGCGGCTGCCGGTTTGGCTGCGATTGTATTGGGCGAGACCCTGACGGATGATCGCTTCCGCCTGTGGATCGTTCGTCTGATCGCGTGAAATGGTAATGGGTGCAGGCATTTAATGACCTAGATCAATCTTTGAGCATATTCATTCTAGCGCGTGTCTGCAAACTCGATTTTCGCTTGTTTTGTTCGACCTCACCCCCGCTGCGCTTCGCTCCCCCTCTCCACAGCGTGGCTGAGGGGGTTGGGGGGTGAGGTGAACGGTTTAGAGCCGATCCAAAACTCAGGTTAGTATATCGGGTATTGTTGTCAATGAATATGCGGCATGACTTAAAGTCTGAGCATGATCCTGCACCCGTCGATCTGGTCGATCTTTCGCGTGCGGGGCGCGCGGATGTGCGTTACACTCGTGTCCAATCTCCCTGCTACGCATCTAGCTGAATGCGCCATCTCAGAAAGCGAGCCGCTGATGCGGATCAATCGCGCCACATCCCGATTGTCGTTTCGCCGCCGCCGCCGTCGCTCTGGCTGTCTGTCTACGCTGATGATGCTGATCATCTTGGGGGGTGTGGGCGTGCTGACGTGGCGCATCATCGAGCGTCGTTGGAGCGCGCCCGCTGCGTTCCCGTCGGGCGATTCGCCGTCCGCGCGCTTGGACGCGGCACAGCGGCTGTTCGATGCGGGCGATCTCGATGGCGCGGTTGAGCGGTTGCGTGGTGGCGCGGCGGGTGCGCGCGGTTCCGACGGCAGCACAACGCGGCTGTTGGCGCGCGCGCTGGTCTATCGCAGTTACAGCGATTATGACCGCGCGATTGACCGGGATATCGCCGTGCAAATCACGACCGATGCCGCGCGCCAACGCCCGAACGACGCTGATACGCTGGCGGCGCACGCTTTCGCGCTGCAAGCCGTCGGACGAACGCGCGAAGCGGCAGACGTAGCGGCGCGCGTTTTGGAAAGCAATCCGTCCCATGCCTTCGCGCGGACGGCGCTGGCGCTGGCGTATGGTGGCGCGGGCGCGCACGAGGCGGCGCTGCGCGAGAGCTTGCGCGCGGCACAGACGGCGACAACCGCCGACGCGCTCGACGTGCTGCGTGCGGTCGCCATCGGGCGCGCGGACACGGGCGACTATGGCGAGGCGCTGCGCGTGGTCGATCAGGCGGTGCGCGCCCATCCATCGATCATGGCGCTGTACTTCGAGCGCGCGCTGTACGCGCTGCAATTGGGTGACGCGGATACCGCCACTGTCGCCTATTACGATGTGTTGGCGCGCCAGCCGGATAACGTAAAAGCGCGCTTGCGGCTGTGCGAACTGTCCAGCACGATGCGTGAATACGAGGCGGCGCTGCAACATTGCACCGAAGTCACCGAACGCGCGCCCGCATGGGCGGAGGGTTGGTATCAATTGGGGCGCGAGAACTTTTTGCAGGGCGATTTCGCAGCGGCGCGCGATCATTTGCATCGCTGTTCGTCGCTGCAAGTGTTACAGAATGTCCCGATTGCGGAACGGCGCTTCGAGTGTTGGTATTTGCAGGGGCAAGCGGCACAAATCTTGGGCGATTGTCCGGCGCTGCTCGCCACCTACAACGAATTTCGCGCGATGGCAGCCGACGACACGATCCATCAAACGTGGACAATGCCACCAGAGGGTCCCCCCGGCTGCACACCAGAGTAAATAGCCTGAGTTTACAGAACCTGACCCCCCGACCCCCTCTCCGTACCGGAGAGGGGGAACACGAGGCGGAAACTCCCCCTCTCCACGCAGTGGAGAGGGGGGCGGGGGTGAGGTGAATTAGGGAGAAAACCAAACATGTCCTCCCCCTCTCCGGTAGGGAGAGGGGGGCTGGGGGGTGAGGTTGCTTTTAAGAACTTTCCTGTTGGACGACTACGTATAGGCGGCAAAGGAGCGCGGTGAAACAGCCAATCTGCGCTAAAATGAAAATCGGTTTTACACCATCCGACTCGGTTTCCATGAGGAGATAGATCATGACGATTGCGATTGCTGCCGATCATGCGGGCTATACGCTCAAACAGCACTTGGTCGCCTTTTTGCGCGCACAGGGTCACGATGTGATCGATCTCGGCGTCGATACCGCCGCTGTACCGAGCGATTACCCGGATATCGCGCAATTGGTCGCCGCTGCGCTCCAAGATGGACGCGCTCAACGCGGCATCCTCGCCTGTGGCAGCGGCGTCGGCGTCAGCATCGCCGCCAACAAGATTCCCGGCATCTATTCGGCTGTGATTCACGATGTTTACAGCGCCCATCAAGGCGTCGAACACGACCGGATGAACGTGATCTGCGTCGGTGCGCGCGTGATCGGCGTGGCGACAGCGGAGGAAATCATCACCGCATTTCTAAAAGCACAGCCCAGCGATGAGGAACGCCATGTCCGTCGTTACGACAAGATGCGCGCCATCGAGTCGCGGTCGCTGTCTGATCGATGATGCCGCGCGTTTGTAGATTAAGTCATAACACGGTAAGATAAGATGACAGTCTAGCATTAAAGTCCAACCCATTATGATCGTAGAACATGCACGCACGCTGTGGATCAAACTCACTGACCCATTGGAGTCGGTGACGGATGGGTATATGCGGCAAGTGGCGCGCGGTTCGATGGTCGCATCTCTCGTTACCTTGATCGCAATTCTGCTGCTGGGCAGCTTGCGCCTCTTCTACGATTATGCGACGGACACCGACATTACGCGCATCGCCAGTCATCTCATCTTTATAGCGGTGATAGTCCCAACGCTAGCAACGACGTATGTCTTGGCTCGGCATGGCGCCTTGATCGCGGTGATCATCATCTTGATTGTGGTGGTCACGCTGGCAATCTATGTCGGCGCGTTGGTTGGCGGGGCGGTCAAGTACGGCTTTTATGTGTCCGCCGTGCCAATAGTCCTGGTGGTATTCACGCTGCCCCCGGTCTTGGGCAGGCGGCTGTTGCTGCTCTATCTGGTCGAACTTGTCTTGTTGAGCGTTTTGACGCCCGGCTTGTCGTTGGGGGACATGCTTTTTGGTGCAATCGCGTTCAATGGCTTGGTGGGCGGCGTCGCGCTGATCGTCACGCAAAATATACAAAACATGAGCTTGCGTCAGCGGCGCGCGCTTGAAGCGAGCGAAACGCGCTATCGTGACCTCATCGATAATCTGAGCGATATCGTCTATGTCAACAAACTCGACGGCGAGATCACCAGCCTCAATGCTGCATTTGAGCGCATTCTCGGCTATCCGTGCGCGGACTGGATCGGCAAAAATCCAACCGCGCTCATTCACCCTGATGATATCGCGCGGGGGGCGGGCGTGATTAATGCCATGCAAAAAGATGCCATACCGCGCCCACTGGAAGTCCGGGTTCGACGGCGCGATGGGCTGTATATTTGGATCGAATTTCGCTCGATGCCGCTGCGCGATGAATGCGGCGTGACCATCGCCGTCACGGGCGTAGCGCGCGATATCAGCATCCAAAAAGTGGCAGAAGATGAGCGGGTCAAACGCGCGGTCGAGCGCGAACGCCAAGCCATCATCCGTCAGTTTGTCGATTCATTCTCGCATTATTTTCGCAATGCGCTGGCGTCAATCAGCGCAAGTGTCGAGGTGTCACAGCGGATGCTCCCGCCCGAAGCGCAAGCGCTCGTCGGGGAACGCTTCGGACGGATCGTCGGTTCGATTCAAGCGATGGGACAGCAGTTGGACAGCCTGCACATGGTCACATCACTCTCGCTCAAGTCACCTATCGCGGTCGATGTCGTCACAATCGCGGAAGGGGTGATCCCGACGTTGGCGTTGAGCGCGACCCAAAAGGGGATTCGGTTGTTCTGGTTGGCACAGCCCGCGCCGCTAGTGCGCGCGAACGTGGACGCGCTGACCGAAGCGATCCGCAATTTGCTCGTCAACGCGCTGCAACACACGCCGCGCGACGGCGACGTGACCCTGACCATTTGGGGGGAAGTGGGCAACGTCTATATCAGCGTGCGCGACACAGGCGACGGCATGACCAGCGAGCAGATCGCGCTCATCTTCGATCCGTTCTATCGCATTGAAGCAGAGCGCGGCATCGACGGCGGCGGCATCGGCTTGGGGCTGACGATGGTGCGCATGGTGGCGGAGGCGTGCGGCGGCGAGGTGCGCGTGGAGAGTAGTCCGGGCGCGGGCAGCACGTTCACGCTGGTGCTGCCCGCCGCGCGGGACTGATGTGCGGTCAATCCGCCTTTGGAAACGCCGCGATCCGCAAATGCGTCGATCCATACGGGATCAGCGTGATCGCTTCGCTAGGGGTATCGACGGTATAGAAGGCGGCTGGCAGCGCCGCCGAATTATGATTCAATCTCCATTCCGGTATCTGGCGACCCTTCGCGCGAAGGGTCACGGGCGGCGCGGCGGGATCGAATGGAATGGACGAAATCGGCGCGGTTTCGACTTCAAATGCAGTATCGTGTTCAATGCCGTAATTCCATGCCGACGCCGGCTGAAATTCGTAATCGGCGGCGGGCGGTGTCCCGCGCACAATCTGGCGCGCTTCCGCGATTTTCAGCGCGAACAACAATGCGCCCCGCCGAACCGACAAGAGATCGCCGTGTCCCGTCGTCAAGCGAACATCCATCGGCATGTCGAGCGTGATCGCGTCACCATCGCGCCAAGGGCGTTCGATGGGGAGGTAGCCAGGCGGCGCGTCACCTGTCATGATCGACCCGTTGACGTGGATCGTCGTCCCGCGCGCCCACGCTGGCACGCGGACAACCAGCGGGAAGGCGATCCCGTCCGGCTGGCTGTGATGCACATGGATCGCCACCCGCCCATCGAAGGGGTATTCGCTATCGACGGTCAGCGTAATCGGCACGTCGCCGTTCACAAACGTTTTCGCTTCGCACGGTGCGTATGCGACCACCGCCACGCCGCCATCCGCCGTCTGCATGACCAGATTCTTCGTGAACTTTGGGTAGCCTTGGTGCATGTTCGCCGTACAGCAGCCGAAATTCGGCTCTAAGCCAAAAATGTTCGCCCAATCGCCGTTGTTCATCCAATCACGCTGATCGACTGTCACCAAGACCTGATTGACCTGCTGATCGTACTGATGCGCCCACCAATCTTTGGTATGCGTCGCCGGGAGCGCGTTGTACGCCACTTGTTCGAGGCGATCCGCGAAATAGGCGTCACCGGTGATGCGCAGCAGTTCTTCCAGCGAGTACATGAACTCGACAACCGCGCACAGTTCCGTCCCCTGCGTCGGGGCGGTGCCGTGCAGATGCTCGTCGCCGCTGAACATGCCATGCGGCTGTCCATGATGTTCGAGCAGTTGCTCGATGCCGCGCCGCGCCGCAAATTTGTGCCACTCATCGCCGGACTGCGGATAGAACACGCCCGCCGCTTTCGCGCCCATCGCATTGTTGACGACATGCGTGAACATGCCCGTGTTCCATTCGCCCAATTCGAGCAAGTCGGCAACTTTATTGTTTGCTTGCAGGTTCGCCCAATCCGCCGTCCCTTTCCAGAGCGTCGCGGACAGATCGAGCAGAAATGCTTCGCCCGTCAGGTTGTAGAGCCAATGCCACACCAGAATGTTGTCCATCGCGCGCGCCATCGCCCAACTTTCGAGCGGACGCGCGGGCAGCGCCCGCTGTTGATAGCGCGCGTAGTTGAGCATGAACGGGATCACGCGCGCATCGGCGGTGGCTTCGTAGTGCTGCATCAGCACTTTCAACACGATCATGCGCGACCACCAATCGCGGTAGCGTCCGGGTCCAAAGTAACCGTTGTCAAGCTGACTGGTTAGGAACGCCTCGACCCATTTATTCGCTTTGCGCAAGAGCATGTCGCGCAGTTCGGGATCGTCCACGAGATACGCCAGCGGCAGCAAGCCGTCGAGGTAGTAGGGTCCCCGTTCCCAGCCTTCGCCCGCGCCGCCGAGCCATGCGCTATCGTCGCCCACGTCCGCCCAAATTTCGTCGAGGTGTCCGGTCAAGCCGCGCGCCTGGACGTGCAGTTGATCGCGCAGCCAGCCACGCGGCTGGATCGCGCCGAGCGGGAGCGCGATGAAGGCGGTCGGCAGTAAGGGCGCGCGGTTAGGGGGTAAGGAGGGCAGCATCATGGCGTAATCTTTCCAAATAGGCGGCGGCAGTGTCCGGCACGTGGGCGAGCGGAACAATCACGTCGTCGCTGGCGGTCTGATCGGGATGAAACAAGCAAATGGTGTCGTGGTCGTCGGTTTGCGCCCCACTGATCACAACCTGCTTTTGTAACATGGGATAATTTTACCCCTACTGTCGGTGATCAGCCAATCAGGGAACGGTTCCCACACAGGGCTATCGCATCAAAATTGAGTGAGTAGCTGAAGCAAGAAAGCGTCGTCAAGAGCGGCACGGAAACGTTTACGCTTGAGACTTTGTTTGGACGGATGGCGTTTGAGCAGGTTAAGGGCAATGTG
>Ga0163147_10005919_pt1 | contig 14608 bp, 14 predicted proteins | sample OliLakLV19MP6G1_FD_148597 | JGI IMG/M metagenome (GOLD analysis project Ga0163147, IMG submission 148597) | Freshwater microbial mat bacterial communities from Lake Vanda, McMurdo Dry Valleys, Antarctica- Oligotrophic Lake LV.19.MP6.G1 | ecosystem: Environmental > Aquatic > Freshwater > Lake >...
CACAGACGGGCAACGGCCGTGACGCCGCGACCTCCACCGGCACCAGCTCGTCGTAGCTGATGTGCCGCGCGAGATGGTGCCCGCCGGCGGCGATGAAACGCTCGTAGATGCCGAGGCGCTGCAGCTCGACGACACCCCACGGCGCCATCCACTCGCCGCGCACCCGGTCCTCGAACGCGGTGTCCCGTTCGAGGATCAGCACCTGAAGACCGGCCCGGGCGAGGAACCCGCCCAGGCTCGCACCACCGATGCCACCACCGACGATCGCCACGTCCACGTCGTTCACGCCGTCTCCTTCGGGTCACGGTCGCCACCGGCAACCGGCAGCACGGATCGGCTCTACGACGACGAGCACGTGGTGTCGAACACGAGCGTGGGCGGCGCGCCCCGCTGGTGCGCCGCCCACCCCCAGGCCGGCTAATTCGCAGGCTCGCCGTGGCCCTGGGTGAGACCCTGCAGCGCGAGCGAGATGAACGGGAATGCGGTGCGGCGCTTCACCGCGCTGTAGTCGACGCCGTCACCGATCTGCACGACGCTCGGATCGGGTGACAGAATCAACGTGAGCAGCACGTCGCTCACGTCGGCCTGCTCGTGGTTGAGATCGACGCCGCCGATGAGCGGCCGGCCGTTCGGGAAGCTCGAGTCGATCGCCATGTCGACGCGGTTGAACTTCAGCGAGTCCGGCACCTGGTCGACGCCGAGCGCCTTGTAGATGCCGGGACGTGATTCCGATACGTGGATCGCGAGCAGCGTGTCGTCACCGGGCGTGCCGTTGTGCGCCGGCGGCAGGCCGGTGCCGGTCAGCTTGCTGGTCGGAATCTCGAGCGCGATCGAGAACAGGTTGAAGCCCGTGAAGACGTTCTCCGCCTGCGGCCGCTGGCGCGCGCCGGGGACCTGGAAGCGCTGGCCGTTGACCTTGACGAAGCTCGAGGCGGGATCGCCGGCGAGGTTGAGGACGTCGAAGATGCCCTTCTCGTCGAGGTAGTAGAAGTCCGCCGCCTGGCCCGCCCAGATACGTCCCTCGGAGCCACCATTGCCGAGCGAGTTGATGAAGCGCGCCGAGAACGCCTCGTCGTAGCAGCCGACCTCGCGGCTGGTCGGATCGCCGGAGTCATACCCCGCGAACGGCGTGCACGTCGGGTCGAGCGCCGGGATGCCGTACGCGAGCCGGTCGGTCTGCGGTCCGACGTTGGCCGGCGAGAGCGGCAGGCCCTGCCCGAGAACCTTCCTGATGCGATTCTCGACCTTGGTCACGCTGTACGGCCGGGATCGACGCGCGGGGCCGGCGTGGTGTCGAACTTGATCTGGTAGGTGACGGCATCCTTCAGGAGGCCGATGCCGCGCGCGATGTGGACCTCGTGGAGGACGTCCTCGCAGGGCCCGATCTGCTGGTTGCCCTGGCCGGCTCGTGCAGCGGCAGATTCATCGCGCGCGGCGTGCGGCGGCCGGCGGCGCTCCGGCCAGGAACGACTCGTGGAACGTCGTTCCACGGCGGCGGAACGCCTCCTTCAAGAACGAGCCGACCAACCGGCTCGCGCACACCCTGGAAAGGAGAGCGACGATGAATCCGCACGAACTCTGCTCCATTGGCGCCGGTCCGGCGTGTGCCGGGCCGGCCAAGGCCTGGCGCACCGGCCTGGTACTCGGCCTCTGCGCGCTCACGCTCAAGATCGCGTTCACGAGCACACGCACAGGGGCGAAACAGATCTTCGTCCAGAACCTCTTCGGGCTCGCGAACGGCAGCCCAGCGGTCCAGCTGACCTCCCCCGAGGCGGTGGCGGTGGGCCAGGCCTCGGCCACGTCCCCTGCCGGCTCACCGAACCGGGCAGCGATCGCCTTCATCGGCGGCAAGGGCCGGAAGGTCGCCGCGGGCTACTTCGTCGGGCCGACGCCGGCTTCGGCGTCTACAAGACGACGAGCGGCGGACGAGTTGGAGCAACACGCCGCTGGTCGCGCTGGTGCGCGCGCTGGCGCTCGATCCGACCAACCCCTCGACCCTGATCGCCGGCACCCAGGACGGCACCGGCCTCTGGCAGAGCACGAACTGGGGCGGCGACTGGAGCGTGGCCAACTCTGGCCTCGTCAACATGACCATCGGCGCGCTCGCGACCGCACCGTCCGCGCCGGACACGGTCTACGCTGCGTCGGCCGCGAACGGCGTCTTCCACAGCAGCGATAGTGGTGTGACGTGGAGGGCGGAGCGACGTACTGCGTCGGCTTCGGTGGCGCCGCGGGCGGCACCGCGGTCATCGAGTGCGATTCGCCGGTCCTTCGCGGGTCGGCGCGTCGCCCTCGACGGCAGACGGATCAACGCCTGGATCTGGATCCGGGTCGGCGTCGGCGATCATCTCGGCGAGGATCAGCACCATGAGGAGATCGCTGTCGCGACCCGGGGGGCCTTCGGAATGAGCTGCCACGGCACCAGCATGCGCAGATTTCCGCAGCCGGATACACTCCCGGGCAGATCATGAACGATCCTGGGCGCATCCTCGACCTCATCGAGGGCTTCCGCGTTTCGAAGACGCTGTTCGCCGCGGTGGAGCTGGGGGTGTTCGATGGCGTCCGGCCGCCCGGTCCGGCTGCTGCCCGGCTCCTGGACGCCTGTGTGGCTCTCGAGCTGCTCGCAAAGCGCGGTGCTGCGTACGTGAACACACCGCTGGCCGACGAATACCTGCGGAGCGACGGTCCAGCGACGCTCGCCGCTTACGTACGCTTCACGAATCGGTCACTGTACCCCCGCTGGGCGCATCTGGAGGATGCCGTCCTGGCCGGGTCGCGCGGCGCCGTCGCGGGTGCCGCCACGGTGTCCCGGGTATTTGCAGCGCTGCGTCGGCGCATGCCACGCGTCGCGTCGTGGCTCCGTGCTCGCGTGTCCCGATTGGTCGCGCCGGCGCAGCTCGAGCGCGAGTTCGTCGCCGGCATGCATGGCTGGGGGCAGCTCACTTCGCCGCACGTCGTCCGGGCGTTCGACCTGAGCCGGTTCACGAAGCTGGTCGACCTGGGTGGCTCTTCCGGCCACTTGGCCCTGGCTGCGCTCGAGCGCTACCCGTCGCTGCGCGTGTGCGTGTACGACCTCCGTGCCGTGATCGAGTTGACGCCGGCATTCACCGGCGCGCGGGCCGAGCTCATCGCGGGAGACTTCTTCGTAGACCCCCTGCCCCCGGCCGATCTCTACGCACTGGCAAAGGTCCTGCACAATCTCGGCCCGCACCAGGCGCGCGCGCTGCTGGCGCGGATCCACGCGTCGCTGGCGGCGGGCGGCGGGCTGCTGATCGCGGAGCGCCTGCTCGACGAAGACGGCCTGGGCCCGCGGCACGCCCTGCTTTCGTCGCTCAACATGCTGGTAGCGACCGACGGCCGCGAGCGGACCTTCTCCGATTACCGTTCGCTCCTCGAGGGAGCAGGCTTCGGCGAGATCCAGTGCCGGACAACGGGCGGGCTGCTGGACGTGATTCTCGCCCTGAAGTGAGGGCGCGGGCTCAGGGCGCCTGCTTCGGACCGAGCCGTGGCCGACGAAGTCACGCGGGAAGACGAGCCGGGCGCCGAAGCACGCGAGCAGCACTCTGCTGCACGATCGAGAGCTCGTGTCGGAGGTGCCGAGCGCTCCGCTGGAGATGCGCGCCCGTGCGCGCAAACCAGACGGGCCGCGCACGCCGTGCGCCGTGCGCCGACTTTGCGCGCGCGCCCCGGCTGGTCCTATGATGCCCCGCGAAGCGTTCTCCATCGACCGCGGAAGGATCAAGCCATGCAGATCGGCGTACTCTCCATCTTCCAGAACTATCGCGACGAGCAGGACGACGGCGACGTCATGCGCGGCGAGATGCAGCTGGCACTGCTCGCCGACGAGCTCGGCTACGACAGCTACTGGGCGACCGAGCACCACTTCTTCGGCTACTCGATGTGCCCCGACAATCTGCAGTGGCTGACCGGCGTCGCGACGGCGACCAAGCGCATCAAGGTCGGTACCGGTGCCGTGATCATGCCGTGGAACGACCCCTACCGCGTCGCCGCCAAGGCGGCCCTGCTCGACCAGCAGTCGGGCGGACGAGCGCTGCTCGGCTTCGGTCGCGGCCTGTCGCGCCGCGAGTACGGCAGCTTCGGCATACCGATGGACGAGGCGCGCGGCCGCTTCGACCAGGGCACGCAGATCGTCATCGAGGCGCTGCACAGCGGCGTGATCGAGGCCGACACCGAGTACTTCAAGCAGCCGCGCGCAGCACTCCGGCCGCGGCCGACGGCGAGCTTCAACGACCGCGTCTACGCGATCGGCGTCTCGCCGGAGTCGGCGGTGCAGGCGGCGGTGATCGGCGCGCGCCTCATGGTGCTCGCGCAGCAGCCGTGGGAGGTGTTCCGCGACATGGCGCTGGTGCCCTACCAGAACAAGTGGCGCGAGCTGCGCGGCAGCGAGCCGCCGCCGCCGGTGTGCGGCCAGCTGGTCTACTGCGACGCCGACGCCGTGCGCGCGGCCGAGCTCGGCGAGCGCTACGTGAAGAACTACTTCGCGTCGGTGGTCGAGCACTACGAGATCGCCGGCAAGCACTTCCAGGGCACGCGCGGCTACGAGTTCTACGCCAGCGCCGCCGACATGATCACCGCGATCGGCCTCGACGAGATGGCCAACATGTACGCCGGCGTGAACACCTTCGGGACGCCGGCGCAGATCGTCGAGCGCATCGAGCAGCAGCGCCGCATCCTCGACTGCGAGATCGACGTGCTGGCGATCACGAAGTACGGCGGCATGAGCGACGCCGAGGCGCAGGCGTCGCAGCGGTTGTTCGCGTCAGACGTGATGCCGCACCTGCGCGCGAGCACGCGCAGCGCGGCGGCATAGCCGGCGTCCTACAGCCACCCGGCCCCGGCCGCGCCGTGCGCGCGCCGGCGCACCTGCCGACTGGAGCATGAGATGAGATGTTGGATCGTCGTGGTGGTGGCGGGCCTTTCGCTCGCAGCCGTGCACCCGGCGCACGGCTGGGAATTCGTCGCGGCGATGAACGCGTAAGGCGACACTGCGACCGGGATCGTGCAGCCGGCGCGCGGCGACGCCGGCGCGATTCTCGCGATCGGCTGCGACGGTGACCGCTGGCGCGTCGTCGCCGTCGGCCCGCCGGCGGGCGGTGGCGTCAAGCTCGCCGCCAACGGCGAGGTCCGCATCTCGTTCGCGTCCGAGCTCGGCCCGAAGGAGACCTGGCAGGTGCGCAAGCGCGGCACGCGCGGCGTCGCCTACCTCGCCCCTGCGCCGTCGACGGTGGTGCGCGACATGCTCGGCCACGCGGACGCGAGCCCGGACGCCGTGTTCCGCGTCGGCGTCCACAGCAAGGGCAAGCCGCTGGTGCTCGAGTTCCCGCTGGCCGGTCTGCGCGCGGCGATTCGCAAGGATCTGTGGGAGCCGTGCAAGCTCGGCAACTCCATCCCGGAGTCGGAGTTCGACCGCCGCTAGCTAGCGACCCAAGAGACGGACATCCGCGCGCGCAGCGCGCGGCCGAGCGAAGCGAGCAGGAGAGTGGGGCCCCGTCGGGCTCCGCCCGATGGGGCGAGGGGACGGGTCCCCTCGTTGAACTAGTCTTCTGCGGCCAGCAACGCCTCGGCGCGCCGCCGCACCATCGGATCGGCGTCGGAAGTGAGCCAGGCGAGCGCGCTCGCGGCGTGATCGGGATCGATCGCCAGCAGGCGCTCGGCTGCGGCCAGACGGACCACCGGCTCGTCCCTGCTGCGGACGATGGCGTCGAGCTCGGCGCCCACGTCCATGCTCTCGCCATCGGCGTGTGCGATCTGGTCGACCTCCGCCATACGCCGGAGCTGCGCGAGCTCGCGCTCCTGGTCGGTCGGCTGTGCTCCCGCGGAGGCCCGTGCGCTCGATCCGCCGAGCGCGGCGTCGTCCTCCTCGCCGCTGAGCACGTGGATCTCGGGACGCTCGCCGAGCACCAGCAGATAGCTTCGATCACCGAGCAGGCGGGCGAGCGCCTGCTCGGTGCTGAGCCCCGTCAAGCGTCCGTGCACGACTGCGTTGCCGGCAGGTGGCGACCAGAAGAGACGCGCGCCGATCAAGCTCGCGAGCCGCGCCACCGCCTGGTCGGTGCGGATGCCGTGCAGCTCGCCGCGCACGCGGCCGCCGACGAGCTGGATCGTGTGTCGCGCGGGAGCCTGTTCACGCGGCGGCGGGGTTTCGCCTGCCGCGGCAGCAAGCGCACCCCATGGCGCGCCGAGCATCGGAATGGCCGCGAGGGCTCCGATCAGGAGCCCCCGCAGCCACCCGCCGCCGAGGTGGTTCGACTTCATCGAGCGTCGCATCGTGCTTTGCATCGAGATCTGCATCGTCGTCCTCGGCGGCTTCGTGGTGGTCTCGACAGGGTCTACAGGGAGAAGTTGACGTTGCCGTTGTTCTGCACGGCGATGTTCGGGCAGAGCGGCGTCGCGGTGCCGAAGGCGATGTTGTTCAGCCCGGCGGCGAAGCCCGCCTCGATCGCACCGATGCCGAGCCGCGTCTCGACCAGGTCCTCGGTGAAGTCGACCAGCTCGTTGAGCTTGTCCTCGAGGAAGTCGACCGCGTCGCCGAGGCCCGGGATGGAAACGTTCGGCAGGTCGAGCGCCGGAATGGTGTCGACGTTCACCGTCGCGCCACCCGCGGCGAAGTCGATCTGGCCACCGCCGCACGAGATCGCGACGTTGAACTTCACGTCGACCTCGGGGTTCGGCAGCGGCACGGCGATGAAGTTGTCGATGAAGTTGATGGTCGAGGAGACCGCCGAGAGGAACGGCACGGTGGCGATCGCGCCGCGCGTGTCGAGCTCGAGATCGAGGTCGAAGCGCATCGTGCTCGCGTTCACACGCGTCTCCTGGACGAAGCGCGCTCCCTCGAGATGCCCCCAGCGCACGATCTGCCCCGAGATGCGGGTTCCCGTGAGCGCTTCGATGCGACTCTCGAGCTCGGCGCGCGGCAGCACGAAGGGCGGGAACGGCATCTCGAAGCTGTCCCAGGTGTCGCTCGCACGCATGGTCGCGCCGGTGATCGTGTGCGAGACCAGCGCGCCGGTGCCGTCGAGGAACAGCCGGTTGGCGCCCGTGGCGGGAAACGTCTGCGTGAAGATCAGCAGGTTGTTGAGGCGCAGGTCGAGGCGGCAGATGCTCAGGCCGTCGCCGCCGGTCTTCGAGATGCGCAGCCGGGTGACGTCGGCGAGCTGCTGCACGCCGTTCGACACCAGGTCGTAGGTGAAGGTGTTGTTGCGCGGGAAGTCGGCGCGGCCATAGTCGAGCGCGGTCGAATTGGCGCCGTTGAGGCTCGCGAACACCGCGTTGTTGGTGCCGGCGTTGACGATGTTGCAGGTGCGTACGGTGACCTGGGCGCGCCAGATCGGCATGGCCTCGGGCGGTGCCGCCTGCGCCTCGCGCTGGCTCGGGAAGAGGGCCGCTGCGGCGAGGATCCCGGCGAGGCCGAGGACGCGCAAGGCGTGCGCGCGGCGTGTGGTTCCCGTGCTGCTGATGACCGGGTGCTTGATCGACGACATGGTTTGCTCCTTCGCTTCGTTGCCCCGGTGCTGCGCGGCGCCGCCATGGCGACCGTGCGTACCGAAGTTTTGTTGCGATGGTGTCTGAGCAAGGCCGTGCCAACCGCACGGCGCGCCGGCGATCCGCCAAGCACTCGATTTTACAAGCTACTTAGGTGACCCCGGATGCTGGGGTGACTACGGACGTCAGCGGTCGGCAGACGCCTGTATACGGTCCGGGCGGCACAACGACCGTCCACTCAGTCGTTCGCTTCGGTGCTCCCCGGTGTCGTCAGGAGACGCCGCACCGACGTACCGGACGACGCGGACCCGGCGCCGTTCGCCGGGGACTTGGAGAACCATTCGAAGCTCGGCAGCTGTCCGCTACGAAAGCGCCCGAGCAGCGTGCTGAGTGGACCGTTGTCGCGGCCTTCGCCCTGGCCCGCGACCAGCGTCCGGATCCCTTCCGCGTCGAAGTCCCACGACTCGTGCACGTGCGCCGCGAGGACGACGCCGGCGCCCAGCTCGTGCAGGCGGCGACCAAGGAAACGGTTCTCGCCGAGGCGCTGCAGGCCGCCCCGGCCACCACGCGTACCCGCGGCACGACGCGGATCCTGCAGCGGACGGTGCGAGAACACGACCAGCGGCGGACGCACCGCGTCGGCCGCGCGAGCCAGTGCGATATCCCGCAGAACCTGACCACGAACGCCCCCATCCAGCGGCAGGAAGCCGGCCGCGGTATCGAGGTTCAGGAAGTCCAGGCCGGCCAGCCGGAACCAGTAGGACAGCGGCCCGACCTCGCGCACGAACACCGACGGTCGGGTGCGCGAGCGTGCACCGCCGTGGAAGTCGTGGTTGCCGCAGGCGGCGAAGACCGGCACCCGCGCCGAGCGCAGCACCGGACCGACGTCGGCCTCGCCGTGCGGCCCATAGAAGAAGTCGCCGAGGTGCAGAACGAAATCGGCCGCCACCTGGTCCGCGAACGCGAGCACCCGACGCAAGCCGTTGCCGGCACCGGTGTCGCCAACCGCGACGAAGCGGTATTCCGCCCGCTCGGGAAACGCGAAGCTCGCGGTGCCCACGGTGCCGTTCGACAGCTCGCCGGAGATCCTGCGGCTGGAACCGTGATCACTGCTGCGCACGGCAGCCGACAGACGCCCGACGGCCTCGGGGTGGACGTTTTCGAGCTCGACCTCGAAGCTCGCCGTGCTGCCGGAGATCTCGAGCTGCGGCGAGGGACCGTACGCGCGAAACACCGGACGCTGCGGGTCGGCGTCACGCAGGTATGCGCCGCGCGCGCTTACCTGCCAGCCTCGCTTGCTGGTGAACGACCGCGGACGAGAGCCGACCTCCAGCTGGATCGGCGGGAAGCGCAGGACGAGCCGGCTCCGCCAGCTCGTCATCTGGAGCCACCGTGCACGCGCTTCAGTCGCGTACCAGCAGCAGGCAGCCGCACGTCTGCCCGCCGCCGGCGCCAACCACGGCCACTTCTGGCGTGCGCGCGATCTGGCGCTCGCCGCCCTCGCCCCACATCTGCACCGCCGCCTCGTGCAGGAAACCGTAGCCGTGCAAGCGCCCGGCGGAGAGCTGCCCGCCGTGCGTGTTGAGCGGCAGCGCGCCGTCACGCGCGATGCGCTGCCCGCCGTCGACGAACGGACCGCTCTCGCCGACGCCGCAGAGCTGCAGCGCCTCGAGCCACGACATGGTGAGGAACGAGAAGCCGTCGTAGAGCTGCGCCATCTGCACGTCGGACGGCTTCAGGTCGGTGCGCGACCACATCTGCGCCGCCGCGTCGCGGCTCGGCATCGTGGTGAGGTCCTCGTACTGGTCCCACGACGGGCGCCCGCGCAGCGCGGCACCCATCGACTCGATGCGCAGCGGCTTGTGCGGCAGATCACGCGCCCGGTCGAGGCGCGACACGATGATGGCCGTCGCGCCGTCGCACGGCACGTCGCAGTCGTAGAGCGAGAACGGCGTCGTGACGATCCGCGACGCCATGTAGTCGTCGAGCGACATCGGCTCGCGGTAGATCGCGCGCGGGTTGAGCGCGGCGTTCTTGCGCGCGGTGAGCGCGATCCACGCCATCTGCTCCTTGGTGGTGCCGTAGCGGTGGAAGTGCGCCTGCGCGAACATCGCGATCCACACCGCGGCCGACGGTGCGGAGAAGGGCAGGTTCCACTGCAGGAAGCCGTTCGCCTTGAACGAGCCGCCGCCACCACCACCCGGCATCACGGCGGAACGCCCCTGGGCGCCCTGTGCGCTCCCTTCCCAGACCGAGCGGAAGCAGAGAACGTGGTTCGAGAAGCCGGCCGCGACCGCCATCACGGCCTTGATCACCGAGCCGAGCTGGCCCGAGGTCTCGAGACCGCTGTCGTACCAGCCGACGCTCAGACGGAGCGCGTCAATCACCTCGTAGGCGCCCGCACCCGAGAAGCCGGCCGGCGTCGTCATCGATCCGGGATAGGTCGAGAGCCCGTCGATGTCGGTCACGTCGAGCCCGGCGTGCTCGATCGCGGCCAGGCAGGCGTCGAGCGTGAGCTCGAGCGGGTCGCGACCGAGGCGGCGTCCGATGTCGGACTGGCCGACGCCGCTGATGCAGGCGGTGCGTTCTGCGGCTCCCATCAGTCGTGCTCCGGTTCGAAGAGAGGGATGTAGACGTCGCCCTCCGCGTCGGCGTGGTGCTCGAACACCACCCGCAGCGGCATGCCGATGCGGACCTGGTCGTGCGGGCAGTTGACGACATTCGTCGTCAGCCGCAGCCCCGGCTGCTCGGCGATCTCGACGATCGCGACGACGTACGGGATCTCGGGCCCGGGCATCCAGCGCTGGTGGTTGATCGTGTAGCTGGCCAGGGTCGCGCGACCCGACACCGCCTCGGTCGCGAGCCGCTTCGACCTGCACTGCGGGCAGAGCGGCTGCGGCGGGTGGATGTAGTAGCCGCAATCGCCGCAGCGCCAGAAGCGCAGCTCGCCGCGCGCGCCGGCGGTCCAGAAGTCGCGATTGCTGTCGGTGAGCTGTGGCAGGACGCGGAAGGGCGCTTCACCCGATAGCACGGTCAACGGGTCACTCCGTTGCGGCCACCGCGCCGGCACGCGGCGGATCGATTCCGAAGGGTCACTCCGGATCGCATACGGCACGAGCGGGGGCAGCGCCAATGATCGCCGCCCGGCGACCGGGGCCGTTTCCTCACGGTGCTCGGCCCAACTCCTGAAACAGCGTCCGACTATGAACCGCTCGAATTCTTGTACTTATGGATCCCCGGCCACGCGGCACGGACGACTGGCCCCACGCCCGCGCAGCTCTTCTACGTGCCGTTCCCCGAGGACCAGCTTCTCCAGGGGCTGCAGGCGATCGAGTCGGGCGGGGCTGGTAACGCGCCCACCAACCCGGTCACCACATACGTTTCGATTGCCGCCGTCGCGAACGGCACGATCGTCTACTGCGACCAGTGGGAGAACGGCTACGACGCCGACATCGCCAACCCGGCGAACCTCTATAGCGGCGGCAACCCGGGCGGCACGCAGATCTGGGGCGACGGCGACGCGTCCAACGGCGCCCCGCCGGGCATTCCCTCCGACCTCATCAACGCCGGAACCGTCATCATCCTCAGCAACGACGTCAACACCGGCACGCCGCTGGCGATCGACTTCGACGGCCGCGACAAGATCGCGGCGACCAAGACCGTCGCCGTGTCGCGTACCGGCTGGGCCGCCGGGTCGGGGACGCTGCTCGCGGGCTCGGTCGAGGTCTTCGACACCAGCAACTGGGGGACGGACTACCGCGTTCCGGTCGGTGTCAACATTCCCGACGGCGACGACGCCCAGATGTTCGAGTACACGAGCCTCCATCCTGGCCGGCGAAGGCGGCGCGACCATCCAGGTCGACAAGGACGCGGACACCATCTTCGAGACCATGCAGAGCTTGAACGAGGGCGAAAGCTACTTCGTGAACGGCAGCGTCAACGTCGGCGCCCGGGTCACCTCCGACAACCCCGTGCAGGTGGACATCCTGACCGGCGACATCGGCTCCAGCTACGAGAGCCGCGACTCCTCGCTGCTGCCGGTCAGCCTGTGGTCGAGCAGCTCCTACGAGCCGGTCTCGACCACCGGCACCGCCGGAACGACGGTGTGGCTCTACAACCCGGATTGAACCCGCTCACGGTTCAGTACACGACGCGCAACGGCCTCGGCGTCCTCACCACCGTGAACCTCAACGTTCCCGGAGGTGCTGCGGGCGGCTATCTGCCGCAGGTCATTCCGGACGGCTACGGCGCGCACTTCGCCACCGCCGGCCTGCCCTTCTACGCCTTCTCGACCACCGACTCGACCAACGCGAGCAACGGCAACCAGGCCTGGGACTGGGGCTTCACGCTGGTTCCGGAAGACTCGCTCATGCCGCAGGTGCTGATCGGCCTCGGCATCGGCCGTGACCCGACCTCGCTCACCAATCCGCTCGAGAACGGCAACCCGGTCTGGGTCACGCCGGTCAACAACGGCGACACCGCGGTCACGGTCTACGTCGACTACGACGCCGACCCCGCCACCGGCCCGCTCACCGACCCGAACGGCAACAAGTACGACGTCGCGCTCAGCCTGAAGGAGCTCGAGCGCGCCAAGATCTACGACACCAACGACCGCAACCAGACCGGCATGCTGGTCTACACTCTCTCGCCGGGCATCAAGCTGGCGGCCGCGTGGGGCCAGGATCCCTCGGCAGCGAGCGGTGGCGCGCCAGGCCTCGACGTCGGCACCGGCGTACCGCCCCTGCCCCTGTTCTCGGCGGGCAAGAACGGCACCCTCTTCACCGACAGCGACGGCGACGGCTTCGTCAGCCCGGGCGACGTCCAGCTCTACACCATCGGAGTCAGCAACATCAGCCGCGCGCCGGTGCCCGACCTTCTGCTCAAGGACACCCTGCCGCCGGGCACGACCTACGTCCCGAACAGCACGTTCTTCGAGAACGCGGCGGCCGTCGTCACGCCGATTCCGGACAACGGTGTCGGCACGCCCTTCCCGCTCGACGGCAGCGGCGTCGTGCTCGACCCGTTCACCGCGCTGCCGGTCGGCGGCTCGTACGAGGTGACCTTCAAGGTCACGATCAACACGTTCGCGAACCTGCCGCCGGGTACGTCGCAGATCCTCAACATCTGCTCCGCGACCGCGGTCGGCATCACCGTCGGCTGCCAGGACACCACGCCGCTCTACGGCCGCATCGGTGACTTCGTGTGGAACGACATCGACGGCGACACGATCCAGGACGGCGGCCCCGAGGTCGGCATCCCCGGCGTGACCGTCAACCTCTACGTCGACCTGAACGGCAACGGGATCGTCGACGGCGCCGACGCGGTGATCGCGACGCAGGTCACCAACGGCAGCGGCGGCTATCTGTTCCTCGGCGTCCCGGCCGGGACGTACGTCGCCGACGTGGTCGGCGCGACGGTGCCGCCGACTCTTACGCTGACCACCGCCAACGATCCGACCGCGGTCAACCTCGCGGGCGGCGAATGGCGCCTGAACGTCGACTTCGGCTACCGCAACCTGTGCATCACGCCGGGTGGCCAGCCGGTGGTCTGCAGCAACGGCGACCAGTGCAACGACCCGGGCGTCTGCCAGCCCGCGACCGGCACCTGCTCGGCACCGGTGCCGCATGTCGGATCGTGCAGCGACGGCAACGCCTGCACGCAGACCGACACCTGCCAGGCGGGTAGCTGCGCCGGTGGGAATCCGGTGGTGTGCCCCGTACCAGGGGTTTGCCACCTCCCGGGGACCTGTGATCCCGGGACGGGTCAATGCTCGGACCCCAACGCGCCCGACGGCACGATCTGCAACGACGGCAGCATGTGCACGATCAACGACCAGTGCATCAACGGCACATGCCTGGGCACGTCGACGACGTGCGGCAATGGAGTCGTCGACTGCGGCGAGGAGTGCGACGATGGCAACACCGTGGATGGCGACGGTTGCGACTCGACCTGCATGAATGAGGAGCCCTGCAGCGATCAGATCGACAACGACGACGACGGCTTGATCGATTGCCTCGATCCCGACTGTCCGAACTGCCCGCCGATCATCGACACCTGCAACCACCCCTGCGTGTCGCAGATCGTGTTCCAGCGCAGGGGCCTCGATCTGCTGCGCTTCCAGGCGTCCTTCAAGCCGCTCACCGCCGTCGATCCCGCGACGGAGCAGGTCGGCGTGCTCATCACCAACGCCGACGGCGTCGTGTTCGCGGACCTGATGCCGCCGGGCACGCTGCGCCGGGTGGGCAAGTCCTTCTCCGGAACCGTCAAGGCGGCGAAGACGGCCGGGGGAATCTACAAGATCAAGATCACGCCGCTGGCGGACGGCTCGTACCGGGTCAACATCAAGGGCTACGAGGAGATGTCGGCGACGGCGATCCTGCCGGCGATGAACGTGCAGCTCTTGATCGGCGACGACGTTGCGTCGAGCGCCAGCATCTGGACTCCGATCAAAGTCGGCTGGAGGGTGCAACTGCCCTGAGCGTTTAGCGGCAGCGCGGGGCCGTCCGGCATGCGTCCGGACGGCCCTCGCGCTGCGCTCCTTGCGGTGCCCGGCGACAATCGCCAGCATCGCTCGCATGCGAATACCCGCTCAGATCGAGCCCGGACCTGCGCAGCTCGCGGAGCTTGCGGCGCATCGCCCCGACGGACCCATCGTCGCGCTGAACCTGAACCGCTATCGGGCGCGCGCCGCCTATCCACCGGGCACGCCCGACGCCGCCGTCACTGGTCGCGAGGCGTACCTGCGCTACGGGGTCATCGCGCTGCAGGCGATCGCGAGCGTCGGCGGGCGCATCCTGTGGGCAACCGAGGGTCGCCACGTGACGATCGGCACCGACGACGATCGTTACGACGAGATCGTCGCCGTCTGGTACCCGAGCCGCGCCGCGTTCCTCACGCTCGACATCTTCCCGGGCTATCGGGCGGCGTTCGCGCTGCACCGGCGTGCGGCGATCGAGCGCGCGACGCTGCTGCTGTGCGACGGCGACGCCGAGCCACGGCTCGCGTCGCCGCACGACAGGTAGCACCCTACGCGAACCCGGCCGGGAGTGCGCACGTTGTTCAGCACGCGTGGCGATCGAGCGCGGGCGCGCGAGCGATCCTTGTA
>Ga0163147_10005922_pt1 | contig 14605 bp, 10 predicted proteins | sample OliLakLV19MP6G1_FD_148597 | JGI IMG/M metagenome (GOLD analysis project Ga0163147, IMG submission 148597) | Freshwater microbial mat bacterial communities from Lake Vanda, McMurdo Dry Valleys, Antarctica- Oligotrophic Lake LV.19.MP6.G1 | ecosystem: Environmental > Aquatic > Freshwater > Lake >...
TGATTCAACCCTGCCGCGGACCATCAGCCTGAACGTGTCGCTACAAAGCGTGGGCGACGCGTCGTTCCGCGCATGGCTGATTCAGTTTCTGAAAGACAACCCGGCCGCGGCCCGCCGTTTGGTGTTCGAAATGACTGGGGCAGCCGCAAGCAAATCCCTGCCGCTCACGCACCAGTTCGCCGCCGAGCTTCGTGACGCGGGCAGCCGGCTGGCGCTCGATCATTTCGAGCTCGATCGCGGTGCGATTGCCACGGTGCACGACCTGATGCCGGCCTATTTGAAGCTCGCTCCGGCGTTCACAAACGAGATCTGCGCGCGCAAGGATGTGCGATTCGTCCTGGAAGCGATGCTGCGCATGCTGCGGCCGCTGGAGATACCGATCATCGCGCAGGGCGTCGAGGACACTGCATTGGTGCCGGTGCTGAAGGAACTCGACATCCTGGGGTATCAGGGCTACGCGGGCGGGCGGCCGGAACCATTGCCGACCTTTTGAGGACCCGCGCACAAGCTCCCGGGGCGAGTCGCAAGTGCCTTCCCGGGCGGCCGTTCATTGGTTCACAAGGGCAAACACGTCGAAAGGCGTGGACGCAAAGCCACCGGGCTAAAGGGCCAGTTCGCCCCATGCCAGCGGGGACGCCGGCGGGGATCGCACATTGCAGCGCGCTATGCAACGCAGCCAGTCAGAGCGGCTAAAATGAGGGCTACGCCCCAACCTCACCCAGGCGGCCCTGACCGGGCCGTTGTCATTCAAGGCCTTCGATGAACGCACCCGCCACCCAGTTCGACCCGGACTCCGCACGCTTCGGCTCCTCGCGATCACAGAAGCGGCTGGAGGACGACCGGCTGCTCAAGGGCGAGGGCCGCTTCAGCGACGACAGGAATGTGCCGGGTCAGGCTTGGCTGGTCATCGTCCGCTCGCCCTATGCGCATGCCCGGATCACGGGCTTGGACTCGAGCGCGGCGCGCGAGGCGCCCGGGGTCGTCGGCGTGTATTCCATGGCCGACCTCAAGGCCGACGGCGTCGGCCACATCCCGTTCCCGCCGCTCTTCAAGCAGGCGAGCGGCGAGCCCATGGCGGCGCCCCTGCGCACGCCGTTGGCCGAAGACACCGCGTACTACGTCGGTCACCCCGTTGCGGCGGTCGTGGCCGAAACACGCGAACAGGCCCAGGACGCCGCGGAGCTGGTGGCGATCGACTACGCGGAGCTGCCCTGCGTGGTCGATCCGCTCAAGGCGCTCGAGCCGGGTGCGCCGCAGGTTTTCGCCGCGGCGCCGGGAAACATCGCGGCCGAAGCCCGCTATGGCGATGCGTCCGCGGTGGCGGGCGCCTTCGCCAAGGCAGCCCATGTCACGCGGGTCGAATTGCATAACCAGCGCCTGATCGCGACGGCGCTCGAGCCGCGCAGCGCGATCGCGGTGTACGAAAAGGATCGCTGGACGCTGCACACGCAGACCCAGCAGCCGACCGGCACGCGCGAGTCGCTCGCTGCGGCATTCAAGACTAAACCCGAGCAGTTCCGAGTCACCGTTGGCGATATCGGCGGCGGGTTCGGCATGAAGACGGGGTTGTACCCGGAAGATGCAGTGGCCTGCTACGCGGCCAGGAAGCTCGGCCGCCCCATCAAGTGGCGGGCGGAGCGGGGCGAGGAGTTCCTCGCCGCGCATGCGGGCCGCGACCAGCTCTTCAAGGCGGGACTGGCCCTGGACGCGTCCGGGAAGATCCTCGCCCTCAAGATGGAGATGATCGCCAATTTCGGCGCGGTCCCGGTCGGCTCGACCGCGATGATCCCGCTCATGCTCGGGCCCAAGGTGCAGACGACGGTGTATCACGTGCCGCTCATCGACTATCACGTGCGCGGCGTGCTGACGAACATCATGGCCAGCGGCGCCTACCGCGGCGCCGGCCGTCCCGAGGCGAACTACCTCATGGAGCGCCTCATCGAGAAAGCGGGCCGCGAGATGGGCATCGACCCGGTCGAGATTCGCCGGCGCAACCTCATCGAACCCCACGCGTTTCCGTACCGCACGCATCTGGGGGACGTCTACGACGCGGGTGAATTCGCGCGCATCCTCGACCGGGTGGTCGCGGAATCCGACTGGACAGGCTATGCCGCCCGCGCGGAGGTTTCCAAACGCGCGGGAAAACTGCGCGGACGGGGATTGGCCGTCTATATCGAATGGACCGGCGCGCTTCCCACGGAGACCGTGGACATCCGCGTCGATGCCGACGGGACCGTGACCGTCTTCTCCGGCACGATGGCGATGGGCCAAGGGCTGGAAACCAGCTACACGCAGCTCATCACGGAGGTGCTGCAGATCCCAATCGAGGCGATCCGCATCGTGCAGGGCGACACCGACCAGGCCAACGGCGTGGGCAGCGTCGGCTCGCGCTCTGCGTTCGTGGGCGGCTCCGCGGTGGTCTCGGCCGGGCGCAAGGTCATCATCCGCGGCAAGGAGCTCGCGGCCGAAGCGCTCGAGGCCGCGGCGGCGGACATCGAGTTCCGCGACGGAAAGTTTGCCATTTCCGGCACCGACCGCACCATCGGCCTCGCGGACCTCGCCGCGCGGCAGGCGGACAAGTTCATTCGCGTCTCGGCCACCGAGACGCCGTCGGCGCCTTCGTGGCCGAACGGCGCGCAGGTCGCCGAAGTCGAGATCGATCCGGACACCGGCGTGGTGAGGGTCGAGCGGATCACGAGCGTGGACGACATCGGGCGCATCATCAACCACATGATCGTGGCCGGGCAGGTCCAGGGTGGCATTGCGCAGGGTATCGGCCAGGCGCTGTTCGAGCAGGCCGTGTATGACGAGACCGGCCAGCTGCTGACCGGCTCGCTCATGGACTACTGCGTCCCGCGAGCCGACGACCTCCCGCAGATGACCAACGTGTTCGACGAAAGCGTGCCGTGCAAGACGAACCTGCTCGGAGTAAAAGGCTGTGGCGAGCTCGGAACGATCGGCGCGGTGCCGGCCGTGGTTCACGCGGTGCTCGATGCGCTCGAGAGCCACGGCGTGAGGCAGATCGAGATGCCGATCACGCCGGAGAAGGTCTGGCGCCTGCTCGGTGAGCGCGCGTCGAACTAGCGCGATTGCCAGCGTGTCGGGCGATTCGGACCGGCTGCTCGCCTATGCGATCGTTGCGTCGATTCTCGCGCATGCGCTGATCCTTTTGCTGGCGCCGCGCTGGCTCGATCCGATGAAGCGAAAGCGGGCGCCTGAGTCGCCGCCGTTGGTGGCGCACCTGGTCAAGCGCCCGCCAGTGGCCCCGGCACCGCCGCAGGTGGCCGCGCCCGAGGTCGAACCGCGCCCGAGGTCCACACCCGCATTGGAAACGCAGCGCAAGCCTGCGAGCGCAGAGACTGCCCAGCCGAAGCTGGCCGTGCCGCCATCGCCTGCGCAGGTGCCGGCAACCACAGTGGCCCGGGCGCCCGCCGTGGTCGAGGCGCCGCGAGCCGCGGAGCCTCAGCCACCGCCACCGCCTACCTCGGCCTCGTCGACGACCGCCAGGGTGGAAGCAGCCCCGACACCTGCCCCTCCCGCACCCGCTTCGCCCGCGGCAACCGATTCAGCGGATCCGGGGACTCTCGGCCAGTACCGCATTGCGATCATTGCCGCAGCCAAGCGCTACAAGCGCTATCCGAGGCTCGCGCTGGACAACAACTGGGAAGGCCAGGCCGAGATCCGCATGGTGATCGGTCCGGAGGGCAGCATCGTTTCCATCGGCATCCGCTCGCGCTCCGGATACGAGGTGCTCGATCAGCAGGCGCTCGAAATGATCCGCAAGGCCAAGCCGCTCACGCCCATCCCGCCGGCCTTGCGCGGAAAGTCGTTCACGGTCGATGTGCCGGTTGTCTTCAGCCTGAAGGAAGAGACGGGCTGAATGCGACCACGTGATCCACGTCCAGGCGGATGCCGATTCGCTCGCCGAGCGTGTGGTTATGGTGGCTCGGAACGAGCGCGAGCACCTTGCGCCCGCTGCCTAACTTCAGCGTGTACATGATCTCGGCGCCGCGGAAAGCCTTGTGCACGACTTCCGCCTGCAGCGCCGACGCATCGTCGTGGATGATGTCGTCCGGCCGCAGCAGCACCTCGGCGCTGCAGCCTTTGCCGCACACGTCGCATCCCGACTGGCATTCGTGCGGGATGAAGCCGTTGAGCACCCCGAGCTCGATTTCGACCTGGTGATCGTTGAGGACCCTGGCCGGCAGGAATACGCCCTGGCCGACGAAGTCCGCGACGAAGCGGTTCACCGGGCGGTGGTAAAGGTTGTAGGCCGTGTCCCACTGCTCGATGCGGCCTTCGCGCATCACGCCGATCTCGTCGGCCATCGCAAACGCCTCGTACTGATCGTGGGTCACCATGACCGCGGTCGTGCCGCTCGCGTTGAGGATGTCGCGCACCTCGAGCGAAAGCCGCTCGCGCAGGTCGACGTCGAGGTTGGAGAACGGTTCGTCGAGCAGCAGCAGGTCGGGTTTCGGCGCGAGCGCGCGCGCAAGCGCAACGCGCTGCTGCTGGCCGCCCGAGATCTCATGCGGGTAGGCAGACAGCGATCCGCCCAGGCCGACCAGCGTCACCAACTCGTCGACGCGTGCGCCGCGCTCTCTCTCGTCCATAGAGCGCAACCCGAAGGCGATGTTCGCGGCGATGTCGAGGTGCGGGAAAAGTGCGTAGTCCTGGAACACCATGCCGATGCGGCGCTTCTCTGGCGGGACGACCAGCCCGGGGCGTGAGACCACCACGCCACCGACGCTGATTTCGCCCGTCGTGACCGGCTCGAAGCCCGCGATGCAGCGAAGGAGAGTGGTCTTGCCGCAGCCGCTCGGTCCCAGGATGCAGCCGATGCTGCCGGGTGCAAGGGTGAAGGACAGGTCGTGCACCACCACCTCGCGGCCATAGGCCTGCGAGACGTTGCGCACTTCGAGGACGGAAGAGGGCTGGGGGGGGCTCAAGGGATGATAATGATTCCCATCTTCATTGCCCGAGTCAAGCTCGACTGCTAAGATCTTTAGGGTTTTCAAGGTCTTTTCGCATTTCTCTATGAATTTACCCACCGGAACCGTCCGGGAGCCTGCGGCCTTGCCAAGGATCAGGCTCTCCCTGCTCGAGATCGCCGCGGGTGTAATCGCGCTGGCGATCGCGCTTCCGCTTGTGGTGGTGGCCCTGAACCTGCTCGTGCCTCGCGCCGAGACCTGGTCGCACATGGCGGCCACGGTGCTGCCCGATTACCTGCGCAACACGATCGTTCTCGCAGTCTGTGTCGGCGCCGGCGTCACGCTGGTCGGGGTGAGTTGCGCATGGGTCACGAGCATGTGCCACTTCCCTGGGCGGCGGCTATTCGAGTGGGCGCTGATCCTGCCCATTGCCATGCCGGCGTATGTGATGGCTTACGTCTACACCGACTTCCTCCAGTTCGCCGGACCGCTGCAGTCGGCGCTTCGCGCCTGGACCGGATGGCGAGCCGGGGATTACTCGCTGCCTGATATCCGTTCGCTCGGCGGCGCGGTGTTTGTGCTGGTCGCGGTCCTTTACCCGTATGTGTACCTGCTGGCGCGCACGGCTTTCCTCGAGCAGTCCGGTTCGAGCTTCGAGACCGCCCGCGCACTGGGACAAGGGCCATGGCAGAGTTTCTTTCGCGTCGCCTTGCCGCTCGCACGGCCGGCGATTGCGGCCGGCGTGGCGCTTGCGATGATGGAAACGCTGGCCGACTACGGAACGGTCGCCTATTTCGGCGTCGATACCTTTTCGACCGGCGTGTTTCGCGCGTGGTTCTCGCTCGGCGACCCCGTGGCGGCGGCGCAGATCGGCGCTCTGCTTTTGCTGGGGGTCGGGTGCGTCCTCGCGCTCGAGAGGGCCTTGCGCGGGCGCTCGGCCTTCCATTCCGGTCCGCGGCGCCCGCCTTCGCCGCACCTCTTGCGCGGCGCGCGAGCTGGGGGCGCAGTCCTGATCTGCGCGATTCCGGCAATTGCAGGCTTTATCGCGCCGATGCTCCTGCTCGTGCGACTTTCACTTCAAGAGGCCGGGCCCGGATTCGCGCAGCGGTTCGCGGGCCTCGCGTTCAACAGCGTTTCACTTGCAGGCATCACGGCGCTGCTCGCCGTCGGCGGCGCGCTCGCAATCGCCTATGCGGCGCGCCTGCATCCCGGGCGGGTCGCCAACTTCGGCAATCGCACCGCCGCGCTCGGCTATGCGATTCCCGGCGTGGTGATTGCAGTCGGCGTGCTGGTCCCGGTCACGTACTTCGATCGCTGGCTGTCCGGTTGGCTCGCGGCCCAGTTCGGCACCGCGCCGCAACTCTGGCTCAGCGGCACGATCGCCGCGCTCGTCTACGCGTACCTCGTGCGCTTCATGTCGATCTCGTTGCAGACCGTCGAGGCGGGCCTGGGCAAGATCAAGCGCAGCATGGAAGACGCGGCGCGCAGCCTCGGCCTGCGGCCTGCGGAAGCGATGATGAGGGTGCACGCGCCATTGCTCGCGCGCAGCCTGCTCACCGCGGGACTTCTCGTTTTCGTCGACGTGATGAAGGAGCTGCCCGCGACGCTCGCCATGCGCCCGTTCAACTTCGATACGCTGGCGGTGCAGACCTACAACCTGGCGAAGGACGAGCGCCTCGCCGAAGCTTCGCTGGCGGCGCTCGCGATCCTCGCGGTCGGCCTGATCCCGGTGCTGCTGCTCGCGCGGACGATGGCGCGGCGCTAGCGCGCGCCAGTCCGGGCTACCTCCAGCCGGCGCGGTCGTAGACCTTCTGCGCGGCCGGCTGGTTCTTGCCGAACACGCTTACGTTGATCTCGTCGGCCTTGAATTTGCCGAGCGAAGCGAGCTCTCGATTGTCGATGGCCACCGAGCGCACGACCGTGAACTCGTTGTTGCCGTTGGCGAAGTAACGCTGCGCATCGTCGCTCGCGAGGTATTCGAGGAATTTCACGGCGGCTTCGCGGTTGGGGGAGGACTTGAGGACGCCAGCGCCCGAGATGTTGACGTGCGTGCCGCGGGTGTCCTGGTTCGGCCAGGTCATGCCGACACGCTCCATGGCCGCGCGCTCGTCCGCCTTGGCGGACTTCAGCAGGCGCACGTAGTAGTACGTGTTCACAACGGTCAGGGCGCATTCGCCGGCGGCGACGGCCTTGATCTGGTCGGTGTCGCCGCCTTTGGGGTCGCGCGCGAAATTCGAGACAACACCCCTGGCCCACGCCTCGGCTTTCGGCTCGCCCATGTGGTCGATCATCGAGCTCATCAGCGAAAGGTTGTACATGTTCGACGAGGAGCGCATGCACACCTTGCCTTTCCACTTCGGATCCGCGAGGTTCTCGTAGCCGCGGATCTCACTCGGCTTAACGACGTCCTTCGCGTACACGATCACGCGCGCGCGCGTGGAGAACCCGAACCAAAGCCCGTCGGGATGGCGCAGCGAGGGCGGGATGCGAGAGTCCAGGCTTGCCGACTTCGTCGGCTGGAATAGGCCCATCTGCTCGGCGCGCCACAGCCTCCCCGCGTCGACGGTGATCAGCACGTCGGCCGGGCTTGCCGCGCCTTCGTTGCGAAGGCGTTCGAGGAGGGCATCCTCCGGCGCCTCGATCCGGTTGATCCGGATGCCGGTCTGCTTGGTGAAGCTCGAGTAGAGCGCCTCGTCGGTGTTGTAGTGGCGCGAGGTATAGAGATTGAGGACCTTGTCCTGCGCGAGGGCTGAGCCGACGCCACAGCAGAGCGCGAGGAGTGCGGAAAACAGCGATGTCTCAAAGGAAACAGGCATTTAAAGCTCCGGAAAGCGGATGGCGATAGATGATAATAACTCGCATTCGCATCCTTATCAATAATGAGAATTGTTATCATTCTATCGGCATCGGCGACCCGTGAGCCGGCTGAAAGGAGCGAACGGGGCAGAAGTTGCTGGTACCGAGCGGCGCTCGGTTCGGGCAAAACCTAAAGGCGGACGTCGATCCGGCGGGCGCCGTTCCAGCGTTTCGTCCAGTACGCGCTTTTCAGGCTCTCGATGCGCACGGCGGATCCGGTCCTGGGCGCATGGATGAAGCGCCCGTCGCCCAGATAGATGCCCACGTGCGAATACGGACGATTCAGCGTGTTGTAGAACACCAGGTCGCCCGGCTTGAGGTCTCCGGGCGGAACGGGTTGGCCCACCTGGCTCTGGCCGAGCGTGTGTCGCGGCAGCGCGATCCCGTAGCCCTCGCGGAATACGTGCGCCACCAGTCCGCTGCAGTCGAATCCGGTCGCATGCGAGGCGCCGCCAAACTTGTAGTCGACTCCGATCGACGAAAGGACCCGAAAGAGCATTTCCGATTGGTCCGGCGCTGCGCGATGCACAGGCGCAGGCGGCGCAATCGGCACCGACGCACGCGGAATTGCGCGCGTTTGCGCGGGCTCTTCTACCGGCACCTGCGTCGGCATCGAGCCGCCGCAACCGGCGAGAAGGCAAAAAACTATCCCATACAGATGGTTAGGACGCATAATTGAAGTAATGTAGATTACAACGGCCGCAGTGTAAAGGCACATGCCGCGATTGCTCGCCTTCAGCTCTGCGGGCAAGCGTTGCCAGTAAGATGCCGCACCGATTTCCCCCAGATGAAAAGCCCCTTGCTGCCAGCCCGCTTTCCTGCAATTCCGCCCCGGTTCGGGGAGTCGCGGCTCTGAGCAGCGCGTCGGCCCAAGCGCTCGGCCTCATTTTCGGCGAGCACGGATCGCTGGCCTTGGCGGTTCCAGGGTACAAAGTGCGCGACCAGCAGATCGATCTTGCGCGCCGCATCCTCGAGGCGATCGAACAGACGTCGGTGCTGGTTGCCGAAGCCGGCACCGGCACCGGGAAAACCTTTGCGTACCTCGTGCCCGCCCTGCTTTCGGGCGGCAAGGTCCTGATTTCGACCGGCACCAAGAACCTGCAGGACCAGCTGTTCGATCGCGACCTGCCGGCCGTGCGCAATGCGATCGCGGCAGGCAACACGACGGCCCTTCTCAAGGGGCGCTCGAACTACGTCTGCCTCTACCGCCTCGAGCGTGCACGCGGCGAGGTGCGGTTGGGCTCGCGCGAGGAAACGACACAGCTCGCGGCGATCGAGCGCTTTTCGCGGCAGACGAAGACCGGCGACCGCAGCGACCTGGCCGAAGTGCCCGAGAACTCTCCCGTCTGGATCCACGCCACGTCCACTCGCGACAACTGCCTCGGCCAGGAATGCCCGAAGTACAAGGACTGCTTCGTGATCAGCGCGCGCAAGAATGCGCTCTCGGCCGACGTCGTGGTCATCAACCATCACCTGTTCTTTGCGGACGTGATGCTGCGCGACGAGGGGCTGGCGGAATTGCTGCCGGCCTGCAACACGGTCATCTTCGACGAGGCGCACCAGCTCCCTGACACCGCGCGCCTGTTCTTCGGCGACACGATGTCGACCGGGCAGCTCATCGACCTTGCGCGCGACACGCGCATGGAACTGCGCGCGGCGGGTGGCGCCTTGCCGGACCTCGATCGCGCGGCCGCGAAGCTGGACAAGGTCGCGCGCGATCTGCGGCTGGCTTTTCGCGACGACAGCGCGCGCTTCGCCTATTCGCAAGCCGTGCGCACCCCGGAGTTCGAGCCGGCGGTGAAAGCTTTGGCGGACGCGCTTGCCACTTTTCGCGCTTTGCTCGAAACACAGGCCGAGCGCTCGGAAGGCCTTGGCGGGTGCCTGCGCCGCACCGACGAAGCGCGCACCAAGCTGACCGCGTGGCAGGACACCGGCGACCTCGAAGCGGTGCGCTGGGTCGAGGTGTTCGCCAGCGCGCTGCAACTGCACACGACGCCGTTGCGCACGGCCGAGCTTTTCAGGAAGCAGATGGACGACCATCCGCGCGCCTGGATCATGACCTCCGCGACCCTTGCGGTCGGGGACAATTTCGGCCACTTCACGCGCGAGCTCGGCATCGAGGAAGCCGCTTCGGTGCGATGGGAGAGCCCGTTCGATTTTGCGCGGCAGGCGCTTTTCTACGTGCCGCAAAACCTGCCGGACCCGAACGACCCTGCGTTTACGGAGCGCGTCATCGACGCCGCGTATCCCGCGCTCAAGGCGAGCCGTGGACGCGCCTTCCTGCTTTTCACGACGCTGCGCGCCCTGCGTCGCGCGAAGGACATCCTCGCGGACAAGCTCGCGCGCGATGGCCTCGACTACCCGCTGCTGGTGCAGGGCACCGGCTCGAGAAGCGACCTGCTCGCGCGTTTTCGCCGTCTCGACAACCCGATCCTGCTCGGCAGCCAGTCGTTCTGGGAGGGCGTCGATGTGCGCGGAGAGGCGCTGTCCCTCGTGGTCATCGACAAGCTGCCGTTCGCGCCGCCCGACGACCCCGTGCTCGCCGCGAGAATCGACGCGTTGCGCGCCAAGGGTGGCAACCCGTTCATGGAGCTGCAGCTCCCGCAGGCGATCCTGCAGTTGAAGCAGGGCGCGGGGCGCCTGATCCGCGACGAGACCGATCGCGGGGTGCTCATGATCTGCGACCCGCGCCCTGCTTCGAAGCCCTACGGACGCACCATCCGCGCGAGCCTGCCGCCCATGCTGGCCACGCGCGAACTCGCCGACGTGATCGCGTTCTTCGGCGAACCTGCCGACGGAGCGTCCGATAGAATCCCGACCCTTACACCCACTGAGGAAGGAACGGCATGAAAGTCGTCATTACCGGAGGCGGGGGCATGCTCGGTTTCAAGCTTGCCAAGGCGCTGCTCGCGCGCGGCAAGCTGACCGGCGCCGATGGCAGGGAAACCGCGATCTCGAAGATCACCCTGTTCGACACTGCGTTCCCCCCTTCGCTGCCGCAGGACCCGAGGCTCGAGACCGTCACCGGCGATATTTCCGCGGCCGGTGTGCTTGCAAAGGTCGTGACGCCCGAGACCCAGTCGATTTTCCACCTCGCGTCGGTCGTCTCGGCCGGCGCGGAAGCGGACTTCGACCTCGGCTGGCGCGTGAACCTCGAGGGAACGCGCACCCTGCTCGAACTTGCGCGCAAATGCGCGAAGCCCCCGCGAGTGATGTTCACCAGTTCGGTCGCGGCGTTCGGCGGCGACCTGCCGGAGGTGCTCGATGACTCGACCACGCCCAACCCGCAGACCTCCTATGGCGCGCAGAAAGTCTGCTGCGAATATCTGGTTACCGATTACACGCGCAAGGGATTCATCGACGGCCGCAGCCTTCGCCTGCCGACCATCGTCGTGCGCCCGGGCAAGCCCAACCTGGCCGCATCGTCTTTTGCGAGCGGCGTGCTGAGGGAGCCGCTCAACGGCGTCGTCTCCGAATGCCCGGTGTCGCTCGATACCGGCGTCTGGCTGCTTTCGCCGGGCCGCTGCGTGGAATCGTTCATCCATGCGCATGAGACGCCGTCCTCGCTCTGGGGCATGAGCCGCGTGCTGAACCTTCCCGGCATCACCGTGCCGGTGGCCGAGATGATCGAGGCGATGCGCCGCGTGGCGGGGGATGCAGTGGCCAAACGCGTCGTCTACAAACCCGATGAGCGCATCCAGAAAATCGTCGCTAACTGGCCGGTCAAGTTCCGCACGCCGCGCGCGCTTGGCATGGGCTTCAAGGCCGATGCGGATGTCGAGAGCGTGATCCGGGCGTACGTTGCGGACGAGGGGATCAAGGTATGACCGTCAATCAGCGTGTACGCGTCGTCGTCGAGAATGATCGAGTCGTTGTCACGCCGATTGCACCGAAGGCGCTTACTCTCAGGCAACGGCTCGCTCTGTTCGATCCGGAGCGCCATCGCGGCGAGGCGATGGCCGTGGCGCCGATCGGGGCCGAGCACCGTTGAGAACTTCGCCGAGTGAGACGGAGCGAAAGCTGGGCGCCAAAATGTACCAGTACCGGTACACTAACTGACAGGAGCGCCGCTCCTGGAGCGGCCCTTCAACAACAAAAGTTCAGGATATACTTCAGCAGGTGGAGCGGGGATTGCTTGAGGTCGCTATCGCCAATCTCCTGTCAAATTGAACGCCGACCAGAAGAACGGGTGCGAGAACTTCGGGTTTCGCAGCAGTTCGAGTTGTGCGTCGCGCAGCGCTTCGCGCGTCCCCTTTTTTTGAATCAGCTGCAAGCGCAAGCATAGTGTTGACCAGCGGGCGAAGGCTTATTTTGACAACCGCGTCGTTACCCAGGCGTCAAGCAGCTTGAGGTCCTCGCTTTCTGGCTGCCTGCGCAGCATCTCGGTCACAACAGGTTTCATGTCGGCAAACATGAAGAACTCGTAAAGCGCAGCGTACAGGTAGAGCTCCGGGGTGATGTCGTCCGCCGGCATGTCCGTTCGCATCTTGGCGTATGTTTCGCGCGCCGCGCTGATGGTTTCCTGCTGGTCGAGGCTTGCTTTCTGCCGCTGCGTGATGCCTCCGCGCACCTGGATGCCTCCGAGGCGGGCGGACTGCATCAACTCCGGCACCCGGGCTATGCGTTGCTGTACGCCGGCGGGGAGGGTGGCCACCTCCGCGGGATTGCCCGTGATCGGCGTGCTTGCGCCCTTGGTGGCCTGAAAGGTCGCCGGCCCAAGCCAGCGCTCCTGGCGCGCGCCCTCGAAAAACACCACCCGTATCTGAGCCCCGGCTGCGAGATTGAATCGGTCCCCGTCGCGCACTTTCATGAAAGCCTGGACCTTGGCGGGCGGACCGGATGAGGACGCGTAGGACACATCGCCGGAGACGAGATTCACCAGCCCCACATCGGCGCTCTGAGGGAGCGCAGCAGAGCTGAAAGCGAGAAGAACCGCAAGTAGCGCACTTCGCATAACGCCCCCTCTTTGTCTCATGTTACTCCTCGAGCCCGATAACCTCGTATACGCGGATTGCTTCCGTCTTGCCCTTGACCTTGATCTCATCGGTTATCCCGGTCTTCACCCCGGGGCCCGCTGCAAGAACCGTGGCCTCGCTCGCCGCAATCACGCATTTCAGGTCTTTGGTCGCGCCCTCGAGCCGCGAGGCGGCGTTGACCGTGTCCCCGATTGCGGTGAATTCCTTGCGCTTGGGGGTGCCGATGTCGCCGATGACCGCTTCGCCCGTATTGATGCCGATCCCGATCCCGAACTCTGGCAACGTCTTGTCGGGAAATCGCGCAGTCATCCACTGCTTGAATTCGCCGGCCGCTTCCGCCATCCCGAGCGCGGCGCGGAGCGCACGGCGCGCATGGTCCGGATGCTGCACGGGTGAGCCGAAAACAGCCATGACCGCGTCGCCGATATATTTATCGACGGTCCCGCCCTGCGCGAAGATTGGCTCGCACACGCGCGTGAAGTAAGCGTTTAACATTTCCACCACCTCCTGTGCCGTGAGCCGCTCCGAGATCGTGGTGAAGTTCCGGATGTCGGAAAAAAGCACGGTCACCACAAACACTTCGCCTCCCAGGTCCGGCCGGTGTGCGTCGGATAGAAGCTTCGTGACCACCTCGTCCGACACATAGCGGCCGAAGATCCTGCGGATGCGCGCCCGCTCGCGTTCCTCGCCCGTGAGTCGCAGGCCCAGTGTCATGAGGAAAGCGATCCCTATCCCGATCTGCAGCTCGGCTACCGGAAGGACCTGATCAAACTGGAACGCCGCGAATGCCGGCAAGGAGACGATTACGGCGAGCCCCGCCGCGAATGCTGCGCCCCAGCCAACGGGCAGCTTCGAGAAGAAATACGTCGCTACGGAAAGGAGCAGAACGATATAGGCGATTTCAAGCGGAGCCGAAAGCGCGACCGGATAGCGTCCCGAGAGAATCGTTTCCACAATGTTGGCGTGGATCTCTCCTCCCGCCATCTGCTGCGCTCTTGCGCCGCGCGAATACGGCGTGAAATGAAGGTCGGAGCTTCCCGCGTTGTTGGCGGCAATGATGACCACCTTGCCCTTGAGCGCGCTGACCGCCGGGTCGGCCAGTGCATCGGGCTTCAATAGCGCGTTCATCGACACCGTTGGGATCGTGCCGGGCGGCCCGGCATAGCCGACCAGGCGGGGCTGCACCGTCCGCTCAATACGTGTCCTGGCGATCTCCCACCCCGGGGCGAGCGGGTCCTTGCCGGCAGCGCGTAGCGCAAGCTGCATCCCGAATCCCGTGCCCGTCGCGCGCGGGTCCGGGTCCAGGATCGGAATGAAACGGCGTACATGCGCGTCCTCATCCGGATGCAGATTTGCGATGCCGAGATCGTTCAGACCGTTGGGCAGCAGCAGCAGCTGGTCGGGCGGTGGCGTGAGGAGCTCGAGCTCTCCATTCTTCCGGGTGACCAGTTGTGTGATCAGAATCGTATTGCCGGATGCGAGCGCCGCACGTAGCGGCGCGTCGTAGCTGCGCGAGATCTGGCTGTCGGGAAGATCGAGTTTCCTGAGCCAGCTCTCGGCGCTCACCTGGTAGATAAAATCGAGGCCGATGACCTTTGCGCCCGCCCGGTTGAGCGTTTCGATCGCCTTTCCAAAGTGAGGCGCCCAGAAGGCGAGCGGGTCGTCTTTCAGCGCGAGCAATGTCTCATCGTCCACCGAGACGAAGGCCGCGTGCGCGGGCGCGTAGCGCTGGCCGGAGAAAACGTGCCAGTAGTCGTAGTAGACGTTCTCGATCGAACGCGCCCAGTCGGTGCGGGCGATACCTACCGCGAACGCTGTTGCCAATGCGACGACGGCGAGGTA
>Ga0163147_10005923_pt1 | contig 14600 bp, 17 predicted proteins | sample OliLakLV19MP6G1_FD_148597 | JGI IMG/M metagenome (GOLD analysis project Ga0163147, IMG submission 148597) | Freshwater microbial mat bacterial communities from Lake Vanda, McMurdo Dry Valleys, Antarctica- Oligotrophic Lake LV.19.MP6.G1 | ecosystem: Environmental > Aquatic > Freshwater > Lake >...
CTCCAACATCGCGCGAACGACCGCCAGGCGAGCTTTGACGCCCGACAAGAACGATTGCAGTGGCGGCGAATCGAGTTCGGCGGTGGTGAGCGTTGATCCCATGACCGCTAAAACTTGTGCTATTTTCGGCGACTCGTCAACAGCGGTTCATTCCACCACCCGTTGGTGGAGGAGTTGGAGCGTCGTTCGGATCGCGTTGACGGTGACGTGTGAAAAACCGGGAATCGTCAATAGGTCGCTGCTACGGACTTCCACGAAGTCGCGTACAAAGAAAACTCCCCGTTTTTCAAAAGCGTTGGCAATCCGCTCATCCAAAATCGTTTGCAGCGATGTGCTCATAAATTCCTCCAGGGTGAACGGCGGCGAGGCACTGGGAATGTTTTTTTTCAGCAGGTCCATTACGAAAAAGTAATTTCCCCGCTCCCATTCGAGTGAGCAGCGGCGAAATAAAATTTCCGTTGGTTCGCTGATCGTGATTTCTCCCATGGGTTCCCGTTGGCCGATTTTCGGACCGGCGATCTTCCTTGATTTTTTGTTGCGAACCATGCATTTTCCTCGATAAAACAACGTCCCCCGCAGAGATTTTCGGTAAGCAAATCAACACAAACTTCCTCTCTCGCAGTCGTGTCGAGCCTGTTCGGCGTCCCAGTCGCACCACCGAGGCGGATCGTCCAGGACGAACAATCGCAATTGCACTAGCCCACGCGACGGGATAGGCTCGCACCCTTGGCATCGCAAATCGGCTCCAGTCGAATCGTAAACGGTGATCCAAAAAATGGGGCATGAGCATTTTTCGCACGGCCAAGGTTTTGGAAGTGCGGAAAATTTTTCGGTCAGATTGTCGGGGTCGTTTTCACTTCCTTCCGGCGCGCAAAGGATCTCAATGGTTTTTTCTTCCGGCTCTCCTGGCTTTTCGGATCGCGTTGCCCAGTCATCGGCCGTAAGTGGTTTTGGCTGGTGGCTGGAAGTTGTCAAGTTTTTATTCGTCAAAATTCCCATGATCGTCAATCTCCAAAAAAATCGGTGTCCCGTGTCCCATGGATTCCCACCTGCTGCATTCTATATAGGAGCATATACCCCCCCCCTCTCTCTTATACACTTCACATTTAATGATTTAATGAAATACATGGGACACTGGGACACGGAGTGTTTGAGCCGGTAAAACGCGGTATCTCGGTGTCCCGTGACATGGGACATGAATAGGACACGCACAGGACACGGCCAAAAACAAGTTGTAGAACAAACGAAAAAAACATCCGGCAGAAAAAATTAAAACAGTTCGTGGGTTTTTTCTCCGCAAATTTCGATTTGCGTAAAATCAATTCCATCGTAGCCCCAAAACCGGTTTTCACGTGTCCCGTAACGCCACCGCTTGCAATTCTTGAAAGCACGAATTATTTCTTTACCAAATTGGCGTTCGCCCAGCGGCATGTTACCATGCTCGTTTACCCACTTACGGTAAAGCCGATAGAGTAATGAGGAGGGGATCGACGATCCAGATTTCTCCTCAACGTTCTCAATCAGGAATGCGCGGGCCGGGTTGGACTCGGTTCGATATTCTTCCAGAGCCGTATCGCAGACTGTCGATTTCGTAAAACCTCGTTGGCTGCGAAGGCGAGCCAAACCTTGAATTGCCCACCACAACATTCCGGGGAGTTCACTGTTACTGGACCAGTATTCCACCGAATCCATGCCGTAAATTTTGTGCGCATCTTGAATTTGCACTCGCCATGGTACCAGCAGCATCCGCCGATAGATGCCGCTGGAGCGGTCGGTGAACCGCGGCGGATTGTTGAACGCCATAATCAGCCTGGCGGTCGGTTTGGCTTGGATTGCGTCGATATTTTTGCGGTCAAAGTGCATCATGTCGCCGCTGGTCATCGACTTGAGGTAGCCCTCGGCAACTTTGTCCAGCTCGCCAGTATCGGCAGAGAAATTAGCCAACTTGCCCAGCATGTCAGTTTTTTCAAAGCGGCCGCCGAACTGCTCAAGCTGGACGAATGAACAGTTTTCCTTGCCGAGAATCGCGGTCAGGCCGGCAATAAAAACCGATTTGCCGTTGGCCCCCTCGCCATGAAGAGCTAAAAATTTTTGCAGGCTAGTGTCTGGCAGCAATAAATAGCCAGTCCATTCCTGTAGCAGCTTGATCCGCTCGGGGTCCATTTCCAGGTTGTGCTCCAAAAACTTATCCCACTTTGAACATTCGGCGTGCGGGGCAAATTCATAGGGGAGACAAACCGTGCTGAACCAGTTGGGGGAATGCTCCAGTAAAATATCGCTTAGCTGGTCCTCATCGTTGTCGGCCAGCAGCCGTTCCAGATCCAAAATGCCATTTTGCATCGCAATATAGCGGCGCTGTTCGCGTTGGCCGGCGTTTTGGTCCAGCCAGGTGTTCGGCTCGACGGAATCAGGAATAAGCGACAGAGCGGCCGTCGCGCGTATCATATTATTGATGAGCGTGGTGGTGACCTTTTTACAAACAGGCGGCTCATCGTCCTTGTCTTTGCTTGTGTTTTTCTGCTCTTCGATGTTGGCCGCGTCGAAAATGGACTTAGCAAACATCGATAATTTGGCTTCCAATTCCTCTTTTTTAATTTTTCTGTAGTGCGTTCCGACAAATTTGTACCACTCGCCACGCCAAAATCGGAGCGTTCGCCCGATCCGCTTGTAGTTTTCAATATTTAACTTGGCCAAATAATACGGATCGTCAGCCGCCTCAATCACTTTGATTTCGCGGTTGCCGTCAATGAGCGTTCCCGCCTCGGCCAGCGCCGATAGGTCGGCGTATGATTTTCCCTCGTTTAACCAGTCGCGGAGGTCCTGCCCGTGATCCGGTTTGATCGGATAGGGCAATTTGACATGCCTACACTCGGTCGATTTCGCGGCGATTGCTTGCCCCCAGCCCGGGCGAAACAGGCCGCGGTGATCGATCCAGCCAGCGGCACCATCTTCCCCGGCTTTGTCCGCGTCGTGTAAGACACGGGCAATTTTACCCGCGAACAGGCTGGCAACCCATTCGTCCGGCTTCTCACCCGCACCGTTGGCATTGGTAATAGGGCAAATTTCAGCCGGTAGATCGGCCAGCGTGAGCATCGCAAGCAGGTCGCTGGGCCCCTCCACCTTCCAAATCGTGGTGGTGGCCCGCGCGGCAAGTCGGTCTAGGTCGGCGATAATTCCGGCTTTACTGCCATGGGTGAGTTTGATTTTCACCCATTCCGTGGTGGCCGTGCCGTCCGCTTTGTGGGGCCACTTAGGGAGCGTTCCGCCAGACAAATTATAAATAACCCAGCCCACGGGATCCGCCGCGGCGAGTTGCGGTCCGTGAACCGGGATCGCCAAGACAGTATATCTGTTTCGGTAACGGGCAATGCGGCCGCCAATCGCTTGGATCGCCACCGGCGTGATCGGCTGTTTCCAGATGCACCACTGCGCGATCAACAGATCGTTCCAACGGAGAAATTTCAGGTGGTGGGCGGGATCCTTGGGTGCGTTCCCGTTGCTGCCAGAATCTCCAGTAATGGGTGAGACGCCCAAATACCCGGCGACGTCGGCTAACACGCCGGGGAATGAGTTGCCGGTCAGCCATTGGAGGGCGGCGAATCCGTCGCCAATCCCCGTCCTGGCGCATTGGTTACAGAGAACGGCGCCGGCAGCGGCGTCAATCAACCTAAATCGATCATCGCCGCCGCACTTGGGACAAGGATGGTGGTTGCCATCCAGCACCGCCGCGGAGACGCCAGCAATGCGAGAAATAATCGCGGACCACTGGCCCGATGCCGCGGTGCGCACGGCAGATAAATCGTATTTCGGCTGGTTCGGTCTCATTCAACCAAATCCGTTTGGAGTGCGTCGTGCTGAAAATTTTTGCAAGCCGAAAATTATTAGAGGTCATCTAAACTGACCGGCTCGTCGCTCGGTTCATTGATAGTTTCAAATTCAGCGGGGATTGCCTCGCCGCGCGCCGCGGCAATAACAGCCGCGTCCCGATTTTTGGCTAGCCAAGTCATCATTGCGTTTTCTAATTCGCTCGCGAGCGCCAAGCCGATTCCCTCCAGGCTGGTCAGTCCTTTGCCGCCGCGGAGGTTTTCGAACTCGCCCATGTTGGGACAGGCGCGAACGAGTGTTTCAATTTTTTTGGGACCGAGACCTTTAATCCCTTCCAGTGGCATTCCAACAAGCGGTACGCTCCGCCAGGCGTTGGTTGGTTCACTCGCCGGTTGCTGGGGATCGAAAATTATCGAATTATCAGAAGTCGGTAAATCGACGATGCTTGTCGCCGCCACCGACGCCGCTTTTGGCTGATTGAATAGCGGCCGATTGGTGTCTTTTTTCAGCGCCGCGCAGAGTTTGCGAAGCGTGATAACGTGGCCGTCGTATTCTTTTTTTATTCGTTTGAGGTTTCCTCGCATGATGCTCACGCGGGCCTCTGTCAGTGAGCACTTTTGTTCGGCTTCGGCAATTGTTTTCAGCGTATCATGTTCGCTGACCGGTTCCGATTCCGATTTGGCGGGCTTGCTGCCGGGGCTGAAGCTGCTCGGTTGGTTGGGATCGGTGAGCACGTCGATCGTTTGATTTTTGTCCCAGTCTTCAATATCGTCGTCTTCGTCTTCCTCTTCATCTTCGTCGTCTTCGTCCCAGGCATCATCAGATTCTTCCTCGTCTTCCTCCTCGTCTTCATCTTCATCTTCTTCGTCCTCATCCTCGGCGTCAGGGTTATGCGATCCAATCTGTGGACCCCTAATAATTTCCTCCATGCGATCTTCCGGCGTTGTTTCGGTTGACTGTTTTTTCGTTCGCGGCATGATCGATTTCCTTGGGTTTGGTGGTGGAAAAATTAAAGTGCTGCCAACAAATCTTCGGCGGAAACGGCGGCCAGTTCCTTGGCCGTTTGCTTCTCGGCTTCATGTTGCCTGTGCCAGTACCGCTCGAAGAATCGGAACGTGGTTTGTTCGGCCAGCCTGCGCGTGTCGCAAAAAAGCCAGCGGACCGAATAGTCTTGCTGAAACGCGATGATGGAGCGATGCAACGTCTTACTGTTTTGCTGGGCGGTTTGCTTGTGAGTTGGTGCTTGTCTGCATAACGTTTCGAGCGAACACTCGACTACCACCAACGCCGCATCAAGCCGGGAGAGATTTTCTAGCTCGCGCTCGAACCGTTCGCGCCGCCCGTCCCAGCCGAGAATCGTGCCGTGAGCATCTTCCATCGACTTCCGCTCGACGTGGCAGCGGCCGATGAAACCTTCGATCGAGTAATCGCCCAGACTTTCGGGATGTCTCCCTAGCGGCCGCCAGTCGGTCGGCACGATCAGCGGTCGATTCTTGCGGTCCGCGTCGGCGTGGAAATGCAGGAACGTGAACGGGTTTTGCTCGGCCGAGTCGATCAGGATCGTAAAGGGATTCATCACGCCTACGTCGGCTCCCGGCTCTTCCGGATCGCCCAACGTCTGACCGATTTTCACGGCCCCCAGAGTTTGTTTCCAATGTTCCGGTGTGCGATCATCCAAGAGGATGAGATTCTGCATCGCCAAATAAATGCGCAGGTGATCGAGCGTGACCGGTCCAACGCCGTCAATGCGAGTGATCCACTCTGGGCGCACAGAACACCAATCGACTGGCTGGAAGATGCCGAAGTGGTTGCGCAGCGTTTCAAATTTAGAATCGAGCATGGGGGCGGCGTAAATTCGTTAGTCCGTGCCGACTGGCTACCTCGGCGGCGCGTCGTCGGGCAAGCCGGCCGACTCGATTGTCTGGAGCGCGTCAATCACGTCGTCGTAGGTCGCGAATTCGCCAGTCCAGGGCCTGCCTGGCGGCGAGTCGGACCGGCGGTAGTAATGCCAGCCGTCCTCGTCGCGGTCGATGTCGTAATTGAGCGTGTCGCCGGGAAAACCCGGCGCGTAAATGCCGTGGGTGTCGATGTTAATGACTTGCATGGTTCCCTTCGGTGTAATGGAGGGCATGGGCCGCGGCGCGGCCGCGGAGCGAGGACTTGGCGGCGCGTTTCTTGGGCGTCGCAAATATTGAGAGGCCGAGCGCGGCGGCGAGCCGGTCCAGGTTGCGCAAGCTGATCTCCCGGCCGCAGACGAAGCGGCTGAGCGTCACGACGTGCAGGCCGCTGGCCGCGGCAAGATCCTGCTGCGACTCGCAGGCTCGGGCCGCGGCGCGGATAGAGTCAGTCAGCATGGGGGGGTTCGCCGTTTTCATTTTTGATATTGTATCGTATACAAACATCAGCTTCCATCGCCGCGATAACATCCCGAATCAGATTGTGCAGTTGCACGTCATGCTTTTCGCCTCGCGCGTCTCGCGCGTTTCGCAAAATTTGAAAACTCGCTTCGAGCGCATCGAGCGCCGCCGCGCCGCCGACGCATTCGGCGCGGATCGCGCGGTTGATCGCGTTGCGACCCGCGCCGCCATATTTTTCCTTGAGCTCACGGAGCGGCATCGCCACCTCCGCGAACGGCCCAATGCCGCTCCAGCGCCGCGCCAAGCGCGCGGATCAGTTCCGGGGCAAGGTTCGGCTCAGACATTGGCCACCTCGGCCGCGTCTTCGGCCAGATCGGCGGCTAGATCGGACCATGTTTTGTGATACGCTGCGGCGAGAAACGCGCGCGGCACATTGAGCGCGGCGGCGGCGGCCGCCATATCAATCACGCGGTGGCCGTGCTCGGCGGAAAAAACCAAAAACTTTTCGATATGCTCGGCGATCCGCGCCCAGTCTTTCCCCTCGCCGGGCAGGCTGGCGAACAAGCTTTCATTTTCAATGTAGATCAGCGCGACCGGCACGCTGTAATAATTGACCCGCGCGGCGAACTTGCCGACATGGTGCCACTCGTCGTCATGCGTGGCGTCGAGCGCGGCCTTGGCTTGCTTGACGGTGAGCTTGCGGCCGGCGGCGGCCGCTCGGTCGCGAAGTTCTGCGGCGGCGCGGGTGCGGGGAAAGCGGCCGTTGATTTCGGCCTGCTCGGCGTTGCGGCTGCGGCCCCGGCCTGATTTGAAAAATGAAGCGTTCATTGTTTTCACTCCCGTGGGGGGAGCCTCGTCAGAATTTTACCCGCGGCGGCGGGTCTCGCGAGCCAGGTCATTCCCGGCTCATGCGTCTATTATACAGCTGCATCGACTTTAGCACAACTGTTAATTGGAGAAAATCGCAAAATATTTTCAAATTGTTTTGCGACCGCTTTTTCCGGCAGTTGCCCGGCTCGTCGGGGACGGGGATCGCCGTCGCGATCCCCGTCCCCGAACAAGGAGCTCCTTGAGCTGGCGGCTGGAGAGCCGGTAGTTCACTCCCACACCAGCATTTCCGCCGCGACGGCGGCGTCAAAATCGTCCCGTTCGGCCAACGCCGCCACCTCCGGATATTTGATTTCTTCGCGCGCCGCGTCCATCCACGGCCCGTACCAGCCGTTGCCGTCACCCTTTTCGATTATGGCGGCGGAAAGATCTTCCGCCGTGGGGAAGCGGCGGAGGTTGCTGATCCGCGAAGTCTCGTCCGCACCGGCCGAGCATGTTTGCATGACACGCCATTGGGCAACGGCCAAGGCTGCTGCCAGTAACCGAACCTGGTGCGTCCAGGAGTCACGGAGGATCTGGCGTGCAGCTTCCGCTCGTTGGTGCGGCCAGTCGCCGCGGGCCGCAAGCCTGGCGCTGATTTCGTCACGCCTGCATCGCATTTCTTCGTCGGTCTCCACGTGGAGATCGACGATTTCCGGCCGGCCGTTCGTACCCGGGATTAGGCCGTACAGGCACCGGCGAATCCGGCTGACCGACCCGCCGGCATCGGCGATAGGCCGGCCCTCGCTCAGCCGGGCCTCGAGCCGGACAAGAGTCCGGTCGAAAAGATGGTCCTGCGCAGAATAGCCCGGGACCAACTCGACCGAAAACGTGACTTGGCGGCCGGCTTTCGTGACCGCGCGGAATTCGCCCTCCGTCATGCGGTGTGAAGAGTTGGAGAGCTCGCACCAAAGCGATTCTGTGCTGATTTTTGACATTTTCTTTTCCTTCGATTGGCCGCGACTGCTCGTCGCGGAGAGTTTCGCCCGCGTCGGCGGGCCTCGTGAGCCGGGTCATTCCCGGCTCATGCATGTATTATACAGCCTGTTCGACTTAGCACAAGTGTTAAGTCGCTAAATTCCGAAAAGAATTTCAAAATAGTTTTTGTGGCTGGTTTTCCGGCCGATTGTCGGCCAGCGGCGCTCCGCTGGCGCGTCGCAGCTAACCCTCCCCGGCCTCGGTCCGCTCGACACTCAAAATCTCGACCGTCGCCGCCGCCCCAGCGTCCAATTTCAGTTCAATGTAATTTGGAATGACGGTCTCATTTTCGACGTAGCCGCGCATCGAATAAACGCCGTCGCGGCTGAACTCCCATTTAAGCGGGACTTCGCCGCTGGCGTTCACCAGACACCATCCGACGCGGCCGTTCGTGCCTGGCGTACTTTTGGTGACGCGAAACTTGATCTCGCAGCCCCGCTCGTGCCACTGGCTGACCGGATCCGTCAGCGGCTGCATCGGTATCCGCTGATCCTTGACGATCGGGCCCGTCAATGGCATCGGCGTTCGCGTCACGCCAAATAACGCGGGGCACATTGTACGGCTGAATTTGTCCGACTCCTCGACGTGAAAACCTTTGCACTGCTGCGTGATATTCGAACATCGCGCAAGCCGCACGCGGCGGCCGAACTCCATCCAGCCGGTGACGTGCGAATCGCGCACGCGAATCAAGTCGAGCGCGAAACCGCCGTTCGATTCCGCGTCGATATTGATGTTGAGCGCGGAACAATTCTTCGCCTTGATCCCGCCGCCAACGCAATCGCGAGCCATGATTTGATCGGCCGAGAATTGATTGCAGTTCTCGAACTCAAAGCCGATTCCCTTGCATCGGATTGCCTTGATCCGGCCGACGTGCGCGGCGTACATCGTGCGGAAATCCCAGCCCGTCGTGTCACTCCGCACGGTGACGTTGTTGACCCAAAATCCCATCCCCAGGCCGTCCACCTTGACCGGCGTGCGGGTGATGAAATCCAGACTCTCGATTTGCTGGTAAGTTTGCGTCGTCGGCCGGTGACTCGGGAAACCAAAATATTTGAATTCGACGGCCGGCAGCGTCGGCTCGCGGCAAACAACCGTGACGCCGGGGCGCGTCCCCCGGATTGCGAAATTCAGATGTTGCAGCCGCGTCCCGCCGGGGACAGCTTTGGCGGGGTTCACCAGCCTGTCCAAGACGAGGTCGGCGGGCAGGTCAATATAGACGCCGCTCATTGGCGAGGCCGCGTAATGGTCGCCAATAGCCTTGCCGTTGGCCGTGGCCACGCCGGCCGTGTTCGCGCCGTATTGCAGCGCGGGCCGAGTGGTGTAGCTGTGGGCGACATGCGCTTCGCCGAAGGGGTTCCCCTCCGCGTCGCGGAAGGTCCCCGCCTCGTCGGCGGCTTGGCCGATCCGCACGGGCGGGGCCGCCCTGGCGGTTGCGCCAATCAACAGAATGAGAATTAAGAACAGTCGAGTCAGTGTCATTGGTTTTCCTGGGGTGAAGGGACCGTCTCTCAAATCAAACGGGAATTTTTCACAATCGCTCGGCGAATTTTATCCGTTGTCCACCTCTCGCCAATCGTCTCCGGAAATTTTTTCCATAGCGTTTTAAGTCGCGCCTCGTGAACGTACATAAGACCGCTGAGGTAATCCATTTCGGCGTCATCACAATCTGATTGGTCACGCAACTCATAGATTTCGGTTTTCAATTCCGAAATTATCTTGAGTTCCCTATCGACGCCTCTCCAGATTTGTTCGCGTTGCACGGCATTCATCGGTTTTCCACCTTCTCGGCGTATTCGCGGATGATTTGACTTGAATCGAAAGGCCGAATAACGCTGTTGGGATGTTCCCGATCATGAAACATCATCTCGCCTGATGCGTTTTTGCCGACGCAAAAATATCTACCGGTCTCGTATCGTATTTCGTACCACATCCCCGGGATCGGCGTGATGAATGCCGGGATGGCGAGCGCTAGAAAGTCGCGGAGAGCTGGCAGGTCGGCTTTGGCGATGCACGTGCAAAGCCCGTAGCCGTGGATATACTCGATGTCAATTGATAGGTCGCCCGCCGCATCGAAAGAGCAAAACAATTCGCTGACGCGGTTGACGCCTGGGAGTTTGATGTTCTTGATTTTCATGGTCTGTCTCCGTAAAAAGGATTATCGTTGCCGGCGTTTCAAGATTTCCGTGTGAGCTTGGCCGCGCCGGTGCCTAAGGAGCATCGACGATTCCCCCGCTGGCTGCGAGGTCAGCATAGCTTTGATTTTCAGCGGCTTCGGCACGGCTGATTGATTCAGTCTCGGCGTATTCTCGGAGGATTTGGATTGAATCGTAACGCCACAAAACGAGGCTGGGACAATCCTCGGAATGAAACATCATCTTGCCTGATTCGTTTTTGCCGACGCAAAAAAATCTACCGGTCAGGTGTTGCAGTTCATACCACCTGCCCGGGATCGGCTTGACGAATTCCGGGATCGGCTTGGCCACGGGCCGAGGTTCGATGCGACGGCGGTAGATGACGTTGGAGTTCGTAAGCAAATCACCAGAGGATTCCGATGCGATCCAGTGATCCGGCAACCTGGCGAGATACTCATCGCCGCGCTCTATCACCTCGCCAACCGAGAGTAGCCGCCACTGCTCGCCTCTTTCCGCGATTTTGATTTCGTTCGCTTGCATGGTCTGTGTCTGTCTCCGCAAAAAGGATTATCGTTGCAATCGTTTCAAGATTTCCGCTTCACGCATGCCATCCATGCGCTCAATCTCATTTTTTTTTTGCAGTACCAGCACCATGACCAAATTGACTTCGGTAGGTGCTTGGCCGCGCCGGGGAACGGTGGGTCGAAGCCGAGTTATGTGCGGGGCCGATCCTCCGTAAATTCCATCTGTCGTGTTTTCTGCTCCGGCTCAAGCATTGGATAGCGGTTAACCTCATCACTGATACGCTTCACCGCCATCTCGAAATACTTGGGTTCTTTCTCGATGCCGATGAAGGTTCGGCTCGTGCGGACGCAGGCGACTCCGGTTGTTCCGCTCCCCATGAAGGGGTCGAGAATGGTTTGGCCTGAGTCGGTGATTTGCTCAACCAAGTATTTCGTGAGACTAATCGGCTTCGCCGCAGGATGATCTTGCGAAAGCTTCCACGTAACCCAATAGCGAAGAACTGATCCGTCGCGGCTTCCTCTTAGAGGACCGTTACGGGCAACTTGAATCAGTTCCCAAGTTTGCTTCCAACATCGCTGGGTATCTCCTCCGCCGCCAACGGTTGGGCCTTTATCCCACACTAGCAGCGACCGCCATTTCCCCGGCCAGGGGAGTTTGGGCGAAGCAAACGCCACGGTTGGCAGATGATTATCAGCGGCCCATTGCAGAACAGCGATTCCGATGGCCTGGTTGGCATCACCAGCAATCCCTAATTCCCACGTCTTCCGTGGTTTCCCATACCTTCCTCCTTTTGAATGATCGCTCAGCGCAATCCCATACGGCGGATCAGTCACCACGGCATCGACCTTGCCGAGCGTCGGGAGAATGTCGCGGCAATCGCCCAGGTACATCGCGTGCGGGCCGATCGTGACTTTCTCGACGCTCATTGCGCGGCCTCCGTGAAATTGCACCGGCAAAACGCCCGGCGGCCGCGCCGGGGAACGGTGGGTCGCAATAAGTGCCGTATGGCTTTTTTCATAACTCCCCCAATTGGTTAACGGCCGTTTCCAGCAACACTCGCTCTTTCAGTAGTGTTTTTCGGTGACTCATTTTGTTCGCCCGACAAAATCGATCCGCCGTGTTTTTTTTGCCGATCAGGACGCACTTGTCTTTTGCGCGGCTGATCGCGGTGTACAGCCAGGCTCGGTCGCACACCAGCCGCGCGCCGATTGATTCGTCGATCATCACGATCACAACCGGCCATTCCGACCCTTGCGATTTGTGTACGGACAGCGCATAGCCCAAATCCCAGTCGCAGCCCGTGGCGGGAGCGTTGTTGTCGCTATCTGTCGTATCGTCGGTATCGACTTTGGCCTGTTTGCCGCGCGGAATTTTAATGACCCGGCGAGGCGAATCGAGTTTAGCGACAACTAGCTTTTCTTCAGCGCGCATGACTTCGCCCAGTTCACCGTTGGCGACATAGACTTCGCCCCGTTCGTTGGTTGAGATTTCGTCGCCGGCTTCATATCCGATGGTCGAAAAATAACCGTTTTTTGTGTTGACAATTTTATCGCCGACGCGAAACGGCGAACCGGGAATGCCAGGATTGCTATTCAGTTCGTCCCGGAGAATTTCATTGAGTCTTCTGCGACTCAACGGCGAATTCTTATTGACCGCAACAACGACTTGAATGTCCCAAATTGGGTTCAAGTCGTTGCAATTACGAATCGTGTCGATCATCGCGCGGATTTGGCCTACCGCGTCAACCTTCTCGATCAGGTGCAGGTTATCGCCGGGCGCCCATGGCTTGTCCTGCCGGATCATCGCGCATGCCTCGACGATGCCGCCGCTGTTTCGTTTGATTTCCTGGAGTTCGCCATAAGGGAGACCGGCCGCAATCATATCTCGCAATGGCGCGCCGTGACCGACCGGCGGAAGCTGGTTTTGGTCGCCGACTAGCAGGACGTGGGTGCCGACCATGCGGGCGCGAAAAACATTCGCCATGAGGTCGGTATTGTTCATCGACGATTCATCACCGATCAAAATCTTGTGGTGGAACTTGGCCCGTTCGTCTTGGGTGGCGAGTCGAGCCAGCAAACTATGCCATGTTCGCGCCCGCAGTTGCACGCCGTTTTTGTGCAAATTTTCAGTGATCCGCACGGCAGCTTTCCCGGTTGGCGCGCCGATGTTGATATTGTCGGGGCCGACTGTTTTCAGCAGGACTTTCACTAATGCCGCCAACGTGTAGGTTTTCCCCGTGCCTGGTCCGCCACCAAGAATCCCGAGCGAGCCCCGCAGAGCAATCGCCAGTAATTCGCGTTGGTGATCCGACACGTTTTGCAGTAGGTCCACATTCGGCCAGAGCGTTGGCGGCTCACGCATCGCGGCCGCAACATGCTCGGCCAATTCCAATTCGCTTTGATTTTTTTTTGCTTCGGCGACCCAATGGGTTCGGCCATCGGCAACAATCGGCCCGCCGGGACCGTCGGGACCGTCGGGACCATCGGCAACAATCGGCCAGTCGGGACCGTCGGGACCGTCGGGGCCATCGGCAACAATCGGCCCGCGGTCGCCGTCGGTTCGGATTTCGGCCAACGCCTTGCCGCGAATCGCAAGTTTCCATGCGCGATTTAGGCGCTCCGGATCGGCGTTCGCTCCGTGAATGTTTTTGAGAACGTATTCGGTCGCAAGCTTGGCCGGAAACCAAGTATGCCCTTCCGTGTTTGACGCTACGGGGTACCACGCGCAGAGGGCTATCCGTTTCAGCCGCGTGGGGGGTAGCTTCAAATGGAGATAGAGCGCATCGCACAGCTTGAATCCGCAGCCGCGAAACGCCATGAGCCGATAGGGATTGCGCCGCACGATTCGGCCGGCGAGATTACCCCATTCCTTGATTGCCGATCGGGCGGTCGTCCTGGGAAAACCTCGTCCCTTTACCAAGTCGATTAGGTCGAGCGTACAACCCTCGATAGCTTGCACGGCGATCAGATTAGCGGCGACTTTGGCCGCTTGTTCGGCGGTGAAACGGAGCTTATTTGCGGTCAGCGCATCAGCGGTTCGGCCCGGCTCTTCGCGGGCAACGCGCACCGCGTTCGATCCGAAGAGATCATAGAGTTTCGCCGCGCGGGCGTGGCCCATGCCGTGCCCTTCGCCGTGCTGTTTCAGATACGAGACAATCCCTTCGCGGCTGGCGGGAGTCTGCTGAACGAACGATTGGAACTCAAACTGTTGTTCTGTCTGATTGGTGCGTTTGTTTTTGTAGTCGGCCCAGTGACCGTAAAAACGATAGGTTTGGTCGATCACCAGTTCGTCATGGTCGGCCTGCCCTTTGACTGCCACCAGCCCGTTAATGTCGCTGTTGGCCAGCACGTCGCCAATAATCACGTCGCCATTATCGTTGGGGAAGCGGAATCGCACCCTACGAAACACGCCGATAATTTCCAGCATTTGGGACATAGAGACACTGACGCAAGTAAAGCAATTAAAATGAAAACCGGGCTATCACGCGAAGCGGGGTAGGAACTTACAACGTGATAACCCGGCTCAGAAAGGAGCATCGACGACAAACCGATGCACGCTTACAATTTTTAGAGCGAATCAAGATCGACGCCAGCGCCAACGGCTTGCTGGTTGGTTTGGGATTTTGATTTGCCGTTGCCGTTGTTGTGCTGCTCAACGCCAAAGTAGGCTCGCTCGCGGCGCAAATTTTTTGGCAGCAAACTAATTGCCGCCGCGTGTTTTGGAAATCCCGCAGCATCGGGATCGTCAACGTGAAACACGTCAGCAAAATTCAATTGCAGACCGCGTTCTTCGTCCACGTATCGGCCAGTGATTGCATCCTTCCTTTGCTTGCGGGTCAGCGTGACGATCATTTGGCGACCGTTCGCTTCAGCAAGCTCAATTTTGGCCGTGCCAGCGCTGTGCCGATCTATTAAGC
>Ga0163147_10005933_pt1 | contig 14584 bp, 16 predicted proteins | sample OliLakLV19MP6G1_FD_148597 | JGI IMG/M metagenome (GOLD analysis project Ga0163147, IMG submission 148597) | Freshwater microbial mat bacterial communities from Lake Vanda, McMurdo Dry Valleys, Antarctica- Oligotrophic Lake LV.19.MP6.G1 | ecosystem: Environmental > Aquatic > Freshwater > Lake >...
GTGGACGCGCCCGAAGAGCGCCAACGCCTCTTCCTGTTTCTTTCCCTTGAGCGCGGTGGTCATCAGGGACGCCGAGGCCTTCGAGATGGCGCATCCGTCTCCTTGGAAGGCGATGTCCTCGATGACTCCCTCCGCGAGCTTCACGTAGAGCGTGAGTTGATCGCCGCAGAGCGGATTGAAACCTTCGGCCGTGCACGTCGCGTCCTCAAGCTTGACGAAGTTGCGCGGATGCTTGGCGTGGTCGATGATCACTTCCTGGTAGAGGTCGCGAAGTTCGCTGCTCATTGGCTGCTCACTGGAAGAGTTCCCTGACTTGACCTAAGCTGGCCACGAGCGCGTCGATATCACGCCGAGTGCTGTAGCAGCCGAGCGACGCGCGGGCCGTGGCGGGCACGCCCAATCGGCGCATCAAGGGTTGCGCGCAATGATGGCCCGCGCGAATCGCGACTCCTTCCCGGTCGAGGATGGTGCCAATGTCATGCGGGTGAACGCCATCGAGCACGAAGGAGAGGACGCTGGCCTTGGCGTGGGCCGTGCCGATGAGGCGGAGTCCTGGCACCGCAGAGAGCATGCGTGTGCCGTAGGCAAGGACGTCCTCTTCGTGGGCCGCGAGCGCCTCGTGCTCCAGGCCAGTGAGGAAGTCGATGGCGGCGCCGAGCCCGACCGCGCCCGCCATGTTTGGCGTGCCCGCCTCGAATTTATATGGAAGCGCATTGTAGACGGTCTTTTCGAAGCTAACGGATAGAATCATGTCGCCGCCGCCTTGGTAGGGAGGCATCTCCTCGAGCAGCTCGCTTCGGCCGTAGAGAACGCCGATGCCGGTGGGGCCGTACATCTTGTGACCTGAGAACACGTAGAAGTCGCAACCCAGCGCCTGCACGTCGATCTTCAGATGCGGGACGGCCTGCGCGCCGTCGACGAGCACGCGCGCGCCTTGCGCATGGGCCATCTCGACGATGCGCCGGATTGGATTGATGGTGCCGAGCACGTTCGAGACGTGGGTGACGGCCACGAGCCTAGTCTTCGGTCCGATGAGCCGCTCGAATTCATCGAGCAAGAGCTCGCCGTCATCGTTGATGGGCGCTACGCGAAGACGGGCGCCCGTCTGTTCGCAAAGCATCTGCCAGGGTACGATGTTCGAGTGGTGCTCCATCGCGGTGATGAGCACCTCATCTTCCTCCCCGACATGCTTCTTGCCGTAGGATTGCGCGACGAGGTTGATTGCTTCGGTGGCGCCACGCACGAAAACGATCTCGTGGACGTGCTCAGCGTTCAGGAATCGCTGGGCCTTGGCTCGAGCGCCCTCGTAGGCCTCCGTCGCGCGCTCGGCAAGGTAGTGCACGCCCCGGTGAACGTTCGCATTCTCCTTCAATAGGAAACGCGACATCGCATCAATGACCCCCTGCGGCTTCTGACTTGTCGCAGCGCTATCGAGGTAGACGAGGGGCTTGCCGTAAACCTTCTCCCTGAGGATCGGAAAATTCTGGCGTACGCGCTCGACGTCGAAATCAGCCGCGTCGTTCCGACCAACCTGCCCGTGAGCAAGCCCCAGACTCGTCACGGACTGTACGGCGGTCATGCCGCCACTCCCACGCCACCCGCCGGCAAACGTAACGCAACCAGCTTTTCCACATGGGACCTGAGAGGCCGTACCCGAATAAGCTCCAGCATCTCGCCCACGAACGCGTTGGTGAGCAGGTCCCGCGCGGCAAGCTGCGGAATGCCGCGGGTACGGAGGTAGAACACGGCCTCCTCGTTGAGCTGGCCCACAGTGGCGCCGTGGGCGCACTTCACATCATCGGCGAATATCTCGAGCTGCGGCCGCGTGTTGGCCCGCGCCGACTCCGAAAGCAGAAGATTCTTATTCGTCTGGCTTGAATCCGTCTTCATCGCACCGGGGCGTACGACGACGCGGCCGTCGAAGACACCACGACCTCGCCCATTGACCACGCCCTTGTAGAGCTCGCGGCTGGTGCACTCGGGCGCGACATGGTCGATTGTCGTCGGGTTGTCGAGGTGCTGCTCGTTTTGGGGCATGTACAGGCCGTTCAGGGTCGTCTTTGCCCCTGGGCCATGGAGCCTTACCGTAACCTCGTGCCGAGCAAGCAAGGAGCCCAACGCAACCGAGTGCGTAGTGAACTGAGTGTCTCGCTCCTGTCGCACATCGAGTAGCGCGATGTGGAAGGCCGTCGCCGTCTCATTCTGGACCTTGTAGTGCTCTACCGCAGCGCCCTCCTCAAGGACAACCTCGGTGACTGCATTGGTGAGGTAGACCTCGTCCTGGATGCCGGCGTAGGTTTCCACGATCGTCACCTGGCTCCCGGGGCCTGCGAGCACCAACGATCTCGGATGGGACACGACCGGACCTGCCGGGAAAGCGGCGCCCGGGTCCGAGAGAAAGACGAGGTGGATCGGCTCTTCGACCACCGTGTTGGCTGGAATCTGAACGAACGCCCCATCCTCGGCGCAGGCCGCGTTGAGCGCAGTGAATGCATGAGTCTGCTCTCCGAACGGACGCGAGAGAAGTGCTTCGAGAGACTCGCCCTCCTCGGCGAGCGCCGAAGCAAGGCTTTCCACCTTGACGCCCTGAGGAAGCTTATTCAGCGACGAGCACTGGGGGGAAAAGTATCCGTTGACGAAGACGAGCCGGGCGCCGCCGAGGTCGCCTGCCAGTTGGTCGATTGCTGCGGATGACAGCCTGGGGCTCGCGCTCGCCTCTGCCGGCTCGAAAGCGACGTCCAATATACGTCCGACCTGCGTGTACTTCCAGGCTTCGTCCCTTGCCGTTGGGAAACCACGCTCTGCAACTCGCTGGAAAGCGGCGCGGCGAAACGCCTTGAGCCAGACGGGGTCGTGGCCATTGCGCCTGGATTCAAGCCGCGAAAAGCCCTGGAGCAAGGCGTTCTCCGTCGTGCCAGCGACGACAAGCTTGGCGAGGCTGCTCATGACATCGCTCCGACCAAACTGAATGCGCCGCCGGCCGTATCCTGCTCGAAGTCCGCGTAACCGTTCTTCTCAAGCTCAAGCGCCAGATGCTTGTCGCCGGACCTCACGATGCGGCCGTTCGCCATGACATGGACGCGGTCCGGGACGATGTAGTTGAGGAGTCGCTGATAGTGGGTGATGACCACCAGCGCCCGCTCTTTGCTCCGCAGCGCGTTCACCCCGCTGGCGACGATCCGGAGCGCGTCGATGTCGAGGCCAGAGTCGGTCTCGTCCAGGATGGCGAGCTTAGGCTCAAGAACCGCCATCTGCAGGATCTCGTTCCGCTTCGTCTCGCCCCCGGAGAAGCCTCCGTTAACCGTCCTGTTCATGAAGCTCTGGTCCATTTCGACGAGCTTCATCCGCTCCTTGGCGAGGGCCAGGAAATCCATCGCATCAAGCTCTTCGAGCCCGCGCTGCTTGCGCACCATATTGAGCGCCGTGCGGATGAAGTACAGGTTGCCGACGCCGGGGATCTCGACCGGATACTGAAACGCCAGAAACACACCTTCGACCGCGCGCTGTTCCGGTGACATGGCGAGCAGATTTCTGCCCTCGTAAAGGACCTCACCGGTGACGTCGTAGGTCTCGCGACCTGCGAGCACCTGGGCGAGCGTGCTCTTGCCCGAGCCGTTCGGTCCCATGATGGCGTGCACTTCGCCCGCGCGTACGTCGAGGTCCAGACCGCGGAGAATTTCCTTGCCGCCAACACTGGCGCGCAGATTGCGGATTTGCAGCATCATCCGACACTTCCTTCCATACTGACGCTGAGGAGCTTCTGCGCCTCAACGGCGAATTCCATCGGCAGCTCTTTGAACACCTCGCGGCAGAAGCCGTTGACGATCATCGACGCCGCGTCCTCAACAGGGAGGCCACGCTGCCGACAGTAGAAAAGCTGGTCCTCGCCGATCTTCGAGGTGGTCGCCTCGTGCTCGACTTGTGCCGTTGGGTTCCCCACGTCGATGTAAGGGAACGTATGGGCTCCACACTCGCTGCCAAGCAGCAGGGAGTCGCATTGTGTATGGTTGCGCGCTCCGGTCGCCGACTTAAGGATCTTCACCAGCCCCCGGTACGTGTTCTGTCCGTGGCCGGCGGAGATTCCCTTCGAGAGGATCGTGCTTCGGGTGTTCTTCCCAATGTGGATCATCTTGGTGCCGGTGTCGGCTTGCTGACGGTTGTTGGTCAGGGCGACGGAATAGAACTCGCCGACCGAATTGTCGCCCTTGAGGATGACGCTGGGGTACTTCCAGGTGATTGCGGAACCGGTCTCAACCTGGGTCCAGGAGATCTTCGAGTTGGCTCCGGCGCATTTGCCGCGCTTGGTGACGAAGTTGTAGATACCTCCCTTGCCGTCCTTGTTGCCTGGGTACCAGTTCTGGACGGTGGAGTACTTGATCTGCGCGCGCTCAAGCGCAACCAACTCGACCACTGCGGCATGGAGCTGGTTCTTGTCTCGCATAGGGGCGGTGCAGCCTTCCAGGTAGCTCACATACGCATCGTCCTCGGCGATGATGAGCGTGCGCTCGAACTGGCCGGTATCCGCTTGGTTGATGCGGAAGTAAGTGGAAAGCTCCATCGGGCAGCGCACGCCCCTTGGAATGAAGCAGAACGAGCCGTCGGTGAATACGGCGGAGTTGAGTGTCGCGAAGTAGTTGTCCGTGTAGGGGACGACTGAGCCGAGGTATTTCTTGACGAGGTCAGGGTGTTCCTGAACGGCCTCCGAAAACGAGCAGAAAATGACGCCGACTTCGGCGAGCTTGTTCTTGAACGTCGTGCCTACCGAGACCGAGTCCACGATGGCGTCCACGGCGATGCCGCTCAGCCGCTCCTGCTCGGCGAGCGAGATGCCGAGCTTGTTGAACATGGCCACGACTTCCGGATCGACTTCGGAAAGACTCTTGGGACCCGCCGTCTTCGGCTTGATCGCCGCATAGTAGATGATGTCCTGGTAATCAATCGGTCCGTAGTGGGCGTTCTGCCAGCGGGGTTCCTCCATCGTGAGCCAGTGACGGTAGGCCTTGAGCCGCCAGGCGAGCAACCATTCGGGCTCGTTCTTTTTCGACGAGATAAGGCGGATGACGTCCTCGTTCAGCCCGCGCGGCGCAACGTCCGTCTCGATGTCCGTGACAAACCCGTACTGGTAATCGCGGCTGGTGAGCTCTTGGAGCTCTTTCTTCTGGACGGCACTCATTGCACGGTCTCCTGGTTCTGGCAGCCGGACGCCTTCGACACGACCGAGCGGAGCGTGCGAAGCATCGCCTTGCCATCGGAGGGCGAGACTTCATAGCGCGGCACGGACGAATCCACGGAAAGCGACCATGCGTCGATACCGCCGGTCATCGTTCGGGCGTTGCTGAAGCCGTGGCCGGCGAAGTACGAAGCGGCGTCGAGGCTCCGCTGCCCGAAGTGGCAGTAAAAGACGATAAGCGTGTCTTTAGGCCAGCGCATCATCTCCTGCGCCAGGCCCTCTGTGTTGAGCGTAGCGCCCTGGATTCGAGCCAACTCCCACTCTTTCGAAGTGCGCACGTCGATCAGACGAGGCGGGATGTTGCTTTGCAGAGCCGTCGCGACGTCCCCAGGGCTTATCTGGATCTGCTGGTCGGTCTGGTCGGCCTGTTCGATGAAGGCGATGACCTCGTCGAGATCATTGATGTTGTGGCTGTTCGCCACTTTCTCGAGGTTGTCCCCGGGCTCATATCCGCAGCTGTTACATCCGCCGATGTGGTAGCGGCTAAACAGAGCGCGCTGCGCGCTCGGATAGACCTCAAGGATCTCTTGCATCGTGCTGCGCTTCGTAATCTTAGCGGTGGCTTGCATCGTTCCCTCCTGGTACCGGCTGCTTGCGAAGTTGAACCATCTGTTTGAGCCCTTCCGTGACGAAATCGATACGCTAGCCGTCGAGGAACGACGGGGTTTTAGTGTCGTTTCGCCACTATTAACTTGCCAAAGTGGTTTGTCAACGCTATTATCTGCGCAGATCTGTGGAGCTAAAAATGGACAGTCGCGTCATCGCGGAGTTGATCTTGCACTTGGGGCGCATAGCGTCCCGCGAGGCGCTGGTGGAGGGGCTGACGCCGGCCCAGTGGGCAGTGCTCAGATATTTCGCGCGGGCCAATCGCTTCTCGCGAACCCCGTCCGCCTTCGCCGCGTTCCATGGCACGACCCGGGGCACGGCGTCGCAGACGATCAAAAGCCTCGAAACCCAAGCCTATCTGACGCGCATGCGCTCAGAGGCCGACGGGCGGAGCGCCCGGCTCGATCTGACCGACAAAGCCAGGGTCATTCTTGCCCACGACCCCCTCGAAGCTCTGGTCCGCGCCGCTGACGCGCTCCCCCCCGGTGCCCGCAGTCATTTCGCCAATGGCTTGCACCGCATGCTTGGCGAAGTGGCGAGGGAGAGAGGCACGCCTCCCTTCGGCACTTGCGCGTCGTGTGAGCATCTGGAAGGCGGCGGCTGCTGCCGAGAGGGTCAGGCGCCCTATGCGTGCGGGTTCGTGAGCGAGCCGCTGCTTCTGGAAGAGCTCGACGATCTCTGCATCAACTTCGTTCTGGGCAAGCCCATGACGGTGACGGGCTCTGTCACCGGAGCCGCGCCGCGATGAGCTCTGTTCCCGGATCGGCGATCTCCATCGCAGACGGCGAGATCACCATCGATGCCGAGCTGCTCGCGTCCAAGCTCGGGCTCTCGGCGGCTTTACTCAAGGCGGAAATGCGCAAGGGCATTGTCTCCAGCGTCGCCGAGACCGGCATCAACGAGGACGCCGGACGCACACGTCTTACTTTCAGGTATGGCTCGCGAGCCTGGACCGTGGTGGTCGATCCCGACGGCAATTTGGTCGAGAGCATCGCGCCCGCCGCCAAATCCGCGCCGGTCGAGAGCAATCGCGGAGCTTTCGACAGGCCATTGATTTCAAACATGGGCACCGCAAGCCGTCTGTCTGCGGCGTACCGACGACCCGGAGAAGGTGATGACCTACATCGTCAATGAAAGTTGTATCAAATGTAAATACATGGACTGCGTCGAGGTATGTCCCGTCGACTGCTTCTACGAGGGCGAGAACATGCTCGTCATCCACCCGGACGAATGCATCGATTGCGGTGTTTGCGAGCCGGAATGCCCGGTCGACGCAATCAAGCCCGACACCGAGCCCGGACTCGAAAAATGGCTCGGCATCAATGGCGAATATGCGCGGGTCTGGCCGAACATCACCGTCAAGCGTGAGCCGCCGCCAGATGCAAAGGACTGGGAGGGCAAGCCTGACAAGGCCAACTTGTTATCGCCAAACCCTGGCACAGGTGATTGAGGCGGGGATATCCCCGCAGATTACCCGCCCCCTCATTCACGCCGCACAGAATTATGCTCATGGAAAATACGACGAACGCCGCACTGCACCGAAGGCAAAGCTTTGCCGGCAAACACCGATCGCTTGAGTCTGAGCTATTTCATCAGGACCAGTTCATGACTGACACAGCTTGGGAGGTTGCCGCGACGACGACCGTTGCGGACAACACGCCTGAAACGCTCGCCCGCCGGCTTCGAGCGCATCTTCAAGCGCTCGCCACACGGCGCTTACCGATTACCTATCAGGAAGCGGCCAAAGCCCTGCTGCTCTCACCACCGAACACCATTCATCAAGTCACTGAGGCGTTGGAGCAGCTTATGGCTGAGGACGCCGCGGCTGACCGCCCCTTCATCGCGGCCATGGTCATCAGCAAGGCGCGCGGAGGCGTGCCGGCGCCGGGGTTCTTCGACTGCGCGGCACGGCTAGGACGCTTTGCCGCCGATGCACCGGGTCTGGACGCTTGGTCCTTTCATGCGGTCGAGCTCTACGCCACGATCGACTTTTGGGCGCTGCCGAGCACCTTTGGCGAAAGTGAATAAAGACCCATGGCCTCTCGTTTGGCGCAGTCCCCGGAGCAAAGCCGACTTCATCTCGTGCCGGGCGCCGGCGTGGATGGCCGGCGCCCGCGCGTGGTCATCGTTGGCGCCGGCTTCGCCGGCCTCACTGTCGCAAAGCGGCTTGCCAAGGCGCCGGCGGACATCATCCTAATCGACAAGGAAAACTATCACCTCTTTCAACCGCTGCTCTACCAGGTAGCGACGGCCGGACTGTCGCCGGCCGACATCGCCTGGCCAATTCGAAGTCTGGTCCGGGACCAGCGCAACACACGCGTGTTGTTGGGCGAGGTCACCGGCGTCGATCATGTGCGTAAACGTGTGAATATGGGCGACCGTAATATTGCCTACGACGTTCTGGTGCTTGCGACCGGGGCGACCCATGGCTATTTCGGCAATGACAGCTGGGCGGCCCATGCACCCGGCTTGAAGACAATCGACGACGCCACGGAGATCCGCCGCCGTTTGCTGCTCGCGTTCGAGCGCGCCGAGATGGAATCCGATGCGCGCCAGCTCGAACGGCTCCTCACCATCGTCATCGTCGGCGGCGGGCCGACCGGGGTCGAGATGGCCGGCGCCGTCGTCGAACTGGCGCGCAAGGTGCTCGCGACCGACTTCCGCGCCATTGATCCGCAGCAGATGCGCGTGCTGCTGCTCGAAGCCGGACCACGGTTGCTGCCAAGCTTCCCGGAATCGCTATCGCGCTATGCCGAAAAGACGCTTCGGCGCCTCGGCGTAGATGTCCGCCTGGAACACGCAGTCACGCACTGTGGTGCAACCGGGGTCACGCTGGGCGACGAGGACGTGTCCGCGGGCACGATAATCTGGGCGGCCGGGGTCGCCGCCTCGCCGGCTGCCGACTGGCTCGCGGTGGCGGGCGATCGCGCTGGCCGTGTGTTGGTCGGACCCGATTTGCGGCCACATGGCCTGGACGACGTTTTCATCATCGGCGACACCGCGCTCGCCCATGATGTTGCCGGCGAGCCTCTTCCCGGCATCGCCCCGGTCGCCAAGCAGCAGGGCGCCTATGTGGCCGACGTGATCAAGGCGCACCTTACCGGCAAGCCCGAGCTGGCGCCCTTTCGCTATCGTGGCCGGGGCCAACTCGCCACGATAGGCCGCAAGGCCGCTGTCATCGCGTTTGGGCGCCTGCGGATCAAGGGATGGCTTGCGTGGTGGATCTGGGGGATCGCCCACATCTACTTCCTGATCAGCCTGCGCAACCGACTGATCGTCGTGACGCAGTGGCTCTGGTCCTACGTCACGTTCGAGCGCGGCGCCCGGCTCATCACCGGCAGGCGCACCCGCCGTCGAGACGAAAACGATGCCAGCCCGCCCGAGGGACAAAAGAGCGGCTTGAACGACCTGTTACGTCCTGGGAGGACGTGCCCAAAATCATCCGAAGACGAGATCTGAAATATGTTAATTCAAACGGTAACGACTGATAGCCGCCCCCGTCACCCGGAAAAGGCGCATAAGCCGGATAATCCGATCCAGCAAAAGCCTGCCTGGATCCGGGTCAAGGCGCCTACCTCGGCCACCTACCACGAGACGCTCAAGATCATCCGCGAAAATAATCTCCGCACGGTGTGCGAGGAAGCGGCCTGCCCAAATATCGGGGAATGCTGGTCCAAGAAGCACGCCACCATGATGATCATGGGCGCGGTTTGCACACGAGCCTGCACTTTTTGCAATGTGGCGACCGGGAAGCCAGGCGTGCTCGACGCCTTCGAGCCGACCAATGTCGGCGCCGCCGTGGCCCGCCTCGGGCTTGAGCATGTGGTGATCACGTCGGTCGATCGGGACGATCTGGCCGATGGTGGGGCGGGGCATTTTGCGGCGGTGATTCAAGCCATCCGCGCAGCGACGCCGAACACGACCATCGAGGTGCTGACCCCGGACTTTCTGCACAAGGCCGGTGCGGAAGAGGTCGTCGTTGCGGCCAAACCGGATGTCTTCAATCACAACCTGGAGACCGTGCCGCGGCTCTATGCGTCGGTGCGGCCGGGCGCACGTTATTTCAATTCCTTGCGCCTGCTCGACCGGGTCAAGCAATTGGACCCCGCGATGTTCACCAAGTCTGGCATCATGGTCGGCTTGGGAGAGAGCAGAGGCGAGGTCCTCCAGATCATGGACGACCTGCGCGCGGCCGATGTCGATTTCCTGACCATCGGCCAGTATCTACAGCCGACGCCCAAGCATCATGTCGTCGATCGTTTCGTCACACCAGACGAGTTCAAGAGCCTTGTGTCCATCGCTTATTCCAAGGGCTTCCTCATGGTCTCGGCCTCACCTCTGACACGCTCATCTTATCACGCTGGCGAAGATTTCGCCCGTCTACGGGCCGCACGCGACGCCAAACTTCTTCCGGTCGAGGGGAATACTCAACGATACATATCACTCGGACGGTCCACAGCATGAAAACCATAGGCGACAAAATCGAAGCGTTCAGCGTGACCCGCCACAGCCATCATGCCGCCCAGAGGGCGCCCGCACTCCTCGCACGAGCGCTAACGATTGCCGGGTCCGATTCGGGCGGCGGGGCCGGCATTCAGGCTGACTTGAAGACATTCAGCGCGTTCCGCGTCTACGGCATGAGCGTCCTGACAGCGGTGACGGCCCAGAACACGGTTGGCGTGCAGGGCGTCGAGACTCTCTCGCCGGCCTTCATCACGGCCCAATTCGAGAGCGTCTTCGGCGATATTGGCGTCGACACCCTCAAGACCGGGATGCTCGGCACGGCGGCGGTCGTCGTCGCTGTAGCCGCGATGATCGCCAAAGCGGGCCTAACGAACCTCGTCGTGGACCCGGTGATGGTGGCGAAGAGTGGCGATCACCTCCTCGCTGAAAACGCGGTCCACGCCCTCCGCACGCGGCTACTCCCTCTCGCGCTCGTCATCACACCCAATTTGCCGGAGGCGGAAGCACTCGTCGGCGGGCCAATCCGCACGCTGGACGAGATGCGCGAAGCTGCGCGACGGCTCCATGCGCTCGGCCCGCACTGGGTTGTCATCAAGGGCGGGCATGGTGGCGGCGAAACCGTCACCGACCTCCTATACGATGGTCAAACCTTCGACAGGCTCGACGGCGCGCGTATCGACACACCGCACACGCACGGCACCGGTTGCACCTTCTCCGCCGCGATGACCGCCTGCCTCGCGCGAGGAAAGACTGTGCCCGAAGCCTTCGCTGCGGCGAAGCAATACACCCACGCCGCTATCGTCGCCGCCCCCGGACTTGGCCACGGCCACGGTCCCCTCAATCACCTCGTCTCACCGTGGGATGAACCCAATTGGGTAAAAAACGCAGAGGATGCTGAGAGATTGTATCATGACTGAATCATTCACTGAGACAATGCGGCGGGAGTGCTCCGCAATCTGGGACGCGCAACTGACGCACCCATTCGTCGTGGCGCTCGCGGACGGGACGCTGCCGCAGGAGACGTTCCAGTTCTATATCTTGCAGGACGCACGCTTCCTCACCGACCTCGCGAAGACGTTCGCCTTCGCCGCGACGAAAACAGACGACCGCGACCGCATCCTGAAGTTCGGCGAATTCCTCATAGACACGGTGCGGGTGGAGCGCGCCCTCCACGAGATGTACGCTGTGCGTTTCGGTCTGACGATGGCACAGATGGCTGCCACGCCCATGGCGCCGACGAGCTACGCCTATACACGCCACATGCTCCAGGTCGCCGCGACCGGGTCACTCGCGGAGGTCGTCACCGTGATGCTTCCCTGCGCGTGGATCTATGCGGTCATCGGGGAGCACTTTACCGCATTGGGGGAGCCGCCCACCGGCCACCCGTATCGCGACTGGCTGGCGATGTACGCGAACCCGGACTTCGCGGCCTTGGGCGCGTGGTTGCGCGCGGTCGTCGATGATGAGGCCGCGCGAATGGACGATCGCGGCCGCCAGCGGCTCCGCGACATCTTCCGCACGAGCAGCAATTACGAATGGTTCTTCTGGCAGATGGCCTGGACGCGCGAAGCATGGTTTGTCTGAACCAAACGCCGGAGGAAACCTCGACTCAACGCGGAGCACTGCCCGTCTGATGCCTGCGGGTCTAGCCTTGCTGGCGCGGCGGATATCGCAGGTGGGTCTGATCGCATTCCGGACGCCGCGATCTGTACGGCTGAGACTAAACGCTTCCCGGTCGAAGCGGCCGCTGGCGTGGCGGATAAGGTGATCGGAAGTGTCCCGCACCGCACCGCGGTTGTACTCACGCTACGCTATGATCAGCAAAGACACTGTCCGGCGGGTCGGCATCAAGCGGCGTCAATCGAGGATCGAAGCGGAACCGCGTCGTGCAGTAGAGACAGAGGATCGAATCCGCCTCGCCCATATTGATGTAAACGTGCGGGTGGTCGTGCGGCGGGGACGCGCCGATGCACTTGAATTCCCTGACCCCGATGCAGATTTCCGGGACACCGTGGTCGTTCCTGAATTTTGGGCAGCCGCCGCCGGACATCGATCAAGCTTGGTGCGAGGGCAAGCAGACGCTGTTGTGGCGCCCCGCCATCGCTTCTAGGTCTTGCCCATTTCTCTCCAAATCTCTCTACTTTCCCGGCGTTATTTGAATAGCTCGACAATGTCCGTCATTGGCCGAAATAGCTTCATCGGCTGATCTGGGAACCGAAAAAAACTCTCGCGCTCATAGAACCGGCGCGCATTCTCGTCCTTGGCATCGACGATGACCGCGAAGGACGCGATCTCGCTGCGCACCGAGCGGAAGAGTGCATCGGCCAGCAAGAAGCGGCCATGGCCTTTGCCTTGATAGCGCCGATCAACCGCAAGCCGCCCGAGAAGCGTCGCCGGAATGAGCGGATAGCGCGGGAGCTTACGAGTAGTCTGGACTGGTAGCTCGCCAACATTCACTGCCGTTGCCGACAGGGTGTAATAGCCAGCGACGGCGCCGTCCGGCAGAACCAGGACGAACGGCGCCGCCATGTTTTTGCGGGCATCCTGCCCCGCCTGCACCCTAAAATACCGATCGAGCGGCTCCACGCCGCTCTCAAACGATGTCCGGTCGTGCTGCGGGCCAAGCACTTCGACCCGCAGTGAATCGTTGGAAGCACCAGCCACCCGTCAGACACCCGTGGCTTGGCGATAACGGCGCACGGTATCGCGCAAGCGATCGTTCACCGGCTGCGGATTGATCAGCGCCTCCACGAAAGCTTGGCTGTCACGGACAGACAGATCGAAGCGCTGATGCTCTTCAATCGCCCGACGGGCAGCTTCCTGAAGGCTGGACAGCACAAAGTCAGTCACTGACCGGCCCTGGAGTGCTGCCGCATGTTCTATAAGACTCTTCTGGTCAGCCGTGACGCGCGCCTCCAGGCGCTCGGCACGGACACGAGGTGTATTCGTAGCTGGTTCAGCCATGATCGATCTCCTGACGGCGAATGTACGGCCAATGGCCGGTAATTTCAAGCTTTATCTTCGTTAACTGATATGAACAAGCCTGGATGTTGCCGGAAAAGCGATAGGTCTCAACCTCGTGGCGTCGCCCTTTGGGCCGGGCTGCTGGCGATGCTGAAGCCCCGTATGCGGGTCTTCCCCCTTACGGGCGCGTATCCCTGACGCAAGATCGCAGAGCCGGTTCTTCCTTTCCCCCGGCTTTGCGGGTTGCCGGGCATCCTGCCTCCCAGAGTGAGAGTGCGGACGGGTTTGCCGTGGCGGGTTGAGGGTCAGGAGAGAGGCTCCTGGCGCCCGTCGCGGAGATACCCGTGATGTCCAGACCTAACCGCAGCGCCCGTTCCGGCTCCGACCGAACGAGCCTTTATGACGAAATCACAGCCAAGATCATATCCGAGCTTGCGGCTGGCCGTATCCCGTGGGTGCAGCCCTGGGGGACGGACGCGGCGAGGGCACCGCTTGCCATGCCGAGGAACGCGTCCACCCAGAGAGGCTATTCGGGGATCAATGTGCTGATCCTCTGGGGCTCAGTGATCGAGCACGGCTATTCCGGCCAAAGCTGGCTCACGTTCCGCCAAGCCCTTGGCCTCGGCGGCAATGTCCGCAAGGGCGAACGCGGCACCACCGTCGTCTATGCCGACCGTTTCACGCCGGAGGACGAACGGCAGCGGGCTGCCGCGACCGGTGAGGAAGCCAATGCCATCTCCTTCCTCAAGCGCTTCACGGTGTTCAATACCGACCAATGCGACGGCCTGCCGGAAGACGTCACCACGGTCGCCCCGCCGCCACCGCCCGGCTTGATCGAACCACAAGTCGAAGCCCTGATCCGCGCAACAGGCATCGATTTTCGGATCGGTGGCAATCGAGCCTTCTACAGCCCGTCGCATGATTTTGTGCAAGTGCCACCACCGCAGGCCTATTTCGAGCCCATCAACTGGCACCGGACGGCGCTGCACGAACTTGGTCACGCCAGCGGCGCACCCCATCGTCTGAACCGTGATCTCACCGGCAGTTTCGGATCGAAGAAATATTCCTTCGAGGAGATCATCGCCGAAATTTCTGCGGCCTATTGCTGCGCCTCACTCGGAATAGCGCCGACGGTGCGCCATGCCGATTACATCGGTTCCTGGCTGGAGTTATGCGCAGCTCGTCATAACTCTAATTATCCCGAGCAGACAATAATGCGAAGGAAGACGGGTCTGCCTGCCTGATCTCGGCGCGGCGATCGTATTTCCTCCGCATTATTTCGTCAGAGCGAGTCGAGCCAGGAGAGCACGCTCGCATCCT
>Ga0163147_10005940_pt1 | contig 14576 bp, 9 predicted proteins | sample OliLakLV19MP6G1_FD_148597 | JGI IMG/M metagenome (GOLD analysis project Ga0163147, IMG submission 148597) | Freshwater microbial mat bacterial communities from Lake Vanda, McMurdo Dry Valleys, Antarctica- Oligotrophic Lake LV.19.MP6.G1 | ecosystem: Environmental > Aquatic > Freshwater > Lake >...
TAGCTTGACAATGCAAATGTCGAGCAGCGGGGAAAATATTTTTTAACGTAAGGATATCACCTTGAAATAGTCAAATCGTATTTGACTATTTCAAGGTCGATCAAAAAGAAAATTAATAAAATTCCGAGGCTACCGCACGGTAATCCCAAAGCCGGCCGTAAGCAAGCTCTGTTTACCTACAAAGGTATAGTCGCCATTCAACGTGATAGGACCGAACTTTAATCGTAACCCTGCGGTGGCGCGAATTCCATTTATGGAAAAACTTTCGCTGAAAGGATCAGTAAGCGTTACCGGGCTTGTCAAAGGTTGATTGGTATCGGTACTAGTTACCTGATAGGTACCGTTAATAGTAAAATCAGTAGAGGAGGCATTGTACCCCACGCCACCATAAACGGAAAGGAATTTAATATCCTTGCCTACCAGCGCTTGTATCGTGTAACTGCTCGACTCACCAACGCCTTCTTGTCCGCTACCCGCATAGTATCCACTCAAGTCTACCGTAGTCTTAAGTTTGGTATAACCGGCAAAAACCGAAAGTGAAAACGGAATTTCACGCAAACCGGGAATGTGTTGTTTAATGTCATGCATAATACCTACGCCCCAATTGTCGAGTTCGGTATCGCCAATAGTTATTTTTGGGGTATATCTGATTCGTAAATCTGTTCCCTTGAAAATCCCCAGTCCAAATTGAAGTGTGGGAATGACCAATGACCCTACCGGCAAATCTTTGCCAGGTTCTGCGCCATCGGTGCCTTTAAAAGAAATGCCACTATTGGGCCCGGCATTGAATTGAAAATTTGGAAAAACTCCTGCCGTACCGTAAGCAGTTTGCAGCGGTGTGGTTCCGCCTTGGTAGGCTACACCCGTTAGAGGCGGAGCGGCAAATGTTTCGGCTTCACTATTGATGTTGATGGTAGTAACAGTAACGTTTAAATCAAAACCCCAACGCTTATGTACGGCAGCTGTTGTGTACCAGCCATTATTTGCCAACTGTCCGTAATCTTTAGCAATCGGTGCAATGTAGCCGCTGATCAGGCCATTAAGATTTGAACTTCCACCGGAAGGCACGGCAGCGGCAGGAAAGAATTTTGCAATGTCTTTTTGTGAATAACCAAGCCGCGCCATTGCGCAAAGACAAAAGCATAAGAACAAATGTTTCGGGTTCATGGGTAATAATTTAGGGTGACTAGTATAAAACAAATTTCATGAAAATTGCTGAGAATGTTAGTGACCATTTTGGATTAGTATCTGGTATAATACGAAAATGCACTTTAAGCTCGATTATTCAATAGAAATATCAGGGGATGCCAAAATTTTTGAAATTCTCTCATTTCAGCTCTTTAACTCACATTATGCAATAGAAATGCACTTGCATAATTTGACGAATGAAAATCAAATACTTACGTTGAACCCAGATTGCATCCTAATGCATAATCTGGGTTTAAAAATTACTAACTGTTCGTTCGTGGAAGCTGAAAGCAGAAAAGAGAATACCGAGTGTAATTTCTTTGTTGCAAAAACAGGCTTACGAATGGAGCCTTTTTTACATTCATTAGATAATCACGAAGCAATTTATTTTGCTCTGAGAACCCTTCTCCATCCATATTGCCAAAAGTTATAATCGCCAATCCTTTGGAAGGAATACGGCTAAGATAATTTTCACCATTAACGCCTTCATGAATAATGATTCTGTGACTATTAAGGGTATAAATACTATGGCCTGTTACAAAGTGATTCTTTTTGCCAGGTATCATGCGTACATTTTTCAATAGCATTTCGAAGGCAGCATTGAACTCCGGACCTGGGTCGCCAATTGCTGTTGACCATTTGTCCAGGTCATCAGCACACGTAAGTATATAATAACTTCCCCCGGTGATGTCTTCTGCACATTATCAAGTTTAAAACTATTCCCTTCATAAGAATATTTAGCTGCACGGTTAGGAACAATATCCTGCGCATTTTTTTGCATTCGCGTATTATTCATTTTTAAAGACTCGAATATTCGTTGGTTTATCCAGTCGGGTAGATTTTTTCCGGAAGCTTGTTCCATAATCAATGCTGGCCATACCATACTCTTTTTTCGCAATCACGTTGCCATCTTGAATAATGGTAATCGCGCAACCGGGTGAATTTTTATTATTGAACGATTGGAAAAGAGAATCAATCTTTTTGTCGAGATTAACCTAGTCAATGGCAATTGACTGCGAATGAGCTAGATTGATTAGCAAGCAGGGAACGAGTAGGAGAATATTTTTCATAAAATTCCATTATTACCGTTGCAGTGCGAGGTACCCTGTTTTATTTGGTTTGCCATTGTTGAATTCAATCTTATAGTAATAAGTCCCTGATGGAAGTTCATTTCCACTGTTGTTTAAGCCACTAAAAACTTTTGTGGTGTTGTTATAGTCTTTTACTTCAAACACCTGGCTACCCCAGCGGTTGTATATGGTGACTTTGTTTTTTTGAGTTTCCGGTAGCGAGTCAATGTATTCGATATAGAAAATTTTGTTTAGATCATCACCGTTAGGAGAAATTGCATTGTAAATAGAAACATCGCCTTGTACCTCAATGCTTAGGTTCTGTTGATCGCATTCGCCTGCTAAATCGCAAACCGATAAAGAAATACGATCCGTTCCTGCAAAGGCCACGCTTCCATAATCCAGCACCAACTCGAATGCAGCTGTAATACTGGCGGCTGCGCCTTGCTCTGATACATTGTCATTTAAACTTAGCGTTGAAAGATCGAGGTTGTCATCGGGGTCGCTGAGCAGCGGCAATAGATCAATGGTAACAATTCCATTGATCGGTGCAGAGCTTGTGTTCGATGCGATAAGGGGTGGTTGATTCGTAGGATTTGTGTTCACTGTAAAATCATTTGCACTAATGGCCGAGTTTCCGGCAACAGTTACAGTTATTTTTCCTGTTGTGGCTCCTACAGGAACTGTTGTCGTAATTATCGTTGCTGTGCTTGCCGTAACACTTGCTGTTGTTCCATTAAATTGTAAGGTGTTGTTGGCCGGTGTTGTACTAAAATTTGTTCCGGTGATGGTGACGGTTGTACCTATTGAGCCAGAGGCGGGAGTAAAGGATGTGATGGTGGGTAAAACAGGAGTTGTTACCGTAAAATTAGTTGCACTGGTGGCGGTATTGCCGGCCACGGCCACGGTTATTGTCCCCGTAGTTGCACCTGCAGGAACAGTTGTCGTGATACTCGTTACTGTGCTTGCCGTAACTATTGCAGTAGTTCCGTTAAACTTTACGGTGTTGTTAGCAGGTGTGGTGCTGAAATTTGTTCCGGTAATTGTCACTGTAGCACCAGTTATTCCTGCAGCAGGCGTAAACGATATGATTGTCGGAAGCGAAGTTGTTGTTACCGTAAAATCACTAGCACTGGTAGCAGTATTCCCGGCAACGGTTACCGTAATTTTTCCTGTCGTGGCTGCTAACGGAACAGTTGTGGTGATGCTCGTGGTGGTACTTACAGTAACATTAGCTAAAACTCCATTAAAATTCACAGTATTGTTAGCGGGGGTTGCGCTGAAGTTAGTACCGTTGATTGTCACGGTAGTACCTACTACTCCACTGGCAGGTGAGAAACTTGTTATGGTGGGTAATGGAAAAGAAGAATTAGCAAACCAATTCAATTGATTGTTAGTATTGGATAAAACGACTAAATCCATAGTACCGTCTCCGTTCAGGTCGGCAATTCTAACAATAATTGGACTACCAGAATTGGGTAAAAATTGGGCGGCACTAAAATTATTTGAAGCTTCGTTTAGTTGATTTTTGTGCCAGACTACCCTGCCTGCACTTGCGCTAACTGCGGCTACGTCTGTATCGCCATCGCCATCAAGATCAGCAGCTGCAACCCAGCTATGGTTTAGGGATGTGCCAAATGGTTTTCGTACTCCGAAATTTTTGCTAACAGTATTCAAATTATTATCATACCACGCAAGGGTTGAATTAGTTAGTGAAGATACTATATCGAAATCTCCATCACCATCAAAGTCGGCAAGATCTGCAGATACCGTGCTAACATCAATATTCAATGCTGTCCAGTTTAGATAACCGTTATTCAGGTTAAGTACAGAAATTGTAGTGGATTTCATAAAGTCGATATCTCCATCACCATCTAGGTCTGCTATTTTTTCTGTGCGCCCTGTGCCTGTAGTCACGGTTGAACCTGAATTAAAAAAGTCGCAGGTACGGTCTGACCACCTATTGCTATAAATAATATCAGTGTCACCATCACGGTCAACATCACCAAGCCCATGCATGTTGAGTGTTCCTCCTTGCACTGACAGCAGGGTTTCTATAAAATTCTGGTTGCCGTCATTAAGGTATATATAGGTTAGGTTTGCATTTACCATAATATCCATCTTTCCATCTTTATTAAAATCAGTAGCATGTACTGTTTTAGGTGCAACCGTGATGGGTATGGCAGTTGTGATAAAATTTCCAAGGCCATCATTTATGTGTAATAGTAATTCGGTTGATGAACAGGATACAGCATCAATATCGCCATCTCCATCCATATCGGCTATGTCCATTCCTGTTGGAGCAGTTGTATGGGTAGTAACTTGAGACGCTGAAAAGGTAGGCGCACCCGCTACCGAAACTTTAACTTTAAAATCTATTCCATAATTAATTTCCAGAGCATGACCTGCGTTGCTGCGTACCCTTTTTGTAACAGCTACTTCAATATCCTCACCTGGCAAAAAATCGGTAGTGGGATTAAACGTAATTGTATTTGTTCCGCCACCACTGTATGTGCCAGGTATAACACCGCGCCACTTACTGGTAACAACAATCGACTTTGTGCTGAGGGTTGCCTGATTGATCAATTGATCAAAAGTTATCGATATGTTGGTATTGGCGGCAACACTAAAACCAGCATTATTTGGCGATATAGCGGTAACTTTCATAAAGCTTACATTCTCGTGCCAGTTATAGCCCGTTCCGGTTGATATCAAATCCATATCACCATCGTTATCCAAATCGCCATAACTAGCTGCTTTAAGGCCTGTGTTCATGCCTTCATTAATCGGGTGTTGGGTGAAATTTTCCAATCCGTCATTTTCAAACCAATATGCAGCAGACACCAGATCCATATCAAGATCGCCATCAACATCGGTAGCCTTAACATGGTCTAACCTTACCCCTTTTGTATTTGTTACGGTAACAGGATGTGTGATAAAATTTTCGTTGCCATCATTTTCGTACCAGGCTAATTCTAGAATAGAGGATGTACCCACTGATAAAATATCTATATCTCCATCTCCATCAACATCGGCCGAAGAGAGCGTTTGATTTTCAGGTTTGTTACTAATTATTTTCTCAGTAAATATCAGTGCCCCATTATTTTGATACCAAACTATGTTATTGCTGTTGTCGCGATAGGCCAGAATATCCATAGCTCCGTCAGTATTAATATCTGCTAAGTGAAGATAGGTTTCAGATTCAGTTCCGTTTGTGGGTGTGGAAAGATTTAGTGGAGATGAAAAAACCCCTGCACCATTATTTCGGTACACCTTTATATTACTTGTGCCATTACCATTGCCCATCATGGCCACAAGATCAGCATCGCCATTACTATCAAGATCGTTTCCTCTCACCGTCCAGGCAATATCATTGTTTGTTATAATGGGTCTTCTGGTAAAAAAACCTTCATTGCCTTCGTTTCTATACCAGTCTAAATTCACGCCATTGCCACCTGGGGAAAAGCTATCCAGATCACCATCGCCATCAATATCATATAATTACATTGATGTTGTAACCTACGGGTTTATCCCTTTTACAAAATTCCTGATTGCCATCGTTTTTATATAGATAAGTGTATTGTGAGCCAAGCCCAACTTCACCCGTAACAATAAAATCAAGATCGCCATCACCTTCAAAATCTATTGATGCTGTGTTCTCTGGTCTGATAAAATCGAAGGCAACATGGCGCTGTGCTAACGTAACTGTTGCTGCCGGAGGTGGCCCGCTTATCGCTGTAAAAGAATAAGTGTGTCCGCGAGCCATAGAAAAACCGCTTTGACTAAGAAGGGTTTTGTTTACCGTAACAGAGACAATCTCGCCTAACCTAAAATTGTTAGTAGGATCGAAAGTGATAGTTGTGCTTCCGCCCCCCGAGAGCACTCCATTAATGACACCCGTTTGGCTTCCTGTGACTCTAACACTTGAAGAGGTGAGAGTGGCGTTATTTATCGTTAAATCAAAAGCGATACTAATATTATCATTTAAAGCAGTGTTGTTTGAATTCGGCTGAGGGCTAATACTTACAATAGTTAGATTTTGAGAGGAAGTTTGTAAAGCAACCGTGCTGAACAAAATAAGAAGGGTAAATCGAAATAGCCGATTTTTGGTATAGATATAAACAAGTAAATCTTTCATACCCCAAATCTCCTCAAAATTACCTTGCTGGGGTATCACATGATCATGTGAGGGAGCTTACGATTTGAGCCAAAGCCTAGGTTCGTGTCCCCACGAACCAAGCAAAATTAACCTAGCGACTGAGGTTCGCGAAGACACGAGCCTTGCCTTTGATTAGCTTAGTAGAAATCCGAAGTGGCAGAAATGAGTGAATTTTCAGTTGACAAATAGCCATTGGCAACCGTTTCAATTAACTACCAATCTGGTCGTTTCCGCGTTAGATTTTGTCAAATGCGTATTGTCAATCTTAACAGTGATTAGTTCTATTTTTGGTTCTTCAGTAAATATTTATTGTTGGCTTAATCTACACATTTTTACCCACTTTAAGCCAACATTAAATTTGGTTGTATATTTGTAAGACTAAGGAAAGTAATGGACAATTCGAAAAAAATATTTGCAGGCAGAGAAGAAGAAATTGAAGTGCTGACTGAGTTGCTGCATCACAACAAAGCTGAGTTGGTAGCCATACTGGGCAGGAGAAGGGTGGGCAAAACATATCTTATAAAAAAAGTGTATGCCGATCACCTCAATTTTCACTTCACTGGCATAAAGGATGCCGATAGAACAATTGCTTTGGCCGAGTTTACCGAAAAGCTAAAGACACTTGCCCCGGCTAAGTTTGCAAAAGCCTCGCCACAAAATTGGATGGACGCGTTCAGGTTATTGAAGGCCTACCTCTCACGCACTAAAAGCAAAAAAAAGAAAGTTATTTTTCTGGATGAGTTTCCATGGATCGATTCGCACAAGTCGGGGTTCTTGCCAGCCTTTGAATATTTTTGGAATGATTGGGCGGTAGATCAAAATATCATCATTGTATTATGCGGCTCTAGCACAAGTTGGATGATAAAAAATGTGTTGAACAATAAAGCCGGTCTGCACAACCGAATTACTAAATACATTAACCTGGCACCCTTTACATTAAAAGAGACGAAGCAATTGCTGCTGGCAAAAGGCATGCCGTTGCCGCATTACGAAATCGTACAGATTTATATGGCATTGGGTGGCGTGCCGTATTACCTGAATGAAGTGAGAAAAGGAGAATCGGCCATACAGAATATTGACCGGATATTGTTTAGCGAAAAGAGCTCGTTAAAAAACGAATTTAAAAATCTATACAAGGCCTTGTTCGACAACTATGAAAATTATGAAAGCATTGTAAAGGTATTGGCCACCAGGCAGAAGGGACTTACCCGTCAAGAAATTATTGAAGCTACCGATATTTCCAACGGGGGTGGTCTTACCAGAATGTTGACCGAATTGGAGGAGAGTTCTTTTATCAAATCGTTTCAACCTTTCGCTAAAGAAAAAAAAGATATGCTGTACAGGCTCGTAGATGAATATTCTGTTTTTTATTTTCAGTTTAATCCACAAAAAAACCCGGTGGGTAGTTTTACAAAAATAAGTACTACACCCAAATACAAATCGTGGGCGGGCTTTGCTTTCGAGTCGGTGTGTATCAAGCACAGTCATAGAATAAGGCGAGCATTGGGCATATCGGGTATCTTTTCGCAAGAGAGTTCGTATTATTTTAAGGGTAGCAGGCGCGAAGAGGGTTTTCAGATTGATATGCTGATTGACAGAAGTGATAACTGCATCAACATCTGCGAGATGAAATTCTATGGTTCGGAGTATGAGCTCTCCAGAAAAGAAGCCGAGGTGCTACGGAAGAGGCGGGAGGTATTTCGAGCTAAGACGGCTACTAAAAAATATCTAATCAACACGTTGGTTACTACCTACGGCCTGAAAGCCAACCAACATAGCGCAGGGATAATTGATAAAGTAGTGGTGCTCGATCAGTTGTTTTAATTTTTAGCAATTGTTATTGTTGGCTTAATCTGTCATTTGTGGGGTACTTTAAGCCAAAAATAACAAACTAGAGTTATGCGAGAAATGTACAAACAAAGATGGACTATTTTGAAATTGCTAACCACAGGGGTGTACGACAGTTTTGCAAATACTACAGAATGCTGTAAGGTAATAAGGTTGTTTTGTCTTCATTATTTGTTGTTACTAAGGTAATAAGGTTGATACCTCTGGTTAGCCAATTATTTTATCAATTAGCATGAATTAGACCTTATTACCTTAGTAAAAGACTGCAGTACTGATGAGAAAAACCTTATTACCTTATTTGTTGAAGCAGTCATCCAAAGGTTTGCAAAATTGTCGTACACCCAACCACGGTGTCCTATTTCTGTTTGAATCTCAAACTCGATCCCGCTGGCCACCATGTAATCAGTATTTCGGCCACTAGTGTTGCTCTTTTTCATGTATCGTCTGCCGCCTCGGAGGCGATACTGCTTGAGTATGATTTTTTGAAGTGAATAACTGATTTAAAGTAATCCAGATCACACCCCATGCAACTTAACCGAACCCTGCGCATCGTCCCCGAAAAGCGGGAGACGATGCTTGAAATAAAATTGCTAACCACAGGGGTGTACGACAGTTTTGCAAATACTACAGCATGCTGTAAGGTCATTTTGTCTTCATTATTTGTTGTTACTAAGGTAATAAGGTTGATACCTCTGGTTAGCCAATTATTTTATCAATTAGCATGAATTAGACCTTATTACCTTAGTAAAAGACTGCAGTACTGATGAGAAAAACCTTATTACCTTATTTGTTGAAGCAGTCATCCAAAGGTTTGCAAAATTGTCGTACACCCAACCACGGTGCCCTATTTCTGTTTGAATCTCAAACTCGATCCCGCTGGCCACTGTGTAATCAGCATTTAGGCCACTAGTGTTGCTCTTTTTCATCTATCGTCTGCCGCCTCAGGGGCGATACTGCTTGAGTATGATTTTTTGAAGTGAATAACTGATTTAAAGTAATCCAGATCACACCCCATGCAACTTAACCGAACCCTGCGCATCGTCCCCGAGGCGGGAGACGATGCTTGAAATAAAGACCTAACCCCACAAGAATGTCATTATGGGCGAGTGGCTGCTCTAAAAACTTAGGTTACACTACCACGAGACTCGTAATCTCAGCAATAATTGGGCAATCGAACCCCTGCGCATTGTATCCGAGGCGGGAGACGATGCTTGAAATAAAGAATTGACTGCGAAAGAGCTAGATTGATTACGAAGCAGGGAACGAGTAGTAGAATATTTTTCATAAAATTCCATTATTACCGTTTCAGTGCGAGGTACCCTGTTTTATTTGGTTTGCCAGCAGCGAATTCTATTTTGTAGTAGTACGTACCCGATGGAAGTTCGCCTCCATTATTGTTGAACCCACTAAAAACTTTTGTGGTGTTGTTATAGTCAGTTACTTCAAACACCTGGCTACCCCAGCGGTTGTATATGGTGACTTTGTTTTTTTGAGTTTCCGGTAGCAAGTCAATGTATTTGATATAGAAAATTTTGTTTAGATCATCACCGTTAGGAGAAATTGCATTGTAAATAGTAACATCGCCTTGTACCTCAATGCTTAGGTTCTGTTGATCGCATTCGCCTACTAAATCGCAAACCGATAAAGAGATACGATCCGTTCCTGCAAAGGCTACGCTTCCATAATCCAGCACTAACTCGAATGATTGAGTGATACTTGCCGCTGCGCCTTGCTCTGATACATTGTCATTTAAACTTAGCGTTGAAAGGTCGAGGTTGTCATCGGGGTCGCTGATTAATCGTAAGAGATCTATGGTAACAATTCCGTTTATCGGGGCGGCACTCGTGCTGGCTTCAATAACAGGAGGTTGATTGTTGGGGTTAGTGGTTACTGTAAAATCATTTGCACTGGTGGCAGTATTACATCCAATCGTAATAGAAATTTTTCCGGTTGTTGCGCCAGAGGGAACAGCGGTTGTGATGCTGGTTGCTGTGCTGGAAATTACAGTTGCATCAACGCCATTAAATTGAACAAAATTGTTTGAGGGTATAGCACTGAAGTTTGTTCCGGTAATAGTTACAGAAGTTCCTACTGCATCGGTAGCTGGTGTAAAACTGGTAATGGTAGGGGCAAGAAAAATTGTGTTACGTAATACATGTACACCAAAGAAACTTGTTGCTGCCAAATCTGGTTTGCCGTCTCCATCAAAATCGGTGATTGAAACTGATTGCGAATTTGAATTAGTGGTGAAATCTACTTTACCTGCAAAACTAATAGTGCCGATCCCGTTACTTGTATTGCGAAATACAGAAGCATTACCGCTGCTGACGCTTGTTGCAACAAGATCAAGTTTACCATCACCATCGAGATCACCCATATGAACTGAAAATGGAACTGACACAACTGCAAAATCTGCTTTAGGAGCATAATTAATATTTCCGATACCACTACTAAGATTGCGGAAAACCGAGATAACGCTGTTTCCCAAACTATATCCAACAGCTAATTCTGGTTTGTTATCATCATCGAGGTCTCCAATCGAAACAAAGAGAGGATTCGAGTCGGTTGTAAAATCTACTTTTGCTGCAAAGCTTATGTTACCCACTCCTGTGCTTGTATTGCGAAACACTGATAGCGTATTACTATTCTGGTTTACAACTGCAATATCCGCCTTGCCATCACCATCAAGATCACCAGCTGAAACAGAAGAGGGACGTACGGTTGATGCAAAATCTACTTTAGGTGCATAGCTGATATTACCAGGACCGCTGCTTGTATTGCGAAGTACTGAAATTGTATTAACACCAGCGCCATAATTTGCCACAACCAGGTCTGGCTTACCATCTTTATCAAAGTCATCTATGGCAAGATGACGAGGGTCTGAACCTCCGGCAGCAAAACTGATGCGCGCAGCAAAACTGATAGTACCGATTCCGGTACTGGTATTAAGAAATACAGAAGCACCTCCTCCATCGGTTACCACCAAATCAAGTTTACCATCACCATCCAAATCATCGGTAGAAATGTGATCAGTGTTGGATCCTGATGTAATGTCAATTTTAGCGGCAAAGGAAATAGAACCAATGCTGCTGGTATTGCGAAACAACGATAGTATGTTGTTATCATAATTGGCCACAGCCATATCGGCTTTACCATCCCCGTCAAAGTCGCCCGATGCGATTGAAACAGGAAGCATGCCAGCAGTGAGATCCTGCTTGGGGGCAAATGAACAAGCATCGACTGTTCCACCGCCAGCAAACGTGGTGATAAAAGGTTTGCTGGAATAGGCAAGTAATCCATTTACCAATACGCTTATGGGTTGATAGGTTGCCCCAACTGGAACTGTAACAGTTAGTTGTGTTGCCGTTGCAGCTGTTACCACCGCCTGCGTAGCCCCAAAGTAAACAATGTTATTAGCGGGTGTAGAACTGAAGTTAGTTCCGGTGATGGTAACGGTTGTACCAACCGGCCCGGAGACAGGAGCGAAGGAAGTGATGGTTGGTGCAACTGCACCACCAACAGTGAAGTCGGCCGCTGATTGCACCGCAACACAATTTACGGTTACAGAAATTTTTCCGGTTGTTGCTCCAACAGGAACCGTAGTGGTAATGCTGGTTGCAGTGCTAGCAGTAACGACTGCAGCTGTTCCATTAAATGTTACTCCATTGTTTGCCGGAGTTGTGTCAAAGTTTGTTCCGTTAAGTGTCACGGTTATGCCGATTAGTCCTGACGTTGGCGAAAATGAACTGATTGTAGGATCGGTAGGAGTAGCTCCAAATTTTATTTTTTGAATATATGCATCGTACCCTCCGGTTGAGGTCATGTTAAACGTACATGCACCGGGATCAAAATCCGCAGTTAAAGAGAATGATCCTGCAACATAAACCTCATCCGAAGTGGTTGCTGCAATACCCAACGCAAAATCAAAATTAGTGCTGCCAATGCTATAGGCCCAAACGAAATTGCCGCTTGCATCCAACTTGGAAATATAGACATCACTTTGTCCCTTGGATACCAAATTGAACACTCCAGGCCCTGGATCAAAATCTATCGTACGTTGAAATTGTCCGGAAGCATAAACATTACCTGCCAGATCAGTTGTAATAGCATCTCCACGACTATCGGGAGCTCCTATTGCAGAGGAGTTGGGCATTGCTTTGGCCCAAGCAAAATCCCCCGCTGACGTTAACTTTACAATAAATGGACTTCTTTGCCCAACAGCGGTAAGCTCAAAAATTCCTGAACCTGGATCGAAATCCGTAGTGGCTTGGAAGTATCCGGTTATTAAAATGTTATTCAGGTTATCAATGGCAATACCTTCATCTCTATCCCACAGGAGGCCAGCGATCGCTCTAGCCCAAACTATATCTCCTGTAGTGTTATTTATTTTCGCGATGTAAATATCCCATTGGCCCGATGTTGTTGCGGGTGTAAGTGTTACGATCGCTGGCCCTGGATCAAAATCAAAGGGTGCTACATAGCCATAAAATCCACCTGTTATGATGAGATTACCTGACCCATCAATGCCAAGCGTGTGTGATTCTTCACCTTCAACGCTTCCAAAATTCCTTGCCCATTGATAATTTCCATTGGCATCTAACTTTAACACAAAGACGTCTGACTGGATTGGTGTTATGCTCACTGTGCCCGGACCCGGATCAAAATCAACCGTGGCGGAAAAATCTCCGGTTGTAAATACATTTCCGGAATTGTCTACCACTATATCATAGCCTTGGTCATGCTGTATTCCGCCAACTCTACCAGCCCAAACAAAATCTCCATTGGATGTAAGTTTTACAATAAATACATCCGCAGATCCCGCTGAGGTGAGATTGAATACGGTTGCATTAGGATCGAAATCAACCGTTCCATAAAACTGTCCGGTCAAGTAAACATTACCGGAGTTGTCCAGTTCAAGGGCTTTCACCTCTTCATCTTGAGGATCGTTTCCTCCAATTCTCTTGGCCCAAATAAGGTCTCCGTTAGAATTGAACTTCGCAATAAAAATATCAACTCCGCTTATTGGCGTAAGTGTAAAAGTTCCCGACCCGGGATCAAAATCTGTTGCGGAAGTAAAGAAACCGGTTACAAGAATATTTCCTGAAACATCAATTTTTAAATCAATTATCTGTTCGCCAGCCGCGCCAATTCCACCAAAACTTTTAGCCCACTCAAATCGGGGTACTTCCTGCGCAGATAATCTGTTTACAGAGGATACTAAAAGTAAAAATGCAGCGACAACAAACAGCCTGAAAGATTGAGATGGAAAATAAGGGATAATTCTTTTCATAACTCCAAATCTCCTCAAAATTACCTTGCCGGGGTATCACATGATCATGTGAGGCATCGATTTGAGATTTTAATGTCTTTTGATTGACAAAGCCTGAAGTTGTTGAGTAAAGAATTCGAATGCCACAGCGGAAACAGTATCTTTCATGTGTGATGAGTTCATTTACCAAATCAATTCTTACTATGAAAAATCCTATTTTGCTCTTCGGGATTTGCAATCCCGAAGCAAGATGAATTAGGTTTTAAAATCCTGTTTATCTGCGTTCGACATTTCAAATAGCGAACAGCTAGTGTGTTATAGTTTCATTTATTAAATCAATTCTTACTATGAAAAATCTATCCTCCATTTTATCGATCCTCATTCTATCTTCAGCATTTACACTTAATGCACAAACCTTTCGCGCTGCAGATAAAAGCCCGATGGATCAGGCTTACTTTCCTGATAATTTTGCCCACGATCGGAAGGATGGCGAGAAAGCAATTATGAGAGTAACGTATAGCAGGCCGGCTAAAAATGGACGCACAGTGTTTGGTAAGTTAGTGGCCTTCGATGAAGTGTGGCGCACAGGTGCAAATGAAGCAACTGAAATAAAACTTTATCAGGATGTGATGTTTGGCGATAAGAAACTTGCCGCGGGCACCTACACTTTGTTCTCTATTCCATCGGCCAATGAATGGACAATTATCTTTAGTTCCGATCTTGATTACTGGGGATCATATTCCTATAAAGAAAGCAATGATGTGTTACGAGTAAAAGCAAAAACTACGGAGGGCAAAAAGGAAGTTGAGAATTTTGCAATTCAGTTTGAGGGCATCGGGAAAAACAGCGGTGTTATGCGCTTTGCCTGGGATAAAGTTGTTGCAGAACTTCCTTTTACTTTTTAGGAAGAATTTATTTGCTCTTCGGGATTTGCAATCCTGAAGCAAAATGAATTAGGTTTTAAAATCCTGTTTATCTGCGTTTGACATTTAAAATGTCGAACAGGTAGGTTACGTTGGCTTACCAATGTTTGCTGCACGCC
>Ga0163147_10005942_pt1 | contig 14574 bp, 9 predicted proteins | sample OliLakLV19MP6G1_FD_148597 | JGI IMG/M metagenome (GOLD analysis project Ga0163147, IMG submission 148597) | Freshwater microbial mat bacterial communities from Lake Vanda, McMurdo Dry Valleys, Antarctica- Oligotrophic Lake LV.19.MP6.G1 | ecosystem: Environmental > Aquatic > Freshwater > Lake >...
GTTCTATGCTGTCCTTGTGTCGAACATCTGGCTTGGCTGGCCCTTCATGATGGTTGTGGCGACGGGTGCGCTCCAAAGCATCCCGCCCGACCTGTACGAAGCGGCAGACGTGGACGGCGCGAGTCGTTGGGATCAGTTTCGACAGATCACCTTGCCTTTGCTGCGCCCCGCGATGGTTCCCGCGATCATGCTTGGCACGGTGTGGACGTTCAACCAGTTCAACGTGATCTTCTTCATCACGGCGGGCGGTCCTCGCGGTCAAACAGATTTGCTGGTCACGCAGTCTTACAAACTGATCCAGCAGGAACAGCTTTACGGGGCGGCGGCGGCGTTTAGCTTGGTCGTGTTCGTCATTCTGTTGGTCATCACGCTCATCAACAACCAGATCACCCGTGCGACTAGTTCCTACGACGAGGCATAAACGACTATGGCTCAACGAACTGCAAGCCTACCCAAAGCCCAACCGCGTGCCGAAACGCAATCGCGTTTCAATTTGACGCCGCGCACACGAGGGATCGTTATCCGGCAGATTTTCCTACAAATCTTCCTGTTGACTATGGTCGTTGTCGTGGTGTTTCCGGCGTTGTGGATCGTTTCGATGGCAACCGATCCGCGTGGGGTGACGCGCCCCACCGAACTGATCTTGATCCCCGCAAACGCAACCTTTGACGCCTTCACACGGCTGCTCACCGAACCGTTCACCAATGTGCTGCCGCTTTACTTTGGTGAACTGATGATGAACAGCCTGTTTATCGCGCTTGGTACGTCGCTGTTCACGGTGATTTTGGGATCATCGGCGGCGTATGCCTTCTCGCGTTTCCGGTTCATCGGGCGACAGGCGGGCATGTTGGGGTTCATCATTCTGCTGCTGCTCCCCACCACCGGCGTTGTGATTCCGCTGTACATCATTTTTAGCGCCTTGCCCGTCAGCAACACGATTGCGGCACTCCCTCCGGCGTTCTTTGCATCCGGTTTAATTGCCGCGTTCATCTATATCGTCTTTAACATGGTCAAGAGCTTCGGCAAGAAAAGCGCGGATCGCAATTTCAATCCGAGTCCGCAGTTGGTCACGGCGGTGACGGCGATTGTCGCCTTGATCGCTATTTTCTTAGCGTTCTTTGTCATGTTCCAGCGCAGTCCGCTGCACCGCGCTTACATTGATGCGCCGGTTGCTGAACTGCGTGACTCTTTTGACGAAGCGCAAGCGGATTACAATCAGCGGGTGGGCAGTGTGGCACAGCGCGAACAAACCGCGACTCGCCGCGAAGAACGCGCTACTGCCGCTGAAGCTGCCGCCGTTGATATGGTGGCGCTGAATGATCAGGCGCAAGGTGCGGGTGATCTAGGTGCGTTCCTTACAGAAGCGATCACGGCGCGGCAAACGGCAACGGACGATGACGAGGATAACCTCGTTTTGCAAGCCTTGTTGACCGCTCAAACGGCATTGAATGACACCGGTGCAGAGGCGGCGCTTGCCGCGCTTGCAGAAGGTGTCACCACTGTGCAAGCCGAAGCAGTTGATGTGCGTGACGGCGCAACCAGCGCACGTGCGGGCGCAGAAGAAGCGAAAATCAATCTTGCGACTGCCGAACAAACCTTGTTCGCGGCGCGTGATGCTTACAACGTTAATGCTTCTCGTATTTTGACGCTACGCAGCGATACGATGATCGCCGTTCTGCCCCAGATTTTGCTGACATGGGTAGTAACGCTCGTCGCGGCGGCAGGGGTGTGGGTTATTGTGCGGGCGCTCCGTAACACCATCGAACCGCGCACGCTCATCAATATTCTGGCAGCGGCGGTCTGCTTAGGTATTCTGTTTGGCTTGGGCATCGAGACGCTCAATTATCGCCTGTCAGTGGCGCGTGGGGATATGCAAACCTTACGCACAACCCTGTTGGGATTGGCGCTGGCATTCGCGTCGGGCGGCTTGCCGTTTGCCATCTGGAACCTGAAAGGCTACTTCGACACCATCCCGAAAGAGTTAGAAGAAGCCGCGTTGATCGATGGGGCGGGGTTAGTGGGAACATTCTTCCGCATCATGATTCCGCTGGCGCTCCCCGCGTTTGCGATTGTTATTCTGTTCAGCTTCATGAACGGTTGGACTGAGTTTATTTTGTCGTGGGTGTTCCTCACAGGGGCGACAGAAAACTACACGCTGGCGATGGCATTGGCGACGATGGCGAACGGCGCGAACAGCGCCCCGCCGGACATGCAGAAGTTCGCGGCGATGGCAATTTTGATCTCCATTCCGATTCTGGTGTTGTTCTTCGCCTTCCAGCGTTGGATCGTCGGTGGTCTGGCGATTGGTGGCGTGAAGGGTTAGTTTGAATGGGGGGCGCAGCATCACTGTGCGCCCCTCAAATCATGGTAGCGACGGCGACGTAAGCTCTTCAATCACCGGATTACCCAACAAAACACACGTTTCTGAGCCGCCTTCGGTGCGGATTTCGGTCATCGGCGCATCAGGATTGAAATAGTTATAGGTGGTCATCGACATATTTTCGATGAGCGGCGCTGATTCGTAAAATTCCAGATAGATCGGATTGTGTAGTGCCACCACGAGGACGTAATCTCCGCCCGGAGAAAAGACGACTGCCGCATCGCCGTGTGTATCTTCAATCCAACCGTGCTTGTGGGCAACCCTCACTGTTTCCGGTACGCCCATCTCAATGAACGACCCGATCTGATTATAGGTCATCAAATTGAGCATTTGCCCGCATTCTACCTGTGAGAATGCGCCCTCAAAATTGTCAATCAGCAAGCCGCCTTCGCCCGCCGCACATTGATACATATTGTTGAGCAGCGTCCCGACTTCCGAAACCGTGATCTGATTGAACGGATCAGGATCGGCGCTCACTTGATCGGCGCTCGTGCGTTCTGATCGGGGCGCTTGCGGTGTGATAAACGGATCGTTGGAGTAGGGCGTATAGATAAATGTGTCGTTAAAACCCATCTGGTCAAGGAAACTGCTGACCTGCTCCGCGCCTGAATATGGGTTGCCACCGCCCACAGCGGATAGGATTTCGTTAGTCGAGATGTTTTCGCTGCAAATCATGGCTTCTGCCAGCATGTTGGCGTCTGCGTCGTTCGGCGGCATATCGATCATGCTGTAGTAGGTTGCCAGAATAGCGATTTTGTTCACGCTCATGCCGCTAAAGGCGATCTCATCACCAATGGACATGGCTTCGCCTGTTTGCAAGTCCATGACAAACACCGAACCGAGGCGGCTTGTCTGCGGGTCAAAGCCCGCGTCCAGTATTTGCCCCCACAAGTTCGCGCCAAGCGCACGAAATTCAGGACTCAGCGGCACATCGCCAAACGCAGCGGAATCAACTGCTGATGGCGTAGGCGTGAGCGTAGGATAGCCAAACCTAAGCTGACTGATCGACGGCAGCGAGTAAACATCCCCTTGAATATCAAGTAAATCAATGGCGACCCACGCATAGCCTGTGGGGGAGGCATCGTAGCGAATCTGTACCCAGGGGAGTTGGGTATGCCATGCGGTGATCTCGTAGGTATCTCCCGCTCGCCCGACCCCAAGCCGCTCATATTCTGTACCGGGCGCATAGCGAATGTTGATTTCGTTCATGACCGTGCCTCTGACGGCTGCGGCAAGTGTCGGAGCGGGAGAAACTACTGCGCTAGGTGTGCCGGTTGGTAGATTGGGCGCAGTCGTCACGGCGGGCTGAGTCGAAATAGCAGCAGGGTCTATCTCTAGCTGAGAGTATGGCACGTTGTTCACATTGCCTTGCACCGTCACTAAGTCGCTGAATACCCACCCAATCGGTTGTGCATTTGAGGGGTTGCCGAGCAGCAGCCAGGGGTAAAATTCACTTCGCCCGATCACGGGATAGCGCGTACCCGCCGTAATTTGACCGAGTAGTCCCGCGTTAACATCGCTGGTTGCGCGTAAATTGGCAAGCTGGATGGCTTCGGCGGTCACACCCGTTTGTGCGCTAACGCCAAAAGCGTTCACCAGTACGAAAAAGATCATGGGGAGTTTCAATTTCAAGGTCAACCGTCCTAAAACGTCTTTTGACAATACAGCACCGCGATTATAGCACTAACACGCGGAGCAAAATCAGCCTTGACATGAGGGGCGGCTCTGCTAGAATTTATCCTATTGCCGAACTGGCGGAATTGGCAGACGCGCTACGTTCAGGGCGTAGTTCTGGAAACGGAGTGTGGGTTCGACTCCCACGTTCGGCACTAAGACCCCGATCATTTGATCGGGGTCTTTCCGTTTGTGGCACTTTGCTATCGGTTTTCCTGCTCTGTGATATTTTGCTATAATGGACGTATGGCAGAGAAACGAATCCCCACTGAAAAGAAGAAACGCGGCAGTCAAATCTCTGGCGTTCAGGTGATGTTCGCTGCGATCCTGTCCATTGGCTTGATTCTGGCGATCAACTTTAGCACCCGTATCAGCGCGGGTCAGCCGCTTCAAGCCGCCTATAACCGCGTTCAGGACGAAATCGAACAGCTTCAGGCAGAGCAGGTCGATCTCACCGCCTTGCGCGATTATGTGCGTAGTGACGCTTACGTCGAACGGTGGGCGCGTGACGATGGCAAGATGATCCGACCCGGCGAACTGCTGATCATCCCTGTACCATCGGGGCGAAGTTTAGAACCGACACCCGACGCTCAGGTGAGTATCGGGGATGTGCGTACAACGCCTAACGATCCGCAGTCGTGGATGTTATGGTGGCAGTTGTTCTTCGACAGCCCACCGCCCGATTTTTAGTTGGGTGGCTGTGTCCCCGGCAGCCCGGTAATGAGCGCCACGACCCCATTGACATCAAATTTATGACCCGCTTCGGCGTGCGCCACTTTGACGACCCCGATAGCAATATTTTCGCCGTCTGGCGTGGTGACGCTGCTTGTCACCGCCCCAACTTCGCGTCCTTCATAGGACAGCGCGGCTGGCGCATTCGTGGGAGCATCTAGTCGCAGCGAGACAATCGTTTTTGCCAACTTCCCCCGGCTTTCCATGCGGGCTATGATTTCTTGCCCCGTATAGCAGCCCTTCTTAAAACTGACTTCATCCCATAAACCGAGTTCAAGCGGAATATAATCCGTGCTGAGTTCTCTCCCTATGCCGGGACGCCCCGCACGAATTCGCAGCACGTTATACGTGAGCGAACCCGCCGGAATCAGTCCGTATGCGGTACCCGCTTTCAGCAGGTGATTCCACACGTCTAAGGCTTGATCAACGAGTGGGAACACCCGCCAATGTGACCCACTGAGAGGCTTGTCACGGGTGATGATGACGCCATTACACTCCATCACACCGAGTTCAGGCAGAGTCGCCGCCTCTGGATACGCCGCCGCTATCACGCGATCCGCCGATGCGCCGTGCAGCACGAATTGACGCCTATCTGCTGCTGCGTCAACAATCTGCGCCTCATCGTTGAAAAAGATGTTGCGTTGCAAATACTGCTTAAGCGGATCGCCGCGTCCCGGTTCAGTCACGACGAACGTGCGATCCTCTAGGACATAGACCGTTGCACGGTCAATCACGCGGGCGTTGGGGTTGGTGAAAATGGTGGGTTTACCTTCACCCACCGGAATGCTCAAGAGATCGTTCGTCGAAATACGATGCATGATCGCTAAACGATCTCGCCCAATGAGTATCAATCGCCCCTCATGTGAGCGTTCCATCAATACAGCGTGTTCCAATGCCGCGTGATACTCGCGTTTTTGATCGCCGTAATGCAGCGGTACGCCGTCGTTCGCCAGCGTCGCGCCCAATTGCTGATGCCGTTCGCTCAGAGTCATCCTGCTAATCCTTTGACAAAATCCAGATTGGGCTGTGTGTGAATGGGTGTCCAATGCCATCCATCCGGGACAAGAATATTCTGGTCAATCCGGTAGAGGTAATTGAACGTAATTTGCTCACCATTTGCTGTTACTGCATAGTCCATAGAGAGCGGGGGAATAAACTTATCGTTTGGCATTTCGCCATGCACGAGGTGAGCGACATCGGGAAGGATGCCCAACTCGGATTTGATCGCATCGAGCGCCCGTTCGTAGGGCTGTTCATCTTGACGAATGATCGCGGTGGGAAAATCACCCTCACGGCACAGGAGTTGATCGCCGCGTAGAGGGACGACTCGTGCCGCATATTGATAGGCGTGTGGGAGTTGGACGTGTACTGAGGCGGGACGATTGGCGTGACCCTCCATTTCCGCGAACACAATGTCTAGCATGGCTTCTGCGGCGTGTTCAAACGTATCATTCACGACGATGTAATCACATTTAGAAGCAAGCTCTAGCTCTAGCGGGACACGCAGCAGACGCTTGCTGATTTCTGTTTCACGGTCTCCTCGCGTTCGCATCCGTTCGATCAAACTGCCGATGGAGGGCGGCTGAATAAAAATCGAGACGGTCTGTTGTGGGTAACGTTCTTTGATCTCCATTGCGCCGTAAATGTCGATGTCTGCGATGATCGGCTGCCCTTTGGTGAGCGCATCCTCAACGACTTTCCGCACCATACCATAGTATCGGCGGTGGACTTTTTGCCATTCCAACATTTCGTCTTCGGCAATCATCTGCAAAAATGTGTCGTCTGTGACGAAAAAATGTTCGCGCCCCTCTTTTTCGCCGTCACGAATGCCGCGAGTGGTGGCGGTTGGCAGTTGTGTGATCGGGCTGTGCGCCATGACATACTTCATGAGCTGGTTCTTGCCGACTCCGGCAGGACCAACCAGCGTAAACAGCAAGCCAGCCTTCTTCATGCTCACCTTGGAAATCCTCTGTTCTGCTTGATTGATCTCCTAGTGTATCAGCGAGAGGCAGATCAGACGATGGAGAATTCTGTTTGAAAAGATGGGGGTTTTCTAGGAGTTTGGGCGAGACGAGTTTTTGAGAGAAAAAAGGAGGGGTGGGAGACTGCTCTCCCACCCCTTCAACTTAGTTCTGAATGACGAGGATGTCGGTGATGTAATAGCCGTCACCGCCCGTTGATGCGCTGCGGGAGTCGACCCTAAAGCGGAATGTCACGGCTGTATTGGCGACACTGCGATAGGCATTTAAATTGACGGTTCGTGTTTGCCAGTCATTGATGGGACGAATATTGGGCGACTCGCTCCCCGTCAACGTTTCGCTGGCAATCGCATTCCATGTAAACCCGCCATCTGTTGAAACTTCAAGGTAGAAAGCGTTGTTGGTATCACTATCATACATGCGTAAATATTGCATGTTGTAGTTGCTTGCCACATTCGAGAAGTTCATGAACCCGTTCAACATGAGCGACACATTGCCCGGTACAGTCGAGGGGACGATGTCCCACCCGCTGCCGTTCCGTGTATTGGGGCTGTCGGTGATCGAGTAGGTGTCGCGTGCCGCCGACAGCGCGATGATAGAATTTCCACCATTTTCAAAGTAGTCGAGATAGAGGTAGCGCGGTGGCAAACTGGTTGGCGAGGTCACAGTGAGTTGACCATAGTCTAATTGCGTGGAGTGATTCGACCACTGGTTGATGATGTAACCCGCAGTTGCCAACATTGATGCGGGTAGACCGGTGTCACCAGCAACGGGTGTAGAGGTTCCAGCGACATCGTTAATCCACAAACGAACCCCATCATCAGACAACGTTTGGAAATTGTAGAGTCCCGGGTTTAGCGCCACCTGGCGAATCCAGCGTGCGCCAAAATCGTCGTTGAATGCAGGACCCGCCGAATTATTAATGGGCGTATAAGTGTCCGTGAACACGTAACTGATGTTGGCAGTCGTCTCTGGACCGATGATTCGGTTGGGGATTAGCACTGGCGAGGCAAGGGTATGCTGATAATTGTTGAGGATAGAGTTCATGTACGGACCCACGTCTTCGCCCCATGAACTATCGCACGCACCACCGTTGCTTTCGCAATCGTAGTACCAACCTACCCAGTTAATATTGCCGAGGTCTGCGGCGTCCGTCCCTGTGCCAGCAAAATACTGCTCTGTGACGCCCCAACTGCCTTCCGTAACCCAGCGCGAGAGCGTTTGCGCGTCCTCGGTGAAGGTCAGGGCAATGGTGTTGTAACCATAGGTGAAGGTCACATCATCAATGTACGCGCCGTCAGCTTCATTCGTGTTGTTCGGCACATTCATGACGAAGCGCACGCGAATCCGTTTACCGAGGAAGGACGCCAGATTCACATCCTCGCGCACCCAGTTAGCAACCTCGGTGCTGGTCTTTTCAACGGCTGACGTTCCCGTTACTGATGTATTGACCGCTGTCCACGCTGACCAACCGGCTAGTTTGTCATAACCTAGTGAGGTATTGGCTGAGTCCTCGTAAGCAATCTCCACGCGGAAGTTGTCGTTATCGTCAATGGCATAGCGCGTCCAGAAATAGAGACGGGCAAGTTGGTTGGTATCCGTACTCCGCAAGTCGATGATCGGCAGGAACTCTAGGATATTGCGTGTATTGACCGTGTATTCGCCAGCTAAACTGTCCGAGAGGGCAATTGAGCCTCTACGCACATAGCCCGCTGCGCTCGTTTGCGCCCAATCTGCGCCATACCAACGACCTTGCCACGAGCCAGTGACGACTGTCGGGCTAACGAAGTCAAAGCTGTCTTCCAACGGACCGCCGCCAGTGCCAAAAGCTGTGGTCGTGGTCGTTGCCCACAAGCGATGTGTCGTGGTTGGCGCATTTTTAATGTCGATCTGGTCGATGTAGACGCCGTCCGCAGTGATGTCATTCCCTGTCTTGAAACGGAAGCGAACCCGGAAGTCATCGTTGTAAGCGTTCGCATCTGAGGTGATGGTCGCCCAGGGAATGCCCGTGACCGTCGCAAGCACATAACTGAGGCTGATCTCGACACGTTCCCACGTACTTTGTGTGCGGTAAGACGTATCTGCTGCGCTGTCGTACAGCCAAATTTCATCCCATTGGTTGGTGATGGGTGAATAGAGATCAACCGCGAAATTGATCGCAGCACCGTTCACTTGCCGTTTGAAATAGAAGGTCAACTGCGGATCAACCGCTGCTGCTCGTCCCACCGCATCGACTGTGTTTTCAGGGGTGTCATTTTGAAGGTCGATCATCCGTCGCAGTTGCAGCGAGGTCGACGTATTGGCACCGTAATTTGCCCCCGGACTATCCCCGTAGGACGATGCTGTCCCAAGAGCGCCAACGAGCGGTGAACCGACCTGTCCCCAACGGGGGTTTGACCCGGTGGTCAACCAGTAGGTGGACATCAACAGGCTGTCTTCTGCTTCATCGGTGAAGGGGTAGCCGATATAGCCGACGGTAGACAGACGTTCGATCCGCAAATCGTCGACGTAGATACCATCCCCTGCGGTTGAAGCTGCGCCGCCTAAGGGATAGCGTTGCGTGGTGTACAACGCGATACGCAGACGGAACGACTGTGTGTCGTAATTTGGAACAGCGGTCAGCGGAATCTCGATGAGCTGCATCGCTGTATCGGTACGCGCTGTCTGTTCATTCAACAGGGGAGTGACGGGTACAACATAGTCGAGCAACATGCCGCCGGTCACGTCTACCCATGAATCGGGGTTTGTGGCGTCCGGTAATGCGCTTCGGTTACGCGCTGCACGGGAATACTGCACGCGCACGCTTGCCCCGACAGGGACATCATAGGCGAACCAGAACGACAGAATCGGCACACCCGTGTCACCTTCGTAATCTGTTCCTAAAGCTGCGGTACGCGCTGTCGTGATGTCGATGTCGTGCTTGAACTCTAGGTAATGGATGCGGTAAGGGCTGTTGGCTGTATCAAGCGTTGTCGGAAGTGGGTAATTCGCGCCGGGGCTGTCATCCCACGCTGTACCATCCCGCGAAATATTGCTCGTCAAGTCCCAACGTCGCGCCGAAGAGGGATTTTGATCCAGTGAAGGATAAAGATCGCTTACTGCGTAATCACTGTCCGCATTGAATACAAAGTCGCTCATTTGTGTGCGGCTGTTGAGATTCCAGTAGTCGCCAATGGTATAGGTTGTGGTGCTGGCAGGGACATCAAGAATCTGAATGTCATCAATGCGCCAGCGGAGCGTACCGCTGCTTGCACTGCCCGCTACAAACCGAAAGGTGACGCTGTTACCGAGGGATGGACATTGTGACTTGATGTTGATCTGGTTACGTGTCCAGTTGTAATTGGCTGTACTCGCGCTGTGTAAGTTGAGCGTACACCAGTTGAACGCAGAGCGATCTAGCACGCCAGCATTGAGTACATAGTTGCCGACTTGCACACTTGCCGTTGCACCACTACCAAAATCCCAGTAATCCCAGAAGCTCAGAACAGGATTTGTCGAGGTGCTGAGGTCAACTGATCCGCGCAGTTCCAGATTACAACTGTTGCCCGCAGTCCAAGTATTGCTGGACGGGTTTTCATCCATCAGGAATACGCGACTGCCGCTGTTGCTGTCGTCCGTCTCTTGACCCCAACGACATGCCGACGCTGTCGAAGTGTCATCAGGGTTGTTCGCGTTGAGGGGTGTCATCGAATAGATGAAGCGGGCATTGCCTGAGTTTTCTGCCCATTGCAGACGAATCGTATGACTTCCTGCCGTTAATGATAGATTGACAGTTTGTGTACCGTCCGCATTGTTGATTTGCAGACGTAGCGTGCCATCAACATAAAGTCTCCCGTAATTATCAGTGCGTAGAGAGAACACAAATGTTGTTGCTGTAGGCAGCACAATATCACGGGTGAATTCTGCGCCAAAAGTATCGGCACTGGTTAAGCCAATAGCTCCAACCGGAATAGTAGACGAACTTGGATAGTTCAGCGAAGTACTTGCTGGTAGAGTACCTACCCCAACCTGACTGGTCAGAGCAAAAGTCGATTTGCTACTTCCCGTAATCGAGTCGTACCACGTTACATCCCACAAGTCGTTTCCAAACAGCAATGGCTCACTGGAGTTGTATTGATCGATGCGCCACCATGCCTGCTTATTCATCTGATCGACGTGTGGTACGGTGAACGTCAAGTCTGACGGCGTAGGCGAAGGACCGGGCGACGCCGTAGCGGTGGGAGATGGCGTAATCGTATTAGTGGATGTACTGGAGGGCGTGAACGTTTGGGTAGGCGTTGCCGAGCGCACATCACGCGCCGCCGCAACCGGCGGGCGCAAAATGGGCGTTGGGAAAGGCGTTTCCCCCTGCCGATTTTCGGCGACCCATGTCACTGTTTGCCAGAAGAGGTTGGGTCTACCGCCTTCTTCAGAAAGAACCTCGTCTGTGCCGCCACAAACGTTTGCATTCTCGCCAGAGATGTTATAGACCACATTGCAAAAAACGTTCCCAATGGCGGGTCCTGTAAGATAAAGTACCCCACCAAATGAAATCGCCAACATCGCCAAAATCAGCGAGTATTCTACCAGCGCTTGACCGCGCCTAAGTGGGGCAGTTGCACCCATGTTTTTTTCATCCATAGAATTCAACGGCAGGGGACACACGGTTTGAACCGGGTGGGGAATGCCGTCTTGCCTCCTCTCGTTCAACATCGACGCTCGTTCCCCGAAGGGAGGCAGTTTTTTGAGTTACCTCTGGAAAACTGCCAAACCTGCTCCGCTTGCGCGGGTGACGTTCGCCTCGTCAAGGTTATCGCGGCTTGTTCTGCTCAACACACTGGCTTAGACCCTCAGCCTGTTTAATGTTGAACGATAGAGCTACAGACTGGCAACGCATCCGTAGGTATCATGACCGAAATAACGTAGCGCCTTGCAGCACTCAGACTGGTCAACACGAGCATTTTCATGCTCCCGGTTTTAACCGGGGATCGTTGACGTAAGCAAACCTGCGTTTATTGGTTGTCATCACAATAACTATCTTACCTAAAGACCAGACTTTATGAGCTAAAAAATTGTTCTTAAGTTGTGCTAATGCGTAGACAATTCGTCCTAGTCTCCCGTGCATGGTATTCTCTGGGCAATAATGCCCATACGGTCACGAAAGGGTTTTGCATGAGCGCAGTCATTGTTGATGGACAACTAATCGCCGATGAAATACGTGCCGAGATCGCCGTTGAGGTGGCACGTTTTAAGGATCAAGTGGGTTATCCGCCGGGTTTAGGCGTGATTCTGGTGGGCGATAATCCTGCCTCTGCCCAGTATGTTCGTATGAAACGCCGGGCGTGTGAAGCTGCTGGCATGAAATCGGTTGGGCATTTGCTGCCTGCCACCGCGACACAGGAAGATGTTGAAACAGCGGTCAAGTTGCTGGATGATGATCCGACCATTCACGGCATTTTGATACAATTGCCGATGCCCGCACATATTGATGAATCCCGCATTTTGAGCCTCGTCAGCTTGGGAAAAGATGCCGACGGCTTACACCCCATCAATATAGGTCGGTTGGCAATGAAAGGGCGTGAACCCTTGTTCACCCCGGCGACGCCGACGGGTTGCATGGTCTTGCTCGAACGCATGGGCGCGAAACTTGACGGAGCGAATGCGGTTGTCGTTGGGCGCAGCAATCTTGTAGGGATGCCCGTCGCGTTGATGTTAATGAAAGCGAATGCGACGGTCACTGTATGCCACAGCCGTACCCGCGATTTGCCGGAGATTGTACGCCGCGCCGATGTGGTGATCGCCGCCATTGGCAGACCCCTCTATGTCAAAGGCGAATGGCTGAAACCCGGCGCATTCGTCATTGATGTTGGAACCAATCAAATTGACGATCCTACTGCCCCTCGCGGCTATCGTTTTGTCGGTGACGTGGACTTCGAGACAGCAAAAGAGGTTGCGGGAGCGATCACCAAAGTTCCCGGCGGCGTGGGTCCGATGACCATCACCTCATTGATGCAGAATACCCTCAAATCGGCATGGCGCAGCGTATCCAATCCATAGCAAGGTACGTACAGGTGTGCTAGACTTTGCTCCACTCACTTTCCACTTTAAGGTTGTTTCATGACGACGCTGCTGGTCAAACATATCCATACCCTTGTCACAATGGACACCAAGCGGCGGGAGATCAACGACGGCGCGATTTACGTGCGGGATGGAGTCATAGAAGCGGTTGGCACGCTGGCAGACATGCCCGCGCAAACGGCTGACCGTGTGATGGAACTACGCCAGCATATCGTCATGCCGGGGCTGATCAACACGCATCATCACATGTTTCAAAGCCTCACACGGGCGATAGCACAGGAACACGAGTTGTTTGCGTGGTTGCGAACGCTGTACCCTATCTGGAGTCGGCTGAACAGCGAAGCGATCTACGTCTCGGCAAAGCTGGCAATGGCAGAATTGATTCTGTCGGGCTGCACGACTTCTAGCGATCACCTCTATCTTTTCCCGAATGATGTACGCCTCGAAGATGAAATCCGCGCCGCCAGCGAAATTGGGATGCGTTTCCATGCTGCACGCGGTTCGATGAGCGTGGGCGAAAGCAAAGGCGGACTGCCGCCGGACACGTTGGTTGAAGGCGAAGAAGCGATCCTCATTGATACGCGCCGCGTGATTGAGACGCATCATAACCCGAATCGCCATGCCATGCTGCGCGTGGTGGTCGCCCCGTGTTCGCCCTTTTCGGTCAGCCAACCCTTGATGCGTGAATCGGCGGTGCTGGCGCGAAGTTATGGCGTTCGTTTGCATACTCACCTTGCCGAGAACGCCAATGATGTCGCTTACAGTCTCGAAAAGTTTGGCGTGCTGCCCGGCGATTACGCCCGTGATGTCGAGTGGGTAGGTGAGGATGTATGGCACGCCCATTGCGTTCGCCTGAACGAGCGTGAGATCAGCTTATTCGGTAACACGGGGACGGGGGTGTGTCACTGCCCTAGCTCGAATATGCGTTTAGCATCGGGCATCGCACCGATCCGCAAAATGTTGGATGCAAAGGTCAAAGTGGGGCTGGGTGTCGATGGATCAGCCTCGAATGACAGCGGACATCTGCTTGCAGAAGCGCGAATGGCAATGCTTTTGCAGCGCGTGGGGGGCAATCCTGCTGCGCTGACTGCCCGTCAATCGCTTGAACTGGCGACCTTAGGCGGCGCATCCGTGTTAGGACGTGACGACGTAGGCTCACTTGCCGCTGGCATGTCGGCTGATTTCATTGGCTACCGTTTGGATACGCCAGCCTTCGCCGGGGCAATGCACGATCCGGCGGCGGCGCTCGTGTTGTGCCAGCCGGGGAACGTCGATTTTTCGATGATCAACGGGCGAGTGGTCGTCAAAGAGGGCGTGCTGCAAACCGTCGATTTGCCGGTTCTGCTTGAACAACACAACGCGATTTCTATGCGCTTGATACGGGGAGATTAACCGATGAGCCTTGCAGAACGGATCGCCGCCGCTCGTGGCGACATTCCCGCCCATTTGGTTCTCAAAAATGCACAACTCGTCAATGTCCTGTCGGGGGAAATTCACCCGACGGATATAGTCGTTCATCATGGCTATGTGGTCGCGTTTGGCAGCGGTTACAGCGGCGAAAAGGTGATCAACCTCAAGGGGCGTTATGTCGCTCCCGGTTTCATTGACGCGCACGTTCACATCGAGAGCAGTTTGTGTACGCCGCCCGAATTCGCACGAACGGTGCTGGCGCATGGCGTGACCACCGTCGTCACTGACCCCCATGAGATTGCTAATGTGCTTGGGTTGGAAGGCATTCGCTTTATGCTGGAG